>Ga0209048_10000043_pt1 | contig 115762 bp, 105 predicted proteins | sample FrelakmetCRP12CR_FD_187146 | JGI IMG/M metagenome (GOLD analysis project Ga0209048, IMG submission 187146) | Freshwater lake sediment microbial communities from the University of Notre Dame, USA, for methane emissions studies - CRP12 CR (SPAdes)... | ecosystem: Environmental > Aquatic >...
CTTGCTGCCGTTCGGATGGACGACCAGACGCAAGCCTCCGCCATCCGGGAGAATCTTGGACTTACCCGTCGGATCAGGCTTTACCTGCCGAACTTCAACGGCAGAAAGCCTTGCTTTCCCTTGTGCCATGGTGATCTCCACAAAATAACGGGTAATGACAAATGTCGCCCACGAGCCTTTACCCGTATTTTTACCCGCTTTTTACCTGGATTTCAATGAACCACTTTGGATGCCATTAAACAACAAAAAAAGCCAGAACCCTTGTGTAATCTAGGTTTCTGGCCTTCTTTGGACTGCTTTGAATAATTTTTTGGTGGTGATGGGCAGAATTGAACTGCCGACCTGTGGGTTATGAATCAATTGCGCTAGTGTTTTCTGTGGGTTATCTGACATTAACAATCATATGCGCAGCAAGCGTTATGGCGTATAGTGACATTAACGGGGTTACATGAAGTAAGCCTGAATTTCACCGAATATGTAACCCCGGCGTAACCCCAGCGTAACCCCGAGGTGTGCCATGAGCAAAACAATCAGCTTCACAAAGGATGACTTGACCGCCTTGCCGACACCGGAAGCCGGGAAGCGCGCCGTCTATCTCGACAAGAAAACGACGGGGTTACAGATCAGGGTTACATCGTCTGGCGCTAAAACCTTTTCAGTCTATCGGCGCACCAAAGGCGGGCAACCTGAGCGAATTACGCTAGGACGCTTCCCTGGCATGACTATTGAGCAAGCCCGCAAACTGGCTGCGCGTGTAAATGCAGAGATAGAGGAAGGCTCTAGCCCGGCGCTAGTTAAGCGCGTAAAGAAGGGGGAGCCGACCTTTTCCGAGTTGTTCAAGGAATATGGCGAACGGCACGGCGCTAAAAAGCTGTCATGGCGCACTGACCAGAGCATTTACACGAATCACTTGCAAAGCCTTGCCCCGCTCAAGCTGACAACGATCAAGCGCGATGCAATATCCCGCATCTTGTCGAACATGGAAAAGGCAGGGCTTGCCGGTGCAACGCTGAACAATGCGCGTGCTCTTATTTCTAGTGTCTTTGGCCGTGCTATCGAATGGGGCTATGCCGCTGCTAACCCGGTGATCGGCATCAAGACCCGCGCCAAAGTAAAGCGTGACCGCTTCCTGCAAGCCGACGAATTGCCCAGATTCTTTCAATCACTAGCTGAAGAGCAGAACGAAACCCTGCGCGATTACATCCTGCTGGCGCTGCTGACCGGCGCACGGCGTGCAAACCTGTTGGCGATGCGGTGGGTTGAAATCAATCTGAGCGAATCAGTCTGGCGCATTCCTGTAACGAAGAACGGCACTCCGCAAAACGTGACGCTATCGCCGGAGGCGGTGACGATCCTGACGGCACGCAAGGAAGCTGCCAAGAATAAGGCTGTGTTCGTATTCCCCGGCGTTGGCCTGAGTGGTCATATCGAGGAGCCGAAGAAGGCCGTAATTCGTGTGATGGAACGGGCGGGCATACCCTACGGCAGGAACACACCGAACGGCGTAACGCTGCATGATCTACGTCGTACCCTTGGAAGCTGGCAGGCAAAGACTGGCGCATCACTGGCGATCATTGGCAAGAGCCTGAACCATCAAAGCCAGCAAACGACCGCGATCTATGCGCGACTTGATCTTGATCCGGTGCGGCAGTCCGTCAATACGGCGACAAGCGCCATGATGGAAGCGGCAGGGCTTAAGCCAGTCGCTGAGATTGTGAAACTGAAAGCAGGCCGGAAGGCATGACCGCGCCCAACAAACCGACCGGCGCACCTAGCTGGATATGTCGTGCGCATGTTCTTTCGCCAGATGCGCGGGGCGTGCTCATTGCTGCCCTTGGCTTTCCGGCGGAATCGCAAGACCCGAATCTGCTTAACTGCCTTCAAAAGGTTGAATATTGGCTCGGGTTCTATCCTGGCGGCAAGAAGGCGATCGACAACGCGCCTAGCGCGGGAGCCTATCGGCGAGATCTTGAGGAGGTCAAGAAATCCGCGCTCAATATAATGGCATTGCTTAACAGTCCCGACGCCGGAATTAACCCATACACGCGGGATTTCCTAAGCACGCATTTCGAAGAGGCCGTGCTGATGACTGGGCCGGACGGAATCGGAAAGGTGACCAGCGCGAACGGCGCTCTAGTGATTGCCTGCAATTCGGCGCTCAAGGCATTGGAAGCAGAAAAAATGCCTACGCAAGGCCGCAAGAAATCCGGGGCGCGGGAACATGTCCTAACGATGCTGTTGGAGCTTTACAGCGATTACAGCACGAGGTCTTATGAAAAGCGCGTGCGCCAGGGCGCGGTTGAATGCATTTCCCCGTTTGAACGGCACGAACTGATATTCATCAGGGCAGCATTTTCAGACATTTGCGAAGATACTTTCTTCAACGCGATTGACCCGAACAACGCGGACGGGACTGACCCCGACGCTCATGCAAATACGCGGTGGCTTGAACTGATCAAGCCCATTCGGAAATCATCTGAAAAACTGCGTGCAAGGGTGGCGCAATCCGCAGAACGACGCCCCCCGAAAAAGGCGAAAAAATCGCCCTAAAAATCCGTTCGAGGCATTTTTCGGTTTCCGGCACAGTCACGCTTCATAACGCAAGCCAACCGGCAAATGCGGGATTTTATGGAAGCGAACTATGACCACTCCAAGCCTAGCAAGCATCGTTGAGCGCACCCGCGAACTACTCGACGAAAAACAAGCCGCCGAACATCTGACGGTTTCCCCCGGTACTCTTTCTGTATGGCGTAGCACTGGCCGTTACAACCTGCCATTCGTGAAAATTGGCCGCATGGTGCGCTATCGCGTGTCTGATCTTGATGCGTGGATTGCCGGACGTTCCCGTGATACTGGCGCAACGGCGTAACCAGCCATGACGACCAACAAAAAAGCTGGACGGGTGGCGACCCGTCCAGCTTCAAATATTGCATTCACTGAGCGCAATTCTACCGCACCTGACCCGTTGCGCGGCTGGTTTAACCTGGCGAAACCGTCAGCGCAATCGCCAGCAAAAGAGCGCATGGAAGCGAGGCCGTAAATGAGCGTCGACAATCTTCTTTCGCGTCTCGACAAGGTGAAACGCACTGGCGACGGTACTTATCAAGCCTGTTGCCCTGCTCATGCCGACCGTAGCCCTTCGCTGACTATCCGTGAGTTGGAGGATGGCCGAATACTGTTGCATTGCTTCGGTGGCTGTTCCGTGCATGACGTTATCGGCGCTGTCGGTCTGGAAATATCCGACCTATTCCCTCCGCGTCAGATTCAGCACGGCAAACCAGAACGCCGGCCATTTCCTGCGGCTGATGTACTTCGCGCAATCGGTTTTGAATCGCTTGTGGTTGCTGCGGCTGGCGTGTCGTTACTCGCCGGCCAGCCATTCTCTGAATTGGATCGAGAACGGCTAATTCTGGCAGTCCAGCGGATTCAATCAGCAATGACGGCGGCGGGGGTGTGAGCAATGGATAACGGAATACAGCGAGGTGTCTCATTCCTTGATGAGATTGCGGCAAATGGCATCGCGTGCAGCGTGCAGAAGGCCATAGCAAGCGCCAAAGCGCCAGCCGATGCAGATCATCAAGTCAGCGACGAGGACGCGGCAGGCGGTGATTCTGGCGGATGGCCGGAGCCGCAGCCCCTGACCGCGAAGGTGGAACTGGAACCCTATCCGCTTGATGCCCTGCCCCTGTCCATTCGGGCGGCGGTGGAAGAGGTGGCGGGCTTCGTCAAGGCACCTGTCCCGATGGTGGCATCGTCGGCACTGGCTGCGCTATCGCTGGCGATCCAAGCCCATGCCGATGCAAAGCGGGCGGAAAAGCTGCATGGGCCTGTCGGACTATTCCTGCTGACCATTGCTGATTCTGGCGAGCGGAAATCCTCCTGCGACGGCTACTTTACCAAGCCGATCCGCGACTATGAGGAAGCGCAAGCCGAGGCGGCAAAGCCGATTCTGAAAGACCACAAGGCGGCAATCGAGGCATGGGAAGCCAAGCGCGGCGGCGTCAAGGAACAAATCCGCCAGCTTGCCAAAAACAACAAGCCGACGGCGGGCATGGAATCGGCCTTGCGCGATCTGGAACACGACAAGCCGGAACCGCCAAGAATCCCCCGCCTGCTGTATGCCGATGCAACCCCCGAAGCACTGGCCTATGGTCTGGCGAAACAATGGCCGTCGGGTGGCGTGGTTTCTGCCGAGGCCGGGATAGTTTTCGGTTCGCATGGCATGGGCAAGGATTCAGTCATGCGGAATCTGGGCCTGCTGAATCAGCTATGGGACGGGACAAGTCTGACCATTGACCGGCGATCAACCGAATCATTCACCGTGCGCGGTGCGCGGCTGACCGTGGCCTTGCAGGTTCAGGAACCGACGTTGCGCGAATTCTTCGCTCGAACCGGGGCGCTGGCGCGTGGCACGGGTTTCCTTGCCCGCTTCCTGGTGGCGTGGCCTGTATCAACGCAAGGGCAACGGCCATTCACTGACCCCCCGGCGAACTGGCCGCACCTGGCCGCTTTCCATCGGCGCATTGCCGCGATACTGGATCAACCCGCCCCCATTGATGAGGATGGCGCATTGACCCCGCCCATGCTGCCCCTGACCCCGGAAGCGAAAGCGGCATGGGTGGAGTACCACAACGCAATCGAGAGCGAACTATCGAGCGGCGGTGAGCTTTACGACGTGCGGGACGTGGCAAGCAAATCCGCCGACAACGCGGCACGCCTGGCGGCACTGTTCCAAATGTTCGAGGCGGCGGGCGGCGCAATCGGCGCGGAGGCTTTCGAGGGTGCAAGCCGAATCACGGCATGGCACCTGAACGAAGCCCGGCGATTCTTTGGTGAGCTTGCGCTACCGGCGGAACTGGCGGACGCGGCAAGGTTAGATAGCTGGCTGATCGAGCATTGCCAGAGTGGGAGAACGCATTTCGTCGGCAAGAATCACGTTCGCCAGCATGGACCATTGCGGGACGGCGCGCGGCTTGATGCAGCGATCCGCGAACTTGCCGAGCTTGACCGCCTGCGGCTAAAAAAGAGCGGAAAGCGGCTGACGATTCACCTTAACCCGGCGCTGGTGGGGGTGACGTTATGACCCTATCCGCCCTGATACGGAAACGTAACACCGGGAACCTTGCTACTGCTATTCCTGCTATTTCTGCTACTCAACCCAAGGGGGGAGCGGCAACAGTAGCAAGAATAGCGACTGTAGCAGTAGCAATCCCCAAGGAAGAGAAAACCGCACCCCCGGCAAACGACGGCGACAAGCACGTCGACAAACTGCTCGATTCATTCGTCTGGCTGATCCACTTCGCCGATCGTGACACGCTGAAAGTGACATTCTCGCCAGCGGTCACACAAGCCGAGGCGCTGGCCGGCTATCCCGATGCGCTGGCAGCGGAACCGATAGCGACGGCGCCGAAGCGAACCGCAACGACTGACGAAGCGACCGAACTTAAGCGGCTGATCGAGGCGGTATATCGTGACGACACGGAAAGCGATCGGCGAGAGGCGCTTGATACGGCGCTGGCTGATCCTGAGCCGGCGCTGATCTGCTACCGGGCTATAGCACTGGAACGCGGCATTACCCCGGCCGACCCCGACGACGACCGGCGCACCTGTCGCTAGTGTTCGAGCTTTACCTATGGCGGTGCGTGTTCGATTGCTGCACCTGGCGCGGTGGTATCGGCTAACCGTGGCTATCGGCCTGACCGTGATCTGCTGCAACGCTGCGAAGGGTACGAAACAAAGGAGAGTTGATTAGCAAATACGCTGGCCGGGAAGTTATCCGGCTGGCGCAAGCTATGGCGGGAGTCAGTTACCTAAACAATTGTTTAATCAACGACTTAGTTAGGCCGGCATGCGTCACGATTTGCAGAAAAGTCCTCTGAACAAAACTCCAAGCACTGCCTGAGGCCCGGCGCAAGGCCACAACAGGCAGAGAAACGACCCCTCGGAAAGCCGGACTGGATCAAGGCGAAGATCTCCGACGGGTCGATAGAGCAATACCTCGTGAAGGCTTAAAGCCTTCTCAATCGCCCGCGGCTTGCGGCGGAATTTATTAATTAATTGCCGAAGAATGATTGGATGATTTTCAAAAGCCAAGGACGGGCTTTCTGTCTTTCAGCCCAATAAACTTTGAATCCGTCTGACAGGTGATAATTCCAAGTCGTTTCTTTTCCGCCGTATATCTTGCAATACTCGTTGTTCTTGTTGATTTGCCTACCGAGCCCATTCACTGATTCTGTTTTCAGATCGATGGTGAAGACTTCTTCGATGCAAATGTCTGGATTCTTGAATACGATGGTCGTTGGGCTCCAACTCTCCAATTCGTAATCGACCAGCTCAGTCACTAATAAATTGCCCGAAACGGAAGCCCTCGATTCCGAGCAGCGATGTTCAGAGCGGATGCACTGGATTTTGGATGTTTGCAGCGGAAAGCCCATCGCCGAGCCGTCCGTTGATCCTGAACCCGTCCAAGTGCCTTCGGCGGTGACCAAATCATCTCCCGTTTGCATGACCATTGCCCTCAATCCGAGGGCGACTGGCACTTGCGTATCGACATAGAGATTCAGCACATGAAGAGTGGCAAATAGGACGACAGTGCCGCTCGCCAAGACGCAGAAGACGACAAAGCCCTTCTTGGGCATGCTCAACGCAGGCCATGGAATGACGGCCCGGAAGCCAATATTGAGGGCACTGCCGACATAGAACAGGATGAATGCAGCAAGCCAGCCGAGAGGGATTGGCGCCAACGCAATCAATGCGACATTGACGTTGCTTCCCTCCATCCAGACCTTCAAGTTCTTTTGACGCTCTTCCTCGCAGCTAGCCAGGTCGGTGTCATGGGCCAGCGACTTGCTGTCAAGGCAAACCTTATTGGCGAACTTGGCGAAATCCTCGGCCTTATCGACATCGGAGTTCCGCTGGTGGATGGCCGCTCCAATGGCCCAAAGGATGGACAACGCAACGCCAATTAACTGCCAACGGTTCGGTCGCATGATCGCCCATCCCTCAAAGCCCTTGTGCCGCCAGCATATCACTTGCAATCGGCATTGGGTTGCCACCATGAGAAAGGGGAGCCGATTTGGCTCCCCTCGCTGCTTTCCAGCTTGTCTTGGGCTTCTAGGTTTTTATCAACCAAATTTCAGAGGGGCTGGGGAAAAGGTCGATAAATACGGCGCAATACTGACGAACGGCATCGGCGCTGCGGGAAATGATGGGGCAGGGAAATTGACCGGCTGCGATGGCCGGTTTTTTTCGTCCGCGATTCGGGGAGATGTAACCCCGGCGTAACCCCGGCTTAGAAATGAAAACGGCCCCCATCGCTGGAGGCCGCTTGAATGCTGGTGGTGATGGGCAGAATTGAACTGCCGACCTGTGGGTTATGAATCCACCGCTCTAACCAACTGAGCTACATCACCACACTTACAAGGGCGCGGAGTATAGTTTGCCGGGCGTTCTTCGGTCAAGGTGTTTTCTGGTCGGTTATAATGCGCGACTGATTCCCCAAAGTAGTTTATCCATGCCCAAAAAATTGTTCATCCGCACTTTCGGGTGCCAGATGAATGAGTACGACTCGGACAAGATGGCCGATGTGCTCAATGCCTCGGAAGCCGTTGTCAAGACCGACAACCCGGAAGAGGCCGACATCATCCTGTTCAACACTTGTTCTGTGCGCGAAAAGGCACAGGAGAAGGTTTTTCACGATCTCGGCCGGGTCAGGCACCTGAAGAAGCTGAACCCCGATCTGATCATCGGCGTCGGCGGTTGCGTGGCCAGCCAGGAGGGTGATGCAATTGTTGCCCGCGCCCCTTACGTCGATATCGTATTTGGCCCGCAGACCCTGCACCGCCTGCCGCAACTGATTGCCGAACGGAAGCGCAAGGGCAAGGCGGCGGTGGATATTTCCTTCCCGGAAATCGAGAAGTTCGATTCCATGCCGCCAGCCGAAGTGAAGGGCGCCTCGGCTTTTGTCTCGATCATGGAGGGCTGCTCCAAGTTCTGCACTTTCTGCATCGTGCCCTACACACGGGGCGGCGAAGTGTCGCGGCCATTCGAGGATGTGCTGACCGAAGTCGCTGGACTGGCGGCGAATGGCGTCGGCGAAGTGACGTTGCTCGGCCAGAACGTCAATGCCTATCGGGGTGCGATGACCGGGTCGGAAGAGTTCGCCGACCTCGCCATCCTGATCGAGTACATCGCGGAAATTCCGGGCGTCGAGCGCATCCGCTACACTACCTCGCACCCGCGCGAAATGTCGCAGCGCCTGATCGATACCTACGCCAGCGTGCCGAAGCTGGTTTCGCACCTGCACCTGCCGGTCCAGTCGGGCGCCGACCGCGTGCTGGCGGCGATGAAGCGTGGCTATACGGCCATCGAGTACAAGTCGATCATCCGCAAGCTGCGCGCCGCGCGGCCCGACATTTCGCTGTCGTCCGATTTCATCATCGGCTTTCCCGGCGAGACGGAAGAGGATTTCGAGAAGACCATGAAGCTGATCGACGACATTGGTTTCGATAACTCCTTCTCTTTCATCTATAGCCCGCGTCCCGGCACGCCGGCCGTCGAGATGGAGGATTCGACGCCGGCCGAGGTCAAGTCGGCCCGCCTGAGCCGCCTGCAGAAGCGCATCGATGAACAGGCGCAGGTCATCAGCCAGGCCATGGTCGGTAGCATCCAGCGCGTGCTGGTCGAAGGTACGTCGAAGAAGGATGTGCACGAACTGGCCGGACGCACCGACAACAACCGTATCGTCAATTTCGTCGGCAACCCACGGCTGATCAACACCTTCGTCGATGTCCGCATCACTGCCGCATTGCCGCACAGCCTGAGGGGCGAAATTGTCATCCGAGAAGAGTAATGGCATGAAAACAGGGGCTGCCACCAGGCCCGCACCGAAGAGCAGGCCGGTGGAGATCGCCCTGGCGCCGGTCGACAACGTTTTGCTGGCCAATTTGTGCGGCCCGCTCGATGAAAACATCCGTCAGATCGAAACCGGCTTCGATGTCACCATCCAGCGCCGCAACGAGCGTTTCTCGGTGCGCGGCGAGAATGCCCAGCGCACCGTCGATGCTATCCGCCATTTCTACGCGATGGCGCGCGTGCCGCTGTCGGTCGATGAAATCCAGCTCGGGCTGATCGAACTGCTCAACGCCCCGGTGCGCGGTATTTCGCGCAGCGCCGGCAGCCCGGTCGATGGCCCGCAACTGGTTACCCGGAAAACCGACCTGCACGGCCGTACACCGCGCCAGGTGGCTTACCTGAAAGCCATTCAGGAACACGACATCACCTTCGGCATCGGCCCGGCCGGTACCGGCAAGACCTACCTCGCCGTGGCCAGTGCTGTCGATGCGCTCGAACGCGATCTGGTTGAGCGCATCATCCTGACCCGTCCGGCGGTCGAAGCCGGCGAACGCCTTGGCTTCCTGCCCGGCGACCTGACCCAGAAAATCGACCCCTACCTGCGCCCGCTTTACGACGCGCTGTATGACCTGATGGGCCACGACCGCGTCAGCAAGCTGTACGAGAAAAACGCCATCGAAATCGCCCCGCTCGCCTTCATGCGCGGCCGCACGCTGAACCACGCCTTTATCATTCTCGACGAGGCGCAGAACACGACGCCCGAGCAGATGAAGATGTTCCTGACCCGCATCGGCATCGGCGCCAAGGCGGTGGTCACTGGCGACTTGACCCAGGTCGACCTGGCGAAGGGGCAGAAGAGCGGCCTGCGCGAAGCGCGCGACATCCTGAAAGACGTGCGCGGCCTGGCCTTTACCGAATTCCTAAAGGAAGACGTGGTGCGCCACCCGCTGGTCGCCCGCATCGTTGCCGCCTATGAATCCCACACCAAGCAAACGACTTAATCTCTCGCTGCAATATGCCTGTAACCGCGAGGGCCTACCCTTGCGGGCTGATTTCGTGCGCTGGGCGCGGGCGGCGCTGGCCGGCGGCGGTGAAATCACCATCCGCCTGGTCGACGCCGATGAAGGGCAAGCGCTGAACAACGAGTATCGCGGCAAGGATTACGCGACCAACGTGCTGTCTTTTCCGTACGACGCCGAACCGGTGGTAACGGGCGATCTGGTCATCTGCACTAGCGTCGTGGCGCGCGAGGCGGAAGAGCAGAACAAGCCGCTGGCGGCCCACTACGCGCACCTGACGGTGCATGGTATGCTGCATTTGCAGGGCTGGGATCATGACAATGACGATGATGCCCAGGCCATGGAAGACAAAGAAAGGGAGATTCTCGCCGCGCTGGCTTACCCCGACCCCTATTTGGGTACTTATCTGGGTAATCTCGCCGCTTAAAGCTTATGGACAGCCCCAATAAACCCGGTATCCTCGAACGCCTTTCATCCCTGCTGTTGCGCAAGCCCGAAGACCGCGAGCAATTGCTGGAAATCTTGCGCACATGCTACGAGCGCAACCTGATGGACGCCGATGCGCTGACCATCATCGAGGGGGCGCTCGCCGTCTCTGACACCCGCGTCACCGATGTGATGATTCCCCGGGCCCAGATGGACGTCATCGACGTCGACGATCCGATGAACGAGATCATCCCGGTCGTCATCGAAGCAGCCCACTCGCGCTTTCCGGTCGTCGACGGCGACCGCGACAAGGTCCTGGGCATTCTGCTCGCCAAGGATCTGCTGCGCATCCATACTGAAGCCAATTTCGACCTGCGCGACTGGTTGCGCCCGGCCGTCTTCATCCCGGAATCGAAGCGCCTCAACGTGCTGCTACGTGAATTCCGCGTCTCGCGCAATCACATGGCGATCGTCGTCAATGAATACGGCGGCGTCGCCGGCCTGGTCACCATCGAGGATGTGCTCGAACAGATCGTCGGCGACATCGAGGACGAATACGATTTCGACGAAGCCCACGACAACATCCGCCTCGACTCGACCGGCCGCTACCGCGTCAAGGCGCGCACCGAGATCGATGATTTCAACGCCGCCTTCAGCACGAAATTCTCGGACGACGACTTCGACACCGTCGGCGGACTGATCCTGCGCCACTTGGGACGCGTCCCCAAGCGCAACGAAATCATCGATATCGACGGCACGCGTTTCCAGGTCCTGCGCGCCGATAGTCGTCGGCTGTACACGCTGCTGGTCAGCCCGCCACCCAAACCGCAACCCGGTGCTGACGACAAGGCTGCCTGAGCGGGCGCAATACCGCTTCGGCCTGGCCGCGCTGATCGGCGCCACCGGCGTCCTCGGCTTTGCCCCGTTCGGCCTGTTCTGGCTGGCGCCCTTGGTCTGGCTCGCTCTGTTCGCCCTGCTGCGGCGCGCCGGGTCGCCACGCGAGGCGGCACTGACCGGGCTTTCCTTCGGCCTCGGCTTCTTCCTGGCCGGGGTGTCCTGGGTCTATGTCAGCCTCTCGGTATTCGGCGGCATGCCGTGGTGGCTGGCCGGGGTCGCCGCCTTCCTGTTCTGTACCGTGATGGCCATCTTCCCGACGCTGGCCGGCTGGATTTTCAAGCGCTGGCAGCCAGCAGGGCCGTGGCGGCAGGCGCTGTTCTTCGCCGCCCTGATTGCTGCGGTCGACTGGCTCAGAAGCTGGGTTTTCACCGGTTTCCCGTGGTTGGCGGTCGGCTACTCGCAGGCACCACCCAGCCCGCTGGCCGGGTTCGCGCCATTGCTCGGCGTGCATGGCCTGTCATTGCTCGTGGCGCTATCAGGCGCGCTTTTGCTGCGCTGGCGGGTCGGCCTCGGATTCCTGCTGCTGCTCGCCGCGGGGGGGCTGGCACTGCAGCAGGTGCCTTGGACGACGCCGGTCGGCGAGCCGGTGCGCGTCGCGCTGATTCAGGGCAACATCCCGCAGGAGATGAAGTTCCGGCCGGAGGCCTTCCTTCGCACGCTGAGTCTGTACCGTGAACTGGTCGAGCAGAACCCGGCGCAACTCACGCTGCTTCCGGAAACGGCTGTTCCGGCATTCTTCGACCAGTTGCCGCCAGACTATGCCGAATCCCTGAAGTCGGTCGCGCAAAAGCACGGCGGCGATCTCGTCTTCGGCACCATCACCGGCCAGGGCGAGCATTATTGGAACAGCGCGGTCAGCCTTGGCAATTCACCGATGCAGAGTTATAGCAAGACCCATCTGGTGCCGTTTGGCGAATTCATTCCGCCCGGCTTCTCGTGGTTCATGCGTCTCGCCAGCATCCCGATGTCGTCCTTCTCGCGCGGACCGGATACGCAGGCGCCGCTTGCCGTTGCCGACCAGCGGGTTGCGGTCAACATCTGCTACGAGGATGTTTTCGGCGAGGAGATCATCCGCACCCTGCCGCAGGCCGGGATTCTCGCCAACCTCTCGAACACCGCCTGGTTCGGGCATTCGCTGGCGCAGCCGCAACACCTGCAGATCGCCCGCATGCGCGCGGTCGAAACCGGCCGCCCGATGCTGCGCGCGACGAATACCGGCATGACGGCGGTGATTGCTGCCGATGGCTCGATCCAGGCCATCCTTCCAGCCTTCACGCAGGGCGTGCTGAAGGCCGAAGTTCGTGCCCATCAGGGCATGACGCCCTACGCCCGTTACGGCAACCTCGCCTTCCTGCTGCTGGCCGGCGTCTGCTTACTGGCTAGCCAGTTGCCGCGACGCCGCTAGAAATCAGGCCTCAGGTAGTGCGCAGACGCACGACGGCCTGTTCGAGACGCTGCTTCTCGGCGAGCACCTTGGTAGCGTAACGGCGATCCGGGTCGTTGAGGGCGCCACCGAACTGCTGCAAGCCATTCTCGACGCCACCGGAGCGGCGGATCGACTCGTGCAGTACCTTGGTGCCGACCTGAACATTGGTCACCGGATCGAGGAACGCCGAACGGTCGGCTTCCTCGGGCAACTTGTCCATGTGGTAGCGCGGCATCACCTGCATCAGACCCTTGGCGCCGACCACGCTCTGTGAAAAGGGATTGAAGCCGGATTCGACGCCGATTACCGCAATGATGAGCAGGGGATCGAGGCGCAGTTCCTTCCCGGCCGCCTGCGCGGTGGCGAAAATCGGTTCGAGCGCCTCGGTCGACACGTGATAGCGCTTCGAAACATAGTCGAGCGCGCCACGCATCCGCGGGTTCAGCGCTGGCGCCGATTGCTCGACAGGCGCTTCAACCTCGTCCTCTTCTTCGATATCCGATGCTTCGCTGGAGGGAATCAGGGTCTTCAGCCCTTCGATCAGGCCCGAATGGCCGGCTTGCAGGCCGACCAGGCCGATCAGGAAAACCAGCCCGGCGGCCATCAGGAACTTCTGAAGCAAGGCATAAACTGCAAACGAAGCCCGCAGGAAAGCGGGCGGAAAAACGGTCGTAGTGAACATGCGACCTCCTTGACTGTTGCCACTGCGGAAAAACATCTCCGACAGCGAACGGTTACAGGGGGAACGACACCGGTCAGGCAGGGACACAAATCGCCCGAATCCCGCGTAGCACCACGATTGGCGCCCCGAGAACCGATGTTGCACCGCAACATAAAATGCATCATATTGATTATATTGTGGTTTGTCAAACACAGGTCACCGTCGAGCTGATGATTCCCGTACGCGGGTGGTTAGCCGGTCGACTCGTCGCTGGCCCAGAAATCGTAGCCCTTGCTGAGAAATTCATCCCACGGCAGGTAGTGCGAGCCATCGCACGAGAAGGTGAGGGCGACCATCCCGTTGAAGATGTTGAGTGAACCGGCGCGCAGATAAAACATGTCGTCCATGAAGCGCAACGCACGCAGGCCGTCGAGCAAGGGGCGGATCTTGTCCTTGGGCACCACCGCGTCGGCCGGGTAGTTGTGATACGGGTAGATCAGGCAGGTGTCGGGGTCGGTCAGCGCGTCGATGTCGAGCAGGCGGTAGCGATAGGGATCGTCGACCACCCAGATGGTCGCGCGACTGCTGGAAAAGTGCAGCTTGCAGTGGAACACGCCGCGGTCGGTCATCAGTTCTTCCAGTACGCCAAGAACGGTATCGAGATGAAGGTCCATCTGGCTGTCGCTGCGGGTCTGGTGAAATACCGTGCCGCGAATCGCCGGGTCACCCTTGATCTGCCGCCAGTAACCCGGTTCGTCGTACAACTTGCGGGTGATCGGTAGCTCGCGCAGGTCGAAATCGGCGCCGACGAAGCCAAGTACCTGGCCGTCTTCGTTGCGCACGATCTGGATCGCGGTGAGCGAAGGTCGCTTGGCGCGCAGGCTGATGTAGGCCTGGGTCAGCAAAAAGCCCTGGCTCGGCACCGCTTCGCGCATGTAGGGGCGCCCGGAGCGGTCGCGTCCGTAGTCCGTTTCGATCAGACCCTGGCGGCTGATGTTGTCGGAGAGCTGAATTGCACGGGTATCCAGTGCATAGAGGTATTTGCACGCGGGCATCGTGGTCAGCGCATGGACCAGCGCGGCGTTGATCCCGGCACGGCTGGGCCAGGCCCGGCTACATGCCTGCGCAGCCAGCGCTAACGGCTCGCGCAACAGATTGGCGAGGACCTCGCGTTGCTGGGTGACGCTTTCGGCAAGGGTATTGGACATGGGCAATCGATCCGTAAATTCAAACACCTTCGTTCCGCCAGGGGCTCCAAAGGGATACCACCCCTGCGGGACATAACTTGCTTTGCGGCGTCACCCCGGCAAAGGCCAGGGTCCGGTTGGTCGATTTTCCTGGATTTCGGCTTGAGCCGGAATGGCTAATTTTGAATAAATCAGCGCTCACCTGGGTCGTTGCTACGCAAAAGGACCGCCATTTGCGGTATCCGAAGGCGCAGTTTTTCGTTTCCCCGGCCTCCCGCCCGACCGCGCGCGGGCAGCATCGGAGGCGCCTGCCAGAAACCGACAAAAGCTAGTAAAATTCAAGACCTTCCGCCTTACCGAGTGCGTCCGATGACGACCAGCGATAAACCCACGTTTCAAGAAATCATCCTGCGCCTGCAGGAGTACTGGAACAAGCAAGGCTGCGCCCTGTTGCAACCCTACGACATGGAAGTCGGCGCCGGCACCAGTCACACCGCCACTTTCCTGCGCGCCATCGGCCCGGAACCGTGGAAGGCCGCCTACGTGCAGCCGTCGCGCCGCCCCAAGGACGGCCGCTACGGCGAGAACCCGAACCGCATGCAGTACTACTACCAGTACCAGGTGGTGCTCAAGCCGGCGCCGGATAATATTCTTGAGCTCTACCTCGGCTCGCTCGAAGCGCTCGGCTTCGACCTGAAAAAAAACGACGTCCGTTTCGTCGAGGACGACTGGGAAAACCCGACGCTCGGTGCCTGGGGCCTTGGCTGGGAAGTCTGGATGAATGGCATGGAGGTGACGCAATTCACCTACTTCCAGCAGGTCGGCGGCATCGACTGCAAGCCGATCACCGGCGAAATCACCTACGGCATCGAACGTCTGGCCATGTACCTGCAGGGCGTCGAGAACGTCTTCGACCTGACGTGGACGGAAGGCCTGACTTACGGCGACGTCTATCACCAGAACGAAGTCGAGCAATCGACCTACAACTTCGAGCACTCCGACGTCGAATTCCTCTTTCATGCCTTCGGCGCGCACGAAAAGCAGGCCCAGCACCTGATGGGCGCCCAACTGGCGCTGCCGGCCTACGAACAGGTCCTGAAAGCCGCCCACACCTTCAACCTGCTGGACGCCCGTGGCGCCATCTCGGTGACCGAACGCGCCGCCTACATCGGCCGCATCCGCAATCTCGCCCGCGCCGTGGCGCAAGCCTACCTCGACAGCCGCGCCCGCCTCGGCTTCCCGATGGCCCCCAAGGAATGGGCCGCCGAAGTCCTGAACAAGCTCAATGAGCAGATTGAAAAGAAAGCTGCCTGATATGTCGTCGAAAAATCTTCTCGTTGAACTGTTCGTCGAGGAACTGCCGCCCAAGGCGCTGAAGAAGCTGGGCGAAGTGTTCGCCCAGACCTTGGCGCAATCCTTGAAAAATGCCGGTTTGGCCGGGTCGACCGCAGCAGTCACCGCCTATGCCTCGCCGCGCCGTCTCGCCGCGCACGTTATCGATGTCGCCGCTGTCGCTGCCGACAAGCCGGTCGCCCAAAAACTGATGCCGGTTGCTGTCGGCCTCGACGCCAACGGCAACGCCACCCCGGCACTGGCCAAGAAGCTGGCTGCCCTCGGCGCCGACGCTTCGGTCGTTGCCAGCCTGCGCCGTGAAAACGACGGCAAGGCTGACATCCTTTTCTACGACAGTCTGGCCAAGGGCGCGACACTGGCCGAAGGCCTGCAGAAGGCGCTGGAAGCCGCACTGGCCGCGCTGCCAATCCCGAAAGTAATGACCTACCAGCTGGCTGACGGCTGGAGCAGCGTCAATTTCGTCCGCCCGGCCCACGGCCTCGTTGCGCTGCATGGCAGCGATGTCGTGCCGCTGGCCATCCTCGGCCTGACTTCCGGCCGCGAAACGCACGGCCACCGCTTTGAAGCCGCCGTTGATCCGGTCGCCTTCGCCAACGCCGACGAATACGCCGCCAAGCTGGCGACCGATGGCGCCGTGATTGCTAACTACGAAGTGCGCAGCAAGGAAATTGTTCGCCAACTACGCGCAAAAGCTGCTGAACTTAAGTGCCGCCTTGAAGTTGAGCCTGCCAACCTAATCGGTGACGAAATTGAAATCGTCTTGCTCGAAAATGCTCTTATTCAAGAAGTGACTGCGCTAGTCGAACGCCCAAATGTGCTGATCGGTCAGTTCGAGCAGGAGTTCCTCGCCGTGCCGCAGGAATGCCTGATTCTGACCATGAAGGCCAACCAGAAATACTTCCCGCTGCTCGACACCGCGGGCAAGCTGACCAACAAGTTCCTGCTTGTCAGCAACATCAGCCCGGCCGACCCGAGCGCGGTGATCGGCGGCAACGAGCGCGTTGTCCGTCCGCGCCTGGCCGACGCCAAGTTCTTCTTCGATCAGGACCGCAAGAAGACACTGGAGTCGCGCGTCCTCGGTCTGGCCAAGGTCGTCTATCACAACAAGCTGGGCACCCAAGGCGAGCGCGTGCAGCGCGTCTGCGCGATCGCCAAGGCGATCGGCCTGCAACTGGGCGGCGAAGCACTGGCGGTGCAGGCCGAACAGGCCGCACTGCTGGCCAAGGCCGACCTGCTGACCGACATGGTCGGCGAATTCCCCGAACTGCAGGGCACCATGGGCCGCTACTACGCGCTGCATGACGGCCTGTCGAGCGACATCGCCGACGCCATCGAGGACCATTACAAGCCGCGCTTCGCCGGTGACTCGCTGCCGCGCGGCCGGGTCGGCACCATCGTTGCGCTGGCCGACAAGCTGGAAACGCTGGTCGGCATGTTCGGCATCGGTCAGATCCCGACCGGCGACCGCGACCCGTTCGCGCTGCGCCGGCATGCGCTGGGCGTCATCCGCATGCTGAGCGAAGGTAACCTGAATTTGCCGCTCAACGAGCTATTGACCGCAGCAGCCAGCGTGTTTGCCGCGGTCGACGGTTTCATGCCGGCCGAATCGACGCTCGCCGACTTCATCTACGACCGCCTCGCCGGCAGCCTGCGCGAGCAGGGCTATACGGCGCAGGAAGTCGATGCCGTGGTGTCGCAACGGCCGCAGCGCCTCGGTGACATTCCGAAGCGTCTCGCCGCCGTGCGTGCCTTCTCCGCCCTCCCGGAAGCCGCCGCGCTGGCCGCCGCCAACAAGCGGGTCGGCAACATCCTGAAGAAGGTCGAAGACAGCGTCGACGCCTGGGTCGATACCACCCTGCTCAAGGAAGCAGCCGAAGTCGCCCTGCATGCGGCATTGGTCGATGTCGTGCCGCAGGCCGATGCCGCCTTCGTCACCGGCGACTACAGCGAGTCGCTGCAGGCGCTGGCCGCGCTGCGGGCGCCGGTCGACACCTTCTTCGACGAGGTCATGGTCAATGCTGAAGACCCGGCCCTCCGTGCCAACCGGCTCGGCCTGCTGGCCATGCTGCATGCGGCGATGAACCAGGTCGCCGACCTCTCGAAACTCTCCGCATGAAACTCATCATCCTCGACCGCGACGGCGTCATCAACTTCGATTCCGCCCAGTTCATCAAGAGCCCGGCAGAATGGAAGCCGATTCCCGGCAGCCTGGAAGCCATCGCCCGGCTCAACCAGAATGGCTATCGCGTGGTCGTGGCGACCAACCAGTCCGGCATCGGGCGCGGCCTGTTCGACATGGACACCCTGAACGCCATCCACGAAAAGATGCACAAGGCGCTGTTTGCCGCCGGCGGACGGTTGGGCGCCATTTTTTACTGCCCCCACACCGCCGATTCGAACTGCGACTGCCGCAAGCCGAAGCCCGGCATGTTCAAGCGCATTTCCGAAACGCTCAATGTCGAGCTGAAGGGCGTGCCGGCGATCGGCGATTCGCTGCGTGACCTGCAGTCCTGCGCCACGGTCGGTTGCCTTCCCATGCTGGTGCGCACCGGCAAGGGTGAAAAGACGCGGGAAGCAGGCAATCTGCCCGAGGGCACGCTGGAATTCGCGGATCTGGCTGCCGCAGTCGACCATATTCTGGGGGTGAAAAAGAAGTGAACGTTCTCCGTTCCGTTCTCTTCGCCATCTGGGGGGGGCTGTGGACCGTGCTGGTCGCCCCCATGGTCATCATTGCCGCCATCGTTCTGCGCGGGCTCTGGGGTTATCACTTCGGCAAGCTCTGGCGCCTCGGTATCCAGTGGGGCGTCGAGAACCTGCTCGGCATCCGGCCGCGGGTGATCGGCCTCGAAAACATGCCGCAGGAGCCCTGTGTCATCCTTGCCAAGCACCAGTCGGCGTGGGAGACGATGACCATTCAGGATTACGTGCCCAAGGGTGCCTACTGTGTTTTCGTACTCAAGAAAGAACTGCTGCGCGTTCCACTGATCGGCTGGGGACTGGGTGCGATGAAGATGATTTCGATCGACCGCGCGGCCGGCAAACAAGCGCTCGACCTGGTCGTCGAGCAGGGGCGCGAGCGTCTGAAAAAGGGCTTCTACGTCATCATCTTCCCCGAGGGAACGCGGGTCGCGCCCGGCGAGACGCGGCGCTACAAGGCCGGCGGCGCCTACCTGGCGACCCGGGTCGGTTGCAAGGTGGTCCCGATCGCCCACAATTCCGGCGAATTCTGGCCGCGCCAGGCCTTCATCAAGCAGCCGGGCATCGTCACCATCAGCATCGGTCCGCCCTTCGACGCCAGCGGACTCACTGAAGTGGAAGTCAATCAGCGTGTTGAAAACTGGATTGAAGGCGAGATGCGCCGGATTTCCCCGCATCGCTACCCGGATGCCAAGACCAGTACAGCCTGAAGCCACGCGCCGTATCGTGATCGCCGGTCAGGAGGTCGACTACCGCCTGCGGCGCAGCCGGCGGCGCACCATCGGCCTCGCCATCGACCAGCGCGGACTGCGCGTCGGCGCGCCGTTGCAGGCGCGGCTCGGCGACATCGAGACCCTGATCCGCGAGCACGGTCAGTGGGTGCTCGACAAGCTCGCCGACTGGCGCAACCGCGCCGCCCCGGAAAGGCTAGCCATCACCGAGGGCACGGTGATTTTTGCCCTCGGCGCGGCGTTGACCGTGACCGTCACGCCCGGCAGCCGTCAGCGCTGGCTGTTCAGCGACCCGAAACTGCATCTTTTCGTGCCGCCGGCGGTCGAGGCGCGGATCGTTCTCGAAAAGGCGTTGCGCGACAAAGCGCGCACCATCTTCGCTGAACGGCTCGCCCATTACGCACCGCGACTCGGCGTTCCGGCGCCGCCGCTACGCATCTCCGCCGCCCGCACGCGCTGGGGCAGTTGCAGTCATCACGGCGGCATCGCGCTGAACTGGCGCCTGATCCTGATGCCCATGCCGGTTGTCGATTACGTCGTCAGCCACGAACTGGCGCACCTCAGGGAAATGAACCACAGCCCGCGCTTCTGGTCTGTGGTTGAGCAACTCTGCCCCGACTGGCGGGCGCGCCGACTCGAACTGCGCCAGCTTGCCCGCCAGATTCCGCAAATCTAGAACATAAGGAACAGCATGCGCATCCTGCACACCATGCTCCGCGTCGGCGATCTCGACCGTTCGATAGCCTTCTACACTGAAGTCCTCGGCATGCAACTGCTGCGCCGCAGCGACTATCCGGAGGGTCGCTTCACGCTGGCATTCGTCGGCTACGGGCCGGAAAGCGAAGGCGCCGTGCTCGAATTGACGCACAACTGGGACACGCCAGCCTACGATCTCGGCAACGGCTACGGCCACATCGCCCTCGCCGTGCCGGATGCCGCAGCCGCCTGCGCCGCCATCCGCCAGCGTGGTGGCAAGGTGGTGCGCGAGGCCGGGCCGATGAAGCACGGCAAGACCATCATCGCCTTCGTCGACGATCCAGATGGCTACAAAATCGAACTGATAGAAAGAAACACCGAGAGTTCGTGATTGGCTATTTGGCTATCCGGATTCCGTCATTTGCAATCTGAACACGCCTGACTTCGCGGTTCTTATCCATAAGGTCGGATGCAACATTCCAAACTCGCTCTCGCACTCATTCTGAGCCTCGCTTCGGCAAGCAGCCACGCGGAAATATATGGCTATGTCGATGAACAGGGCGTAACGCATTTTTCCGCGGAGAAATCAGACGCGCGTTATCAGTTGCTGGTGCGGGGAAACAAATTCGGATCGCTGGACCTGGAATCATCGGGGCAAGGGAAGCCGTCACTATCAAGTCGCCTGATTCAGCATCCAAACCTGAGAACGTATGAGCCATTGCTGAAAACTGCGAGCATCGAGTTTGCGGTCGAACTTGCCTTGCTCAAGGCGGTCATGGCGGCGGAATCCGGGTTCAATCCTGACGCGATCTCAAGCAAAGGGGCAATTGGCCTGATGCAGGTGATGCCCTCGACTGCTGAACGCTATGGCTTGCTCGGTGACAAGAGCAAATCTCTCGAACAGAAGTTGCGCGACCCGAAAACAAATATTCGCTTGGGTGCGCGTTACCTTGCCGATCTTTTCAAACTGTTTCCCGAGCAACAGAAGCTGGTGATTGCGTCTTACAACGCCGGTGAAAGTGCAGTTCAGCAATACAAGAACACCATTCCGCCTTATCCGGAAACACGCAATTACGTTCGGCTGGTAACGCAGCTTTATTACATCTATCGACCAAGGCCTGGCGCCGGGAGACATGGGGCCACGGTGCATAGCGGTTCCTCGAATGGCACAAAGCGCATGTATATGACCATTCGGGAGCCAAGCAACTCTGACCGGTCGCCGCCGTCTGTTCGCTGAGCAACTATTCGCTTGTGTTTGGGCTTGCAACACAGCGACAAGGCCCCAAACGCGCGAGTCGGCTACAAGATCGAGCTGATTCAGCGCGACTGACCAAGATCAAGGCCATGCTGCTACCGGCAGCCCATACTGGCGGCGGCAGGAGATCGACATGGCCTTTCCCGAATTCTTCGCGCGCATTCCCGCCATCACGCTGCGCGACCCGCTGGCCGAACTGCTTGGCGCTGCCGAAGGTGGCTTGATTGAATACCGTTTTGCCGATGCCGTCAGGCTGGCCGGCCATTCCTGCCCGACTGTCGCCGGCGCTTGGCTGACAACGGTACGTGCGTTGCGCGCGCTTTACGGCGACGAAATTCCCGAGCGCGGAAACATCGCGGTGGCGCTCCGCGAGAGCCTCGATAGTGGCGTGGCGGGCGTCATCGCCAGCATTGCGGGGCTGCTCACTGGCGCTGCCAGCGACGGCGGGTTCAAGGGACTCGGTGGTCGCCACAACCGGCGCCAATTGCTGCGCTTCGGAGTCGCCGGCATTGGCGGCATGTCCTTCACGCGGCTGGACACGAATGTTGCGGTCGACTGCTCATTGCACCTTGAATTGGTCCCGGCCGATCCCTGCCTCGGCAGCCTGCTGGTTGCCATCCTCAACGGCACGGCGGATGCCGACGCCACCCGAGTGTTCGGCGAACTCTGGCAGGAACGCGTCAGGCGCATCCTGATTGACCACGCCGATGATCCGGAAATCGTTCAGTTGCGGCCGCTTCGGCATTAGCCGGAATTGGCATGCTCTGGATGAGGGTTTGCACAATCGATTGGGAGTAAGCTACAAGCTAAGCTTTGGACAAATGATAAGCAGGGGGAACATCATGAACAAGATCTGGCTGAAGAACTATCCTCAAGGCATGCCGGCCGAAATCGACCCGGATCAATTCAAATCCATCCCGGATCTGCTCGACAAACTCTTCAGCAAATTCGCCGACCGGCCCGCCTATCACAACCTCGGCTACACGATGAGCTATGCCGATCTGGAACGGAAGTCGCGTGCTTTCGCGGCCTTCCTGCAGGGGCTGCCGGGCATGACGAGGGGCGAGCGCGTGGCGGTCATGTCCCCCAATCTGCTGCAGTACCCGGTAGTCTTGTTCGGCATCCTGCGCGCCGGGATGACGGTGGTGAACGTCAATCCGCTGTACACGCCGCGCGAACTGGAACACCAGTTGAAGGACTCCGGCACCCGTGTCATCGTCATCGTCGAAAACTTTGCCCAAACCCTGCAGCAGGTACTCGGCCGCACACCGGTCGAGCATGTCATCACCACGCAGATCGGCGACATGCTGCCGGCCCCGAAGCGCTGGCTGATCAATTTCGTGATCAAGCACGTCAAGAAAATGGTGCCCGCCTGGCACATCGACGGTGCCATCACGCTCGCTACCGCGCTCGAGCGTGGCAGTTCGGCGCGTTTCAATCCGGTCGACGTGAAGAGCGAAGACATTGCCTTCCTCCAGTACACCGGCGGCACGACCGGGGTCGCCAAGGGCGCGATGCTCACCCACCGGAACATCCTCGCCAACCTGGAACAGACTGGCGTGTGGATCTCGGGCAGCTTCAAGGAAGGCAGCGAAATCGTCATTGCCCCGCTGCCGATGTACCACATCTTCTGTCTCACCTCGACGCTGTCGTTTATGAAGTGGGGCAGCCTGAGCGTGCTGATCACCAACCCGCGCGACCTTCCTGCCTTGGTCAAGGAAATGGGAAACTGGAAGTTCACGACGATGACCGGCGTCAACACGTTGTTCAATGGCCTGTTGAACACACCGGGCTTCGAGCAGCTCGACTTTTCCGCGCTCAAGGTCGTGGTCGGCGGCGGCGCCGCCGTACAGAAGCCCGTGGCCGAACGCTGGCAACAGGTGACGGGGCACTTCCTCACCGAAGCCTACGGTCTCACCGAAACCTCGCCCGGCGCCTGCTGCATGCCGCTGGGCGGCGCTTGGGACGGCACGGTCGGCCTGCCCATTCCGTCCACCGAAGCATCGATTCGTGACGAGGATTTCAACGAATTGCCGGTGTGGACCGGCGACGGCGACATCGAGAAGCACACCGGCGAAATCTGCGTTCGCGGCCCGCAGGTGATGAAGGGCTACTGGAACAATCCCGCCGAAACCGCCAACGTGCTGCATGACGGCTGGCTGAAAACCGGTGATGTCGGCCACCTCGACGATCAGGGCCGCGTCACCATCACCGACCGCAAGAAGGACATGATTCTGGTGTCGGGATTCAACGTCTACCCCAACGAGGTCGAAGCTGTCGTCGCCGCGCATCCCGGCGTCCTCGAATGTGCCGTGGTGGCAGTGCCCGACGAAAAATCGGGCGAGGCGGTCAAGGTGGTGATCGTCAAAAAGGATCCGGATCTGACGAAAGAGGCCGTGATCGAGCACTGCCGGATGCTCCTCACCAGCTACAAGTTGCCGCGCCACGTCGAGTTTCGCGATGTACTTCCCAAGACGCCGATCGGGAAGATCCTGCGCCGCGAATTGCGCGAAGCCTTCAAGAGCTAGTGATTCCATTCCTCATTGAAACCAAGGAGCGTCTGTTGCGATGGTGGTAAGCGGCGCAACTTTGAAATATCTTCGTCATTACTTCCGGTTAGAATTCCCGATTAACCTCAAAACGCAAGTCGAGCCGTGCCCATGCGGAACCTCCTTCCCGGCCTCCTTCCTTGCCTGCTCTGCCTGATCAATTCCCCCGCACTGCTCGCTGAGGAAACAACCGAAGACTGGCAGGCGAAGTTTCAGACAACCTACATCTGGCAGAAATCGCCAGGTTTTCCGGCAGCCTATAGCGGCCAGAACAGCCTTTCGGATCAACGCCAATCCGGCTATACCTTTACCGCAACGGCCTTCCTCGGCGCCCGCACGTGGCAGGGTGGCGAGCTTTACCTGAACGCTGAGGCCGGTCAGGGTGATCCGCTCTCCGGCCTGCTTGGACTTGGCGGTTTCACCAATGGTGAAGCGACCAAGGTTTCCGGCACCAAGATCAAGGGTTATCTCCAGCGCCTTTTTCTTCGCCAGACATGGAACCTCGGCGGCGAAAGCGAATATCTCGAATCGGATATCAACCGGATGGCAGGCGCGGTGGACAAAAACCGCGTCGTACTGACAGTGGGTAACTTCTCGACGCTGGATGTCTTCGATGGCAACGCCTATGCCAAGGATCCGCGGTTGCATTTTCTTAACTGGAGCAACATGTCTTATAGCGCGTTCGACTATGCAGCAGACGCGCGCGGTTTTGGCTGGGGTTTCGCCGGTGAGTGGTATCAGGGCGACTGGGTTCTGCGCTTCGGGCGCATGACAGGTCCCAAGGAGCCCAACGGCCTGGACATTGACTACAATATATTCAAGCAATACGGCGACCAGATCGAACTGGAGCACGATCATCAGATTGCCGATCAGCCCGGCAAGGTCAGGCTCCTCGCCTGGCGAGACAAGGCGGTTCTGGCTACCTGGCAGGATGCCGGCGCGTGGTATGTCAGTCACCCGGACGGCAACCCGCAGGCCATTTTTTATGTGCGCAACAACGCCCACACCAAGTACGGCCTTGGCATCAACATCGAACAGGCAGTGACCGGCAACTTGGGATTGTTCATGCGTGCCATGCGTGCCGACGGTCGCACCGAGACCTACGCCTTCACCGAAGCCGACGGTTCGTTCGCGACAGGTCTATCGCTGAAAGGCGGCGACTGGGGAAGGGCCGGAGATATCTTCGGGCTGTCCTGGATGCGCAATACGCTCTCGACAGGCCGCCGGCAGTATCTTGAACTCGGCGCGATCTCCTATTTCATTGGCGATGGCGCCCTGAACTATCGTCCGGAGTCCATCCTGGAAACCTATTACAACTGGAAAGTCATGCGCGGCCTGTGGCTCAGCGCCGATTATCAGCATATCGCCAATCCAGCCTACAACGCCGATCGCGGCCCTGCGGATATCGGGTCGTTGCGCTTCCATGCCGAGTTCTGAATAAACGGCTCAGTCCGCAAGTACCTCGCGGGTGGCCGTCGCGAAGGACTTGAGGCCCGTTTGTTCATGCTCCGGTCCCGTCCGGGAAGCGGCGCCGGTTGATTGCGTAGTCCTTTACCTCGCCCCGGAAAGGTAGCAACAGCATGCCATCCAGACGGGAAACCTCGCGCGGGTCGCCATGGTCGCGAATGCCGATGGTCATGCCCAACTGGCCGGCGCGCGGCTGGTCGCGATAGGTGCCGAACAGCCGGTCCCACCACGGCAGGTTGAAGCCGAAATTGGAATTGGTCTCGTCGTCCTCGATCGAGTGATGGACCCGATGCATGTCCGGCGTCACCACGACCCAGCGCAATATCCGGTCGAGCGTTGCCGGCAGGCCGATATTGCCGTGATTGAACATGGCCGTGGCATTGAGCAGCACTTCGAAGATCACCACGGCGACTACCGGCGGGCCAAGGACGACGATGGTGGCGAACTTGATCAGCATGGACAGCACGATCTCGAGCGGATGGAAACGCGCCCCGGTGGTCACGTCGTAATCCAGGTCGGCATGATGTACGCGGTGCAGCCGCCAAAAGAGTGGCACGGCATGGACCATGACGTGTTGCAGCCAGATGACGAAGTCCAAGGCGATCACGGCCAGCGGAACCGCCACCCAGAACGGCACCTGGAAATGGTTGAGGATGCCCCAGTTGTTTTCCGCGCAGAAGACCGCCACTCCAGCACCAGCCAGGGGGAAAATTAGTCGTAGCAGCACGGTGTTTAGCGCTGTCAGGCCGAGGTTGCTGGCCCAGCGCAGCGCTTTGGATACCGTCAGGGCGCGACGTGGGGCGAGAACCTCCCAAGCACCAATCAGCGCGAATATGCCGAGAAAGAAGCCGAACCTGATCGCTGGTTCGTTGGCCAGGATAAATTGTTCGAAGCTCATGGGTGCTTGAAACTTCGGGTCAGAACACCAGAACCTTGTCAGCTTCGGCTGTCCACGCGGCCAGATCGTTGAGTGTCTTGCGTATGGCGCCGGGCACGAGTTCGCTGTCCTCGATGCCGCGCGCGGTCATGCAGGTGCCGCACAGGCCGACTTCACCGCCAACCATTTTCACCATGTCCCCCGCGTTGTAATAGCCTTCCGGCAGTTTCTGGCCAGCCTTGGCGCAGGCGACGGCATCGCCCATCAGAAAGACCCGGATTTGTTGATCGGGCAGTTTGGAAAGCGCCCTGGCGAGGCGCAGGCCGTTGTAGCTGCGCTCCGTGCCGTAGGGTGGATCGTTGAGGATGAATAGTGTCTTGGTCATGATTGTTTGCCTCCGCTCCTTATTGCATTAAACAATCTAATGATTGTTAGACTAATGTGCGATACAAGCTCATCCTTGTCAATACCATTTGATTCATCCAGGCAATCAGGTGACGCCATGATTTGACAGAGCTCTGCGCATTGCCTAGATTTCGTTCATGGACAATGCACGACGCATCAAGGACTTGCTCTACGAGCAGGTGGCCCGTATCGGCAAGGCAGCCAGCAGTCCGAAGCGGCTGGAACTCATCGAACTGCTCTGTCAGGGTGAAAAGACCGTCGAGACACTGGCCCGCGAGACCGCCATCAGCATGAAGCTGGCGAGTGCGCATTTACGCGAACTGCGTTCGGCACATCTGGTCGAGACGGAAAAACACGGCAAGAATGTCATCTACCGGATTGCCAACCGGGAGGTGGCAGAGTTCTGGGTGGCGATCCGCTCACTGGCTGAAGATCGCCTGATCGAATTGAAAATGGCCTTGGCGCAGTTGACCAGCGATCCGCGCGAACTGACGCCGCAGGATCGCGATTCATTGGTCAAGATGGCGAAAATGGGCAGTGTCATCGTTCTCGATGTGCGGCCATCGGCGGAGTACGAAGCGGCGCATTTGCCCTATGCGCAATCGATGCCGATCGAGGAACTGAAATCCCGTCTTGCCGAGTTGCCACAGGGAAAAACCATCGTCGCCTACTGCCGGGGGCCGTATTGCCTGATGGCGCGGGATGCGGTGCTGCTGCTGAAACAACAGGGCTTCGAGGCGATCCATCTGCCGGAGGGCGTTGCCGAATGGGGCATGGCGCCGGTGCGGTGATGGGTGTTGTCCCCGTTGTTCCGGCTTATTCGCCGAAAACCGTCTTCCATAGCAGGTTGACCGCGGCAATGTGTTTCTCGATGCCGTCCCGCTCGGTGTAGCCCTTGGGGTTGGCGCTCAGGCGCTTGGCGTGTTGCAGGCGACGGTATTCGCGGTAGGCGTTGCCGCCGGCTTCAGCCAGTTTGGCCGGAATCAGCCCGAGTTCGGCGGCCATTCTGAGCAAGGCGATATTGCCGAGGTTGCCGGTCAGGCGGTGGTGCTGATGGGCGTGGCCGAGGACCAGGTACTGGACAATAAACTCGACGTCGATGATGCCGCCGGCATCGTGCTTGAGGTCGAATCCGGTTGCGCTTTTCGAGGCGTGCGCGTCATACATCTTCTGGCGCATGGCGACCACTTCTTCCTTCAGCTTGGCCAGGTCGCGCTGCTGGCGGAGTATCTCGCAGCGAATCGTCTCGAAGCGGGCGCCGACCGCCGGGTCGCCGGCGCAGAAGCGGGCCCGGGTCAGCGCCTGGTGTTCCCAGACCCAAGCCTTGTTGAGTTGGTAGTCACGGAAGGAATCGACCGATACGGCGAGCAGGCCGGAGTCGCCGTTCGGGCGCAGGCGCAGGTCGGTCTCGAACAGAATGCCGGCCGAGGTCTGGCTCGACAGCCAGGTGTTCAGGCGCTGGCCGAGGCGTGCGTAGTTTTCCTCGGCATCGGGGTCGCGGTCGTCGAAGAGGTAAACCAGGTCAAGGTCCGAGACGTAGCCGAGTTCCTTGCCCCCCAGCTTGCCGTAGCCGATGACCGCAAATTTCGGCGTCGCGCAATGCTGCTTCCTGATCGTCCCCCAGCACAAGGGGAGCGTTTCCTGAACGATGATGTCGGCCAGTTCGGTGAGATGGTCGGACAGCGTCTCGATGGTCTGCAGTCCGGCCAGATCCTGCGCTAGCAGGCGGAAAATCTGCGCGTGGTGCATTTCGCGCAGGATGTCCATTTCGCGTTCGGTATCGCCGGTATGGTCGGCCAGGTTGCTCCGGAGGCTTTCGCGGAAGCCGGCCCAGTCGGTCGCTGCGTCATAGAGGCGCGGGTCGAGCAGTTCGTCGAGCAGTAGCGGGTGACGGGCAAGATAGTCGGAGGCCCATGACGAGGCGCACATCATGTCGGCAACGCGGCGCAGGGCCATCGGGTATTGCTGGAGCAGGGCGAGATAAGCGCCGCGGCGGCTGATGGTTTCGATGAAGTTCAGGCCGCGTACCAGCGTGGTATCTGGATTGCCCGTGGCGCCTGCGGCCTCGATCAGCCGTGGCCCGATGGCATCGAGGCGCGAACGGTTGGTGGTTGGTAATTGCAGGTAGCGGCTGGACGTCCGCAACTCGGCAAGACGGGTGATGGCTTCCCGCGGCTGCCGATAACCGAGTTCGCCAAACGCTTCGACGGCGGCATCGTCGTCGAGTTGGCCCATCCACAGACCGGTCAGCGGATGTTCGCCGGCTTCGGGGTCGGAGAATATCTGTTCAAAATGGCGGCTGACTTTCTCGCGATGCGCATTGAGCGCGGAAAGCATCGCCGCCCAGTCGGCAAACCCCATGCTGCGGGCGGTGCTGGCCTGGTCGGCCGGATTTCCTGGCAGCATGTGCGTCTGCTTGTCCTCGACATACTGCAGGCGGTGTTCGAGGCGACGCAGGAAAATGTAGGCCTCGCGCAATTCGTTCTCGGTTTCGGCCGGGATCTGCTGGCGGCTGACCAACTGCTTGAGCACGGCCAGCGTCGGGCGGATTTGCAGCCCCGGATCGCGTCCACCGCGAATGAGTTGGAAGACCTGGGCGATGAACTCGATTTCGCGGATGCCGCCCGGCCCGAGCTTCACATGGTCGGCCATGTCCTTGCGCGCCACCTCGCGGCGAATCTGCGCGTGCAGTTCGCGCATGGCGTTGATGGCGCCGAAGTCGAGATATTTGCGGAAGACGAAGGGGCGGGCAATCTTCTGCATTGCCGTCACCCACTCCGGCTGCAGGTTCTCCCCCGCGTTCATGGCCCGTCCCTTGATCCACGCGTAACGCTCCCATTCGCGGCCTTGGGTGATGAAGTAATTTTCCAGGGAATCGAGCGAGCAGACCAGCGGGCCGGAATCGCCATTCGGCCGCAGGCGCATGTCGACGCGGAAGACCTGGCCGTCGGCGGTGATCTCGCCGAGCGCGGAAATCACGCGCTTGCCGAGGCGGGTGAAGAAATCATAGTTGTCGATACGCTTTGGCCCCGCAGTGTCGCCCTCCTCGGGATAGATAAAAATGTAATCGACGTCGGAAGAAACATTCAGTTCGCGGCCGCCCAGCTTGCCCATGCCGATGATCAGCAGACGCTCGGGCCGGCCGGCCTTGTCGAGCGGTTCGCCGTAGGCGGCGGCGAGCTGACGATGGTGGTAATCCAGCGCGAAGTTGGTGGTGAAGTCGGCAAGCAGGGTCATGCTTTCGACGACTTCGGCGAGCGCTGCGAGACCGCACAGGTCGCGCAGCGCGATGTGCGCTATCGCCCGCTGGCGCAGGCGGCGCAGTTGCGTCTTGAGGGTTTCGTCGTTGCTGGCCGCCGGCTCCATGGCCGAGTGCAGTAGTTCGGGGGAAAGCGGCGCCGTCCAGGCGGTGGCCAGTTCGAGGGTCAGCAGTGGATGCGAGGCCAGCAGATTAGCCAGGTAGCGGCTGTGCTGGAGGGCTTCTTGCCAGCGCGGGTCGGGTAGGTTGTCCATGATGCTCGGTCGGCAACTAGGCCGAAAAGGATAGAATGCGAGTTTTGACGGGTCGTTGATTGTAGTGATCTATTCCTTATCCTGGCAAAGCAGTTTGCTCCGTGACTGACGCGGAAACCCGCCGCGCGCTGCGCCGGGTGCTCTATCACCGCCTGCACTGGTTGTGGCCGGTGGTCTATTCGTCCCCGCTGCGCACGGCACTGGTTGTGGTCTGGCGGATTCTGCTGTTCGCCTGGCTGCTGTTTGCCCTGATGGTTCTCGGATTGCGCTTCCTGGTCCTGCCCAATGTCGGGATCTATCACGGGCAGATCGAGCAGACCCTCAGCCAGGCCATCGGTCAACCCGTAAGCATCGGCAACATCGAGGCACGCTGGCAAGGGCTCAATCCGGATCTGGTGCTCGACAATGTGGTGGTCGCCGATCGCCAGGGCGCCCCGGCATTTTCACTGGAACAGGTGGAAACCGTCCTCTCCTGGAGCAGCCTGTGGCGCGGACAGATCACGCTCGCCTTGCTGGCCTTCGAGCGGCCGGTCCTGCATGTGCGCCGCGAAACCAATGGCCGCATCACGGTGGCGGGCATCAATGCCGAGGGCGAGAGCGATCCGGCATTTGCCCAATGGGTGCTCGACCAGAAACGCATCCGTATCCGGAATGCGACCGTCCTCTGGGAAGACCGCTTGCGCGGCGCGCCGCCGCTGGCGCTCGAGGACCTGCAGTTCGGTCTCGACAACAAAGGGCGCAGCCATCGCTTCGGACTCTCGGCGGCGCCCCCGCCGGAACTGGCCGCACGCATCGACATCCGGGGCGAAATCAACGGCGATCTTGGCGAGGCGATCGAACACCTGTCGGGGCGCATCTTCGTTGAGCTCGATTACGCCGATCTCGCCGGCTGGCGGACCTGGGTCGACTACCCGATCTACTTGCCACAGGGGCATGGCGCCATGCGCCTGTGGGGCGATCTGGCCGAGGGGCAAGGCAAGCTGACCGCCGATCTCTCGCTTGAGGACCTGCGGGTCCGCCTCGGGCGCAAGGTGCCGGAGCTGGCGCTGGACAGCCTGCGCGGCCGCCTGGAAGGGCGCTACAGGGAGAGCGACTGGGCGCTGGCGGGGAGCAAGGTCGAGCTTCTGGCGGCGGATGGCACCCGCGTGGCGCCGACCGATTTTCACACGGAGTGGAAGCAGGATGGCCAGAGCGGTCGGATCAGCGGTTCCGTCGGGGCCAGCTTTCTTGATTTTGCAGTGCTCGGCAAGCTGGCCGCCTATATGCCGCTCGACCCCCACAGCCGCGAACTGCTTGAGCGCCACCACCCGCAGGGGCGGATATCCGAATTGCGCGCCAGTTGGAACAGGCTGGGCGATGATCTCGAGCGCTATGCACTCAAGGCCAATTTCAGCGATCTCGGATTGCTGGCTGGCGGTTACTTTCCGGGAGCCAAAGGCCTTTCCGGGATAGTCGAGTTCACCGAAAAGGGTGGTTCGCTTTCGCTTGATGCGGGGCGCTCGGGTATTTCGTTGCCGGCGGTTTTCCCGGAGCCTGACATTGCATTTGATCTGCTGCGCGGCCGGGCCAACTGGAAGGTGGCCGGCGAGGTGGTGGACGTCAAGCTGGAGCGCCTGCAGTTCGAGGGTGCGGATGCTGCCGGGGCGGCAAGTGGCAGCTACCGGTATACCGGTGAGGGGCCGGGGGTGATCGACCTCGCGGCAAGCATTTCGCGTGCCGAAGGAAGCGCTGTCTGGCGCTATATGCCGCACGCCGTGAGTGCCGCTGCACGCGACTGGGTGCGGCACGGTATCGTTGCCGGACATGCGCATGACGGCAAGATGGTGCTCAAGGGAAATCTCGCGGATTTTCCGTTCCGCGATGCGAGCAAGGGAAAATTCCTGATTACCGCCAAGGCGACTGGCGCCAAAGTCGACTATGTGCCCGGCTGGCCAGTCATCGAGCAGATCGATGGCGAGATGAGCTTCGGCGCCGGCATGCGCATCGTTTCGGACAAGGCGAACATTCTGGGCGCCAGGCTCTCGGGTGTCGTGGTTGAAATTCCCGACTTTGAGGCGCAGGACGAAATTCTGATCGTGCGCGGTGATGCGAGTGGGCCGACCGGGGAATTCCTGCGCTTTATCGAACAGACGCCGATCAGCGAGAAGATCGACAATTTCACTAAAGGCGTGACAGCCACCGGCAACGGCAAGCTTGACCTGGCACTCGACATCCCGCTGCAGCGTCCGCTGGAAACCAGGCTGCGCGGCGACTATCGCATTCAGAACAACCAGATCCAGCTCTTTGCCGGCATGCCGCCGATGACCCAGGTCAATGGCAAGCTGGCGCTGACCGAGGCCAGCATTTCGGCGCCGGAGATCAGCGGCCGGGCATTTGGCGGACCATTCAAGGTCAGCATCAAGAGTCTCGACGACCGGGTCACTGTCCGGGCCGGCGGGATGGCGAATGTGGTCGAGCTGGCCGAGCAATTCGGGCTGCCCGTGCGCGACCGCCTGGCCGGCAGCGCGACGTGGAAATCCGGCATCAATATCTACCGGCGCAAAGCAGATTTCGTGATTGACTCGGATCTGGTCGGTGTCAGTTCGCGCCTGCCCGAGCCGCTGGCCAAGAATGCGGCATCGCCGCTGGCGCTGCGCGTCGAGCGAACGGTCGCCGAGGCCGGCCGCCAACAGTTCCAGGTAACGCTGGGGAATGTCTTGCAGGGCATATTCATCAAACGCGAGGATGCAGTCGAGCGCGCCGTGCTGGTCCTTGGCGACGGTGACATGCGGGTGCCGGACAAGGGCGTCGCCGTGCGCATCGCCGTGCCGCGCTTCGATGCCGATGCGTGGCGGGAAGCGCTGGAGGAGAAAGGCGCCGGCGGCCGGGCTGGCGGGAATGTGCCGGCGGTCGATGTGGTGTCGATCAAGACGCCGTCGCTACGCCTTCTCGGCCATGATTACACGCAGGTCGACACGGAGTTGCGCCCGCGCGACGATGGTTGGCAGATTGCCGTCAACATGCAGGAGGCGGCCGGTGACCTGTTCTGGCGGCAGGCCGGCGCCGGCTCGCTGGAGGGGCGCCTGCGGCGTCTGGTCGTACGCCCGGCCGCTGACACGCCCGGCGTCAATCCAACGCTGATCAACAGTCTGCCCGCCTTGAGTCTCACGGTGGACGATTTCCGTATCGGTGAAATGGCGCTCGGCCAGCTCGAACTCCGGGCGCGCAACGAGAAGGGCGCCTGGCAACTGGATACCCTGAGTATCAGGAATCCGGATGGTTCCTTGAGCGGCAAGGCGCTGTGGGTCAATACGGCGGGGCGCAATCACACTCGCCTGGATTTCGAACTCAAGGCCAGCGATGTCGGCAAGCTGCTGACACGGCTGGGTTATGTCGATGCGGTCCGGCGCGGTACGGCGACGCTGACCGGCGACCTGCGCTGGGATGGCCCGCTCACCGGTATTCACTATCCGTCGCTCACCGGGCAGATGGCGGTGAGCGCCGAAAATGGCCAGTTCAACAAGCTGGAGCCGGGTGTCGGCAGGCTGCTGGGGTTGATTTCGCTGCAATCGCTGCCGCGCCGGCTGACGCTCGATTTCCGTGACATTTTCAGCGAAGGCCTGGCCTTCGACAGCATCGCCGGCCAGACGGTCGTGACGTCGGGGGTCATGCGAACGTCCGAACCGCTACGGATCAACAGCCCGGCGGCGCAGATCGAAATCCAGGGCGAGGCCGATCTGAAAAACGAAACGCAGAACCTGCAGGTACTGGTGCGTCCCCAGATCAGCTCGGTTGCCGCGATCGGCGCTGCGACACTGATCAATCCGATCGTCGGCGCGGCGGCGCTGGTGGCGAGTACCGTCCTCCAGAATCCGCTCGGCCGGATCTTCAGCTATCGCTATCATATCTCCGGAAGCTGGGCCGACCCCATGGTCGAGAGGGTCGGCCAGTCCGTTGACGAGCCGTCGCCGCGACCTATCGAAGGGTTTCGACCATGAGTAAACAGAATTGTCGCATGGCAGCCATCCAGATGGTCTCCGGGCCGCGCGTCGCGGATAACCTGGAGGTTGCCGGCCGCCTGATCGAAGACGCCGTGGCGCAGGGCGCCGAGATAGTCGCCCTGCCCGAGTACTTCCCGATCATCGGCGCCGCCGATGCGGACCGTGTGCGGGCGCGTGAGGATTTTGGCCACGGGCCGATCCAGGACTGGCTGGCCGCCACTGCACAGCGACACGGAATCTGGATTTTTGCCGGTTCCATCCCGTTGACCGCAACAGTCCCCGACAAGATGCGCAATTCGAGCCTGGCCTTCAATCCGGAAGGCGTTTGCGTCGAGCGTTACGACAAGGTGCATCTTTTCGGCTTCAGGAAGGGCGAGGAGTCTTATGACGAAGCGGCCTTCATCGAAGCCGGCAAGGAACTGGTTGCCGTCGATACGCCCTTTGGCCGCATCGCGCTCTCCATCTGCTACGACCTGCGTTTCCCCGAGCTTTACCGGGCGCTCGGCACGGTCGACCTGATCCTGATGCCAGCCGCCTTCACCGACACCACCGGCCGCGCCCACTGGGAAATCCTGCTGCGCGCCCGCGCCATCGAGAACCAATGCTACCTGCTCGCGGTCGGACAAGGCGGACGCCATGAAAACGGGCGGATGACGCACGGCAACAGCATGATCGTCGACCCGTGGGGTGAAATCCTCGACCGTAAGATGAAAGGGCCGGGTGTTGTCATTGCCGACCTCGACCACGCCCGCATCGCCGAAATCCGCGAGAGCCTTCCGGCGCTCGCCCACCGAATTCTCTGACGGAGCTTCAATGAACCAAGATAGCGCCCTGGCGCAAGCCGAATCCCTGCTGCTCGCCCCCTTCTCGCTGACCGAGGGCGACCTGTCGCGGACCTTCGGCCAGATACTGAGCCATCAGGTCGATTATGCCGATCTCTATTTCCAGTATTCGCGCTCCGAGGCCTGGAGCCTGGACGAGGGCATCGTCAAGTCGGGCAGCTTCAACATCGACCAGGGCGTCGGCGTGCGCGCCATTTCCGGTGAAAAGACGGCCTTTGCCTATTCTGACGACATCAGTTCGCGGGCGCTGACCGATGCGGCAAGCGCTGTCCGCGCCATTGCCGCCGCCGGGCAGAGCGGCATTTTGTCTGCTTTTCAGGGGTCGACCGCGCCGCGAAGCAAGTCCCCTGGCGGGACGGCAGGTCACGCACTTTATGTGCCGCACGATCCGATTGCCTCGCTGCCGGCGGAGGCCAAGGTCAAGCTGCTCGAACGCCTGGAAGGCTTCGCCCGCGCTCTCGATCCGCGGGTGATTCAGGTCATGGCCTCGTTGGCGGGCGAATACGAGGTGATCCTGATCGCCGGTTCGGATGGCCGCCTGGCCGCTGACATTCGCCCTCTGGTGCGCTGCTCGATTTCGGTGATCGTCGAGGAAAACGGCAAGCGCGAGCAGGGCAGTGCCGGTGGTGGCGGCCGTTTCGACTTTGGCTATTTCGACGATGAAGTGCTGCAGCGCTACGCGAAAGAGGCCGTCCATCAGGCGATCGTCAACCTCAGTGCCGACCCGGCGCCGGCCGGTCAGATGACCGTCGTGCTCGGTTCCGGCTGGCCCGGTATCCTGTTGCACGAAGCGGTTGGCCACGGCCTCGAAGGCGACTTCAACCGCAAGGGCAGTTCGACTTTTGCCGGCCGCGTTGGCCAGCGGGTCGCATCCAAGGGCGTCACCGTGGTCGACGACGGCACCATCGTCGACCGCCGCGGTTCGCTGAACATCGACGACGAAGGCAACCCGACGCAGCGCACCGTGCTGATCGAGGACGGCATCCTCAAGGGCTACATGCAGGACAGCCTGAATGCCCGCCTGATGGGTGTCGCGCCAACCGGCAATGGCCGTCGCGAATCTTTCGCCCACCTGCCGCTGCCGCGCATGACCAACACCATGATGCTGGCCGGCGAGCACGACCCGCAGGAAATCATCAAGTCTGTCAAGAAAGGCATTTACGCAGCCAATTTCGGCGGTGGTCAGGTCGATATCACCAGCGGCAAGTTTGTTTTTTCGATGAGCGAGGCCTATCTGATCGAGGACGGCAAGGTCACCCGGCCGATCAAGGGTGCGACGCTGATCGGCAACGGGCCGGATGCGATGACCCGCGTTTCGATGATCGGCAACGACCTGAAACTCGATCCCGGCGTCGGCACCTGCGGCAAGGATGGACAGAGCGTGCCGGTTGGCGTCGGTCAGCCAACACTGCGCATCGATGGACTAACCGTTGGGGGTACTGCATAATACCTAGTCATTTTTGGGGGGTGATTATGCGGGCATGGATTCTTGCGTGTGGGTTGATGGCGGGTTGCGGGATGGCTTTGGCGCAATCATCCCCGCCGGACAGGCTGAAGGCCATCCAGGCTGATCCCGCGGCGCTGAAATCCGCAATCGAGGCGGGGAAAAAGGCAAGCTTCTTCTGCGTGAACTGCCATGGCGATGATGGGGTCAGCAAGATTCCTGAGGTACCCAACCTGGCTGGCCAGAACCCCGACTACCTTCTCGAGCAGATCCGCAAGTTCGGCAGTGGTGAGCGCAAGGATCAATTCATGCAGGGACTGATCAAGGTGCTCAAAGATGAGGAGCGGGTGCAGATCGCGCTCTTCTATGGCAGCGGAACCGTCAAGCCGTCCAAGGCTGATCCCGCCGAAGTGGCACGCGGCAAGGATCTGTTTACCAGGCTGTGCGTCCGCTGTCATGGCGATGCGGCGCGCGGCGATGCGACGGTGCCGCGCCTGGCGGGCCAGCAGATTCCCTATTTGCAATCGTCGATAACCCGCTACCGCGACAAGACGGGCGTCCGCAACAACCAGTTGATGTCGATCGCCACCGCCTCGCTGAAGAATGACGACATCAAGGCAGTCACCAATTACCTGACCCAATTGCCGTGATGCATCGGTAAGGCTTTTCACCCATCGGTCGGTAAAATTGACCGATGTCATAGTTCCATCAGTCCGCTCCCGGTTAGTTTCCGGTCTGAGGAAAATACTGGAGGAACCATGAAAGCTTTTTTCGGATTGCTGCTCGCGCTCGTCTTGAGCATTCCAGGCGGTGACGCGCTGGCACAGATTACCGATCTCAATTCGGCGATCAACAAGGCGGGCCGCCAGCGCATGCTCTCGCAGCGCATGGCCAAGGCCTATTTCCAGATTGGCCAGCAGGTCGAGGTCGAGCGCAGCAAGAAGATTCTCGACACCTCGGTTTCGCTGTTCGACCGGCAGTTGGTCGAGTTGAAGAATTTCGCGCCGACGCCCGAGATCAAGGAAAATTACCTCAAGCTCGAAAGGACCTGGCTTGCCTACAAGGATCTTCTGGTCGGCGAAGCGCCTTCCCGGGATAACGGGCGCAAGGTTCTGGAGATCTCCGAGCAGGTGCTGGCGCTTGCGCATCAGGGGACGGTCCAGCTCGAGAAGCAGTCGACTTCAACTTCCGGTCGTCTGGTCAATATTTCAGGTCGTCAGCGCATGCTCTCGCAGCGCATGGCGAAGTTCTACCAGGCGATTGCCTGGGGGGTAGGTAACGACAAGAGTTCTGGCGACCTCGAAAAGGCGCGCAAGGAATTCGTGGCGGCCCACCAGGAACTGGCGGCGGCGCCATCCAATACGCAGCAGATCAAGGAGAGTCTCGATCTGGTCAAGCAGCAGTGGATCTTCTTTGAAAATGCGCTGGACCAGAAGGCCGGTCCCGACAAGCGCCCGCAAACATCAGTAGCGACCACCAGCGAACGCATCCTTGAAGAAATGGAAACCGTCGTCGGGCTTTACGAAAAGCTCAAGTAATCAGAAAAGACTCAGTTGCCGCTTATCCGCCGGACCCGGCGCCGGTGGCGGCCTGAAGCTGGAGGTGTCGAGTATCGGCAATTCGCGGCTCAGACCATGGCGGCGGCAGGCGAGTTCAAAGCGCTGGCGGATGAGATCGGCAAAGTGTCCCAGTCCCTTCATCCGGCTGCCAAAACGCGCATCGTTGGCGCGTCCGCCGCGCAAGTCGTAAAGCAGCGCCATGATGCGCGCCGCCTTTTCCGGTGCGTGCCACTCCAGCCACTTGCGAAATAACCCGGCCACCTCGTGCGGCAGACGCAGTAGCGTGTAGCAGGCACTCTCCGCCCCTTGGGAGCGTGCCGCTTCCAGCAGATTTTCCAGTTCATGGTCGTTGAGGCCGGGGATCAATGGCGAGCCGAATACCGAAACCGGTATGCCAGCGCCGCTCAATTTTTGCATTGCTTCGAGCCGCGCCTGCGGTGCGCTGGCCCGCGGTTCAAGCTGACGGGCGAGCTGCCCGTCGAGCGTGGTCAGCGAGATACCGATGTGCGCGAGGTTCCGGCGCGCGAGTTCGGCCCAGAGATCGAGGTCGCGGACGATCAGCGATGATTTGGTGACCACCGACAGCGGGTGCCCGGTTTCCAGCGCGACTTCGAGCAGTGCTCGGGTAAGCCGCTGCTTGCGCTCGAAAGGCTGGTAGGCGTCGGTGGCGGTGCCGAGCACGATGGGCGAACAGACGTAATCCGGGTGGCTCAGTTCTTCGCGCAAAAGGCGCGGGGCGTCCGGCTTGTGGAAAATCTGTGTCTCGAAATCGAGCCCCGGCGACAGCCCGAGGTAAGCGTGCGTTGGGCGGGCATAGCAGTAGATGCAGCCGTGCTCGCAGCCGCGGTAGGGGTTGAGCGACTGCTCGAACCCGATGTCGGGCGAGTCGTTGCGGCTGATGATGGTTTTCGCGCTATCGACCAGCAGGCGCGTTTGCGGCAGCGGCGGCGCGGCTGGTTCCCAGCCATCGTCCTCGGCCTGGCGGGTTTCCACACTGAAACGATGGGCAACGTTACCCGCTGCACCGCGCCCCTTGATGGGCCGGGGTGGAATCTCCGAAGAAGCTTGCAGGTCGAAATCTTCCATACGCATCCGGTAGAATGCCGGGTTTTCAGCAAATTTAAAATGGGGCCGGGCATGACGCCGCAAAGTAAACCGAATACCGACGACCTGCGCATCAGGGAAATCAAGGAACTGGTGCCGCCGTCGCACGTTTTTCGCGAATACCCGGTGTCCAATCGCGCGGCGCAGACCACCTACGTCGCCCGCCAGACCATCCATCATATCCTGCATGGCGCCGACGACCGTCTGCTGGTCGTCATCGGCCCCTGCTCGATCCATGACTACGATGCGGCGATGGAATACGCCAGACGGCTCGCCAGGGAGACCGAGAAGCATGCCGCGGATCTGGTCATCGTGATGCGCGTCTATTTCGAAAAGCCGCGCACCACGGTGGGCTGGAAGGGGTTGATCAACGATCCGCGCATGGACAACACCTTCCGCATCAACGAAGGCATCCGGCTCGCCCGCAAGATCCTGCTCGAAATCAATGAGCTTGATTTGCCCTGCGCTACCGAGTTCCTCGACACCATCACGCCCCAATACACCGCCGACCTGATCGCCTGGGGCGCCATCGGCGCCCGTACCACCGAATCGCAAGTGCATCGCGAACTGGCTTCGGGCCTGTCTTGCCCGGTCGGCTTCAAGAACGGTACCGACGGCAACATGCGGATTGCGGTCGACGCCATCCGCTCGGCAAATTCGCCGCACCATTTCCTCTCGGTCACCAAGTCCGGCCACACCGCCATCGTGTCGACGATGGGCAATGAGGATTGCCATGTCATCCTGCGTGGCGGCAAGGCTCCCAACTTTGATGCCGCCAGCGTCGACGCCGCCTGCAAGGAAATCGCCAAGGCTGGTCTCGCCGCCCGGCTGATGGTCGATTTCTCGCACGGCAACAGTAGCAAGCAGTACAAGCTACAGATGGAAGTCTGCGACAGTGTCGCCGCACAAATGGCAGCCGGCGAGGAGCGCATCGTCGGCGTCATGGTCGAGTCCCACCTCGTCGAAGGCCGCCAGGACCTGTCGTCGGACAAGGCGCCGACCTACGGCCAGAGCGTCACCGACGCCTGTCTTGGCTGGGACGACAGTGTGGCCGTGCTGGAAAAACTGGCAGCGGCCGTGCGTGCGCGGCGGGTTGCGGAAGCGGTGGAGTAAGTAACGCCCGCCGATTTGAAGGACAGCGGTCGGATTAAGATGTCACCGATGTCCCCACCGGAAAATCTCCGCATAAAGTGGTCGCTCCGTCTGGCGCTGCTGCTGTCAATGGTTGTGCACGGAATAATCCTGTTGATTCCGGTGCACTCGCCCCGGGTCGAGGAGCGGGCGGCGACGCGTCTTGACGCCACCTTCGCACAGAAGGCGCCGACACCGGCCAAACCCGTGGCGCCAGCCATCGCGCCGGCGCCTGTCCAGGTCAAGCCAGCCAAACCGCAGCCGCCGAGAAAATTGTTGGCGATGGACAAGGCGCAGGGTCGAATGGCATCTCCGGTGACCCCCAAGTGGTCGGTGGCGGAGAAAGAGGAAATGAACAGCTTTCTGCGCGAACTCGACGGCCAGGCGCGCAAGGCGCCAGACCTGGCGCAGCGTTCGCTGGCCATGGCCAGGAATATCGGCCGCCAGCAGGCAGTGCGCGAGAACGAAGGCAGCGAGTTGCTCGAGCGCCTGCCCAACAGCGCGCCGGTCGATCCATTCAGTCTCGAAATGTATCTTGATGCACTGGTGAGAAAGCTCAACCGCAGCGCCGGATTCGTCAGGAACGACCCGCGTGGCAAGGGGCTCAAGGTGGCATCGCTGGAGATTCGTCTCAACCCCAACGGCTCGCTCAAGAGTTTCAAGGTACTCAACGCGGCCGATCAACGGGACGAAATCGCTTTCGTCAAATCCGTGGTCGAGCAGTCCGTTCCCTTTTCTCCCTTCCCGCCGGATATCAGCAAGGCGGCAAAGTCACTGGCGATGGTAATCTGCATCATGCCCGCGAATTCGAGCGGGGGCGGCTTCGGGTTCACCCGCAACCCGGGCGGGCGCGGCTGTTGAGTGGCAATTGCTTTTCTATCCCCGGAGGATTCGGAAAATGTCAGCTTTGATTCGCGAGGTGCCCGGATGTTGATCAAGTCGGACCAGTCGATGCTGTTGCTGATCGATCTGCAGGAGCGGCTGGCTCCCGCCATTCAGGATATCGATGCGGTATTGCGCCACAATTCGTGGCTGGTCGAGATTGCGCAACGTCTTGCTGTACCAGTGGGGGGCACCGTCCAGTATCCGTCAGGACTGGGAGTGATGGTCCCGGATTTGAGCGCCCGAATTCCGCCCGATCGTGTCGTCGAAAAAATCCATTTTTCCGCGGTCGCCGATGGCTGCCTGGAGCGACTGCCCGACTTTTCGCGCCGCCAGATCGTGTTGACCGGAACGGAGGCGCACGTTTGTGTCTTGCAGACCGCACTCGGTCTGCGCGCGCTGGGCAAGGAGGTCTTCGTCGTTGCCGAGGCGGTCGGATCGCGGCGTGCGGCTGACAAGGAGTTGGCGCTGGCGCGAATGCGTCAGGAGGGCTGTCGCATCGTGTCGCGCGAGATGGTCGTCTTCGAGTGGCTGGACAAGGCAGGGACGGAAGTATTCAGGCAGATCAGTCGCGAATTTTTGCGCTGAGTCTTCTCCGGTAGTTGCATTCCATCGTCCTGTTGGAGCAAACTGTGCCGTTCCGCAAATGATCTCCAGGCGCGGGCAAGGCAAGCGAACTCAGCTGTTCAATTCAAAGAAATCAGCACGGAAGTCAGGCGTCTTGCCGCGGCAACGCTGCCCGATTTCCTCCCCAACAACGAGGAGATAATAAATGGATTTCGTGATCGTTCTGGGAGCCTTGTGCTTCCTGATGTTCGTGGCCTATCGCGGCTACAGCGTCATTCTCTTTGCGCCCGTTGCAGCGCTTGGCGCGGTGCTGTTCACCGATCCGTCGATGGTGGCGCCGATGTTCACCGGCCTCTTCATGGACAAGATGGTCGTATTCGTGAAGAACTATTTCCCGGTCTTCCTGCTCGGCGCGATATTCGGCAAGGTCATCGAACTTTCCGGGTTTTCCAAGGCAATCGTCGCTTCGGTGATTAATCTGATCGGTCGCCAGCGTGCCATGCTCTCGATCGTTCTTGTGTGCGCGATCCTGACTTATGGCGGAGTGTCACTGTTCGTCGTAGTGTTTGCCGTCTATCCGTTCGCTGCCGAAATGTTCAGGGCCAGCGGGATACCGAAGCGCCTGATCCCGGGCACCATTGCGCTCGGCGCCTTTACCTTCACGATGGATGCGCTGCCGGGGACGCCGCAAATCCAGAACATTATCCCGACCACCTTTTTCAAGACCAATATTTATGCGGCGCCCATGCTTGGCATCATCGGGGCCGTGTTCATTTTTGTCGTCGGCATGACCTATCTCGAATGGCAACGGCGCAAGGCAATCGCGGCCAACGAGGGTTACGGGACGAATCTGGTCAATGAGCCGGAGCCATTCGAGCACGAAAAGCTGGCCCACCCGCTGATCGCCATTCTGCCGCTGGTCATGGTCGGGATCATGAACAAGGTGTTCACCGAGATGATCCCTGGGGTCTATGGCGAGTCGACGTCCTTCATTCCTGCGGTGATCGGCAAGGTGGCCCCGGTAGTCCAGCAGACCAAGGCCATTGCCGCGATCTGGGCGGTGGAGGGGGCGTTGCTGATCGGTATCGCCACGGTCTTCGTCTTTGCCGGAAAAGTGGTGATCGAGAAATTTGCCGAAGGCAGCAAGGCAGCGGTCGGCGGCGCCTTGCTGGCGACCATGAATACCGCGTCCGAGTATGGTTTCGGTGCGGTCATCGCAGCATTGCCGGGCTTCCTGTTCATTGCCGATGCGTTGCGCGCCATTCCGAATCCGCTGGTCAATGAAGCGATTACCGTTACCGTCCTCGCCGGGATCACCGGTTCGGCCTCGGGCGGCATGGGCATCGCGCTGGCGGCGATGTCGGAAACCTTCATCCAGAATGCCGCGGCGGCGGGAATTCCGCTGGAGGTCTTCCACCGCGTTGCCTCGATGGCTTCCGGCGGCATGGATACCTTGCCGCACAACGGCGCGGTGATCACGCTGCTGGCTGTAACCGGCCTCACCCATCGCCAGTCGTACAAGGACATCTTCACGATCACCATTATCAAGACCATGGCGGTGTTCGTGGTGATCGGCACCTATTACCTTACCGGTATTGTTTGAGCGCCAGCGCCAATTGAATTTCCAGGAGACAAGACATGCCTGTAGCCAAACACCCCATGACCTCATCACTTCGTGCCTCGGATACCGGAAAGGTCGTGACCGCCCGCGAGGCGGTCCGCCTGATCCGTGATGGTGATACGGTTGCGACTGGCGGTTTCGTCGGCATCGGCTTTGCCGAAAACATTGCCGTTGCTCTTGAAGCACTTTTTCTCGAGGGTGAAGAAACCGACGTCCATGGCCTCGGCAGCCCGCGCAATCTGACGCTTGTCTATGCAGCCGGTCAGGGTGACGGCAAGGAACGCGGCCTCAATCACCTCGGCCATGACGGGCTGGTCAGCCGCGTAATTGGCGGGCACTGGGGGCTGGTGCCGAAGCTGCAGCAACTGGCCGTTGCCAATCGGATCGAGGCCTACAACCTGCCGCAGGGTGTCATTACCCACCTCTTTCGCGACATCGCCGCCGGCAAGCCCGGCACCATCACGCGGGTCGGCCTCGGCACCTTTGTCGATCCGCGTTTCGATGGCGGCAAGCTGAACGAGAAGACGACGAAGGACGTTGTTCGCCTGATGGAGATCGACGGCGAGGAGTATCTTTTCTACAAGGCCTTCCCGATCAATGTCGGCATCATTCGCGGGACGACCGCCGATCCCGACGGCAACATCACGATGGAGAAGGAAGCACTGACCCTCGAGGCGCAGGCGATCGCGATGGCGACCCGCAATTCGGGCGGCACCGTCATCGTTCAGGTCGAACGGATTGCCGAGCGCGGCACACTGAATCCCCGACAGGTAAAAATCCCCGGGATACTGGTCGATTGCGTGGTGGTCGCCGAAAAGCCGGAATACCACATGCAGACCTTCAGCGAGCCCTACAGCGCCGCTTTTGCCGGCGAAATCAAGGTGCCGATGTCGGCGATCGCCGCGATGCCGATGAGCGAGCGCAAGATTATCGCGCGTCGCGCGGCCCTTGAATTGAAGGCAAACGCGGTGGTCAATCTCGGCATCGGGATGCCGGAGGGCGTGGCCAATATTGCCGCCGAGGAGCAGATCATCGACCTGATGACGCTGACCGCCGAACCCGGCGTTATCGGTGGCGTGCCGGCCGGCGGTCTCAGTTTTGGCGCGGCGACCAATGCCCAGGCGATTATCGACCAGCCCAGCCAGTTCGATTTCTACGACGGCGGCGGCCTCGACATTGCCTTCCTCGGGCTGGCCCAGGCCGACAAGCAGGGTAACCTGAACGTCTCGAAATTCGGGCCGCGTCTGGCTGGTGCGGGCGGCTTCATCAACATTTCGCAGAATGCCAAAAAGGTGGTTTTTGTCGGGACGTTTACCTGTGGCAATCTGGATGTTGCGGTCGACGCCGGAAAACTGCACATTCTGGAAGACGGCAAGGCCAAAAAGTTCGTCGAGGCAGTCGAGCACCGCACCTTCAGCGGCCCGCAGGCCGCTAAATGGGGCAAGCCCGTACTCTATGTGACCGAGCGCTGTGTCTTCAGGCTATCTCCCGAAGGGCTGGAACTGATCGAAATCGCCCCTGGCGTCGATCTCCAAAAAGATATCCTCGACCAGATGGATTTTGTCCCGATCATGCATTCCGCGCCGGCGCTGATGGATAGCCGGATCTTCCGTGACGAGCCGATGAATATCCGTCCGCAGATGCTCGAGGTGCCGATGTCCGAGCGTCTGACCTACGATGCCGGAAAGAACCTTTTCTTCGTGAATTTCGAGGGGCTGAACGTCAGGAGTGCAGAGGATGTCGCGCGGATCCGGCAGGCGGTCGACGAGTCGCTCAAGGGGGTTGGCCACAAGGTGAATGCAATCGTCAATTACGACCGCTTCTCGATTCTGCCGGAACTCGTCGACGACTACATCGCCATGGTCAAGGAGATAGTGGAACACTACTACCATGACGTGACGCGCTATACCTCCAATACCTTCCTGCGCGTCAAGCTCGGCGAGGCGCTCGCAAAGCGCCAGTTGGCGCCGCACCTCTACGAGACGGCGGGCGAGGCCGAGGCTTCGCTGCCTGCAACTGACGGGACTTAGATCGCAGCGAGCCGCTGGTTGGAAAGCGACAGGCGGGTCGCCAATACATCGAGAAAGCCCTGGTAGAAATGCATCCGGCAGGATTCGGATGCTTTTTCCAGGGCTTCGCCACGAATGGTGATGATCTTTGCCTCGCTGTCGGCGATGACATCGGCGCTACGCACGTGGCCGCGCCGGCTGATGATGGCCATTTCACCGAAGCATTCCCCGCTGGTCAGCGTGGAGAGCCGGGTTCCGCTCTTGCTGACGGCGAGTTCGCCATCGGCGACAAAGCAGAAGAAATTGCCCGGCTCGCCGTCGCGCATGATGGTCGTGCCAGGGGTGACGCGCTTCCAGTCCGCGAAACGCACCGCTTCCCAGATTTCGACATCGGTGAAGTCGGAGAAGAAGGGCAGGGCGCGTAACGTGGCGAACTTCTCGGTGTCGGCAAATTCAGTGCGCGGCGTCTTCAGCAGGCCATTGCGAACAGCCTGCGCGAGGTCGTGGGCGAATGCGGCCCAGGTCGGGTAGCGCGCTTCAAGTTCCTTGGCCATCGCGCGCCTGACAATTTCGTCGAGTACCGGCGGCAGGCCGGGCCTTTGCACCGAAGGCCGGATCGCTTCACCATTCACGATCTGGTAGACCATGTTGTAGTTGTTGCCGGCCACGTAGGGCAAATCGCCGGTCAGCAACTGGTGCAGCACGACACCCAGCGAATAGATGTCGGTGCGGTGGTCGAGGAATTGTTCCTGGACCTGTTGCGGTGACATGTAGGCGGGCGATCCGATGCCGGTGATCTGGGTGCGTTCGTTGCTGGCGTTGTTGATGATGGCAGCGCCGAAATCGGAAATCTTGATGTCCGAAGCGCCGGCGAGCAGGATGTTGGCCGGCTTGATGTCGCGGTGGGTGATGCCGAGGCGGTAGGCGTAGTCGAGCGCCCGCGTGCATTTGAAAATCAGTTCGACGACGCGGTCGACCGGAAGCAGGCATCCGGGCTGGGCATGTTCTTCCAGCGTGCCGCCGGCGACATATTCCATGACGATGTAGCAGAGGTCATCGGTGACCACGGCGTCAAAGATCTGGACGATGTGCGGGTGATTGAGCTTGCCGATCAGCGAGGCCTCGTTGAGGAACAGGCTGGTGTACAGCTTGCCCTTCTCCGGGTCGCGCAGGATACCCGGGCTGGCCACCTTGATCGCCACGGCGCGCTGGGCAAACGGGTCGCGGCCGAGATAGACAGTGCTCGTCGCACCCTCGCCGAGCTTTTTGACCAGTTCGTATTTGCCGAGATTTTTCATGGAATCAAAGCTGGCCCTGGAGCCGGTTGCGCGCCCGCTCAATGGCTGCCCGCACCTGTTCCGGCGCGGTGCCGCCGATGTGGTTGCGCGAGGCGAGCGAGCCTGCCACGGTCAACACCGCAAAAACGTCGTTTTCCACTTGCGGACAGAAAGCTTGCAATTCGCTGAGGGAAAGCTGCGGCAGGTCGACACCCTTCTGTTCAGCGGCCTTGACGGCGTGGCCGACCGCTTCGTGGGCGTCGCGGAAGGGCAGACCCTTCTTGACCAGATAGTCAGCCAGGTCGGTGGCGGTGGCGAAGCCCTGGGTCAGCGCGGCCTTCATCGCTTCCGGCTTGACCGTGATGCCGCCGGCCATGTCGGCAAAAATACGCAGCGTGTCGGTGACGGTGTCGACGGCGTCGAACAGCGGTTCCTTGTCTTCCTGATTATCCTTGTTGTAGGCCAGCGGCTGCGACTTCATCAGGGTCAACAGCGACATCAGCTGGCCGTACACGCGGCCGGTCTTGCCGCGCGCCAGTTCCGGCACGTCGGGGTTCTTCTTCTGTGGCATGATCGACGAGCCGGTGCAGAAGCGGTCGGCGATCTGGATGAAGCCGATGCGCGGGCTCATCCACATCACCAGTTCTTCCGACAGGCGGCTGATGTGCATCATGAGCAGCGCGCAGGCCGAGGTGAATTCGATGGCGAAGTCACGATCCGAAACGGCGTCCAGCGAGTTTTCGCAGACGCCTTCGAAGCCCAGTTGTTCGGCGACGAATTCACGATCGATCGGGTAGGTCGTGCCGGCCAGGGCGGCGGCGCCGAGCGGCAGACGGCTGACCCGCTTGCGGCAATCGACGAAACGCTCGGCATCGCGGCCGAACATTTCGAAGTAGGCCAGCATGTGGTGGCCGAAAGTGACCGGCTGGGCGACCTGCAGGTGCGTGAAACCGGGCATCGGCGTCGCCGCTTCCTTCTCGGCCAGATCGACCAGCGCCGAACGGAAGGCCTTGATCAGCACCAGGATGTCGTCGATGGCATCGCGCAGATAAAGGCGGATGTCGGTGGCGACCTGGTCGTTGCGCGAGCGGCCGGTGTGCAGACGCTTGCCGGCATCGCCGACGAGTGCGGTCAGGCGCTTCTCGATGTTGAGGTGCACGTCTTCGAGGTCGAGCGACCACTCAAATTCGCCGGATTCGATCTCGCGGCTGACGATTTCCATGCCGCGCTCGATGTCGCTCAGATCGCCGGCGCCGATGATCCCCTGCTTCGCCAGCATCCGGGCGTGTGCCAGCGAACCGCGAATATCCTGGCGCCACATGCGCTGGTCGAAGTCGACCGAAGCGGTGTAACGTTTGACCAGATCGGAAACTGGCTCGGAGAATCGTCCGGCCCAAGTGTATTGTGTGGCGTTGGATGTCATAAAATGGGGCTGTCAAGGCGAGAACGCATCAGGAATGACAAGTATACGGCACTTTCCCGCAACGCATCCGCTACCCGACTGGCGCAATTTCGGCGTCATGTTGCGTGTGCTGCTCGGGGTGAATGCGATGGCGCTCGCCGCCGCGCTGATCCAGGCACCCGAGCCGGCGGGCTGGGTGGCGCGCTACGTCGAGATGGCGGCGCTCGTCGAACCCTTGCTGCTGCTGGCGCTCGGGCTGCTGGCGGCGTTGCGTGATGTCCTGCGCAAATTGCCGCTAAGGCTCGGGCAACTGGTCGTGGTCATGCTGGTTGCCGGACTGGCCTTCGCGCAAAATTCGTTCTGGCAGTCCCTCGGTTTCGGCGACGGCGCCAATGCGCTGCGCCCGATGCTACTGGCGATGGCGGCGACTGTCGTGCTGCTCCGGTATTTCGAGTTGCGCGCCCGCGCCTTTTCGCCGGCCCAGAGCGAAGCGCGACTGGCGGCCTTGAATGCCCGCATCCGCCCGCATTTCCTGTTCAACTCGCTGAACGCCGTGCTGTCCCTGATCCGCGCCCGGCCGCAGCAGGCCGAAGCGGCGCTGGAATCGCTGTCCGACCTGTTCCGCGCCGCCATGCGCGATCCCGGAGAACTGGTCAGCCTGGCCGACGAGATCGCCCTCGGCAAACAGTATCTGGAACTGGAAAAACTGCGCCTGGGCGAGCGTCTTACGGTCGACTGGCAAATCGGGGCCGTTTTCATGGAGCAGCCGATTCCGCCGCTTATGCTGCAGCCCCTGCTCGAGAATGCCGTCTATCACGGCATCGAACCGGCACCCGAGGGCGGGACGCTGCGGGTCTCGATCACGCAACGCGGCGACGAACTGCATATCGCCATCGCCAACCCGACCGTCGCTCATGCACGGCACGCTGCTGGCAACCACATTGCCGTGGCGAACATCCGCGAACGGCTGGCGCTGTATTACGATCTGGAAGCGCGGCTGGAAATCGACGCCGGCAAACAAACCTACGAGGTCCGCATCATCCTGCCATGCCGCATGACAAGCCGCTGAAAATCCTCCTGGTCGACGACGAGCCGCTGGCGCGCACCCGCCTGCGCGAGCTGCTCGGCGACATCGCCATCCAGTTCGCTACCGAGGTGGTCGGCGAGGCGGGCAACGGGCTGGCGGCGCTCGACTTCCTGCGCCAACATCCGGTCGACGTCGTGCTTGCCGACATTCGCATGCCGGGCATGGACGGCATCGAACTGGCCGGCCATCTCGGTGCTTGCGAGAAGCCGCCGGCGGTCATTTTCACGACGGCCTACGATAACTACGCGGTGCAGGCCTTCGACCTCAATGCGCTCGATTATCTGCTCAAGCCGGTGCGTACCCAGCGCCTGCTGACGGCGCTGCAAAAGGTCGCAGCGGCGCCGCACCCCGATCCCGCGGTGCTCGCCGGCATCGGCCAGGCGGTGCGCGGTGGCGGGCGCACCCATCTTTCCTGCCATGAGCGTGGCCGCCTGTTGCTGGTGCCGGTGGCCGAAGTGCTGTATTTCAAGGCCGACCTAAAATATGTCACCGCCCGAACGGTTGAGCGCGAATACCTGCTCGACGAGGCGTTGACCCATCTCGAAAGCGAATATGCCGACCGCTTCATGCGCCTGCATCGCGCGGTGCTGGTCGCCAAGTCAGCATTGGCCGGGTTCGAGAAGGCGGCGGGCGACGATGTCGACGCTTACGGCTGGGCGCTGTTGCGCGGCGTGCCGGACAAGCTGCCGGTCAGCCGCCGGCAATGGGCGCCGGCCAAGGCGGCGCTGACCGGCTGAGGGCTGTCACAGCCAGAAAACGGTTTCGGCGCCGAACAGCTGCTGGTGGTGCACGACGACGCTGTCGGTGTCGATCAGGATCACCGCGTAGCCGGCCGGCTCGCGGCAGCCGGGTACCTCGTCGCCATGCAGCGTCACGAGGTCGAGCGCGACCTGGTGGTTCGGCGAACTGGTGCAGGAAAACGGAATGCCGCGCCAGCTGCCGCCGATCGGCCGGTGCAGATGGCCGAAAAAGAGATGGCGGATGCGTGTTTTGTGCGGGGCGATGACCGACCACAAGGCTTCGGCATCGCGCAGGGCGAACTGGTCCATCGACGGGATGCCGAGCGCCAGCGGCGGGTGGTGCATGGCGATCCACAGCGGTTCGTCGCCGCTGGCGGCCAACTGTTGTGCCAGCCATGTCTGGCGTGCGGTGCAATAGCTGCCCCACGGGGCGCCGGCCTCGACCGTGTCGAGCAGCAGGAAGCGCCCGGCCGGCGTGGCAAGCACGGTCTGCATGAAGCCATTATCGTCGGCGGGCAGTTGCGGAAAATGGCGGCGCAGAGCCTCGCGGCTGTCGTGGTTGCCGGGCAGCAGGTGGGTCGGCATCGGCAGTCGCCGCAGAGCGGTGGCCAGTGCCGCATAGGCATCATCGCTGCCGGCATCGGCGAGGTCGCCAGTGAGCAGGCAGAAGTCGGCGTCGGCATGGTTTTTCAGGATGCTGTCAATCGCCAGCTCGAGGCGTTCCCGCGGGGAACTGCCGAATAACGGATTCCCTCCGGCAGTCAGATGCAGGTCGCTGAGCTGGATGATCTTCATGCGCTGCCGAGGGCCCGCGAAACGATTTCCAGCACGTCACGCGACAACCCTTCATGGTCGCGGATGCGTTCCAGCGCGGCGCGGGCGTGCGCCTGGCGGCCGGCGTCGAATTTCTTCCAGCGGTCGAAGCAGCGGGCGAGGCGCGAGGCGACTTGCGGATTCTTGTCGTGCAGGTCGAGGACGCGGTCGGCGATGAAGGCGTAGCCGCTGCCGTCGGCGGCGTTGAAGCGCGCCAGGTTGGCGCCGAAGGCGCGGATCAGCGAATAGACCTTGTTCGGGTTGCCGATGTCGAAAGCCGGGTGGGCGCTCAGCGCCTTGACGGTGACCAGCGTGTCCGGCCGGCGGCTGGTCGATTGCGCGGCCAGCCACTTGTCGACGACCAGTGCCTCGTTCTGCCAGCGGGCGTAGAAATCGGCGAGCGCCGTCTCGCGTTCCGGGCAGTCGGCGGCATTGACGTTGGCCAGCGCGGCGAGTGCCGCGAACTGGTCGGTCATGTTGTCGGCGTTGGAAAACTGCTGCAGCGCCAGTTGGCGAATGGCCGGCGTGTCGAGTTCGAGCAGGTAGCCGAGGCACATGTTGCGTAGCGCGCGGCGGCCGGCCTGCGCGCTGGTCGGGGCGTAGGGTTCGTTCGGGGCCAGCGCGGCGTAGAGACCGGAGAACTCGCCTGCAAGCTGTTCGGCCAGATGGCGGCGCAGGGCATTGCGCGCGGCGTGCAGGGCGTCCGGATTCACTTCGTCCAGCGCTTCCGCCAGCGTCGCTTCGCCAGGCAGGGTCAGTGCTTCGGCGACGAAGGCGGCGCCGCGTTGAGCCTGGGTTTGCAGCAGGCGGCGAGCGGCGTCGATGAAGCTGGCCGGCCAGACCGGCGCCTTGCCGGCGGCGATGCTTGCCGTGGCGTCGAGAATCAGTGTCGAGGCGAGACGCTGGCCGGCTTCCCAGGCATTGAACGGGTCGCTTTCGTGCGCCAGCAGTAGCGTGAGCTGTTCGGGCGTGTAGTCGAAGTCGAGATAAACCGGCGCGGAGAAATCGCGCAGCAGGGAGGGTGTCGGTTCGGTAGGGATGTCGGCGAAGACGAAGGACTGCGTGGTGGCGGTGAGGTGCAGCAGGCGCTCGCTGCCGGCGATCACCTCGCCTTGTTCGGTGAATAAGGCGACACGGATTGGGATCAGGTATGGGGCTTCATCGCTGGCGCGCGGGTTGGCCTGCTTGCAGGTCAGCATGTAGGTTCTGGTTTTGGCATCGAAATAGCCGTCGACCGCAACATGCGGTGTACCGGGCTGGTTGTACCAGCGCATGAATTGCGTGAAGTCGAAGCCGCTGGCAGCGGCCATCGCGGCGACGAAATCCTCGCAGGTGACGGCCTGGCCGTCGTGGCGGCGGAAGTATTCGTCCATGCCGGCGTGGAAACCGTCGCGGCCGATCAGGGTCTGGATCATGCGGATGACTTCCGCACCCTTTTCATAGACCGTGGCGGTGTAGAAATTGTTGATCTCGACGAATGAAGCCGGGCGGATCGGGTGCGACATCGGGCCGGCATCTTCCGGGAACTGCCCGGCGCGCAGGCCGCGCACTTCGCGAATGCGGGCGGTCTGGCGGTTGTGCAGGTCAGCGCCGAATTCCTGGTCGCGGAAGACGGTCAGGCCTTCCTTGAGCGACAGCTGGAACCAGTCGCGGCAGGTGACGCGGTTGCCGGTCCAGTTGTGGAAATATTCGTGGGCGACGACACGGTCGATGTTCTCGAAATCGATGTCGGTCGCGACATCGGAACGGGCCAGCACGTACTTGGTGTTGAAGATGTTGAGGCCCTTGTTCTCCATGGCGCCCATGTTGAAATCGCCGACGGCGACGATCATGTAATGGTCGAGATCGCATTCGAGGCCGAAGCGTTGTTCGTCCCATTTCATGGATTTCTTCAGCGCCGCCATCGCGTGCGGGCACTGGTCGAGCTTACCGGGTTCGACGTAGATGGCGAGCTGGACGCTGCGGCCGGAGGCGGTCTGGAAGCTGTCCTGCAGCACATCCAGCTTGCCGGCGACGACGGCGAACAGGTAGGCCGGCTTCTTGAATGGATCGGCCCACTTCGCCCAGTGGCGGCCGTTCGGCTCGTCGCCGGCGGTGACCGGGTTGCCGTTGGCGAGCAGCACTGGGAAGGCGGTCTTGTCGGCGTGCAGCGTGACGGTGTAGGTCGACATGACGTCGGGCCGGTCGAGGAACCAGGTGATGCGGCGGAAGCCCTGCGCCTCGCACTGCGTGAAATAGCCGTCCCTGGAACGGTAGAGGCCGGAGAGGCGGGTATTCTTGTCCGGGTCGATGCGGACGACCGTCTGCAGCGTGAAGGCGTCGGGAACGTCGGCGATGGTCAGCGTATTCGGCGTCACGGAAAATGGCACTTTTTGGCCGTCGACCGCAACACTCAGGGTTTCCAGTTCGTCGCCGTCGAGCACTAGCGCCTGCGCCGGGCGGGCCGGGTTGCGGCGCATCGCCAGCGTCGCACTGACAGTGGTGCCGCCGCTTTCGATGACGAAATCGAGGTCGACGGTATCGACCAGGAAAGCGGGCGGGGTGTAATCCTTGAGGTAGATCGTCAGGGGGGTATCGGTTTTCATTGTTGGACGTGGCATCGGGGTTGGATCGTTCGATGATACGTCAAAGCGGGTTGGGGTGAATTGTCGAGCCAGGGTGATGGCCTTCGTCGCTCGGTCTCCGGAAGCATGGTTGGACCACGATGGAGTGGATTGTCGTCAATGGTGAAGTGACGGATATCGACCATGAAGGCGGGCGGGGCGTAATCCTTGATAGCGGTTCCTTATGGATTCAGCCGCTAATGATCGAAGCGATAGCTGGCGGCGGGGTGTGACTTCCAGTGGCTGTCGCCGGTGAGTTCGAGCACCTGGGTATGGAATTTCAGGATGGTGGAGCGGTGGCCGACGCTGACCAGGGTTGTCTCGGTCGCGGAAAGCTGCTGGTAAAGCTGGATCTCGTTGGCGATGTCGAGCGCGCTGGTTGCTTCGTCGAGAATGGCGAAGCGCGGCCGGGTCAGCAACAAGCGGGCGAACGCAAGGCGTTGCTGCTCGCCAATGGAAAGCACCTTCTGCCAATCCATTTCGACTTCCAGGCCGCCGAAGCGCTCGGCAAGGTCGGGCAGGTTAACCTTCGCCAGCAGATCCCGGAGCTCGTCATCGGTGACGGCGCGCTCCGGATTCGGGTAGAGCAACTGGGTACGCAAGCTGCCCAGCAACATGTAGGGCTGCTGGGGCAGAAAGAGGATGTCGGCGGGCACGGGACGGAAAATGGTACCGCTGCCCGCGTACCACAAGCCGGCAATGGCGCGCAGCAGGGAACTCTTGCCACTGCCGCTCTCGCCGACAATCATCAGACCTTCACCGGACTTGATGTTGAGCGACAGATTCCTGATCAGGATGCGGTCGTAACCGGGGGTGTGCAGGGTAACGCCGGCCAGGGCGAGGTGGGTGTCTTCCACAGACTGGATGATCTCCCCCCGAGCTGATTGGCCGCTTGCTTGGCCAGGAAGAACCTTGGCCAGGGAATCCAGACGATCGATGCCGGCGGCGAAGCGGCTCAAGCCCTCAAAATTCTCGACGATCAGCGAAATGGCGCTGAGTACCGCGGCAAAGGCCCCTGCCGCCTGAACGGCCCGACCGACCTCCAGTTCTCCCGAGAGTACGCGTGAGGCGATGATGATGCTGGGGATGACCAGAGTCAGCAGGTAGTAGGCATGCTGGAAGAAGTTCAGTGAGAGCTGGTTGCGGATCAGGCGCTTGAAGTTGTTGAAGGCCTGGGTAAAGCGCCGCGTTACCTGCTCCAGTTCCTGCGCCTCGCCGCGATAGAAGGCGATGGATTCGGCGTTTTCGCGCACCCGAACCAGGCTGAAGCGGAAATCCGCTTCGCGCCGCAACTGGTTGAAATTGAGTTTCATCAGCCGCTGGCCGAAAATGAACACCACGACGAGCGTTCCGGCGAGGGCGTAAAAAATCAGAAAATAGACCAGTTCATGTGAAATGGACCACAAAACCTTGCTGAAGGCGACCAGTTGCAGGGTCGAACTGATGATGACCAGCAGAAAGTAGAGGGAGCGCTGGGTAAAGGTTGCGATGTCCTCGGCGACGCGCTGGTCGGGGTTGTCGATGACGGCGTTGCTGTTCAGTTCGTAGAAATGACGGTGGCTGAAGTAACTGCCTAGAAAACGGTTGGTTAGCCAGCGCCGCCAGTGGATGCCGAGCGTGTCCCGGACGAAGTAGTAAGAGGCATAAATCGGCACCGCGACGATGAGCAGGGTCAGGCAGAAGCGGATGGAATCCCAGAAGCGTTCCTCTTCGTGAGCAGCGAGGGCGGAGGTGAATTCGCCGGTCTGTTCGTTGAAGAGCACGGCGAACTGGGTCTGGCCAAGCAACAGGACCACCAGCAGGGCCAGCAGCCCCCAGGCTTTCCACTTCTCGTCCTGCTTCCAGTAGGGTGAGGCGAGATTCCAGAAACGCTTCCAGAGATGGCGGTCGGCGTTCTTCATGTCATATCCTCGGAGCCCTAGGCAGCACGGTCGGAGGCTGCGCGGCGCCGCCATACCTGCCAGCGTTCGCGCCCCGAAAACACCGGAATCGAGTCGTCGACCGCAGCATCCTCGATCCGCGTGAAATTGGGCGTCAGCAACTCGTCCAGTAGCTCGGGCAGGATGCCGAAGGGTGGGCCTTTGGGCTGTTCGCAAAGGAAGAAGAAGCCGGCGAGCAGGCCGCCGGGCGGCAGCAGTTCGGCAACGCGCAGGCCCCAGTCGGCCCACAGCTTGCGCGGCAGGGCGCAGAGGAAGGCGCGCTCGTAGATCAACGAGTAGGGCGCGGCGGGCGTGAAGGTGAAAAAGTCGTCGCAGACGAGGTCGACCGCGCCCCGGAGGCGAAGGAGCCTGTGGCTTAAGGCCCCTTGGGGGACAGCGTTGCCCAATACCTTGCGCGCGGTGGCGACGGCTAGCGGCGAGAAGTCGAGCGCCGTGACCGGCCAGCCGATCTCTGCGAGATGAGCCGCTTCCCAGGCGCTGCCGCAGCCGGGAATCAGCGTGTTCAGCGGTGCCGATTGGCGGGCGATGAAGTCGGCAAAGGCAGCCGGCACCTGTCCGGCATCCCATGGTGTGATGCCTTCGCCGAAGCGCTTGCACCAGAAGTCCGGATGCTCGGGGCGCTGCTCCGCTGGCTTGATCTGGGTCGCAGAGGGCGTCTGGTCGCTCATGTTAAGATTGCCCCCTTGAAAACTCTGCCGCCTGCCGCCTCATGTCCGCTCCCTCCAAGATCGTCATCGCCTCCCGCGAATCCCGCCTTGCCATGTGGCAGGCAGTGCATGTTCAAGGCCGTCTGGCGAGTCTAAATCCGGGGGCGGAAGTTGTCATTCTCGGCATGACGACCAAGGGCGACCAGATTCTCGACCGCCCGCTCGCCGAAATCGGCGGCAAGGGCCTGTTCATCAAGGAACTGGAAGTGGCGATGGAGGAAGGCCGCGCCCACCTCGCCGTGCATTCGATGAAGGACGTGCCGATGGTGATGCCGGAAGGCTTCGTGCTGGCCGCCATCTCGGCCCGCGAAAACCCGCGCGACGCCTTCGTTTCCAACAAATATGCGGGGTTGGACGAGCTGCCGGCCGGTGCCGTCGTCGGCACTTCCAGCCTGCGCCGCGAATCCATCCTGCGCGCCAAATACCCGCAACTGGTGATTAAAAGCCTGCGTGGCAACCTCGATACCCGCCTGCGCAAGCTCGATGCCGGCGAATACGACGCGATCATCCTCGCCGCCGCTGGCCTCATTCGTCTCGGTCTGGAAAACCGCATCAAATCGGTGTTGACCGCAGAACAGTCGCTGCCGGCGCCCGGCCAGGGCGCGCTCGGTATCGAACTGATCGACGGTGCCGCCGATATGGTCGACGTCGTCGCGCCGCTGAATGATCCGGAGACCGCTCACTGCGTCAAGGCCGAACGCGCCTTCTCGCGCGCCCTGGGCGGCAGTTGCCAGGTGCCGCTGGGCGGCTACGCGATCATCGACAACGACCAACTCTGGCTGCGCGGCTTTGTCGCCACGGCCGACGGCAAGGAAATGGTGGCCGGCGAATTGCGTGGCAATCCAAGCGATGACGAGGCGCTCGGCCGCCAGCTTGCCGACCAGTTGCGGGCGCAGGGCGCCAACGCCATTCTGGAAAAGCTCGCGCACTGTCAATGAACCCAAGCGGCCCGCTCGCCGGCCGAACCATCGTCGTTACCCGGCCGCTGGCGCAAGCCGGGCCGCTGGCCGATGCCATCGCTGCCGCGGGCGGCGTCCCGCTGGTTTTTCCGCTGCTCGAGATTTCGCCGCCGGACGACCCGCAGCCTCTGATGGATGCAGTTGCCAGACTCGATCAATACGCGCTTGCCATTTTCATCAGCCCGAATGCGGTCGACTACAGTTTGCCGGCCATTCTGGCGCATGGCCCGTGGCCGGCGGGCTTGCTCCCGGCGGCAGTTGGCCCGGGCACGGTCAAGGCGCTGGCGGCGTGCGGTGTCGCCGGTTGCTTGGCGCCGAGCGAACGGTTCGATTCCGAAGCGCTGCTGGCGCTGCCTGAAATGCAGGCCAACCGCGTTGCCGGCAAGCGCGTGGCGATTTTTCGCGGCGATGGCGGGCGCGAACTGCTGGCCGATACCCTGCGCGAACGTGGGGCGCTGGTCGATTGCATTGCCAGCTACCGCCGTTCCGGCCCCCTGGATGGCGTCCAGCCCCTGGTCGCTGCCTGGCGCGCCGGCAGGCTCGACGCGCTGACGGTTTCGAGCAGCGAAGGCTTGCGCTATCTGCTCGATCTGCTCGATACCGAAGGCCATGCTTTTCTGGCAAGTACCCCGGTTTTCGTGCCGCATGCCCGCATCGCCGAAAATGCCCGGGCTTTGGGTTTAAGCAACATTATCCTTACAGATGCAGCGGATGCCGGCATCCTTGCTGGCTTGCGTGCTTATAATTGGCCGGTATGACACCTGACGACATGACACCAACTTCCTCTCAGACACCACGGAATCCACCGTCGCGCCTCAGCCCATGGCTACTGGTGGCCATTGCGGCGTTCGCGCTGGCTGGCTGGCAATGGTTCGAGACCCGCCACAAGTTGGTTGATACGCAGGAGCAGGTCGCGCGTCGTCTGGCCGAGGCGGACGCCAGCAGCAAGGAGGATCGCGGCGCCTTGAAGCAGATGCGCGAGCAGATCGAAGGCTTGCAGGGCAAGCTGGGCGCCGCCGATGCCAAACTAAGCGAATTCCAGTCGCAGTCGGACGCACTGCAGGCTCTCTATCAGGACCTTGCGCGCAGCCGTGAAGATTCGGGCCTGCTCGAGGCGGAGCAGGCAATCGTGCTGGCCGGGCAACAACTGCAATTGGCGGGCAATGTGCCGGCGGCCATTCTGGCACTGCGCAACGCGGAAGCCCGCCTGGCGAGCGTCGATCGCCCGCAGGCGCTGCCCTTGCGCAAGGCGCTGGCGCACGATCTGGAGCGCCTGACGGCGCTGCCCACGGTCGATCTGGCCGGGACGAGCCTGCGTATCGAACAGGTGCTGATCGCCATCGACAAGCTGCCGCTGGCGATGGACATCCGGCCGCGGGAAACCAGTGAAAACCCTGCCGAGGCCCAGCGGTTGCCTTGGTGGCAGCGTACCGGCAGCGAGATCTGGCAGGAATTGAAGGGGCTGGTTCGCATCCAGCGCTTCGATCGCGAGGAGGTCGTGCTGCTGGCGCCCGGACAAAGCCTCTTCCTGCGCGAGAATCTGAAACTGCGCCTGCTGAACGCCCGTCTGGCGCTGCTCTCGCGAGACCAGAGTACTTTCCGCAGCGAGATCAAGGCGACCCGTGACGGCTTGGCCCGCCATTTCGATGGGCGCGACAAGGGGGTCCAGGCAGCGCAGGAGACGCTGGGCCAACTGCTGGCGACCGAAGTCGTCGTCGACGTGCCCAACCTGAATGAAACCCAGGCCGCATTGACCAGCCTGCGCGGTGGCAAGGACAAGAAGTGAAGGGCCTGTTCTGGGTTCTTGCCCTGTTCGGGCTTGCAGTTGCGGTCGCCCTCGGTGCGCACGTCAACGACGGCTATGTCCTGCTCGTCTTTCCGCCCTACCGGGCTGAAGTCAGCCTGAACCTGTTCGTTCTGGCGCTGGTCGCCCTCGTTCTGGCGCTTTACGGAACGATGCGGGCGCTGGTGGTCACCTTCGGCCTGCCGAAGCGGGTTCGGGAGTACCGTGAACGTCGTCAGCGCGAACGGGCTGGTCAGGTATTCCAGGATGCCGTGCGCTTGCTGTTCGAAGGACGCTTCGGGCAGGCCATGAAAAAGGCCGGTGAGGCCTACGAGGCCGGCACCGCGCCGGGACTTTCAGCGTTGATCGCGGCGCGCGCCGCGCAGCGCATGCGCGAGCTGGAAAAGCAGCAGGACTGGATGCGTCGTGCGATGTCCGACGATCCGCGCAACGAAGCGGCGACGCTGATGCTGGAAGCCGAGATGATGAACGAGTCGCGCCGCTTCGATGAGGCGCTGGCTGCGCTTGACCGGCTGCAGGGCAAGCAGGGGCGGCATATTGCCGCGCTGCGCCTCGAGTTGCGCGCGCGTCAGGGTAACGGCGACTGGGATGGCGTGTTGAAGCTCGCCCGCCAGCTCGAAAAGCGCGATGCCGTGCCACCCGAGGTGGCGCGTGAAGTGAAGACGCTCGCCCATCTGGAGAATATCGCGCGGCGGCGTGCCGATGCCGGCCAGCTTCAGGATTACCTGCGCGCGGTGCCGGCCGCCGAATACGGGCGGCGGCTGGTGCTGGCCGGGGCCAAGGCTCTGGTCGAACTGGATGCGATGGATGCCGCGCAAAAGTTGATCGAAAGCGCCCTCGATGGTTATTCCGAGGCGGGCTGGCAGCCCGAACTGGTGGCGTTGTACGGCGGGCTGACGGGGCCGGGGCTGACTGCGCGCATCGCCAGGGCCGAGAACTGGCTGCGCCAGTATCCCGACGAAGCGGCGCTGTTGCTGGCGCTCGGGCGCATGTGCATGAATCAGCGCCTGTGGGGCAAGGCGCAGAGCTATCTCGAAGCGTCGCTGGCGGTCGAGGAGACGCGCGACGCGCATCTGGCGCTGGCCGACCTTTGCGACCAGCTCGAGCGGAGCGAAGAGGCCAACCGCCATTTCCGGGCGGCGGTGCGGTTCGAAACGAACTGAGCCAGTTCGCCGCCAGCGCTGGCAAACGCAGTGTCGTTGAAGCTCAGGCCCAGTCGCCGGGTTGCAGGAAGACCTCGTACAACTCGGCTTCCGGCGTGCCGGGTTCCGGCTTCCAGTCGTAACGCCATTTGACGATCGGCGGTAGCGACATCAGGATCGATTCGGTGCGCCCGCCCGACTGCAGTCCGAACAGCGTGCCGCGATCCCAGACCAGATTGAACTCGACGTAGCGGCCGCGCCGGTAGGCCTGGAAGTCGCGCTCGCGTTCGCCATAGGGCGTGGCGCGGCGCTTGGCCAGCACCGGCAGGTAGGCTTCGGTGAAGGCGTTGCCGACGGACTGCGTCAAGCTGAAGCAGTGCTCGAAACCGCCTTCGTTGAGATCGTCGAAGAAGACGCCGCCGACGCCGCGCGGCTCGTTTCGGTGTTTCAGGAAAAAATACTCGTCGCACCACTTCTTGTACTTCGGATAGACATCTTCACCGAAGGGCGCCAGCGCGTCCTTGCAGGTCTGGTGAAAATGGGCCACATCCTCGCGTTGACCGTAGTAAGGGGTCATGTCCATGCCGCCGCCGAACCACCAGACGTCTTCTTCCCCTTCCTTGCTGGCGACGAAGCAGCGCACGTTCATGTGTGCGGTCGGGCAGTAGGGGTTGCGCGGATGGAGGACCAGCGAAACACCCATCGCTTCCCATGAGCGTCCGGCAAGCTGTGGGCGGACGGCGGTGGCCGAAGCCGGCAGCGACTTGCCGGTGACGTGCGAGAAATTGACCCCGCCGCGCTCGAAGAAATTACCTTCCTCGATCAGCCGCGAAATGCCACCGCCACCTTCCGGGCGATCCCAGGAGTCGGTGCGGAAAGGCTGGCCGTCGAAGGCCTCCAGTTCGGCGACGATGCGGCTTTGCAGGCCGGTAAAAAAATCCTTGAGGCGGGTGGTGTCCATTGCGTCTCCGCGAAAAAAGCGGGCGGTCAGTGCCGCCCGAATCGATTATGCATGGAACGGATTAGCGGCTGATGGCGCGATGGCCGATGTCCGTGCGGAACTGCATGCCGTCGAAATGGATCTGGGTGGCGGCTTCGTAGGCGAGTTTCTGGGCGATCTTTATGTTCTCGCCCAGCGCGGTCACGCAGAGCACGCGACCGCCGTTGGTGACGACCTCGCTGTCCTGGCTGGCCGTGCCGGCGTGGAAGACGTGGGCATCCTCACCGAAGCTGTTGCCCTTGGGCAGACCGTTGATCACATCGCCCTTCCTCGGCGTTTCCGGGTAGTTGGCGGCAGCCAGCACGACGCCGAGCGCGACACGGCGATCCCATTCAGCCTCGACCTGATCGAGCGTGCCGTCGATGCCGTGCTCCAGCAGGTCGACGAAGTCAGACTTCAGGCGCATCAGGATCGGCTGGGTTTCCGGATCGCCCATGCGGCAGTTGAATTCCAGTGTCTTGACAGAGCCATCCTTGTTGATCATCAGGCCGGCGTAGAGGAAGCCGGTGAAGGGAATGCCATCAGCGGCCATGCCGCGCACGGTCGGCAGAATGATTTCGCGCATTGCCTTGGCATGCACTTCGGGCGTGACGACCGGGGCGGGCGAGTAGGCGCCCATGCCGCCGGTGTTGGGGCCGGTATCGCCGTCGCCGATGCGCTTGTGGTCCTGGCTGGAAGCCAGGGCCAGCACGTTCTTGCCGTCGACCATGACGATAAAGCTGGCTTCCTCGCCGTCGAGAAACTCCTCGATGACGACGCGGGCGCCGGCATCGCCAAGTTTGTTACCGGACAGCATGTCGTCGATCGCGGCGTGGGCTTCTTCCAGCGTCATCGCAACGACGACGCCCTTGCCGGCCGCCAGGCCGTCGGCCTTGATGACGATCGGCGCACCTTTCCGGTCGATATAGGCATGTGCTGCGGTCGACTCGGAAAAAGTCGCGAATTCCGCGGTCGGGATGAGGTGGCGGGCCATGAAGCGCTTGGCAAAATCCTTGGAGGATTCGAGCTGGGCGGCTTCCCGGGTCGGGCCGAAGATCTTCAGGCCACGGGCGCGGAACACGTCGACGATGCCGGCAGCGAGCGGTGCTTCGGGGCCGACCACGGTGAGGTATACGCCTTCGCGTTCGGCGAAGGTCGCGAGGGCGACAGGGTCGGCGAGGTTGACGTTCTGCAGCCCGGACTCGCGTTCCGTTCCGGCGTTGCCGGGGGCGACGTAGACTTTATGCACGCCTTCCGAGTTGGCGAGGCGCCAGGCCATCGCATGCTCGCGGCCGCCGGAACCGATTACCAGCATTTTCATTAGGAAAGATCCTTTTTTGGACTTCATTTGCACCATTGTTTCTCGCACGGAGTGCCATCATTGTTGCCATCCATCTTCGTGCCGGGGCAGTTCCTGAGAAACCAGGTAGCCTCCTCGCATGAAGTCATTTTGCTTGGTTTGCTCAGTGACGGAAGTGACGCGCGCCGGTCATGACCATGGCCAGGCCGTGTTCGTCGGCGGCGGCGATGACTTCCTCGTCGCGCATCGAGCCGCCCGGCTGGATGACGGCCTTGGCGCCGGCAGCGGCCAGCACATCGACGCCGTCGCGGAACGGGAAGAAGGCGTCGGAGGCGACGACCGATCCGGTCAAGTCGAGGCCTGCCTGTTGTGCCTTGATGCTGGCGATCTTGGTCGAATCGACGCGGCTCATCTGGCCCGCGCCGACCCCCAGCGTCATGCCGTTGCCGCAGAAGACGATGGCGTTGGACTTGACGAACTTGGCGACGCGGTAGGCGAAGAGCAGGTCTGCAATCTGGGCCGGGGTCGGGGCGACCTTGGTGACCACCTTGAGGTCGGAGGCCTGGACGTTGAACATGTCCGGCGTCTGCAACAACATGCCGCCGCCGACGCGCTTCATTTCGAAAGCATGGTAGTTGTGAGCGAGCGGCACTTCGAGGACGCGCAGGTTCTGCTTGGCCGCCAGCATTTCCCTGGCGGCCGGCGTGAAGGCCGGGGCGATCAGCACTTCGACGAAATGCTTGCGCTCGTTCATGGCGGCAACGACGTCGACATCGACGGTGCCGTTGAAGGCGATGATGCCGCCGAAGGCCGAGGTCGAATCGGTCTTGAAGGCATTTTCATAGGCGCCGAGCAGCTTGCCGTCGACGGCGACGCCGCACGGGTTGGCGTGCTTGACGATGACGCAGGCCGGGCCGGCGAAGGTCTTGACGCATTCCCAGGCGGCATCGGAATCGCCGATATTGTTGTACGACAGTTCCTTGCCCTGCAACTGGGTGTAGGCGGCGATGGTGCCCGGCGTGACGATCGGGTCACGGTAGAAGGCGGCCTGCTGGTGCGGGTTCTCGCCGTAGCGCAGGGTTTCGACGCGGTCGAAGGCGGTCTGGAAGGCGGTCGGGAACGGTGACAGCTTCGGCGCCTCCGCGGCCGTGGATTCGAGCGCGGTCAACCAGTTGGCGATGGCGGAATCGTAACGCGCGGTATGCACGAAAGCCTTCTTTGCCAGACCGAAGCGGGTTTCCAGCTTGAGCGCGCCGGCATTGGCCTGCATTTCGGCCAACAATGGCTGGTAGTCCGCCGGATCGGTGACGATGGCAACAGCGGCGTAGTTCTTGGCCGACGAACGGACCATGGCCGGGCCGCCGATGTCGATGTTCTCGATCGCATCTTCCAGCGTGACGCCGGGCTTGGCGACGGTTTCGCGGAACGGGTAGAGGTTCACGCAGACCAGATCGATGGTCGGAATGCCGTGCGCGGCAATGGTCGCCAGATGTTCCGGCAGATCGCGCCGTGCCAGGATGCCGCCATGCACCTTCGGGTGCAGGGTCTTGACGCGGCCGTCGAGCATTTCCGGGAAGCCGGTGTAATCGCCGATCTCGGTCACGGTCAACCCGGCTTCGCGCAGCATTTTGGCGGTGCCGCCGGTGGATAGAATATTGACGCCCTGGGCAACGAGGCCCTGAGCGAATTCGAGGACGCCCCGCTTGTCGGAGACGGAAATCAGCGCTTGCTTGATGGTCATGGCGATCTACAGAAGTTGATGTTCGGTGAGTTTTTTGCGCAGGGTGTTGCGGTTGATGCCGAGCATGTCGGAAGCCAATGTCTGGTTGCCGCCCGCTTTGGCGAGGACGGCCTCAAGCATGGGTCTTTCGACGCTTTTCAACACCATGTCGTAGATTGCGCAGGGTTTTTCGCCATCGAGATCGCGAAAATACTGCTCGAGCGCCCCCAGCACGCAAGCAGAAATGTCTTGTTGGCTCACGCTGCCAACGCCTCCTCTGAGTTGTATTTTAGATGTTCACTTTCCGCCGCCTGACGGTGGAAGAAGTCATTCACTGCCTGCATCTGTTGTTCGATGCTGGGCAAGGTGTTCATTTCCTTGCGGAAGGCCGCCGAGCCGATCAGCCCCTTGGTGTACCAGGAGATGTGCTTGCGGGCTATTTTGAAACCGGTTTCCGGACCGTAGAAAGTGTAGAGGTCTTCCAGATGGGCCAGCAGGATGCCATGAATCTCGATGACCTGGGCTGGCGGCAGCTTCTCGCCGGTTTTCAGGTAATGCTCGATTTCGCGGAACAGCCAGGGGCGGCCCTGAGCGGCGCGGCCGATCATGATGCCGTCGGCGCCGGTCGTGTCGAGCACAAACTTGGCCTTTTCCGGTGTCGTGATGTCGCCATTGGCGATGACTGGAATCCTGATCAGGGTCTTGACCATGGAAATGGTGTCGTACTCGGCTTCGCCGGTGTATTGCTGGCAACGGGTGCGGCCGTGGATGGCGACGGCGCGCACGCCGGCCGCTTCGGCGATGCGCGCGATGGTCGGCGCGTTCTTGTTGGCGATGTTCCAGCCAGTGCGGAACTTCAGGGTGACCGGGGTGTTTGGGACGGCTGAAACCACGGCGTCGAGGATCTTGCCGACCAGTTCCTCGTCCTGCATCAGTGCCGAACCGGCCATCACGTTGCAGATTTTCTTGGCTGGGCAGCCCATGTTGATGTCGATGATCTGGGCACCGTTATCCACGTTGTGGCGGGCGGCCTCGGCCATCATTTTGGGGTCGGCGCCGGCAATCTGCACCGAGATCGGCGCGACCTCGCCTTCATGGTTGGCGCGGCGCAGCGTCTTGGCGCTGCCGTAGAGCAGGGAATTGCTGGTCACCATTTCGGAAACAGCCAGTCCGGCGCCCATCTTCTTGCACAACTGGCGGAAAGGGCGATCCGTCACGCCGGCCATGGGGGCGACGAACAGGTTGTTACGCAGGGTGAAGCCGACAAATTCCATGAGCGCGCAGAAAAAAGTGACCTGGATGATGCTGGGGAAGGGAGCGATTGTACCGCAGAGACCGCTTAAAAAATAGTCAATCTGGCTTGAAAAAAGTGTTGCCAGAATCGACTTCGCTGATCGATTAGCTGCCTTTCAGCGCATGGATGCCGGGGGCGTTGCGCCAGTAGCCCTGGTAGTCCATGCCGCAGCCGAAGAGGAAACGGTCGGCGATGTCGAGGCCGGTAAAGTCGGCGCGCATGCCGGGGCGGGCCTTGCGCTGATGGTCCTTGTGTACCAGAACGGCACTGAGGACACGGGTGGCGCCCTGTTCGGCAAGGTACTGGCAGATGGCCTGCAGCGTATGGCCTTCGTCGAGGATGTCGTCGACGACCAGGACAGCGCGGCCGCACGGATCCTGAGACGGACGCGCACGCCAGTCGAGCAGCTTGCCACCCTGAAGTTCGTGGCCGTAACGGGTGACGTGCAGGTAGGCCAGTTCGAGCGGAAAGTCGAGGCGCGCCAGCAGCCGGCCGGCGACCACCAGGCCGCCGTTCATCACGCAATAGACCAGCGGATTCTGCCCGGCCAGCTCGGCGCTGATGGCCAGCGCCATGCGGTCCAGCGCGGCGCTGACCTGCTCGGGGCTGGCCAGACAGTCGGCTTCGGCCATGACGCGGCGGATTTCTTCGAGATCGGCGCTCATCGTTCAGTGTCCGGCAAAATCACAAACGGTAAAGACCGGGAGGCCGGCCGCCTTGAGCAGCGCCGAGCCGCCCAGTTCGGGCAGGTCGACGATCGCCGCCGCTTCGACGACGGTAGCGTCGAGGCGCTGGAGCAGTCGGGCGGCCGCCAGCATCGTGCCGCCGGTGGCGATCAGGTCGTCGATCAGCAGCACGCGCTGACCCGGCGCCGCGGCATCGGTATGGATTTCGACCGTGGCATTGCCGTATTCGAGATCGTATTCCTCGGCGACGGTGGTAAAGGGCAGCTTGCCCTTCTTGCGCACCGGAATGAAGCCGCGGTTCAACTGGTGGGCGACGACGCTGCCGAGAATGAAGCCGCGGGCGTCGATGCCGGCCACGAGGTCGATCTCGGCATTCATGTAACGCAGCACGAAGGCCTCGACGAGCAGGCGGAAGGCGCGCGGGTCGAGGAGCAGCGGCGTGATGTCGCGAAACTGGATGCCGGGGCTGGGCCAGTCGGGAACCGTACGGATGCGCTGGCGCAGGAAGGCGGTGTCGAACAGTGGGTCGGTGGTCATGGCGGCGGGCAATCTCGGGTCAGCGACTGAAGGCCAGCGCCAGCAGCAGCGCGAAAGCCAGCTGGAGTCCTGCAGTGGCGGCCAGAATGTTGTTGAAGACCGGACCCGGGGCTTCCCGGTGAAAGCGCTGGATCAGGCGGATGGCCAATGGTAGCGAAAATAGCGGCAGCGCGGCCAGCCAGCCGAGTCCGGGTACGAGAAGCGGCAGCAGCAGGTAGGGCGCGAGCATTTCGGCCGTGTAAACCTTGCGCGTCGCCGGGCGGCCGAGCAGTACGGCCAGTGTGTTCTTGCCGTTGCGCGCATCGCCGTCGCGGTCGCGATAGTTGTTGACAGTGATTACCGCCGCCGCATGAATGCCGACCAGCGTCGCGGCGATCAGCGCCACCGGCGTCACGGTCAGCGTTTGCAGGTAATAGCTGCAGCCGACGGCGACCAGGCCGAAGAAGACGAAAACAAAGACTTCGCCGAGTGGACCGTAGGCGATCGGTTTCGGGCCGCCGGTGTAGGCCCAGCCGGCGGCCAGCGAGGCGAGGCCGATGGCGACGATCGGCCAGCCGCCGTGCACGACCAGATAGATGCCGCACAGGAAGGCCAGCGCAAAGGACAGCCAGGCGCCGAACTTGACCGCCCCGGCGCCGAGCCAGCCCTCGGCCGTGGCGCGCCGGGGGCCGAGGCGATCCGGCGTGTCGGTACCGCGCAGGTAGTCGCCGACATCGTTGAAAAGGTTGGTGCCGATCTGGATCAAGCCGGCGCCGAGCGCGGCGGCAAGCAAGGGCAGCCAGAGGATGCGGCCGCTGTCGTGCCACGCGACGGCAGTGCCGACAAGGACCGGCGACAGCGAAACCGACAGCGTCTTCGGGCGGCAGGCAAGGAACCAGGCATGCAGCCGTCCGGGATTTACGGCCAAGCGCGGGCTCCCCAGATCATGCGTTTGGCGACGAAGTGGCGGGCCGGCGGACAGAGGTCGAGGGCGAGCAGACCGAGGCCGCGCGCCAGTTTGAGCGGGCCGAAATCGTTGGAGAAGGTGCGGACGATCCGGTCGGTGAAGAAGGCGCTGCCCTGGCGGTCGAGGCGGCGGCTGGCGGCGTAGCTGCTCAGGCTCTCGTCCCACCGGGAGACTCCCTGATGGTCGCGGTCGACGCCGTTTTTGAGCAAAATTTCAGCCAGTTGCCAGGCATCGCGGAGGCCGAGGTTGAAGCCTTGGCCGGAGACCGGGTGCAGGGTTTGCGCGGTGTTGCCGATCCAGACTTCGTTGCCCTTGACCAGCGTGTCGCGCATCCGTAGCGCCAGCGGGAAACGGCTGCGCGGGCCGGGTTTGCTGAAGCTCATCCGGCTGCCGAACTGGCTTTGCAGGGCGGCGGTGAAGGCGTCATCGTCCATCGCCATCACGGCGTCGGCCTTGGCTGGCGGCAGGGTGAACACGACCGAATAGTCGTTGCCGAGCGGCAGCAGGGCGAGCGGGCCGTCGGGGGTGAAACGTTCCCAGGCGCGCTTGCCGTGGCCGGGCGTTGGCGTGACTTCGCAGACGACGGCATGTTGGTCATAGTCGCTGACCTTGACGTGCGGGTCGTCGTCGGGCGTGCCTTCGGCATGAATAAGCACCTTGGTCTCGAACCTGCGCTCCTGGCCGGCGTGGCGGAGCGAGACCGTGACGAGATCATCTGCGGGCGTGATGTCGAGAATCTCGACACCGTCGAGCAGCGCGTTGGGCGGCAACTGTGCGGCCAGCGCGGCGGCGAGGTCACGGTAGCGGACGACGTAGCCGAGCGCGGGCAGATCGTAGTCGGCGCGGTCGATCACGGTGCGGCCGAAGCCGCCTTTCTGCGAGACGTGGATGGTTTCGATCGCTGTCGCGGCGCGTGTCGGCCAGGCATTGACCTGTTCCAGCAACTGGCAGGCGCCGTGCGACAGGGCGAGGGCGCGCGGGTCGGTTTGCTGCGCTTCGCGCACCCCAAGGGTACTTGAGCCCGAGGCCCCGCCGCCTGCGGGGCGCGGTCGACGGTCCAAAAGCAGCGATTTCTGGCCGCCGGCGGCCAGCGCCAGATGCAGCGTCATGCCGACAGGGCCGGCGCCGATGATCAGGATGTCGACGTGTTCAACGACCGTTTCAGTCATGGCGCATCACTTCCTCGATTTCGGCCACCGTTTTTGGCGCCGTGGTGTAAACGTGGCAGCCGCTTTCGGTGACGCGCACATCGTCCTCGATGCGAATGCTGATGCCGGCCAGCGCCGGCGGGATGTCGGCGCCTGGGCGGATGTAGAGTCCGGGTTCGACGGTCAGCGTCATGCCGGAAACCAGCTTCGTCCATTCGTCGCCAACCTTGTATTCGCCAGCGTCGTGCACGTCGAGGCCGAGCCAGTGGCCGGTGCGGTGCATGTAGAAGCGCTTGTAGTCGCCTTTTTCGATCAGGTTGTCGAGGTCGCCGCTGAGTAGCTTGAGGTCGACCAGGCCTTGGGTCAGCACGCGCACGGCGGCATCGTGGCCTTCCATGAAATGGCGGCCGGGGGCGGTGGCCTTGATGGCGGCGGCCTGGGCGGCGAGGACGATTTCGTAAACGTCCTTCTGGGCGGTATTGAAGCGGCCATTGACCGGGAAAGTCCGGGTGATGTCCGCTGCATAGCCTTCGACTTCGCAGCCCGCGTCAATCAGGACCAGGGTGTGGTCGTTGAGGATTTTGTCGTTCGAGACGTAGTGCAGCACGCAGGCGTTGGCGCCGCCGGCGACGATGGGCGTGTAAGCATGGGCGTCGGCACCGCGCTTCCTGAATTCGTAGGTCAGCTCGGCTTCGAGTTCGTACTCGGCGACACCGGGGTGGCAGGCGCGCATGGCGCGGGCGTGGCCGGCGCTGGCAATGTCGGCCGAGCGCTGCTGGATGTCGGTCTCGGCGGCATCCTTGATCAGACGCATGGCGTCGAGTTCGGCGCGCAGATCGTGGATGGCGCGCGGCGCCCGCTTGCCGGCCCGGGTCTGGGCGCGCACGGCGTTCAGCGCCCTGGCGATCCGGGCATCCCATTCGGCGTCGTGGCCGATGGCGTGCCACAGCGTGTCGCGGTCGACGAGGAATTCGGCCAGTTTCTTGTCGAGTTGCTCGATGGGGTAGGCGGCGTCGAAACCGAAGGCGGCTTTCGCGGCTTTCGGGCCGTAGCGGTAGCCGTCCCAGATTTCGCGCTCTTCATGCTTTTCGCGGCAGAAGAGAATGGATTTCGGCTTTTTCCCACCGATCAGCACGACGACCGCTTCCGGTTCCGGGAAGCCGGTCAGATACCAGAAGTAGCTGTCGAAACGGTAGAGGTGGTGGGCGTCGCGATTGCGGATGACCTCCGGGGCTGTAGGCACAATGGCAACGCCATCACCGATGGTTTTCAGCAGGCGCTTGCGGCGGGCAATGAAGTGGGCGTGGCTCATGCGTTTGTCAGTTCCTGATCCAGTTCCGCGAGGCGTTGCGGCGTACCTACATCGACCCAGCGGCCGGCGTGACGTTCCCCGGTCAAGTTCCCGGCGGCGATGGCGGCGTCGAGCAGGGGGCGCAGTTTCATGACCGAACCTGGCTTTAAGCCAGCGAAGAAGGCTGGAGAGAAAACGCCTATGCCGGCGTAGGTGAGTGTTTGCTCACCGTTGGCAAAAATGACGCGCTCGCCATCCAGGCTGAAGTCGCCGCCGCCGTGGTGGGCCGGGTTGGCGACCATGACCAGGTGGGCCAGTGCTTGCGTGCCTGCTGCCCCCCAAGGGGGCTTCGTGCCGGGCGCGGTCGACCGGCAAAAACGGCCAAAATCGAAATCGCACCAAACGTCGCCATTGACCACCAGAAACGGCTGGTCGCCGAGCAGCGGCAGGGCGTTGGCGATGCCGCCGGCGGTTTCCAGCGCACCCGGCGGTTCGGGCGAGTACTCGATGCTCAGGCCCCATTGTGATCCATCGCCAAGCGCCGCCTCGATCTGTTCGCCAAGATGCGCGTGATTGATGACGGCTTCCCTGAACCCAGCTACCGCCAGTCGCTCCAGATGCCAGACGATCAACGGTTTGCCGCCGGCCAGCAGCAGCGGCTTCGGCGTGTGGTCGGTCAGCGGACGCATGCGTTCGCCGCGCCCGGCGGCGAGGATGAAGGCTTTCATTCAGCGCCGGTAGCCGATCTGCTCGGTGTTGCCTTCCAGCGTGTCGAGCAGGTTGAGCAGCGGCTTGAGCGGGATGTAGCGGGCCGCGGTCTTGCGGGCGTAATTCATGAAGCGCGGCAGGTCCTCACTGTATTTGTCCTTGCCGTCGCGGTATTTCAGGCGGCAGAAGATGCCGAGCACTTTAAGGTGGCGTTGCAGGCCCATCAATTCGTAATCGCGCCAGAAGTCGCCGAAGTCGGGGCGCAACGGCAAGCCGGCGGCGCGGGCTTTTTCCCAGTAGCGGACGACCCAGTCGATTTCCTGCTCTTCGTCCCAGGAGATGAATGCGTCGCGGAACAGCGAGACGACGTCGTAGGCGATCGGCCCCATCACCGCATCCTGAAAGTCGATGATGCCCGGGGTCAGTGTCTCGGCGCTTTCGACGACCATCAGGTTGCGCGGCATGAAGTCGCGATGCGTGAACACCTTGGGCTGGGCCAGCGCGCTGTTGATCAGGAACTTGAAAGTCCGGTCGAGCATGGCGGTTTCATCAGCGCTGAGCTGATAGCCGAGGTGGCGCCCGACGAACCATTCGGGAAAGAGATCGAGTTCGCGGCGCAGCAGCGTCGCATCGTAGGGCGGCAGGGTGCTCGCCCGGGTTGAAAGCTGCCACGCGACCAGAACGTCGAGGACCGGGCGCATCAACGTGTCGGCGAGGCCGAGGTCAGCGTTGAGCGCGTCGAGGTAGCCGACGCGGCCGAGGTCGGTGAGGAGCAGAAAACCGTTTTCAAGATCCTGATCGAGCACGCGTGGCGCAGCGAGTTTGGCTGTGGCAAGCAGGCCGGCGACATGGATGAAGGGCTTGCAGTCCTCTTTTTCCGGCGGTGCATCCATCAGGATGCGCGTGCCGCCGTCCGGCCAGGTCAGGCGAAAGTAGCGGCGAAAGCTGGCATCGGCCGAGGCTGGCGTGATGCGCACGGCCTGATCGGGAAAGCGACCGGCAACCCAGTCGGTAACAAGTTGATCGCGCGTCGTGGCTTCCATAAGCGGGCAGGGTTCGGTTCGTTGTAAAATGGCGCGATTTTAACACTCGGGTAGCAGCCGTTCAGGCCGTGGCCCTTTTCAGATTGTCTTGATGACTGGTTTTGCCCGTCGCCCCTTGGCCGTTTTCGTTTGTTGCATGTTTGGCGCCGTGCCGGCTGCCCATGCCGCGGAGGACGCCGATAGCCTGATTTTGGCCGCATCCGGGGTGCGGATGGCGACGCCGCGTCAGGGCGGGACTTTGACGGAAGGCGCCAATCTGATGGATGACGAGGCTCCGTTGCGCTTGCGTAGCGAGCGCCGGTTCAATGTGCTGGGCCGCAAGAAGGCGCCGCTCGTCGCCGAAATCGGGATTCCGTATCCGGTCGATCTGAAGAACGATGATGTCTATCCGTTGTTCCTCATCGCGGAGCAGGTCGAAGGGCGGACCGACGATGTGGCCGTGGCGAGCGGCGAGGTCGAGTTGCGCAAGATCGACTCCCGGGTCTATGGCGACAAGATGACCTACTGGCCGCTCGATGACGAAATCGATGCGACCGGCAATGTGCGCATGCTGCAGAACGGCATGGAGGTCAATGCGCCACGGGTGCGCATGAAGATGTCCGAGCAGATCGGTTTTGCCGAACAGCCCGATTATGTTTTTGTCAAAGAGGTCAAGAGCAAATTTTATGAGCCGACGATAATACCCGTGACCGCGGCGACTTCGAATGTCACGAATTCCGGCGTGCCGATGATGGTCAATGTGCCCAACAGCTATGGGTTGCCGACCACCGCGCCGCCCACCCGGCCCTCAGTGGCCAGCGGGACGGCCGAGCGGGCCGAGTTCGAGGGCGAGAATCAGGTCAGCCTGTTCGATACCACCTATTCGACCTGCAAGCCGGGCGAGAGGGACTGGTATCTGCGTGCCTCCGAAATGCACCTCGATTACGACCGGGATGTCGGCGACGCGAAGAATGCCAGCCTGTGGTTCAAGGATGTTCCGCTTTTCTATTCGCCGGTCGCCACGTTCCCGCTGAACAGCCAGCCGCGATCGGGCTTCATGCACCCCTTCTTCGCAACCTCGACGCGCAACGGGCTGGACCTGACGGCGCCCTATTACTGGAACATTGCCCCCAACTACGATTTGACCCTCTACCCGCGTTACATGAGCAAGCGCGGCGTGCAAATCGGTGCCGAGGCGCGCTACCTTGACTTCAACTATTCGGGCATCTCCAAACTGGAGTACTTGCCCTACGACGAGCAGGAGAAGCGCGAGCGCTACGCCTATCTGGTTCAGCACACGCAGAACCTCGGGCAAGGAGTTTCGGCAATCGTTAACTACAATCGAGTGTCGGACAGCTTCTATTGGCAGGATATGTCTTCACGCCTGTTGCAGACCTCGCAGGTGCAGTTGCCACAACAGTTTGTGCTGGGCTACACGCCGCTTCCCTGGCTACAGACCAACATGCAGGTTGTGCGTTACCAGACCCTGCAGACCGATCCGCAAAACCCGGTGGCGGTTCCCTACTTTCTCGAACCACAAATCAATCTGGTGGGCTTCAAGCCCGATCTTCTGGGCACCGATCTCGCCGTGATCGGCCAGTATTCGCACTTCAGCAGCGCGACGCGGGTTCAGGGTGAACGCATGGTGCTCTACCCGCAGCTTTCTCTGCCCATCGTGCACCCGGCGTTCTTTTTGATACCCAAGATCGGCGTCAGCGCGACCCAGTACGGGTTGACGGATCAGATCAATACAGCGCAGCCCTCAAGCATTTCGCGGGTGATTCCGACGTTTACCGTCGACTCCAGCCTGATCTTCGAACGTGAGACCAGCCTGCTCGACAAGGCCTTCATCCAGACTCTGGAGCCGCGCCTGTACTATGTCAATATTCCCTACAAGGATCAGAGCAACATCCCGCTCTTCGATTCGGCGCAGGCGGACTTCAACTTTGCCCAGATATTTTCCGAGAATCGCTTCAGCGGCTATGACCGCATCAATGACGCCAACCAGTTGACCGCCGCTGTGGCGACCCGCTTTCTTGACGGCGCGACCGGGACCGAGCGCTTCAAGGCCATGATCGGCCAGCGTTATTACTTCAGTCCAAGCCGGGTGAGCCTCAACTACACGCCGGCGGGGGCGGCCATCGTCCCGGTCGGCAACCAGCCGCAGGGCTACTCCAATCTGCTGGCGGCCGCCACCGGTCTCATCCTGCCCAAGACCTATGCCGACGTCGCCTGGGACTACAACTACCGCGATGGTTACAGCGACCGGATCGCCGCCGGCATCCGTTATCAGCCAGAGTTGGCCAAGGTGATCAGCGCCGGCTATCGCTACATGCGCGATCCGAACTTCGATGTCGCTCAGGTCAATCAGATCGACATCACCGGGCAGTGGCCGCTGACCAGCCGCCTGTACGCAGTCGGCCGCTACAACTGGTCGTTTCTCGGCAAGCAGACGCTCAGCGATCCGTCCCCGGGGGGGCAGTTGCTCGAGGCCATCGCCGGCTTCGAATATAATGCCGGTTGCTGGGCGGCCAGGGTGGTCGGCCAGCGCCTGGCGGCGCTCTCCGGCTCGCCGAATACCACGCTTTTCCTGCAACTCGAGCTTACCGATTTCGGCAGCGTCGGGTCGAATCCGATCAGTCTCCTGCGCCGCTCCATACCCGGCTACGGCAAGACCAACGAGTTGAACACTTACAGCAGCCTGCTTACGACACAATGACCGCCATGCACCCATCTATTCGCAGCCTTATTGCTCTCGCCTTCTTGATTAACTGTTTCTTCGGGGCGCCAGCCGGCGCGGCGCCAGCCGATCCGGTCGAGGCGGACCGCATCGTTGCGGTCGTCGGCGACGAGGTCATCACGCAATACGACTTGCGGCAGCGCCTCGCAACCGCACTCAAGCAACTCGAGAAGCAGAAAACGACCCTGCCGCCGCAGGACGTGCTCGAACGCCAGTTGCTCGAGCGAATGGTCATGGATCGTGTCCAGATGCAGTTTGCCCGCGAGACCGGTCTCAAGGTGGATGATGCCCAACTTGATCAGGCGATCAACAAGATTGCCGCCAATAACAAGTTGACGCTACAACAGTTCAAGGCCGCGCTGGAAAAGGACGGCGTCAACTACGCTGCTTTCCGCGAAGAGATTCGCGGCGAACTGACGATGGTCCGGTTGCGCGAACGCGAGGTGGAAAGCAAGATCATCATCTCGGATGGCGAGATCGACATGTACCTGGCCAATCAGGCGAGTACCGGCAGTGGCGAGGAGTATGAAATCGCGCACATCCTGTTGCGCGCGCCGGAATCCGCAAGTCCGGAACAGCTGCAGAAACTGCGTCTGCGCGGCGAGCAGGCGCTCAAGCGGGCAAAGGAGGGTGCAAGTTTTGCCGAACTGACGGCAACTTTCTCCGATGCGCCGGATGCGTTGCAGGGTGGCAATCTCGGTTGGCGCCAGTTGGACCGCCTGCCACAACTGTATGCGGAAACCGCAGCGCGCATGCAGCCCGGTGAGGTTAGTGAACTGCTACGCTCCTCGGCCGGCTTCCATATCCTGAAACTGGTTGCAAAACGGGGCGGCAGTGGTGGTCAGGTTTCGATACAGCAGACGCATGCCCGGCACATCCTGATCCGCGTGAATGAGGTGGTCTCCGAAACCGAGGCGCGGCGCAAGATGGAAAACTTGCGCGAACGCCTGGTGAATGGCGGCGATTTTGCCGAGCTGGCGCGGCTCTATTCGCAGGATGGGTCAGCCGGAAAGGGTGGCGATCTGGGCTGGGTCAGTCCGGGCGATACCGTTCCCGAATTCGAGCGCGCGATGGATGCCCTGAAGGACAACGAAGTCAGTCCGGTGGTCCAGACCCCGTTCGGCATGCACCTGATCCAGGTTGTCGAACGTCGCTCGCGCGATGTTTCGGAAGATCGCAAGCGTGCGGTTGCCCGTCAGGCCCTGCGTGAGCGCAAGCTCGAGGAGAGCTATCAAGACTGGCTGCGCCAGACGCGCGATCGCGCCTACGTCGAAATCCGTCTCGACGAGAAATGATGCTGCCCCGCATCGCCGTCACCAGTGGCGAACCGGCCGGTATCGGCCCGGAACTTTGCTTGCGGCTGGTCGGATACGACGGGCCGGCGCAGCCGGTCATTCTTGGCGACCGTGACCTGCTTGCCGAGCGTGCGGAGGCTATCGGCCTGAACGTCGCTTTCCGTGATTTTCGGCCGGAAAACAAGGTCGACCGCGACAGCCTCGACGTGTTGCATATTCCTCTGGCGATTCCTTCCGTCGCCGGCCAATTGAATCCGGCCAACGGCGCCTACGTTCTGGCGCTACTCGACCGCGCGCTGGCTGGCTGTCGTTCAGGCGAGTTCGCGGCGATGGTCACGGCGCCGGTGCACAAGGGCGTGATCAACGACGCCGGCGTTCATTTCACCGGCCATACCGAATACCTCGCCGAGAAGACCGGCACGCCGCTGGTCGTCATGATGTTGGCCGGCAGCACCGAGCGCGGCCCGTTGCGCGTTGCGCTGGCAACAACGCATCTGCCCTTGAAGGACGTGCCGGCGGCGATCACGCAGGATTTGCTGGAACAGACGCTGCGCATCCTGCACGCCGATCTGCGGGAAAAATACGGATTGCCCGACCCGCGCATCCTGGTTGCCGGCCTCAACCCGCATGCCGGCGAGGGGGGCTATCTGGGCATGGAGGAAATCGAGGTCATCAGCCCGGTGCTGGAAAAACTGCGCGCCAAGGGCATGCAGCTTTCCGGGCCGCATCCGGCCGATACCATGTTTACACCGCCAATGCTGGCCCGTGGCGATGCCGTGCTGGCCATGTACCACGATCAGGGTCTGACCGCGCTCAAGTACGCTACCTTCGGCCATGGCATCAACGTTACGCTGGGCCTGCCGATCATCCGCACCTCAGTGGATCACGGTACGGCGCTGGAACTGGCGGGAACGGGACGCGCCGATCCGGGAAGCCTGTTCGAGGCAATGGCCGAAGCGGCACGCATGGCTGCAAGAAGGATTCAAGTCCAGTGAAAGGCCACGTCGCCCGCAAGCGCTTCGGTCAAAATTTCCTGGTAGATGGCGGCATCATCAATGCCATCGTTTCGGCCATCGACCCGCAACGCGGCGATACCGTTGTTGAAATCGGCCCAGGCCTGGGGGCGATTACCGAGCCGTTGCTGGCTCGCCTCGATCATCTGCATGTCGTCGAAATCGACCGCGACCTGATCGCCCGCCTGAAAAAACAGCATCCGCCGGCGCGCATGACCATCCACGAAGGCGATGCGCTGGCCTTCGACTTCGCCAGCATCGGCAATGATCTTCGCTTGGTCGGCAACCTGCCGTACAACATTTCGACGCCGCTACTCTTTCACCTGGCCGCTTACGTCGGCATCGTGCGCGACATGCACTTCATGCTGCAAAAGGAAGTCGTCGAGCGCATGGTCGCGGTGCCAGGCAATTCGGACTTCAGCCGCATCTCGGTGATGCTGCAATACCGCTTCCACCTCGAATGGCTGATCGATGTGCCGCCGGAAAGCTTCGACCCGCCGCCCAAGGTGCGGTCAGCGGTGGTGCGCTTGATCCCCAAGGATGTCGCCGAACTGAACGCGAAGAGTCAGGAAAAGTTGTCGCAAGTCGTCCAGACGGCCTTCTCGCAACGGCGCAAGATGCTGCGCAATACGCTCAAAAGCACCTTGAGCGATGCCGGCTTTGCCGAACTCGGCATCGATCCGACCTGTCGTGCCGAAGATGTTTCGGTCGCAGACTACGTCCGCATCGCCAACTACCTGACATAAAAAAACCCGCCGCGGCGGGTTTTTCGTTTGAGCGTGCTGAATTACTTCTTGGTTGGGCAGGTGTTCATCCCGAGCAGCGTGTAAGCCGGACACCAGTTCAACAGGCCGGTGGCGAGGAAGACAACGCCGAGCCAAGCCCATACCGGGCCACCCATCAGTGCCCAGGCGACCAGCCCCAGTCCTACCGCGATACGCAGGATTTTGTCGATTCCGCCAACATTGCTTTTCATGATCAGTTCTCCGTCAGGTTGTAGTTGAGCGCTCATTCTAGTAGCGCAGCGGGGTGCTGTATGTAACCTGTGTCACACAGCGGCAATTTTTTGCAGGCGGCTGCGGTCGGTGATGGTTAACTGCTCGCGGCCGAGCGAAACCAAGCCTTGCTCGGCGAAGCCCTTGAGCAGCCGGCTGACGATTTCGCGCACGCTGCCCAGTTCGTCTGCCATCTGCTGATGGGTGATGTTGAGAACGCTCTCGTTGCGGGCCAGCAGCAGCCTGGCCAGACGTTGGTCGAGGCGGGCAAAGGCGACTTCCTCGACCAGTTGCATCAATTCGCCGATGCGCTCGGCAAAAAGATGAAACACGAAATCGCGGAACGGCGGGTGTTCGAGCATCAATTGCGTGAAAACCGGGGCCGGTAGAATCACCAGGCGAAGTGGCGATTCGGCAATGCCGCGCGCGTTGTAGTCGCTGTGTCCGAGCAGGCAACTCGATGTGATGATGCAGGAGCCGCCGGGAGCGACGCGGTAGAGCATCAATTCGCGGCCGCTGGCCGACTGTTTCACTACCTTGATGCTGCCGGCGAGCAATAGCGGAAACCCCTGGCAGGGCTGATGCTCGGCAAAGACATGGGTGCCCGCCGCGAGTTGTAGCGCCGCCGGTTGCAGCAGTGCTTTCAGCCGCTCCGCCGGCAAGCTGGCCAGAGCGGGGTACAAATTCAGGAGATTTTCGTGGTCGACCGCAGCCGGCATGGATTCAGGCGATGCTTGCCCAGACCGGGGCGTGATCCGAAGGGCGTTCGCGCTTGCGCGGCGCGCGGTCGATACCGGCTGCCGTGCAGCGCCTTGCCAGCGGCGATGAAAGCAGCACATGGTCGATGCGCAGGCCGAGATTTTTCTGGAAGCCGAGCATGCGGTAGTCCCACCATGAATAGGTCTTCTCCGGCTGTGTGAAGAGACGGAAACTGTCCTCGAGGCCGAGACCGAGCAGGCGCTGGAAGGCGCTGCGCTCCGGTTCGGAACAGAGGATCTGGCCGGCCCAGGCTTTCGGGTCATGTACGTCGCGGTCATCGGGCGCGATGTTGTAATCGCCGCAGAGAGCCAGATTCGGGTGCGCGGCCGCCTCTTCCGCCAGCCATCTGGTGAGCGCGTCGAGCCAGCGCAACTTGTAGTCGTATTTGTCGCTGCCGACGGCCTGGCCGTTCGGGATGTAGGCGCAGATGACGCGGGTGTCGCCGACGGTGCCGGCGATCAGCCGCTTCTGCTCGTCGGGGAAGTGCGGGTTGTTGCAGATGACATCCCTGATTGGCTGGCGGGCGAGCAGGGCGACGCCGTTGTAGGTTTTCTGGCCGGAGAACGCGACCTGATAACCCGCCGCCTCGATCTCGGCACGTGGGAAGTTGTGATCCTCAAGCTTGGTTTCCTGCAGGCACAGCGCATCGGGTTGCTGTTCGGTCAGCCAGTCCAGCAGGTGCGGCAGGCGCACCTTGAGGGAATTGACGTTCCAGCTGGCAATCTTCACTTGGCCAGGCCGCCGGACGGCTTGCTGCCGTATGCTGCGCTCTTCGGGTATCCGGCGAGGTCGAGTAGGTTGTTGTAGGCGGCGGGCTCGAAGCCGCGGAAGCTCTGCTTGCCCACCTTGAGAGCGGGAATGAAAGTGTCGCCGATGAGTTTCTTCAACTCGTCCACGTCTTCCTGTTTCTGCAACATTTTTTCGGTGAATGGCACACCTCGCGCATTCAGGAAGTCACGCGCCTGCTTGCATTCGCTGGCGCAGTCGGCCGAGGTATACAGCGTGACCGGGAAATTTTCGACCGCCCTGCGCACTTCATAGGGCAAGCCATCGGCATTTTCGTTTCCAAAGCCTGCCTTGGAGACATCCCTGGCCCTGCCCGGCGGCGGGGTATCGGAAATTATGGTTCGACCTTGCGGGTCGACCCAGCGATAGGCCTGGGCGGATGCAAAGGTGCTGGACAGCGCCAGGCACAGGATGAGCAGATAACGCATCTTCATTCTCCCCGAATAATTACTTACGCTGCAATCATACCGCTATGGCGCAGTAATGCATCGACACTTGGTTCGCGGCCACGGAAGGCCTTGAAGGATTCGATGGCCGGACGCGAGCCGCCGACTGACAGGATTTCGTCGAGAAAGCGCTTGCCGACCGCGGCATCAAACGGGTCGCCAGCTTCCTCGAAGGCGGCGTAGGTATCCGCCGACAGAACTTCCGCCCACTTGTAGCTGAAGTAACCGGCACCATAGCCGCCACCGAAAATGTGCGAGAAGCTGTTCGGGAAACGGTGCCATGCGGGCGGGAAAAGTACCGCCACTTCGCGCCGGACTTCGTTGAGCAGGTCCATCACGGTCGACGACCCTTTCGGGTCAAATTCCGAATGCAGCAGCATGTCGAACAACGAGAACTCGATCTGGCGCACCGCCATCATGCCGCTCTGGAAATTCCTGGCGGCCAGCATCTTGTCGAACAATTCGCGCGGCAACGTGGCGCCGGTATCGACATGGGCTGTCATGCCTTGTAACACATTCCATTCCCAGCAGTAGTTTTCCATGAACTGCGACGGCAGTTCGACGGCATCCCATTCTACGCCGTGGATGCCGGACACGCCCAGTTCCTCGCCGCGCGTCAGCAGGTGGTGCAGGCCGTGGCCGGTTTCGTGGAACAGGGTGATCACTTCGTCATGCGTGAAAGTGGCCGGTAAGGGTTTGCCGTCACGCTGGCCGACCGGGCGCGCGAAATTGCAGTTCAGGTAGGCGATCGGCTTCTGGATGCCGCCGGCGGTGCGCCGTCGCGCGCGGGCTTCGTCCATCCAGGCGCCGCCGCGCTTGGTCTCGCGGGCATAGAGGTCGAGATAGAACTGGCCGACCAGATCGCCGGCCGGCGTTTCCAGGCGGTAGAAGCGGACGTCCTCGTGCCAGACCGGGGCGGTGTCCTGTGTCACTTTGACGTTGAACAGGCTCTCGATGGCCTTGAACAGACCGCCCAAGACCTTGGGTTCGGTGAAATACTGCTTCACCTCCTGCTCGGAGAAAGCGTACCGGGCCTGCAGCAATTTTTCGGAAACGTAGGCGGCATCCCACGGCTGGAAGTCTTGCAGACCAAGTTCGTCTTTGGCGAAGGCGCGCAGTTCAGCGATATCTCTGGCGGCGAACGGTTTGGCCTTGGCCGCCAGTTCACGCAGGAAGGTAAGCACCTGAGCCGGGCTGTCGGCCATCTTGGGAGCCAGCGAGACTTCGGCGAAGTTGTTGAAACCTAGCATCTTCGCCTCTTCGCGACGCAGTTCGAGCATGCGCTGCATGACGGGGGTGTTGTCCCATTCCGGCTTGCTGCTGCCGTCGTGGAATTCGGCGGCGCGGGTAGCATAGGCGCGGTACAGGCGGGCGCGCAGTTTGCGGTTGTCGGCGTACTGCATGATCGGGCCGTAGGAGGGTGCCTGCAGGCTGAAGCGCCAGCCTTCGACGCCGGCTTTTTCGGCGGCGTTGCGGGCGGCATCTTTCGCGTCGTCCGGCAGGCCGGCCAGTTGCGTTTCATCGGTGACTATTTCGGCGAAGGCGTTGGTGGCGTCGAGCACGTTTTCCGAGAATTTTGCAGAGAGCTGCGACATCTCTTCCATGATCGCCTGGAAGCGCGGCTTCTGGTCTTCCGGCAGTTCGGCGCCGGACAGGCGAAAATCGCGAATTTCGTTATCGACGACCTTCTTCTGTTCGACTGAGAGGGTCGCGTATTCGGCGCTGGCGCGCAGGGCCTTGTATTTCTCGAACAGCTTCAGGTTCTGGCCGAGTTCGGCGTAGAAACGCGAAACCTCGGGCAACATCTCATTGTAGGCTTCGCGCCAGACCGGCACGTCATTGACTGAATGCAGGTGGCCGACAATGCCCCACGCGCGGCCAAAAGGTTCCAGGCCCTCGGCCAGGGCGCCGGCGAAGTCCGGCCAGGTGGCGGGCGTCTGTTCGTCGGTCAGGCGGGTGACCAGTGCGCGTCCCGCGGTCAACAACGATTCGATGGCCGGTTTCACGTGTTCCGGCTGAACGAGGTCGAAGCGGGGGAGGTCGGAGAAATCGAGCAGGGGGTTATTGACGTTCATTTTTTCAGACATGAGAAACGGGCGGTCGGGCCGCCCGTCGGGTTGGTTGGATGCGTTTATTCCACAAGGTCGCGATAGGCATGCCATGAGGCATGGCCAAGAACGGGCATGGTGACGACAAGCCCGAAAAGAAGTGTCGCAAACCCGAGAAGTGTCAGAACGACGATGGTTGCCGCCCAGAGCAGCAGCGTCATGGTGTTGGCGGCAAATGCCTTGAAGCTGGTCAGAATCGCGGTGACGAAGTGCGCATTGCGGTCGAGCATCAGTGGGACAGAGACGACGCCCAGAGCATAGGTGGCGAGGGCCAGCATGCCACCCAGAACGAACCAGAGGATCAGGAATAGCGAATTGTCGCTATTGGCGATGGCCTGGGAAATAAACTGTTTGACGTTGATACCTGAAGTGCCGCCGAGCAAGCCGAAGCCGATCGACGAGGCGCGTTCCCAGATCAGGGTGATTGTTCCCAGCACCAGTCCGAACAGTGCAATCGATCGGCCATTGCCGCGAAATGCCCGTAGCGAATCTATAAACGTTGGTTTGGCTCCCGCCGCATGCTGGCGGCTCAATTCATAAAGACCGACCGCGAGTAGCGGGGCGAGCAGGAAAAATCCGGACAGGGCGGCCGTGAACAGGTGCGGGCGACCGAGACTGGCGAGCAGGATCAGGTCGCCGCCGATGCCAAACAGTAGTCCATAGGCGAGGCTGGGAATCGGATTGGCCAGAACGTCACGCCAGCCAGCCTGAAGCCACGATACGATCCGGCTCGGCGGAACCCGGCGGATGTCAGGCGCCATGTCGGACTGGCTGACCGGGTCAAACGAGGTGTTCACAGAAGCGCCCTCCCAAAATATTATTTTCGTTCGACCGCGCCGGGCTGGTCAGGTTCGTGACGCCGGCTTATAAAGTTTGGCCGGTCAGTCGCTCGTAAGCCTCGATGTATTTGGCACTGGTCCGCGCGATGACCTCGGCCGGCAATTTGGGGCCAGGAGCTTTCTTGCCCCAGTCCAGCGTTTCCAGATAATCGCGGACATATTGCTTGTCGTAGGATGGCGGGTTGCTGCCTTCCTGATACTGATCGGCCGGCCAGAAGCGCGAGGAGTCCGGGGTCAGGGCCTCATCGATCAGGTACAGGGTGCCGGCGGCGTCGATGCCGAACTCGAATTTGGTGTCGGCGATGATGATGCCGCGGGTGGCGGCATAGACCGCGGCTTCCTCGTAGAGGCGGATGGCCGCGTCGCGCGCTTCGGCGCAGAGTTGGGCGCCGGTCTTGCCGGTGCCTGCGAGGGCGTCGGCCAGCGTGGTGTCGCAGTTGGCGGCGGCCTGCTCGTAGGAAACGTTCTCGTCGTGGTCGCCGACGTCGGCCTTGGTCGCCGGGGTGAAGATCGGGCTGGGCAGCTTGGCCGCCATTTTCAGGCCGGGCGGCAGGGCGATACCGCAAATGGCGCCGGTCTGCTGATAATCCTTCCAGCCGGAGCCGATAACGTAACCACGCACCACTGCCTCGATCGGCAGCGGCTTGAGGCGCTTGACGACGACGGCACGGCCGCGCACCTGCTCGCGCTCATTGTCAGCGACGACGGATTCCGGATCGATGCCGGTCAGCTGGTTCGGCACGATGTGGCCGAGCTTTTCAAACCAGAAATTGGCGACGGCCTGCAGGACTTCGCCCTTGCGCGGAATCGGGTCGGGCAGGATGACATCGAAGGCAGACAGGCGGTCGGTGGTGATAATCAGCAGTTTGTCGGCGTCGACCGCGTAAATATCGCGAACTTTACCCTTGGAGAGCAGTGGCAGGCTGGTGATGGACGACTGAAAGAGAGGTGCGGTCACGGTCATGTTCCCGAAAGCAAAACGGCAATTATAAATTAATGCGAGCCTTCACCTTCTTCAGCAGCAAGCTTCTTGCGCATCCGGTGAGTTCCCCAGGCGACGACGCCGGCAATCAGCGGGATAGATATGGCGGTGATGACGTCAATGTTAAGGTGGTGCAGTTCCTTGGTCCCTTTGGCCAGATACTGCACCAGTTGCGAACCATAATAGGTCAGCACGACGACAGACAGGCTTTCAACCGTTTCTTGCAGACGCAATTGAAGCCTGGCGCGGCGGTTCATCTGCGAGAGCAGTTCCTGATTCTGGCGTTCGAGTTCGATGTCGACGCGAGTACGCAGCAACTGGCTGTTGCGCGCAACGCGGCCGGATAGGTCTTCCTGGCGGCGACTCATCGCTGCGCAGGTGTTCATCGCCGGTAGCAGGCGGCGATGCATGAATTCGTCAACGGTTGACAGACCGGGGATCCGGGATTCCCGGAGTTCCTCGATACGCTGCCTGACGAGCCCGTGATAGGCGCTGGAGGCGCCAAAACGGAAGGTCGTCCGGGCCACCGAGTGTTCGACTTCAGCGGCCAGTTTGGACAGGCTGGCCAGGATATTGCGCTCGTCTTCCGGTGATTTTGCCTGGCCGATATGGTCCATCAGTTCCGCCAGCCCGGTTTCCGCGGCGTGAAGCCAGCGGCCGACGTCCTTGGCGACCGGCAGGCCGAGCAGCGCCATCATGCGGTAGGTCTCGATCTCGACCAGACGCTGTATCGTCCGGCCTGCCTGGCGCTGGGTCAGCGCAACATCGAGGACCAGGAAGCGCGAAAAGCCGTTGTCGATCTTGAAGTCGGCGAATATCCAGGCAGCCCCGTCGGAAACCTTCGAGCCGACCATCTGGCGACCACTCGCCGAGCGCTCGGTGAGTACGGACTCCGGCTTTATCTCTTCTACCGAGTGCATCTCGACATGGGTGGCGACCATCAGCTTGCCGGGTATGGCGGCCAGCCACTCGGGGAGAACCGCATCGAATGCGGTGGTGTCCGGGTGCAGCGGCTCGCCGGCAACTAGCGGCCGGAAAAAGGTATAACTCGAGAATTCGGTATGCAGTTCCCAGCGCATCCGGAAACTGCAGGCGTCGACCATAAGATGCGTGTCGGAGCTTTCGATCGAGTTGCAGACCTGGGCCTGGCAGAGGCGTGTCAGGTTTTCGCGCTCCTGTTCGGTGGTCGATCCCGCGTTCTTGAATACCAGATGCGAGACGAGTACCGGCCCGACAATCGGCAGTGGCGGGCGGGCGTGGAATTCGTTGTTGAGCCGCTGACGTAGCGGATGTTCTTCGAGTTCGGCAAATTGAAATCGGGGGTTCATCAATGGCCTTGGGCGGGAGAGCGACAATGCTATGTGCGCTTCCCGGGGAGCGGCGCATTCCTGATATCTCCGGCGTCCTGCCGGGCGCCGTCACCAGGCAGGAATTCGCTGTAATCCCGGGTCAGATTCAGGGCGGTATGTTCCATCAGGAACTGGCGGAACTGCTGTCCAGCCGGCAGCAGCCGCTTGCTGTTCATGTGCACCACATACCAGGTACGTTCGATGGGCGTGCCGACGACGTCGAGGATGCAGATGTCGCCGGTCTTCAGTTCGAGTGGCAGGGTGTGCATCGAGAGCAGGCTGATCCCCATGCCGGCCATCACGGCCTGCTTGATCGTTTCGTTGCTGCCCAGGCTGATCGAGCGCGCCGGCTGGAAGAGATGATTCTTGAACATTTCCTCTGCCACGCGGCGCGAGCCTGAACCCTCCTCCCGCAACAGGAAGGTTTCGTTGCGCAATTCGTGCAGGTCGAAGCGCCGGGCATCACGCAAGGGATGATCGGCCGGACCGATCAGGACATAGGGGTGGCTGGCCAAGGGGTCGGCACGGGCGTCGATTTCGACCGGCGTGCGCCCCATCACCGCCAAATCGATGGCATTGTCCTGCAATTTTTGCAGCAGGATCTCGCGGTTGCCCTCGGTAAAGTGTACTTCGACACCCGGATGTTCCTGCGAAAACTGGGCGAGGAGCTTGGGCATGAAATATTTGGCAGTGCTGACCAGGCCCACCGAAATATGTCCGACTTCCGCGCCAAGCAGGGCTTGCAGGTTGCTTTCGGCATCCTTGATCTCGCCGAGGATGCGCAGGGCGTGGTGCACCAGCATCTCCCCCGCATCGGTCAGGGTCACGCCACGGCCAATGCGCTCGAACAGGGGGAGGCCTATATTGTCTTCCAGTTGGCGCAATTGCATGGAAACGGCAGGCGGGCTGAGATGCAACTCCTCGGCGGCGCGCGCGTAGCTGAGGTTGCGCGCGGCGACGACGAAGATTTGCAACTGGCGCAGGGTGAGAGTGCGGACAAAATTCATTGTTAGCGATCGCGTAACTGGCGCCTTGCTGGGTTAATGGCGAGCTTAACTTTAGGGTGCAGGTCAAGTGCTGTCAACATTGGACACACGCCTTGTGGCGGGGCGCCGGATACTTCAGCGGGTAAGGCTGAGATAGAGCAGGGGAAGTTGTTCCGGCAAACGCTCGATGCGGTCCAGCACTTGCCAGCGGCTGCCGAAAATATCACTGACGTATTCGTCGGCCTTGGGGTCGAGGCTGAGGCAGAACACCGTGATGCCCTGGGTCGCCAGTTCGCCTACTGCCTTCTTCGCGTCATTGCGCAGGTAGTCGCCGTCGGTCACGTCGATGTCGGACGGTTCTCCATCGGTCAACAGCAACAGGATCTTCTTGTCGGACTGGCGATTTGACAGATAGTGCCCGGCGTGGCGAATGGCCGCGCCCATGCGGGTGGACCAGCCGGCCTCCATCGCCGCCAGTCGTGCCTTGACAGCGTCGTCCCAGCGCTCGCTGAAGCCCTTGATGTGGTGGTAGCGCACTTCGTGGCGTGTGTCGGAATGAAAACCGGCGATGGCGAAGGGGTCGCCCAAGGCCTCGATCGCCCAAGCCAGCAGCGAGACCGCCTCCTGGCTGAGTTCGAGGATGGTTTGCTGGCTGCCGGCGACCTTTTCATTGAGCGACTGGGACAGATCGAGCAACACCATGACTGTGATGTCGCGGCCGTCGGTACGGTGGCTCATGTTGATGCGCGGGTCGGGCGTGGCGCCACCCTTGAAGTCGATCAGCGAGCGGATGGCGACGTCGAGATCGAGCTCGCTGCCGTCCTCCTGGTAGCGGATACGTACCTTGTCCTGCGGCTTGAGCAGGTCGAGCAGGCGCTTGAGCCGTTTGGCCAGCGCAGCGTGCTTGGAAAGAAGGTCATCGATGATCGCCGGGTTGCCGCTTGGATGCAGCGCTTCGTAGAGACTGACCCAGTCGGGCCGGTAAGTCTGGGTCTGGTAGTCCCATTCGGGATAGTGGCGCGGCGGCAGGCCCTTTACCTGATCCTTTTGATCGAGCTTGCGCTCCTCGTCGAAGGCATCCTCTTCATCGCCTTCTTCGATGAATTGCCACATCTGGCGATTGTCGTCGCGGTAATCAATGACGGTGTCAGCGAAATGTACCTTGGCCAACTGATCGCTCTGGCGTCGCGTCCGGGTGACGTAGGCGAGTGCCAGGCTGGCAATTTCGCTTGTGCTGGATTCGCCCTCGGTCAGCAGTTCATGGAAACGCCTGACGTAATCGAGCAGATCCTGGTCGGCGTAACCGTGAGCGGGGTCGAGCAGCGCGCGCGACAACATCGCCAGGCGGTGGCGCAAGCAGGACGTGATCTCGGGGTCGCAGGCGTTCTCGACGGGCTTGGGATGCAGGGCAAGGAAAATACGGCGCAGCCCCGGGTATTGGCGCATCAGCAGTGTTTCGACGCGGCAGTCCTCGAAAAATTCGACTGCCATGCGCTGGAAGGGACTCCAGTTGTCGGCGATCTGCGGCTTGCTCCAGCGCCGGTGGCCGACCATATGGGCAAGTACGGCGCGGTAGCGGTCGAGACCCGCGACGCCATTGGCATCGTCGAATACGTCGGGCACGCGCATGCCGAGCTTGTCGTAATAAGGGATCGGCTTGCGCAACTCGTCGAAGGCGGTGGAATAGGGCACCAGCAGGTCGTTGTCACGCCACAGGGCGCGCAGATAGAGATCAAGTTGCCTTTCGACGTCGGCGAACAGTGTACCGTGACGTTCGCGTTGGAGCACGGCACGGCTGTCAGCTGATTGAAGTTTGAAATAATCGATCTGCCGTTCCGGGTGATTGCCGTAGTTGCGGATACCGTATTCCACCCAATTCTTCAGGCCCGCCAGCGATAGCAATTTGACGAGGAATGGCGCCTGCGCAAAGAATTCCGGCAAGCCGGGACTGGGGAAGGTGGTATGGTGGCCGTGGATGGAGCCGCTGGTGCGGATCATCAGGTCGCGTGCAAGGTCGAGGTAGAACTGTAACTGTTCAGGCGACTGCAGGCGGCGTGCCACGGCTGCCAACGTTTGCAGGAAGGGGGCAATGGCTTTGCCGTTGGGCGATTTTTGCAGTGCGCGGGCAAGGTCGATCACCGGTGGCAAGACGTCGCTGCCGAGGGTGCTGACGACGCTCGGCCACTCTTCGAGGAAGGCCAGCATCGGCTCTGGACCGCGGCCTAGTTTGCCGAGGTAGCGCGCCGCTTCCAGATAAGCCTCGATCTGTGCCTTCGAAAAAGTTGACAGCGCTTCGTTGAGGCATTCCTCGAAGACATCTGCCACCTGCGGGAAGCCGCAATCAACCTCGTGCCAGTATGCCTGCACCTGAGGGTGGAGCATGGCTCGCTTGCGGACATCCGTAACGGGAATAGTCGCCATCACATTCTCACTGTGTCGGCAGTAGTGTCAGGTTTCAGGATTGTGCTTACACCGCCCCGGAGGATACTGCTTTGCATGATTTCCTACGCGAAGGTTGCGTCGATCGCGTGGTCAAGCGTCGCGCGGATGTCGGCGTCGTCGGTGATCGGGCGCGCCATCGCCATGCGGCAGGCATCCTTGGGTTCTACGCCGCCTTTGATCAGCATGGCGGCGTAGACGATCAGACGGGTCGAGATGCCCTCGTCCAGGCCATGCCCTTTGAGGTTGCGTGCAATTTGGCCAATTTTTACCAGTTGACCGGCGGTGGCTTCGTCCAGCCCGGTTTCCCTGGCGACAATTCGGGTTTCCAGCGCGGCTGCCGGATAGTCGAAATCGAAGGCGGTAAAACGCTGCTTGGTCGATTGTTTCAGGTCCTTCATCAGGCTCTGGTAGCCTGGGTTGTAGGAGATCACCAACTGAAAATCTGGGTGCGCCTCGATCAATTCGCCCTTCTTGTCGATGGGCAAGGTGCGGCGGTGGTCGGTGAGCGGGTGGATCACGACGGTGGTGTCCTGGCGCGCTTCGACAATTTCGTCGAGATAACAGATCGCGCCAATGCGCGCGGCAGTGGTCAGAGGGCCGTCAAGCCAGCGCGTGCCGTTAGCTTCGAGCAGGTAGCGGCCGACCAGGTCGCTGGCTGTCATGTCCTCGTTGCAAGCCACGGTGATCATCGGCTTGCCCAACTTCCAGGCCATGTATTCGATAAAGCGCGACTTGCCGCAGCCGGTCGGGCCTTTCACCATCACCGGCAGGCGGGCAGCATAGGCGGCGGTGTAAAGCTCAACCTCCTTGCCCTGAGCCTGGTAGAAGGGTTCTTTGTGGACCTTGTATTGATCTTTGTCGGTAGTCATGGCTATTTTCCGATGAAAACGTTCAGGGATGGTCGGCAAAAAACCCCGCCGTGGCGGGGTTTTTTATCAGCGCCTAGAGTATGGCGCCAGGTCGGCGCAAAGCGCCGGGCCCCTGACGGACATAACCCTTGCGGTCACTTATGGACACCGAGTTTTTCACGCCAGCCCGGGAACAACTTGTCGGCATCGCCGGGAAACGATTCGAAGGCACGGGCGAATTCCTTGTGCTCCTTGGCGAATTCGATCGGGTCGGCACCAGCCTTCCAGCACTCGTACGATTGACGCAGGGAGATCGCGCCGGCCGCCGGGCTGTCGATGTGGCCGTAGGCGCCGCCGCCGGAGGTGTTGATCACGTTGCCGTGGCCAAGGTTCTCGAAGAAGCCGGGCAGACGCAGCGCATTCATGCCGCCGGAGATAATCGGGGTGGTCGGCTTCATGCCATGCCATTCCTGATGGTAGTAGGGGCCATCAGCGGAATCACGTTCGATCATGTAGGCGATGTTGCGGTCATCCTTGCCACCTTCCATTTTGCCGTAGCCCATGGTGCCGACGTGGATGCCGGAGGCACCTTGCAGACGCGACATCTTGGACAGTACGAAGGCGGTGTAGCCGCGCTTGGCGCTGGGCGAGGTGACAGCACCGTGACCGGCACGGTGATAGTGCAGGTATTGTCCGGGGTACTGACGACGGGCGGTGGTGATCATGCCGGGGCCGCCGACATAACCGTCGACCAGGAAGGCGACCTTGTTGGCATCCGGGCCAAAGGTTTCCAGGATGTAATCGGCGCGGGCGAGCATTTCGTAATGGTCGTCGGCGGTGATGTTGGCGGAGAACAGCTTGGCCTGGCCGGTTTCGTCCATGGCGCGCTTCATCGCGTCATACACCAGCGGGATGACCTTCTTGGTCGGGCAAAACACCTGGTTGCCCTGCGGCTCGTCATTCTTGATGAAATCGCCACCCAGCCAGAACTGGTAGGCAGCCTTGGCAAACGGCTCGGGACGCAGGCCGAGCTTGGGCTTGATGATGGTGCCGGCGATGTAACCACCATTAACGCGAGGGCGACCCAGAATGTCCCACAGGTCGGTGATGTCCTTGGCCGGGCCGTCATACATGCGCAACATGGACCATGGTACATAGAAGTCCTGCATTTGCAGGTTCTTTACATCGCCCATGCCCTGGTTGTTACCAATTGCCAGCGTCAGAAAAGACACTAGCATGGCGCGGCCATCGGTCAAATTGCGGTCGAACAAGTCATTCGGGTAAGCGACTTTCATCACGCCATTGGCTTCATCGATGAAATAGACCAGTGCATCTACACCCTTGGTGAAGTCGTCGGTGGTGGAAACCTCGACGTTGGTTCCGGTGGATGACTCGGCGGCAATGTGTGCCGCCACTTCGAGGTAACCGTGGCCGGTGGCTGGCTGCATGTGATAGGCGACGAGCACGTGCTTGTCACCCTTGATCAGGTCTTCTTCCTTCAGGCTCAGGTCGGCATAACGATTTGATTGATCCATGGTTCCATCTCCTTCATTGGGTTGTCGGTTACTTCTGTTGCGCTGATTTGAATGTTAGAGCAGTGAATACGTAAATAAAAGTCACAAAATTTTATTTGTCTGGTAACTGATTGCTTATGTGGTTTTGTATGTCAGCCAAAGTCACTTCGCCGAGATCGGGTAGTACCGCGAGGGCGCCGGCGAAGTTCTGGCCGTGGGTGTATTTGTTTTCCGTGATTAGCGTAGGGATGCCAGCCCCCAGACTGGCGGCGAGGCCATTTTCGGAATCCTCGAGCGCCAGGCAGGCGTCGGGCGGCAGACCGAGTCGCTCGAGGACCCAGTTGTAGATGTCGGGGGCGGGCTTTTTGGCAGGTACCACGTCGCCGGCACCGATCACCTCGAACCATGTCATTGCATCGGGCGCCATGGTCGCGCGCAATAGCGCCGCTACGTTTTCCGGGGTGGTGGTAGTGGCGATAGCCAGGCGTAGACCGCTTGCCCGGGCTTCGTCGATCAGTCGGGCGACCCCGGGGCGAAGCGGGAGTTGGCCTTTGTCGACAAGTTCGACGTAGTGCCTGGTTTTGGTCGCGTGCAGGGCGGCAACCAGCGCGTTAAAATCCGGGCTGCTGGCCACGTCGGCAGCTTGGCGCTCGGCAAAATAGCGGATGCGTTCCTTGCCGCCGGTCACCGTCAGAAGCTCCCCGTAGAGGTCTTCGTCCCAGTCCCAATCCAGCCCATGTTCGGCAAAGGCAAGATTGAAGGCGATGCGGTGGCCGTCGCGTTCAGTATCGGCCAGCGTGCCATCAACGTCGAAGATCAGTGCGTGTAGTGTTTTCATGGCGGTGAAAGATACCCTCGCCGCCGCGCAAGCTAAAGTCACGAATACTGAAGGTAGCAATAAGGCGCGCTGATTTGTACATGATTAAGTCATGCATTATTCTTGTGTTAAGAATAAGTGACTTTGGCTTAATTAATAATAGGCTTATTGTGACGTCCATCGTGGTAACAAAAATTTGATGGGAGACATCATGCAGCTCGGACGCACCACACTCTCCAAGTTCGTTATTGAACAACTGCGCAGCAAGCCTGATCAAAATGATCTTGCTGCTTTGCTGATCGACATCGCGGCGGCCGTCAAGTCCATCTCCGGGATGGTCGCCAAGGGCGCGCTGGGCGGCAATCTTGGCGATCTGAAGTCGACCAACGTGCAGGGCGAAGTTCAGAAGAAGCTGGATGTGCTGACCAACGAGGCCATGTTGTACCATTGCGAATGGGGCGGCCAACTGGCTGGCATGGCGTCCGAGGAAATGGACGAGCCGTGGCCGATTCCCGATGACTATCCGCGCGGCCGCTATGTTCTCATTTTCGATCCGCTCGATGGTTCTTCCAATAGCGACGTCAATGTTTCGGTCGGCACCATTTTCTCGGTTTTGATGCGGTCGACCGCCGGAGACGCCGAAATGGCAGATTTCCTGCGCCCGGGCAACGAACAGGTTGCCGCTGGCTATGCAATCTACGGCCCGTCGACCATGATGGTGCTGACCATGGGTCAGGGCACCTACGGTTTCACGCTTGATCGCGAAAGCGGCAACTTCATCCTGACCCACCCGGAAATCCGCATTCCGGAAGACACCTGCGAATACGCCATCAATACCTCCAATGAGCGTTTCTGGGAGCCGCCAGTCGTGCGCTATGTTTCCGAGTGCAAAGCCGGAAAGACCGGTGTGCGCACTGCGGACTTCAACATGCGCTGGATTGCCTCGATGGTGGCGGAGGTTCATCGCATCCTGTTGCGTGGCGGCATTTTCATGTACCCCAAGGACAGCAAGGAGCCGGGCAAGTCCGGGCGTTTGCGCCTGATGTACGAAGCCAACCCGATGGGCATGCTGATCGAGCAGGCCGGCGGGGCTGCCAGCACCGGTCGCGCCCGCATTCTCGATGTGATGCCGGAGAGTCTGCACCAGCGCGTGCCGGTCATTCTCGGTTCGAAAAACGAAGTCGAGCGTGTCGAACGCTATTACCGGGAATACGAGGCGGGTACCGACGTTCCGTTTGCCTCTCCGCTGTTCAGCGACCGTTCCCTGTTTCGTGATGTACCCCGTACCTGATTTCAACGTTCAAGGGTAGATAGCCATGTCAATCAAACATCCCATCATCGCTGTCACGGGTTCCTCCGGGGCAGGCACCAGCACCGTATTGCAGAGTTTCAAGCATATTTTTCGGCGCGAAAAGCTCACTGCGCAGATTATCGAGGGTGATTCCTTCCACCGCTACGACCGGGTCGCCATGCGCGCCATGATGAAGGAGCAGGAGGCGCTCGGAAACCGGCACTTCAGTCACTTCGGCCCGGACGCCAATATGCTCGAGGAATTGGAGCAGCTTTTTGTCAGCTATGGCCAGAAAGGTAGCGGTCGTTCGCGCAAGTACCTCCATGATGCCGGTGAAGCGCAACCCTACGGGCAGGAGCCGGGCACTTTCACGCCGTGGACCGATCTGCCGGCAGATTCCGATATGCTTTTCTACGAGGGTTTGCATGGCGCCTATGCCGACGACAAGATCAATGTTGCCGGCCAGGTCGACCTGCTGATCGGTGTCGTGCCTATCATCAACCTGGAGTGGATACAGAAGCTGCACCGCGATCAGAAAATGCGTGGCTATTCTCAAGAGGCAGTGGTTGATACCATGCTGCGCCGGATGCCGGACTACATCAATCACCTGTGTCCGCAATTTTCCCGCACCCACATCAATTTCCAGCGCGTGCCGACCGTCGATACCTCCAATCCCTTCATCGCCGGCGACATCCCGACGGCCGATGAAAGCATGGTGGTGATTCGTTTTGCTGACCCCAAGGGCATCGATTTCCCCTATCTGCTTTCCGTTCTCCATGATGCAATCATGACGCGACCAAACAGCATCGTCGTGCCCGGTGGTAAAATGGGCTTGGCCATGCAAATGATTTTGACGCCGATGATCATGCGCATGATGGATGCCAAGCGCCGCGCCTAAGCGCGACATCAGAGAAATGCGTGCCCTCTTGGTTTTGAGGGCGGCGTTTACCCTTTTTAATTGATTGCAAGGAGATAGTCATGGCTGTTCGAGTTGGCATTAACGGGTTTGGACGTATCGGGCGGATGGTGTTCCGCGCTGTTGTCAAGGAAGCTGAATTCTCGGATATCGAGATTGTCGGCATCAATGACCTTCTTGAGCCGGATTATCTGGCTTACATGCTCAAATATGACTCCGTGCATGGCAATTTCCCGGGCGAAGTGTCAGTCGACGGCGGGAGCCTGGTCGTCAATGGCCGCAAGATCCGCCTTAGCGCTGTCAGGGATCCGGCCGAGTTGAAGTGGAATGAAGTGGGTGCGGATGTAGTTATCGATTGTACGGGCCTGTTCCTGACGAAAGAAAGCTGCGTCAAGCACATCACTGCCGGTGCAAAGAAAGTTGTCCAGTCCGCGCCCTCGAAGGACGATACGCCGATGTTCGTCTATGGCGTCAATCACCAGAAATACGCTGGCGAGGCCATTGTTTCGGCGGCGTCGTGCACCACCAACTGCCTGGCCCCGGTGGCCAAGGTCCTGCATGACAATTTCGGCATCAAGCGTGGCCTGATGACCACGGTGCATGCCGCAACCGCCACCCAGAAGACGGTGGATGGCCCTTCGACCAAGGACTGGCGCGGTGGCCGTGGCATTCTGGAAAACATCATCCCGTCCTCCACCGGTGCCGCCAAGGCCGTTGGCGTGGTCTTGCCTGAACTGAACAAGAAGCTGACCGGCATGGCCTTCCGCGTGCCGACCTCCGATGTCTCCGTGGTCGACCTTACCGTCGAACTGGAAAAGGGCGCTTCTTACGAGGATGTCTGCAATGCCATGAAAGCCGCCTCCACGTCAGGTCCGCTCAAGGGTGTGCTTGGCTACACCACCGAAAAAGTGGTGTCGACCGACTTCCGTGGCTGTGCGATGCCTTCGATCTTCGATGCCGATGCCGGTATCGCGCTCGACGCGACCTTCGTCAAGGTGGTTTCCTGGTACGACAACGAGTACGGTTACACCTGCAACATGATGCGCTTCGTCCAGCACGTCGCCAAGTAAGCAAAAAAGGGAGAGACTTCGTGGCCAACTTCATTCGCATGACCGATCTCGACCTGAAGGGAAAGCGCGTTTTTATCCGCGCCGACCTCAATGTGCCGACCGACGACAATGGCGAGATCACCGACGAAACTCGTATCACCGCTTCGCTGGAGTCGATGCGCACCGCGCTCGCCGCTGGCGCTGCGGTGATGGTCACCTCGCACTTCGGTCGCCCGAAGGAAGGTAATCTGAAGCCGGAAGATTCGCTGATCAAGGTCGCCGAACGGATTGCCGTGCATCTCGGTCGTCCCGTGCCGCTGGCCAAAAACTGGCTGGAAAGCGGGTTGACCGTGGCGCCCGGTGAGATCGTGCTACTCGAAAACTGCCGCGGCAACGTCGGCGAAAAGGCCAACGACGAGGCGCTTTCCAAGCGCATGGCTGCCCTCTGCGATGTCTATGTCAACGACGCTTTCGGCACTGCTCACCGTGCCGAGGCGACCACGCACGGCATCGCCCGCTTCGCGCCGATCGCTTGTGCCGGGCCGCTACTTGCCGCCGAGCTCGATGCGCTCGGTCGCGCCTTCAGTGAGCCGAAACGCCCGCTGCTTGCCATCGTCGGCGGCTCCAAGGTATCCACGAAGCTCTCCATCCTGCGTTCGCTGGCCGAGCGGGTCGATCGCCTGATCGTCGGTGGTGGTATCGCCAACACCTTTATGCTCGCCGCTGGTTTGCCGATCGGCAAGTCGCTGGCCGAACCCGATCTGGTCGACGAAGCCCGCGCTATCATGAAGATGATGGCTGATCGTGGCGCCACGGTGCCGATTCCGACTGATGTCGTGGTAGCCACTGAGTTCTCGCCGAACGCCGCCGCCACGCTGCGCGCCGCCGATGCCGTCCAGCCTGACGAGATGATCTTCGACGTCGGTCCGGATACCGCGAAAGTCATCGCGGAAATCGTCGAATCGTCTGCCACCATCGTCTGGAACGGCCCGCTCGGCGTTTTCGAGTTCCCGGCTTTTGCCGCCGGCACCGAATCATTGTCGCGCGCCATCGCCCGTTCGAAAGGCTTCTCGGTTGCTGGTGGTGGCGACACGCTGGCGGCTATTTCCCAGTTCAAGATCAGCAACGACGTTGGCTATATTTCGACCGGTGGCGGCGCCTTTCTCGAATTCCTCGAGGGCAAGACGCTCCCGGCGGTTGCCATCCTGCAGGAACGTGCTGCTTCCAAGTAAATCTCAAAGGACTTTTCATGGCACTGATTTCCCTCCGCCAGCTGCTTGATCACGCAGCCGAGCACAGCTACGGTCTACCGGCGTTCAACGTCAATAACATGGAGCAGATCCAGGCCATCATGCAGGCCGCCGAAGCCTGTGACAGCCCGGTCATCCTGCAGGCCTCGGCCGGCGCCCGCAAGTATGCCGGCGAGCCCTTCCTGCGCAAGCTGGTCGAAGCCGCCATCGAGCAATATCCGGATATTCCGGTCTGTATGCACCAGGACCACGGCACGTCGCCGGCTGTCTGCCAGGCATCGATGCGCAGCGGTTTTTCCAGCGTGATGATGGATGGCTCGCTCGGTGAAGACGGCAAGACGCCAACCAGCTATGAGTACAACGTCGCGGTTACCAGCAAGGTTGTCGAAATGGCGCACGCCATCGGTGTTTCGGTCGAAGGCGAACTGGGTTGCCTGGGCTCGCTGGAAACAGGCGAAGCGGGTGAGGAAGACGGCATCGGCGCCGCCGGCAAGCTGGATCATTCGCAAATGCTGACCGATCCCGACGAGGCTGCCGATTTTGTCGCCAAGACCGGTGTCGACGCACTGGCCATTGCTATCGGCACCAGCCATGGCGCTTACAAGTTCAGCCGTCCGCCGACCGGCGATATCCTCGCCATCGACCGTATCAAGGCGATTCACGCCCGCATCCCGAACACCCACCTGGTGATGCATGGTTCTTCCAGTGTGCCCCAGGAATGGCTGGCGATCGTTCGCCAATACGGCGGCCAGATCAAGGAAACCTATGGCGTGCCGGTCGAGGAAATTGTCGAGGGCATCAAGAACGGCGTGCGCAAGGTCAATATCGATACCGACATTCGTCTGGCGATGACCGGCGCAATGCGTCAGGCGATGGCAAAGAAGCCGGAGGAGTTCGATCCGCGTTTCTTCCTCAAGGCAGCCACGGCCGCCGCCAAGGATATCTGCGTCCTGCGTTTCCAGGCTTTTGGCTCGGCCGGTCAGGCAGCGCGTATCAAGCCGGTTTCGCTGGAGAAAATCGCGGCCGGCTACCGTCGCTAAACTCTAGCCCGTACCAGATCACTCTGCGACGATTCGTCGTCTTTGGCCCCGTTCGCGGGGCCTTTTTTTCTTTCACTAGGAGTTCAAAATGGCCGCTACCGATTTCGTCATCGCCCCGAGCATTCTTTCCGCCAACTTCGCCAAGCTGGGCGAAGAAGTGGCCAATGTCATCGCCTCCGGAGCGGACTGGATACATTTCGACGTAATGGACAATCATTACGTTCCGAACCTGACCATCGGGCCACTGGTTTGCGAGGCCATCCGCCCGTGCACTACGGCACCCATCGACGTTCACCTGATGGTCAAGCCGGTGGACCGGATCATTCCCGACTTTGCCAAGGCCGGGGCCAATATCATTACCTTTCATCCGGAAGCCTCCGAACACGTCGACCGCAGCCTGTCGCTGATCCGCGAAGCCGGCTGCAAGGGCGGCCTTGTCTTCAATCCGGCCACGCCGCTCGATTACATGGATTACGTCATGGACAAGCTCGACGTCGTGCTGCTGATGAGCGTTAACCCCGGTTTCGGTGGTCAGAAGTTCATTCCCGGCACACTGGACAAGGCCCGGCAGGCCCGCGCCAAGATTGACGCCTACGAGCAGCAGACCGGCCGGCGCATCCGTCTGGAGATCGACGGCGGCGTCAATACCGCCAACATCGCCGAAATCGCCCGCGCCGGCGTCGATGCCTTCGTCGCCGGCTCAGCCGTCTACGGTGCAGGCAAGGACAGCGACCCGCAGCGCTACAACTCGATCATCGGCGCCCTGCGTGCCGAACTGGGGAAAGTGTGATGCGCTTCGATTCGGTCACCTTCGACCTCGACGGCACGATGCTCGACACGGTGGCTGACCTCGCGGAGGCCTGTCGCCTGATGCTCGAAGACGTCGGGGCGCCGCCCCGCTCGCTGGCGGAAATTCACAGCTTCGTCGGCAAGGGGATGGCCATACTCGTCGAACGCTGTCTGACGCGCGAACATCCGCCGACCGCTGAACAGATGCACGCGGCGATCGAATCCTTCAAGCACCACTACAGCGAGACCAACGGTCGTTTTGCCCAGATTTACCCTGGTGTGCTGGACGGACTCAAGGCCTGGAAAGCGAGCGGTGTCAAAATGGGGGTCGTCACCAACAAGCCGGGCATGTTCACCGAAGCGCTGCTCGAGCGCATGGGCATGATTGACTACTTCGATGTCATCGTCTCCGGCGACACTACCGCCAACAAGAAGCCGCATCCGGAACCGATCCTGCATGCCTGCGAAATTTTCGGTGTGCGGCCAGACCGCAACCTGCATATCGGCGATTCGAAACATGACATTCATGCGGCCCATGCCGCCGGTAGCCAGGCTTACTGTGTGCCTTATGGCTACAACGAAGGCCAGCCGGTGAGCGCGGCCGATTGCGATGCGCTGGTCCCAGACCTGCTGGCGGCCTTCAATCTGGTCAGGGCGGGCTGAGATTGACTGTGGCTGGCGGACTCTGGGATACTGCCCTAATGTGCCGTTGAATTTCATATCCCTTAAGGGATGCCAGTGCTTTTGGAACAGAGGAAGAACTAAATGGAACGAGCAATATACAATCCGCTGCAGTCGACTCGCCTGAATCCCGGGGCAGTCTGCCGGCAACTCAGCAACTTCACGACGGTCACACTACAAAGTCCGGCAATCTGCGTCATGACTGACTTCAGACGGGTGACGCCGGCCACAGTTCGCCCTGATGCTACGTTGAGCGAGGCCAACAAGATCATGATCTCGCGCGGGGTGCGCTTGTTGTTTGTTGCGGAACTTGATGATGTCATTATCGGTGTCATTACGGCGCGCGATACCATGGGCGAGCGACCGATCAAGATGGTTCAGGAACGTGGTTGCAAGCACAGCGATCTAGCCGTTGCCGACGTCATGACACCGCGCGACATGATCGACACTTTGGCGGCCAGCGACGTGCTCCGCGCCGAAGTAGGGCATATTTTGCGGACCCTGGAACACTTTGGCCGGCAGCACGCGGTGGTGGTCGAACATGATCCGGTTTTGAAGCGCGATGAAATTCGTGGCATGTTCTCCGCTACGGCCATCGGCCGTCACCTCGGCGTACCGATTCAGACCTTTGAAGTCGCCAAGACCTTTGCCGAGATCGAGGCGGCGCTGGCAGCTACCTGATCCATCTCGATTGAACGCAAACTGCCGCCCGAGGGCGGCAGTTCAATGGGCGTTGGTGACGAGGCTTACTTGACGATCTGGTTCAATTCGCCCTTGGCGTAACGCTCGGCCATCTTTTCCAGCGTAATCGCCTTGATCTGGCTGGCCCGGCCAGCGCAACCGAAGGCTTCGAAGCGGGCCAGGCAGATTTTCATGGCTGCTTCACGGGCTGGCTTAAGGTAGTCGCGCGGGTCGAACTTGCCGGGGTTCGTTGCCATATAACGGCGGACGGCACCGGTCATGGCGAGGCGGATATCGGTGTCGATATTGACCTTGCGCACGCCGTGGGCGATGCCCTTGACGATTTCCTCGACCGGCACGCCGTAGGTTTCCTTCATGTCGCCGCCGAATTCGCGGATCTCGGCCAGCAGTTCCTGCGGCACCGACGACGAACCGTGCATGACTAAGTGGGTATTCGGAATGCGGGCGTGAATTTCCTTGATACGGTCGATGGCCAGAATGTCGCCGGTCGGCTTCTTGGTGAACTTGTAGGCGCCGTGGCTGGTGCCGATGGCAATGGCCAGCGCATCGCAGTTGGTCTGTTTGACGAAGTCGGCGGCCTGATCCGGGTCGGTCAGCAGTTGTTCACGGGTCATGTGGCCTTCGGCACCGTGGCCGTCTTCCTTGTCGCCCTTCATTGTTTCCAGTGAGCCGAGAACGCCGAGTTCGGCTTCGACGGAAACGCCGATCGAGTGTGAGAACTTGACGACTTCACGCGATACGGCGACGTTGTATTCGTATGAGGATGTAGTCTTGCCGTCGGCTTCCAGCGAGCCGTCCATCATCACCGAGGTAAAGCCGGAGCGGATCGCGCTCATGCAGACGGCCGGACTCTGCCCGTGATCCTGGTGCATGACGATGGGCAGGTGCGGATAGGCTTCGAGGGCGGCGAGAATCTGGTGGCGCAGGAAGGGTTCGCCGGCATATTTGCGGGCACCGGCCGAGGCTTGCATGATGACCGGCGCATCCATCTGGCTGGCTGCTTCGCAGATGGCCCAGACCTGCTCCATGTTGTTGACGTTGAAAGCCGGAAGACCGTAGTTGTTTTCGGCGGCGTGGTCGAGAAGCTGGCGAAGGGAAACGAGTGGCATGGAAACTCCTGTTCTAAACGATGTTGGTTAACACAAACATTCTACTCGGCTCGCTGATCTAATGCTCACCAACGCGGACGATCTTCAGCGTATTCGTTCCGCCGGTACTGCCGATTGGTTCGCCGATGGTGAGGACGATCAGGTCGCCCTTTTGGACGACCTCGCGGTCAATCAGCAATTGCTCTGCTTGAGCCAGCAGCAGGTCACGGTCGCTGTTCTGCGGAGGGCTGATGGCAAGTGGGCAAACCCCGCGATAGAGGGCCATGCGGCCCACGGATACCGCATCCGGGGTCAATGCGTAGATTGGCACGCCGCAGTTCAGGCGACTCATCCATAGTGCGGTCGAGCCTGACTGAGTGAGTGCGGCAATGGCCTTGACATTAAGGTGATGCGACGTCCAGATCGCCGCCAGGGCAATTGATTGGTCGATCCGGGTGAAGATGCGGTCGAGGAATTCACGCTCCAGGGTGACTTCGGCCGAGCGCTCGGCTTCGACACAGATGCGGGCCATCGATTCGACGGTTTCCACCGGGTATTTTCCGGCGGCGGTTTCAGCCGAGAGCATCACCGCGTCGGTGCCGTCGAGCACCGCATTGGCGACGTCTGACACCTCGGCGCGGGTAGGCACCGGCGACAGGATCATCGACTCCATCATCTGTGTGGCGATGATGGTGAGCTTGTTGCGGTCGCGCGCCATGCGGATCATCCGCTTCTGCAGCGCCGGAACCGCGGCATCGCCAACTTCGACGGCGAGATCGCCGCGCGCGACCATCACGCCATCGGAGGAATCGAGGATTTCCTCGAGGTGGGCAACTGCTTCGACCCGTTCGATCTTGGCGATCAGCAGCGCATTACTGCCGGCGGCACGCAATAACTGGCGTGCCATGTACATGTCGGCCGCGCCTTTGGGGAAGGAAACGGCGACGAAATCGACACCGATCAAAGCGGCGGTCTTGATGTCATCCATGTCCTTGCCGGTGAGGGCAGGCGCAGACAGACCGCCACCCTGGCGGTTGATTCCCTTGTTGTTGGAAAGTTCACCGCCGACCAGCACGCGGGTATGTATCTCGGTGCCGCGCACACTGGTGACAATCAGTTTGAGGCGGCCATCGTCGAGTAGCAGGACGTCATCGGGTCGAACATCTTTTGGAAGTTCCTTGTAATCGAGGCCGGCGCGTTCCTGATTGCCGAGTGTGCATTGTGCGTCGAGGATGAAGTTTTCACCGTCGACCAGTGTGATCTTGTCGTTCTCGAACTTGCTGACGCGAATTTTCGGCCCCTGAAGGTCGCCAAGAATACCAATCGTCCGGCCAAACTTGGCGGCGGCTGCGCGAATGCCGGCGGCGCGCGCAAGATGATCTTCGACGGTACCGTGAGAGAAATTCATGCGCACGACGTCGATTCCCGCCTGGACCAGGCGTTCGAGAATTTCCTGTGTTGATGAGGCGGGGCCTAGTGTTGCGACGATCTTGGTGTGACGTAACATCGATTTCCTTTGGTGAGAGGATGCTTTTTCTATATTTTTAACACGTCGACCGTGACAATTTGAGGTCGACGCGATTTGGCTCCGTTTTGCCACCAGATCTCCCGGCATACTGGCATGACCGACTTGGACTTTGGCCTCTGATATGACTCGCCCCGCAGGAGCGGGGCGAGGCAGGCAGCATTTATGTTTTACTTCATGTGTATCCAGGTATGCGCAATGCCCAGCGTGCGGCAAGGACAACCCGGTTCGGTGTCGTACCAGATCAGCGCCTCGGCCAGATTGCCATCCATGACACTGGTCTGGATGGCAACAAGGTTCAAGGATGCAGAATCGCTATTCAAGTCGAAAGACACCAGAGGGTCGTTTTTTGCGGATCAGGACAACAGCGCCTTTGCCGTTTTCGCGACATTTTCGACGGTGAAGCCGAACAGCTTGAATAGCTGGTCAGCCGGGGCGGATTCCCCGAAGGTGCTGATGCCGACCACCGCGCCTTCGGTACCGACGTATTTGTGCCAGAAGTCGGGATGGGTAGCTTCGATGGCAACACGTTTGGCCTGGCCGAGAACGGTCTTCTTGTAGGCGGCATCCTGGCGGTCAAAAACATTGGTGCAGGGCATTGAAACGACACGGGTGGCGATGCCTTCAGCCGCTAGTGCGGCTTGGGCATCGAGCGCCAGCTTGATTTCGGAACCGGTGGCAATGAAGGTGATCTTTGCTTCGCCGGCGCAATCAGACAGCACGTAGCCACCCTTGGCGATATCTGTGTCGGACACCTTGGCGGTTACAGTCGGCAGGTTCTGGCGTGACAGGGCGAGCAAACTCGGGCCATCGGCGCGGTCAACTGCAAACGTCCAGGCAATTGCCGTTTCGGTCGCATCGGCCGGGCGCCAGACATCAAGATTCGGGATGATGCGCAGGCTGGGGATGTGCTCGACCGGCTGGTGCGTCGGGCCGTCTTCGCCGAGGCCGATGGAATCATGGGTATAGACCATGATTTGACGCTGCTTCATCAGCGCCGCCATGCGGATGCCGTTGCGGGCATAGTCGGAGAAGACCAGGAAGGTCGCGGTGTACGGCACCAGACCGCCGTGCAACGCCAGACCGTTGGCGATTGCGGTCATGCCGAATTCGCGAACGCCATAGTTGCAGTAGTTGCCGCCCTCGGTCTTGCTGACGCTCTTGCTGCCCTTGACGAAGGTCAGGTTGGAGCCGGCCAGATCAGCCGAGCCGCCGAAGATTTCCGGTACTGCCGGAACCAGCGCGGCGAGAGCGTTCTGCGAAGCCTTGCGGGTCGCGATGTTTTCCGCCTTCTCGCGGCACGAGGCGATATAGGCAGCCTTGGTCGCCGTCCAGTTGGCCGGCAGTTCGCGCTTCATGACGCGCCGCTCGAATTCGGCGGCTTCGGCCGGGAAGGCAGCACGGTAGGCAGCAAAACGCGTGTTCCAGTCTCCTTCGAAAGTGGCGCCGCGTTGCTTGCTGTCCCAGGCCGCGTAAACGTCGTCGGGGATTTCGAAGGGGGCGTGCTTCCAGCCGATGTATTCGCGGGCGGCGGCAATTTCGTCCTTTCCGAGCGGTGCACCGTGACAGTCGTGCGATCCTTGCTTGCCGGGCGAGCCCATGCCAATGGTTGTTTTGCAGCAGATCAGGCTGGGCTTGTCGGTAAATGCCTTGGCGGCGAGCAGGGCCTTTTCGACGGCGTCGCTGTCATGGCCGTCTACGTTGGCGATGACGTGCCAGCCGTAGGCCTCGAAACGCTTCGGGGTGTCGTCGGTGAACCAGCCTTCGACGTGGCCGTCGATGGAGATGCCGTTGTCGTCCCAGAACGCGATCAGCTTGCTGAGGCCAAGGGTGCCGGCCAGCGAGCAGGCTTCGTGCGATACGCCTTCCATCAGGCAGCCGTCGCCGAGGAAAACGTAGGTATGGTGATCGACGATTTCATGGCCGGGCTTGTTGAACTCGGCGGCCAGTACCTTTTCGGCCAGCGCGAAGCCGACGGCATTCGTAATGCCCTGGCCGAGCGGGCCAGTAGTCGTTTCAACGCCGACGGTGATGCTGTATTCCGGATGGCCGGCTGTCTTCGAATGCAACTGGCGGAAATTCTTCAGGTCGTCGATCGAGAGATCGTAGCCAGTCAGGTGCAGGAGGGCGTACACCAGCATCGAGCCGTGACCATTGGACATCACGAAGCGGTCGCGGTCGGGCCAGTGCGGGTTTGTCGGGTTGTGGCGCAGGTGGCGACGCCAGAGTACCTCGGCGATTTCGGCCATGCCCATCGGGGCGCCGGGGTGGCCGGAATTGGCCTGCTGTACTGCATCCATCGCCAGTGCGCGGATGGCGCCGGTAATGGGATTGAAGATTTTTGAATGCTGAGAAATATTTGAGTTCATGTGGATTGTCCCCTTTTGGCTGTCCGCTGGTCGCGGAGAGCGCCCAGAGAGAACTCAAATTATCCCGCAAAACATGTGTATTTGAAAAGCCTAATGGTCAATCCGTGTGATATTTATCGCAGGGCTTTATAACGCGCCGTTTCCGGAATTTTGATTGGCTCGGTTTCATTGCCGTGCAGCGAAAGATCATCCGGATTTAGGGGGTTCCACTACTCAAGTGCTGGTTTTCGGCGTAGGCTAAAAGCGCTCGACCGTTTGCTTGGGCAGGAGAGTCAAGGTGGCCAATGAAAAAAAGAATTCCGCCAACTTGCCGGCGTGGGGCGCCACGGCGGCCAGCATTCTCAATGGCTGTTTCGGGGACTATCTGAACGACCGCGACAACGGACTGGCCATCGACATGGCCTTCTACCAGAACAATCGCCCGCTGGCGTTGACGGCGGAAGCGCTCCGCGCAGCCTGTCCGGCACCGACGGGCAAATTGTGCGTGCTGGTTCATGGCCTGTGTTGTCACGAAGGCGTCTGGGGTTTTCCCGGCGCCCCCGACCGCTCCTACGGTAGTGCCTTGCAGCGCGATCTCGGTTACACGCCGTTCTCGCTACGCTACAACACCGGCCTGCCAATTCCGTACAACGGCCAGGTGCTCGATACGTTACTCGAACAGTTGCTGGCTTCCTACCCGGCGCCGGTCGACGACCTGATCCTGATCGGCCACAGCATGGGTGGGCTGGTGCTGCGCGGTGCCTGCCATTACGGTGCCGGTCGCAATGCCGCCTGGGTGAGCAAAACCAGCCGGATCTTCTACCTCGGCACCCCGCACGAGGGCGCGGGACTTGAACGAATGGCGCATCTGGTGACGACAGTATTGCATGCGGTGCCTCATCCCGTGACCGCCTTGGTCGGCGACATCGCCAACCAGCGCAGTCAGGGGATCAAGGATTTGCGCCACGGCACCCTGCTTGATGGTGTTGACTTCACCGGCAGCGTGCCCTGGCTGCCCAGCGCGCGGCACTATCTGATCGCCGGCACGGTAACGGATGACCCCGAACATCTGGCCTCGAAGTTATTTGGCGACGGCATGGTGCAGCCGCCGCAAGCAGGGGAACATGTCAGGTTGTTCCCGGGTGTCGGACATATGCAGTTGGCGCACGACGAAGCGGTCTATGACCAGATCAAGCAATGGTGCGCGAGCGCCTGAAAGGAATTTTCATGGAACCCAAGACCCTGCGCCAGATTCGTGGCGCCAAGGACCTCGTCGAAGAGACGATAGACGCGGCCGCGCTTGCCATCAATGAGGTGCAGCGGACGATGACGCGCATGCCCTATGCACTGCTTGCCCGGATCGAGCCGATTGCGGCGCCGGTTCAGGCCATCGAGCAGGTGCACCTGAAAATCGCCGACAGCGTCTACTTCTCGATTCGTGTCGGCAATCGCCTCGTTGGCAACGTGGCCGGGTTCATGCTGGATCAGCTTGATGCTCACGCGCAACGAAAAGGGCACTCCTAGCAAGGGGGGGCGCTGCTTCAGGCGGATCGCCATTTGATCGAGCAACCGATCGATGCGGTCTGGTCCCGGGGCCCGAGTCCGCTTTCGGCGATCTGGCGCATGGCGGCAAAAAGTTCGCGCGGCGCGTCAGGCGGGTCCGGGTTGCGGCCTGAGGCATCGAGGCGGCCGCGATACTGAAGTTCCAGCCGACTGTTGTAGCCAAAGAAATCCGGCGTGCACACTGCGCCATAAGCCTGCGCCACAGCCTGGGTTTCATCAAGCAGGTAGGGAAAGGGAAAATCGAGCTGCCTGGCCAGTTGCGCCATGTGCTCGAACGAGTCTTCCGGGTAGGCGGCGGGGTCGTTGCTCATGATCGCCACGCTACCGATGCCAAGCGTGGCGAGTTCGCGCGTGTCGCGGACGATGCGGTCGATCACTGCCTTGACATAGGGGCAGTGGTTGCAGATGAACATCACCAGGAGCCCATTCGGTCCCCGGCAACTGGCCAGTGTGTGGCGTTGCCCGTCGGTTCCGGGCAGGTCGAAGTCTGCGGCCGGCAAACCGAAGTCGCAGACCGGTGGGTTCAATGACACCATGTTTTTCACCTGAGCTTTTATTTCGCCCATAATAGCACCGATGAATCTGCCCCGTTTTTACTGCCGGGAGGCCCTTTCGCCGGGCGCCCATATCGACCTGCCGGAGCCGGTGGCGCGCCATGCCGTGCGTGTCCTGAGGCTGCCGCCGGGGGCGGCTGTCGTTCTCTTCGACGGGCGCGGCGGCGAGTATGATGCCCGCATCGAACGCATTGAGCGGGACCGTGTGGTCGCGGCGCTGGGTGCGTGGCGCGACGTCGAGCGCGAGTCCGGGCTGGCAGTGACCCTGATCCAGGCGGTGCAGGCTGGCGAAAAAATGGATTACACGGTGCAGAAGGCGGTGGAACTTGGCGTGTCGCATATTGTTCCGGTCGATAGCCGGCGTAGTGTCACGCGCCTGGCTGGCGAGCGGGCGGCCAAGCGGGTGGCGCACTGGCAGGGCGTCGCGGCGGCGGCCTGCGAGCAGTGCGGGCGCAATCAGGTACCGCAGCTCGCGCCGCTGGAGAGGCTGGAAAACTGGCTGGCCCGGCCTGCCAGCGGAGTGTTGCGGCTGATTCTGGCGCCTGATGCCGAGCAGGCTCTGGTCGATCTGCCGCCAGTGACAAATGTGCAGATGCTGATCGGCGCCGAGGGCGGGCTCGACCCGCAGGAAATCGTCGCCGCAAAGCAGGTCGGATTCAAGGCGGTAAGAATGGGGCCGCGGATTCTGCGGACGGAAACGGCAGGGCTTGCCGCGCTGGCGGTAATGCAGGCCTTATGGGGTGACTTCAGGGGAGGGTGAATCATGTTTGAATCGGCAGAACTTGGACACGCCATAGACAGGGAGACCTTCAGGAAGGATGTCCCGAAGTTGCGCGCGGCATTGCTCGACGCACAGTACGACATGCTACAGAAGAGGGAATTTCAGGTGGTCATCCTGGTCAGCGGGGTGGACGGCAGCGGCAAGGGTGAAACCATCAACCTGTTGTATTCGTGGATGGATCCGCGGCACATCTCGACCTTGGCTTTTTCGGCGCCCACCGACGAGGAACGTTCGCGCCCCTACATGTGGCGTTACTGGCGTGCGCTGCCACCGCAAGGAAAGGTCGGCATCTTCGCTGGCTCTTGGTATTCGCAGCCGATTGCCGACCGCATCGTCGGCAAGATGCGGCGTTCCGAGATGGATGATCAGCTTGACGACATCAACCGCTTCGAGTCCATGCTGGTCAATGAGGGCGCGCTGGTTCTGAAGTTCTGGTTCCACCTGTCCAAGGACGGGCAGAAGCAGCGCCTTAAAGCGCTGGAAAGCAACCCTCACACCGCCTGGCGGGTGACCAAGGCCAGCTACGAGAGGCTCAAGACCTACGGCAAGCTGCAGCAGGTGGCCGGCCATGTGCTGCGCGTGACCAATACGGCCAAGGCGCCGTGGATCATTGTCGAAGGCACAGATGACAATTATCGCTCGCTGACCGTCGGGCGAATCGTGCTCGATGCAATACAACGCCGACTGCTGCAGGGGCGTCAGCAAGTGCCGGTGGCGCCGCCGATCATCCAGACCATAGACCAGAAGACCGTCCTTAGCGAACTCGACCTGACGAGGAGGCTGGCCAAGAAGGACTACGAGCGGGACCTCGCCAAATTCCAGTCCAAGCTCTCCGAACTGATGCGCGACCCGCGTTTCGTTGACAAGCGCTCGCTGGTGGTGGTTTTCGAGGGCTCGGATGCGGCGGGCAAGGGCGGCAGCATCCGGCGGATCGCAGCCTCGATCGACGCCCGGCAGTACCAGATCATTCCGGTCGCGGCGCCTACCGAAGAGGAGCGCGTTCAGCCCTATCTCTGGCGCTTCTGGCGGCATATCCCGCGTACCGGGCGCCTGGCGATATTCGATCGTTCCTGGTACGGGCGCGTGCTGGTTGAACGGGTCGAGGGTTTCTGCACCGAGGCGGACTGGCTGCGTGCCTATGCCGAGATCAATGATTTCGAGCATCAGCTGACTGCCGCTGGTGTGGTCGTCATCAAGTTCTGGCTGCAGATCAGTGCCGATGAGCAGTTGCGCCGCTTCAAGGAGCGCGAGGCGACCGACTTCAAGCGCTTCAAGATTACCGATGAGGACTGGCGCAACCGGGAAAAATGGGATGCTTACGATGCTGCCGTCTGCGACATGGTCGACCGCACTTCGACCGGCCTCGCGCCATGGACGCTGGTCGAGGCGAACGACAAGAGCTACGCCCGGGTCAAGGTGCTGCAGACAGTCTGTGAGCGACTTGAGGCGGCACTCAATGACGACACAACAGGAAACAGTAAAGAAAAATGAGCGAAACCCCTTACGACGAGCATTTCGTCTCCTGGTTCCGGGCGGTTACGCCCTACATCAATGCCTTCCGCGGCAAGACCTTCGTCATCGCCTTCGGCGGCAAGGCGGTGGCCAGTGAATTTGCCAAGACGCTGGCCTATGACGTGAATCTGCTGGTCAGCCTCGGCATTCGCCTGGTGATGGTGCACGGGGCGCGACCGCAGATCGAGGAAGAGCTGCGCGAGAAGAACCTGGAGTCGAAATACCATCGTGGCTATCGGGTAACGGATGCAGAGGCGCTGGACTGCGTGCTCGACGCGGTGGGAAGCGTTTACCTCGAAATCGAAGCCATGCTGTCACAGGGGCTGCCCAACACGCCGATGGCCAACAGCCGCATCCGCGTCATCGGTGGCAACTTTATTACCGGCCAGCCGATCGGGGTGCTCGACGGCATCGATATGCATTACGCCGGCAAGGTGCGCAAGGTCGACGCCGAAGGCATCAACGCGCAGCTCGGCCTCGGCAACATCGTGCTGCTCAACTGCGAGGGGCCATCCTCGACCGGTGAAATCTTCAACCTGCAGATGGAGGAGGCTGCCGAGGCAGTCGCCACTGCGATCCGGGCCGACAAGCTGGTTTATCTGACCGATAGCAAAGGGGTGACCGATCCTTCCGGCGCGTTGCTCGACGAGATGACCGCCGACGAGGTGGCCGAGATCATGAAATCCGGCGACTGGCTGTCTTCGGACATGCGCCGCTATTTGCCCTGCGTCGTGCGGGCCAGCCGTTCCGGGGTCAGCCGGGTGCACCTGATCAGCTTCGAACATGATGGTGCACTGCTGCGCGAGTTATTCACCCATGATGGTGTCGGTACGGTCGTCACGCGCGAGTCGCTGGAAAATATCCGGGAGGCCAAGCCGGATGACATCGCTGCGCTGATCGCGCTGATCGAGCCGATGGAGGCGGAGGGGATACTCGTCCACCGGCCGCGCGAACTCCTCGAACGCGAGATCGAGTATTTCTCGATCATGGAACACGACGGCATCATTGTCGGCTGCGCGGCGCTCTATCGTCATTCCGACGATGAGGCCGAACTCGCCTGCCTGGCGGTCAGCCCGGAGCATCGCGAGTGGGGCTATGGCGAGCAACTGATGAAACGCATCGAGAAGCGTGCCAGGAAAGCCGGCGTCAAGCGCCTGTTCGTGCTGACCACGCGTACCGAGCACTGGTTCGTCGAGCGCGGCTTCAAGCTTGTCTCGGTCGAAGATCTGCCGGCCAAGAAGCGCGACATGTACAACTATCAGAGGCGTTCCAAGGTTCTCGCCAAGGCTTTATAATCAGCCGTATCAATCCCACGGAGTTTTACATGGCACGTACTGTTAATTGCGTCAAACTGGGCCGCGAGGCAGAGGGCCTGGATTTTCCGCCCTATCCGGGCGCACTCGGCCAGCGAATTTTCGAGAACGTCTCGAAGGAGGCGTGGCAGCAGTGGATCAAGATGCAGACCATGCTCATCAACGAGAACCGCCTCAACCTGGTCGATGCTCGTCACCGCAAGTACCTGGCCGAGCAGGTCGAGAAGCATTTTTTTGGCGAGGGCGCCGATCAGGTTCAGGGTTACGTCCCGCCGCCCCCGGCCTGAAGTTAGTTCGACCCACGAGAAACCCCGCAGATGCGGGGTTTTTTGATCCAGCCTTTACCCTATGCTGAAGGATAGGGCCCCCGATCTTCAATTGGCGAACGGTTTTTCGTCGTTACGGTTAATGGCGATCGTGGCCGAGCGCGGACGGCCGCCGACTGCTTCAGGAAACTGGCTGGCCGGCCAGGTGGAAACTGCGGTCGGTCTGGACGGATCGGAACGCTCGCTGGCCGTCTCGCCGGGATGCTGGATATTGACGAACAGCGTCTTGCCGTCTGGCGTGGCGGTGATGCCGGTCAATTCGCAACCCCTGGGGCCGGTCAGGAAGCGGCGGGTTTCGCCGCTTTTGACGTCGGCGACCAGCATCTGGTTGTTGCCCAGGTTGGCGTAGTCGCCCTTGTTCAGTACGCTGGTCGACACGTCGGTCTGGATCCACAGTCGGCCGCTCGGGTCGAACCACAGGCCGTCCGGACTGCCGTAGGCATCGCCCCTGATGTTGCCCTGCTTGTTCGGATCAGGATTTTGCGGATCGCCGGCCAGCGCGAAAATGTCCCACTCGAATGCGGTCGACGCCGCGTCATGGTTGTTCTCGCGCCAGCGGACGATGTGCCCGAAATTGTTTTCCGGCCGCGGGTTGGCGGCGTTCAGGCCGGGCGCCTCGGGTGTGCCGCGCTTGCCGTTGTTGGTCAGCGTGACGTAAACCTCACCGTTTTGCGGGTGCACCGCAATCCACTCGGGGCGGTCCATTTTGGTCGCCCCGGCGAGGTCGGCGGCCTGCCGGCAGCGAATCACCACTTCGCCCTGGCTGGTAAAGCCGTTGGCTGCGGTCAACGCGCCATTTTGGTGGTATTCGCCATGGCGTAGCGGCAGCCAGTGGCCCTTGCCGTCATTGTCGAAACGCGCGACGTAGAGTGTGCCCTCGTCGAGCAGGTTGGCGTTGGCGGGGTTGCCGGCCCGGAAGCGGTCGCGCGACACGAATTTATAGATGTACTCGAAGCGCTCATCGTCGCCCATGTAAACCACTGCACGGCCATCGCGGGCCAATGTGACGGTGGCCCCCTCATGCTTGAAGCGACCGAGCGCGGTGCGCTTGACGGGTGGCAAGTCGGGGCGCCACGGGTCGATTTCGACCACCCAGCCGAAGCGGTTGAGTTCGTTGGGGTGGCGCGTTGCATCGAAGCGTTCGTCGTGTTCGTGCCAGCGAAAACCGAAGCCATTCTCGGTCAGGCCGTAACGCTTCTGGTCGGCGCTCGGTGCCGGCGGGCCCTTGAAGTAGCCGTTGAAATTTTCTTCGCAGGTCAGGTAGGTTCCCCACGGAGTGACGCCCATGGCGCAGTTGTTCACGGTGCCAAGCACGACTTCGCCGCGGCGGTCGGTCGCGGTGATCATGGCCGGGTGGGTGCGGGCCGGGCCACTGATCCGGCACGGCGTATCGGCGGTGATGCGGCGGGCCAGGCGGGACGGACGGATGACCTGCCAGCTATTTTTCTCGCGCCGTATCTCGATGACCGATACGCCATGGGCGGCCTTCGATTTCGCCACTTTTTCGGCGCTCCAGTCCTGCATGCCGCCGCGGTGCAACAGGCCGTCGTCGGTGTATTCGTGGTTGATGCAAAGCAGGCCGTGGGTGGGCGATGGCTTGCCGTTCTCGACGAAGGGGAAGAAGTGCATGCCGTCGTGGTGCATCCCGGCCTGCTGCCTCTGGGCGGCCGCATCGTCGCCGGCATCGGCGCGGGCGTGCGGCCCGTCGGAAATCGGGTCGCCCCAGGCGTAGAGCAGGCTGGCCGTGTAGCCGTCGGGCAGCATGACGGTATCGGCGGTGGATGCCGGGATGCCGGTGAAGCCGTGGATTGCCCCGCTGGCGCGACCGGCGCTGGCGGCCAGGTTGGGAAGCGGGACGCCTGCGGCGGCCAGGGCACCACCGCTCACGGTCAGTATGGCAGCAGAAAGGAGGCGGCGGCGGAACGGGTCAGCCAGCATGTCGAATGCGGTGTTATGGTTGGCTTCGTCGGCGTTTGGATCAAAACAGGAATTGGCCATGGCAGTTCTCGATGAATCAATTTCCGCAACTATCGCTAAACCATGTTTCAGGAGCATGACCATCGAAGCCGCCTGGTGATTCGGCCGAAGTGGACGACCGCCGGCTACCATGTTTTCTAAAAGCGGTAGAGCATCAGGTGACGGTCGTTGATTTCGCTGCCTTTAATCTCGACGAAGCCGAACTCCCGGAAACGCTTCGTCCTGGCGGTAGAAACCAGAATTCGCCCGGTGGAAAACTGTCGTTCCACCCACTCCATGCGTACCTCGATGAGTGCCCGACCGATGCCTTGCCCGCGCATTTCCGGCGTGACCGCCGAGAGGTACAACAGGTGCGTCTTCGCAGACCAGTCGGCCGCCTTGACGCCACCAACGCCAACGATCCGGCCACCTTTGATGGCAACGAAAAACTGGCGATAAAACACCGGATGGTTGCCAAGCATCTCCCGCGCAATGCGTTCGCCGTCATAGCGGTCGGGGTCGGCAAAGGCCTGTTCGACCAGGTCGATACTGGCTTCAAGTTGCCACGGATCGTGCACGTCTAGCGCCCGGATCAGCAGTTTGCTCATGGCTGGCAGAGGTTCAGGTGCAGCATGGCCACCCGTTCGGCCATCTGGCTCGCCGCCAGGCGGTTCAGTTCGGACTGGCGGCGCCCGAAGGCTTCCCGTTCACCGGGGTTGGAGCGGGCGGCCTCAATGCTGCGCAGGCAGCGCCAGCGCTGGCCGCTCCTGGTGGTGAAGCGGCGCATCTGCTCCTTGGGGTGGTGCGTCCTGCAGCAGTAACATGCGCAGATCGTGACAGGGCAAGGTGTTCTGCGGTTTCCGTTATCACTTTGGTTACCGGTTGGTGTTTTTGGCTGATCTGACATGGCTGAAATCATGGCTGACCAAAGTTACGGTGATGTGAAAAAAAAGACCACCTGACTGGTGGCCTTGTCATTGGTGCCGATACTTCCACGGCGCCAGCGGGTTGGGGTCACCCCACAAACCGCGCCTTGCTGCCAACTAGCACCAATACTCACGGTCGAAATTGACCAGCGACACCCCGGGACAGGCATAGCCGTTCATCAGGTGCAGCACCCGCTCAAGAGCCGCCGCATCCAATGCCCGGAATTCCGTGGCGCCGTCGAAGTCCCGCCAACCGGGGTCAAGGCCAAGCTCATGCAGGTGCGCTTCCACAACACGCGCCGGCATCCACGTTGGCACGGCGGCGACGATGGCTGCGGTGAAGCCTGCAGCGCGCGCCACATCCTTGATGCGGATGTCGCCAAGCCGCTGGCTGGTCACGCCAATCTTGAAGATGGGTAGGTTGCCGTGAAACTGCCCGACCGCTCGCCAAATGTAGATCGTGTCGTTGTCGCTGGTGGCGTTGTTCTCGGGAAAGGGTATCAGGTCGAGCAGGTTGCGCTTCCATGCGGCTAGGTATGCGCCCTTCCTTCCCCGCTCAAATTCCGTGCGGCTTGCATACCGGCGGCCTTCGGCTAGTACGGTCGCGTCATCGGACCAGTCGGCGAAGTGCGCTTGACTGCTCGCGTAAAGATGATCAAGCAAACCACGCTTCCGTGCGGCGTTGTAGGCGCTGCCGTTGCCCCGCCAGAATTCCCTGCGGCTTGCGTACTTCCTCCCTTCAGCAATCACGGATTCATCACTTGACCAGTCGGCGAAGTGCGCTTGACTGCTCGCGTAAAGATGATCAAGCAAACCACGCTTCCATGCGGCTTTGTATGCGCCCTTGCTTCCCCGCTCAAATTCCTTGCGGCTTGCATACTTTTGCCCTTCATTGAGCACTCGGTCTTCGGTCCAGTAGCCGTTCGGCTTAACCATGGTCATTCGTACTCAAAGCCTTCCACATGCAGAGCCGCACCTAGCTCCCGGAACAACCTGTCAAGGATGGCGCGTGAGGCGGGATCATGGCTGGCCTTGCATGCGACCTCTCCGCAGAAGGCAGCGACCGTGACGGACAAGGCGATCTCGGGGCTGTGCGCAATGCCGGGCAGGGTGCGCCGGGTGACCAGCCGACCATCATCGGTCTCGATAGTGGTTTCGCCGGTGCGTTGATTGACGGTGGCAATGTACCGCTGCGTGCGGATTTCGTCATCGATGTTGCTATCGTCGGTATTGATGCAGGGTGCCATGTTCAGTTGCTCCAATGTTCAAAGCGGCCCAAGTCGGCCGATGGAATATAGTGTAACACTTACACCTTGCATTGTCAAGTATTAACCGTTACACTATGGCATCTGAGATAGTGGAGCAAAACCATGGATGCCGATGAATCAAGGGTTTCCCGGGCACTGAAGCTGGTCGATTCGGGGGTGTCACCCTCAGCGGCGGCCAAAGAAGTCGGCGTCACCCGGCAGGCGGTCGATGATGCCCTGAAGCGCCGAGCCGCCAAGCTGCAGCCCAAAGCCGCGCGTCAGTGCAGCGAATGCGGGGCGACCTTGCCGGCAACCGCCCGCGCCGGGGCGCAAACATGCAGCGGCAAGTGTCGCGTCGCCCGGTCGCGCCGGTTGGCCGGGGAGAAGGCGACCGATGCCCGGGATCGCATCAACGCGGATCGCCTGAAGCTGGGCTTACCTCCGATACAATAGCCCCACGCGGGCGTCGTCTTGCACGTTGAGAAGGACGTAAAGGCATCCTTCGCGCCAGCTACCCTTGCGCTCCTGAATCCCGGAGCGCAAATCTTGGCTCCGGGATGCAGGAGCCAAAACAGGCGTAGCCGATGTCCGGTGCGCCTGTCTCCTCAGCCGTGAGGACACCCCGCCCACCGTATCAGTGCTGCTCCGCTTCATGTCTCTGGCCCAGCCTTGCCACTGGTTCAGTGCATCTCCATGCTTGACTCGCATCGTGATGTGCTGATTCATGGGTTGATGTTCAGACCTTATCCCCAGCCCCGCGAACGCAAACCGCCGACCCGTACCACCCCGCGCGCCGCCGCCCTGTATCTCTCTAGGGTGCTCGGCACAGCGATTTACCGAAATTCGAAACCGGGCTGTCACGGCTTGACGGTAACCCGGGACGCCTCAAAACTGAGGAGTCCCCTTAGCGCAAACCCGGGTCTGCTCAAAACTGAGCACACTACCTGCCCGGCAACCGGCCCCTCTCAAAATATAAAAAACCAGATTTCGACGCGGCTGATTCCGGGGTGACCCCACAAAGCCGGGCGAAAAATTACAGCAAAAAACAGGTTTGGAAGCGCCTCTATACCTGAGTAATTTACTAGGGTAAGATGACCCCACGAAACATACGCTACCGTATGGAGGAAACCCAGATGATCAGAACAGCAGAAGCACTATGCGCAGCGGCAAAGCGAACAGAGGAAAAGCACGCGCGGGCCGGGGAGCGGGCGCTCAGGAGCATCATGCGCGCGGCTGACCGGAAAGCGAAAACCCGGAAGCCGGTTATCCATCCCCTGATGACCGCTGCCGAGGTGTGCAGGTTATTTGGCTTCACCATGGACACCCTGCGCCGCCGGATCGAGACTGGCAAGCTGCCGCCACCCTGCAACAAGGCAACCACGGCGCCTGCTAACCCGATTCTGCGCGAGGTATGGCAACGGGAACATCGCCGCTGGAACCGCAAATTGATGGAAGCGATAAGCTGGGGAATCTTGCCGCCGGTCATTCACAGTTTCCAAGGGCCGCAGGACTGGGTTGATTTTCTGATCGACTACAAGGATTTCGCATGACCACCGCAACCGTCACCAAGACCAAGGCAACCAGCAAACGCAAGGCCAAAGCACTCGCGATCGCCGATGCAACTTTGGCGCTGAACAGGCTGGCGCTGGATCGCGCTGAAGCCCTCTCCCGCATCGAGGCACTGCTCGCCAAAGGCAGCGCAACATTCGACGAACTGGAAGCGATTGTGC
>Ga0209048_10000044_pt1 | contig 115500 bp, 103 predicted proteins | sample FrelakmetCRP12CR_FD_187146 | JGI IMG/M metagenome (GOLD analysis project Ga0209048, IMG submission 187146) | Freshwater lake sediment microbial communities from the University of Notre Dame, USA, for methane emissions studies - CRP12 CR (SPAdes)... | ecosystem: Environmental > Aquatic >...
TAGCGAGGCGGGCCTCGGACCGCCCAGCATGTCCGGCGACGACGCCCGCCTCGCTAGAACCAGAAACGCTGTTGGCTGGCCCCGCGAAACGCGGGGCGGCCTAGACGTCTTGAACGGCGGAAGCGACGTTCGACAGAACTTGACACATTCGGATCGACTTTGGCCGTTCAAGACGTCTAGCACAGGCCTGAAGGCCTGTGCCGACATCAGTGTCCGAGGATCCACCCGATCATGCCGCGGCCGTTGGCGATCGGGTCGCCGATCCAGTCGGGCGGGGTGAGCCAGACGAAAGCGAGGATGGCGACCACCCACAGGTCGTACTGCCACGAGGCGCGATCGTCGGTCCAGAAGAACGCCCGCCACAGCACGTGCAGCACCAGTGGCTTCTTGCTCTCTTTGATGCCCTTCAGTTCCCGCCAGGTGAAGTAGATCCGGTCGGCGACCGTGACGATGGAGAGGATCAGAATGACCCACATGACGGCGGCCATGCGGTTGGTGAACGCGCCGATCATGAAGAGCACGATCCGCTCGGGCCGCTCCATGAACCCGACCTTGCACTTCTCGATGATCGACTCGGCCCGCGCGCGCGTGTAGCTGGTCATCACCGAGAACATCATCGCCAGCGCGGTGATGATGACGTAGTCGGTCCGGCGGTGGCTCGTGTACAGGTAGACCAAGCCGATGAACAGCGTGATGTCCGAGAACCGGTCCATCACCGAATCCAGGAACCCGCCGAACGCGGTCTCGCGGTTGCGCTCGCGCGCCACCTTGCCGTCGATGTAGTCGAAGATGTTGGCGGCCAGCATCACGAACCCGGCCGACCAGAAGCGCTCGGTGCCGAGCAGCCAGGCGGCCGTGATGTTGACGACCACCCCGGTGAACGTGAGGAAGTTCGGCGAGATGCGGAGCGCCACGCAGAGGGCGATGATCGCACGGAGCGGGAAATTGCAGACCGTTCCGATTACGCCGGTAAACGTCATGGGCGGCTCGAGTTCCCAGCTTGTAGAGACCGGCCGCGCGCGGTCCGGTATAATTGACGATCGGCCAGCCGCGCGAAAAACACATCATAGTAGTCCATGCCCATCCGTGATCTCAAGAGCCGGATTGATCGCCTTCCCGAGCAGCCAGGCGTGTATCTCTACACCAATGGCGCCGGCGAGACGATCTACGTGGGCAAGGCCCGGTCGCTCCGCGACCGGGTCAGGAGCTACCTGGGCGCCCACGGCGCCAGCCCGAAGACGGATGCCCTGCTGAACGAGGCCGACGGCCTCGAGGTGATCCTCACCGATTCGGTGGTCGAGGCGCTCGCCCTCGAGAACAACCTGATCAAGCAGCGGATGCCGAAGTACAACATCCTGCTGCGCGACGACAAGACCTATCCCTACCTGCAGTTGACCGCGGCCGAGGCATTTCCCCGCGTGCTGGTGGCGCGGCGCGTGGAAAGGGACGGGAGCGTGTACGCGGGCCCGTTCATGCCGGCCAGCCTCGCCCGCCGGGTCCTGTCTCTCAGCCACCGAGTGTTCGGCATCCGGTCGTGCAACGAGGTGATCAACGGACGCCGGGGCCGCCCGTGCCTCGAATACGACATCAAGCGCTGCCTGGCCCCGTGCGTCGAGTCGCTGTGCAGCCAGGAGCAGTACGCCGCGGCGGTCGAGGACACGCGCCTGTTTCTCGAGGGGCGAACCGACGAACTGCTCGCCGGGCTCACCCGGCGGATGGCCGAAGCGGCGGCGGCGGAGCGGTTCGAGCAGGCGGCGCACCTGCGGGATGCGTCGCGCACGGTACAGACGCTCCGCGACCGGCAGCAGAAGATGGCGTCGGTCGAACTTGGAGACCGCGACGCCTTCGGCATCAAGGCTGGAGCGGCGGGCGCGGCAATCCAGGTGTTCCAGGTGCGTCACGGCCGCGTGATCGAGCGCGTGGACCTCTTCGCCGCCTCCGCCATCGCAGAGGAGTCCGCACGCCCGACCGAAACAGGGACCGGCGCCGTTTCGGAGGCGGAGGTGCTGCAGGCGGCCCTGCCGCAGTTCTACCAGGACCGCGAGGTGCCGCCGGAGGTCCACCTTCCCGTGGACTTGCCGGAAGCCGAGGCCACCGAGGCGTGGCTGAGCGCGCGCGCGGGCCGGCGCGTGCGCCTGGTCGTCCCGAAACGGGGCGAGAAGCGCGGGCTGCTGGACCTGGCGTCGCGCAACGCGACGCAGGCCTACCAGTCTCGATTCAACCGCGGCGATGCCGCCCACTACGAAGGCCTCGACATGCTCCGCGTCGTCCTCGGCCTGCCGGCGCTGCCGAGGCGCATCGAGTGCTTCGACATCTCCACCATCCAGGGCAGCGAGACGGTCGCCTCGATGGTGGTGTGCGAGGACGGCCGGATGAAGCGGTCCGAGTACCGGAAGTTCCGCATCCGGACGCGGCCGAAGGGCGAGGCCGGCGGCGGCCGGCCGGCGCAGGGCGGTCAGGGGCCCGATGACTTTGCGGCCATGAACCAGGTGGTGATGCGGCGCTACCAGCGCGTCCTGGAGAGGGGCGGCCCGTTCCCGGATCTGATCCTGGTCGACGGGGGGAAAGGGCAGTTGTCGGCAGCCTACGAGGCGCTCGAGGAGTTGGGGCTCGCGAATCTCGTGGCCGTCGGACTGGCCAAAAAGGAGGAACTGGTGTTCGCGCGCGACCGGGAGCAGCCGCTGGCGCTTCCGCGGTCGAGCGGCGCTCTGCTCCTGCTGCAGCAGGTCCGCGACGAGGCTCACCGGTTCGCGGTGACGTTCCACCGGCAGGCCAGGCGGATGCGCGACCTTCGGTCGGAGCTCGACGGTGTGCCGGGCATCGGCCCGAGCCGCCGCCGCGCGCTGCTGACGGCGTTCGGCAGCTTTGCCGGCGTACGCCGCGCCAGCCGCGAGGAACTGACGGCCGTGGTCGGCCCGAAGGTGGCCGACGCCGTGCTGGCGTATTTCGCCGCAGCCCGGTGAAGACCGCGGCCGCAGGCCGCAGGCCGCAGGCCGCAAGCCGTCAGCCGGTTTTGACAGTCCATGCGACCCGGTGTTAGCCTGACAAGCTCTCGTGAACATTGACTTCGCACAGATCTTCATCTCGTTCCTGGTGTTGGTGTTCTCCCTGACGGTGCACGAATCCGCTCATGCATGGGCGGCGGACCGCCTCGGGGACCCGACTGCCCGGGCTCTCGGCCGCGTGTCGCTCAACCCGGCCGTCCACGTCGATCCGATTGGCACGCTGCTGTTTCCGCTGGTGGGGATGCTCACCGGCGCGCCGATCATCGGGTGGGCGAAGCCGGTTCCAGTGGCCACCTGGCGATTCGAGCAGCCGCGGCGCGACTACCTGATGGTCGCGGCGGCCGGGCCCATCAGCAACCTGGCCCTGGCGTTTCTCGCCGCGGTCGCCTTTCAGATGGTCCCGCTCGACGTGCGCCAGGGGATGGCCGAGGGGCAGACGGCGCTCTACATGACGGTCATCGCCCCCCTGGCGCGCCTCGTCTGGGCCGCGCTCCAGATCAACCTTCTCCTGGCGATCTTCAACATGCTGCCGATCCCGCCGCTCGACGGCAGTACGGTGCTGGCCGGCCTGCTGCCCGAGCGTTTTGCGGCCGTCATGGATCGCCTTCGCCCGTACGGGTTCCTGCTGCTCTACGCGCTGCTGCTTTCGGGCGGCTTCAGCCTGGTAGTCGGCACCCCGTACCACTACTTGCTAAAGTGGCTACTGTGAAACCTCGCGTCGTCTCGGGCATGCGCCCGACAGGCAAACTGCACCTCGGCCACCTGGCCGGCGCGCTCAGGAACTGGGCGACGCTCCAGGGCCAGTACGACTGCTTCTACTTCGTGGCCGACTGGCACGCGTTGACGAGCGAGTACGCCGAAACATCGGGGCTCGTCGAGAGCGCGTACGACAACGTCGCCGACTGGATTGCCGCCGGTCTCGATCCGGAACGCTCCACGCTGTTCATCCAGTCGCTCGTGCCCGAGCACGCGGAGCTGTTCCTGCTGCTGTCGATGGTCGTGCCGATCCCGTGGCTCGAGCGCGTGCCGACCTACAAGGAGCAGCGCGAGCAGTTGTCCGAGAAGGATCTCTCCACGCTCGGCTTCCTCGGCTACCCGCTCCTCCAGACGGCCGACGTCGCGATGTACGACGCGGCGTACGTCCCCGTCGGCGAGGACCAGGTGCCGCACCTCGAGCTGTCACGCGAGGTGGTCCGCCGCTTCAACAACTTCTACGGGGCGGCGGTGCTGACCGAGCCGCAGGCGCTGCTCACCACGTTCCCCCGCCTGCCGGGCCTCGACAACCGGAAGATGAGCAAGAGCTACGGCAACGCCATCGACCTGTCGGACGACGCCGAGACGGTACGGAAGAAGGTGATGACGATGTACACCGACCCGAAGCGGGTTCGGGCGGACATCCCGGGCACGGTCGAAGGCAACCCGGTCTTCCTCTATCACGACGCGTTCAACGGCAATCGCGAGGAGGTCGAGGACCTGAAGTCGCGCTACCGCGAGGGCAAGGTGGGCGACGTCGAAGTGAAGAAGAAGCTGGCCGCGGCGCTCAATGCCGTGCTGGAGCCGATGCGCGAGCGGCGGGCCGAGGCGATCGCCGGGCCCCGCCGGATCCGCGAGATCCTCTTCGAGGGCTCCGCCCGCGCGCGCCTCGTCGCCAAGGACACGATGGAGCGCGTGCGCGACGCGGTCAAGGTGCGCTACCGGTAGGGGCGACGGGCAGCGGATAGAGGGCAGGAACCTGGGATATGGAACGTCCGGTCGCCGAGGAATTCGAGTCGTCCCTTGACAGCTACTCGGTCAAGCTGGATCAGTTCGAGGGGCCCCTCGATCTCCTCATTCACCTCATCAAGCGGAACGAGGTGAACATCTACGACATCCCGATCGCGCTGATCACGGCGCAGTACCTCGACTACCTCGCGGTGCTGCGCGAGCTGGACCTGGATGTCGCCGGCGAGTTCCTCGTGATGGCCGCGACGCTGATTCACATCAAGTCGCGGATGCTGCTGCCGCGCCCGGACCCGACCCAGGAAGACCCGGAGGAGGATCCGCGCGAGGTCCTCATCCGCCGGCTGCTGGAGCACCAGCGGTTTCGGCAGGCGGCGGAGCTGCTCCACGAGCGGGAGGCGGTGCGCGAGGCGCAGTGGCAGCGGCCGGACGGCCGGGTGGCGCCGATTGCCGGCGAGGAATACGAGCCCGAGCTGGAGGTGGACCTCTTCAGCCTGATCGCGGCGTTCAAGTCGGTGCTGGAGCGCGCCAAGCAGCGCCCGAAGGTGGAGCTGCCCGCCGAACAGGTCCCGATCGAGACGCGCATCGAGCAGCTCCTGGCGCGCCTCTCCGAGACGCAGGCGTGCGGCTTCGAGGACCTGTTCGACGACGTGACGTCGAAGGGCGACCTCATCGTCACGTTCCTGGCGCTCCTCGAGATGATCCGCTTGAAGCTGATTCGCGTGTTCCAGGCTGGTTCGTTCGGGCCCATCCGGATTTACAGGAAGGCGGGCACGGACAGTCGGTAGGTGAAACATGACCGCGCAGAACGACAGGACGGAAGACGACACCCCAATGGGCGACGGGCCCGCCGTGCGCGACGAGCCCGACGCCGCTCCGGAGGGCATCGCGGATGCGGCCGCACCCGGCGGCAAGCCGGCAGCGGAATCGGACGCGCCGGTGGAGGAGGTGGCCGAGGCCAGGGTGGGCCGGGTCTCCGAGGAGCTGAAGGCGGTCATCGAGGCCCTGGTGTACGCGTCGCCGGACCCGCTCACGCCGAAAACGCTGTTCAAGGTGCTCGAGTCCGAGCCGCGCGAGGACGTGCAGGTGTCGCTCGAGGCGCTGCGCCGGGATTACGCGGACGGGCAGGGAGGGCTGCAGCTCGTCGAGGTGGCGGGCGGCTACCAGATCGTCACACGCGCCGAGTTGTCGGAGTGGGTGCGCCGGCTGTTCCACGAGCGCAAGGCGCAGAAGCTGTCGGTCGCGGCGCTCGAGACGCTCGCCGTCGTCGCCTACAAGCAGCCGATCACGGCGCCGGAGATCACCGAGATTCGCGGCGTGAACACGGCGGGCGTGGTGGCCACGCTGCTCGAACGCCGGCTGGTCAAGATCGCGGGACGCAAACAGGTCGTCGGCCGGCCCTTCCTCTACGCGACGACGCGGGAGTTCCTGATTCGGTTCGGCCTGCGGGACCTGAACGACCTGCCGAAGCTGGAGGACATGGCCGACGTGCTCGGCTTCGAACCGCCGAGCGGCCTGGCCGACGCCGGGCCCTCGGAGACCATGCTGCCGCTCGACACGACCCCGGACCCGGACAAGAGCCTGTATCCTGACGAGCAGGGCTGAAGCCCTGCTCCGACCGGTGATCCTCGGCAGCACTGTCTGTGTACTGCCGATCATGAGTATGCAGATCCGTCTTCAGAAGATCCTGTCGGCGGCGGGAGTCGCGTCACGGCGCGCGGCCGAGCGGCTGATGACGGACGGGCGGGTCACCGTCAACGGCCAGACGGTGCGCGAACTGGGCACGCGCGCCGACCCCGACCGGGATGACATTCGCGTCGATGGTCGCGCCGTCAGGCGCGAGGCCCGGCGCATCTACCTCCTGCTCAACAAGCCGCGCGGCTACGTCACCACCCGCTCGGACCCCGAGGGACGGCCGACCGTCCTCGATCTGGTGCCTGGCCTGCACGATTACGTGTACCCGGTCGGACGTCTCGACTACGACTCCGAGGGCCTGCTGATTCTCACCAACGACGGCGAACTGGCGGCTGCGCTGACCCATCCGAGCCACGAGGTGGCGCGCGAGTACCACGCCAGGGTCCGCGGCGTGCCGGACGCGCGCGCGATCGGCCGCCTCGCGCGCGGCGTGGCGCTCGACGGCCGCAAGACGGCGCCTGCCGAAGTGGCGCTCGTGGCTTCCGGTGTTGGAGAGCGCGGCGACCAGGCGTTGTTGTCGATCACGCTGCACGAAGGGCGCACGCGCCAGGTGCGGCGCATGTGCGAGGCGGTGGGCCACCCCGTGGTCCGCCTGCGGCGCGTCCGCGTCGGCCCGCTGACCGACCCCAGGCTGAAGCCGGGCATGTGCCGGCCGCTCACGCCGCGCGAGGTGGCTTCGTTGCACAGAGCGGCGGGACTCGGTCGAACCGAGCGGTGAACAGTCGGAGCTGACGATCGCCGCGGTCCGGCTCGTCAGCGTTCGCTCCGACTACTCAACGTCAGTCCCGACTACATCATTCCAGCCCAGAACCGGATCAGGGCCACCACGTCGGTTGTGGTCGCGGGCCGGTCTACCTCGGCATGGCTGATGAGCGGCGTCAGCAGCACGTGGACCGTCGTGTGCGGTTCGAGGTGCCTGGCCAGGCGCAGGGTTTCGACCGCGGGCACCACGTTGTCCTCGGCGCCGTGCAGCAGGAATACCGGGGCGTCGGGAGCGGGGGACTGATCGGGCGACAGCGCCGGGTCGTCGCCGAGATTGGCCACGTGGAGCAGGAGCGTCGGGCCGAGGCTCCTGGTGTCGCGCTCGTTGACGAAGTGGAGCAGCGTCCGCCCCGGCTCCGACATCGCCGCTTCCTGCTGGCGGGCCTGCGCGAATTCCTCAGCCGCCTTCTTCCGATCGAACAGCGCCAGGTGCGAGGCGTGGAGGAACGTCAGGATGCCGGCCCTGAGCGGCTGCACCTGGTCGGCCGGCACGAGCTGCTCCGCGAGGTCGAGGGCCACGATGGCCACCCCGTAGTCGTGGGGCGCGGGCAGGGGCGGGGGAGCGTCGATCCCGGGCGCGGGCGGCTCCGTGCCCGAGCACAGGTAGCGGACGACGCGCTGGAAGTTGGCGTGGCCGCCGAACGAGAACACGAAACCGAGTCGGCCGCGCAGGCTTGGCCGGCCCGCCGCGACCACTGAAAGCCCGCCCGCGAAACTGATCCCGGCGAGGCCGATCCTGTGGCCTCGCGTGAGGTCCGCGCGACCGGAGAACCACGTCGCGGCGTCCTCGATCATGTCGGTCGATCGCGCGGTGATCAGGTATCGCCCGAGGTCGGGAAGTTCGGGCGTCAGCACGATGAAGCCGCTGGCCGCCAGGTGCCGGGCGAATGCCACGAGGCGCGGCTCGTCGATGCCGAGCGCGTTCACACCCGGCGTGAGGAGCAGCGCGCCCTCGGTGTGCGTCGCGGGCGTGTAGAGTTTCGCGCGGAGCGGACCGAAGCGCGAGGGGACACTCTCCCGGCGTTCCGACACCGCGTCGGTCTCGATCGCCGCCAGCGTGGGATGCTGGCGCTCGAGGCCGGCGCTGCGCACGATGAGCGAGGTCGCACGCACGTAGGGACGCGCGGCGGCACGAAAGGCCAGCAGCACCGCGGCGACGACCATCAGGCCGACGGCCCATTGAATCGGAGAACGCATAGGGGGATGTTACACTGTGTGGCGCTCCGCGCGGCTTGCGGCTGGCGACGTGCGGTCGGCGGCCGGGTCACGCGAGGGCAGACTGGCCACGTCGTGGCGTGCTCCCGCCTTCACTCGACCACGTCCGGGGCGTTCTCGGGCCGCATGGAAGGGCCGCGAGCCGCGAGCCGCGAGTTGCAGGTCGCAGGCCGCGAGTCGCAAGTCGCAAGCCGCGCGCCGCAAGCCGCAAGTCGTGAATCGGACCATGAACACATCGTTGATCATCGCAATCGACGGGCCATCCGGCGTGGGGAAGGGGACGGTGGCGCGGGCCGTGGCCGACGCGATCGGGTACCGGCACGTGGACACGGGGGCCATGTATCGCGGCGTCGCGTGGCGGGCGCTGGAGGACCGTGTCCCGCTCGAGGACGAGGCCGCGCTGACCGCGCTGGCGGAACGGCTGGTCATCGACGCGTCCGACCGCAGCGTGCGCGTGGACGGTGTGGACATCGGCAGCGCCATCCGGACGCCCGAGATCGACCGCGGTGCGGCTCGCGTCGCCCGCGTGCCCGGCGTCAGGGCGGCGCTCGTCGTCCGCCAGAGGCGCATCGGCGAGCGCGGTGGAATCGTGATGGAAGGGCGGGATATCGGGACGGTCGTGTTTCCCGACGCCGACGTGAAGATCTACCTCGATGCGTCGGCCGAGGAGCGCACGCGGCGGCGCGCGCACGACCACGCCCACAACGGCTGCCGCGACATGGCGCAGGTGGCCACGGACCTGGCCGCCCGCGACGAATCCGACCGCACCCGCGCGGCATCTCCGCTCGCCGTCGCCGCCGACGCCCACGTCATCGACACGACGGGGCTGACGGTCGAGCAGGTCGTAGACCAGGTGCTGACGATAGTCCGAACGGTAGGGAGGCGAATTGAGAATTGAGAAAGCGGCGGTGGCGCCGTATTGCCTCTTCTCTCAATTCTCAATTCTCCTTCTTCCTCGCCTTCACCCCCCGCGTTCGCGTCGGGTAGTCCTCGGATGACGCCGGGTCGAGTTCCCAGCGATGGCGGTCGCGGTCGGCGATCTCGTCCTCCGCCCTGAGCTCTTCCCCGGCCCGGTATGCGACCCCGAGCGCGGCGCCGGCGTCTTCGACGACGCTCTGGTCGGGGGTCGGGTTGTCACCGCCGGGCGCCTCGTCGCCCACGCTGTAGGCCGACACCCAGTCGGCATCGACATCGCCGGCGGTCATCCCCGGCCCGCTCTCGGGGTGTTCCCGGCGGCGCTCCTCGAACTCGGCCCGGCCGCTCCGGGCGGCCGAAGGCCTCTGGTCGAAGTCGAGCGAGGAGGGCAAAGTGGACGCCGCCCCCTCCTCGCCCTCGTTTCGGGCGAAAAGCCCAGCTTGTCGCCTGTCGGCGGGCTGCTTGCGGTCAGCGAGGCCATTGGCCTTGGCGACCGTTCCGGCCGTGCGGGCTCCCGCCTGCCCGGTTCGCGGGCGGGGCGCCGCTCCGGGTGCGCGCCTGGCCGGTCCCGACTCGGTCGCCGGCTTCCGCTTCGCCATCGGATGGTCCTCCCCGTTCTTGACAGTTCGCCGATAACTATCGTAAAATGTGCTGCTTATCGCCATTGAGCGATTCGCAACTTCAGCCCGCCGGTGCTGCGAACCGGCAAATCTCGATAGAGGAGGACTCGCAACACATGGCGGACGTCAACAGCGCCAACCGTTCGGACCTGGCAGCCCAGGCTACCACCAGCCCTGAGCTCCAGCACAAAGGAGGTGAGCCGACACCGGCCGCCGGGACACCCACGGAACCCGGTGACCAGCTCGACACCGACTCGGCGGAATACGCCAAGCTCCTTGACTTCTACGATAGCAGCTTCCGCAACATCGCGGAAGGCGAGGTGGTCAAGGGCACGGTCCTGAAAGTCACCGACTCCGAGGTGATCGTCGACGTCGGGTACAAGTCGGAAGGCATCATCGGGGTCCAGGAGTTCCTGGACGAGAACGGTCAGGTCACCGTTCAGCCCGGCGACATCGTGGACGTGCTCCTGGAGCGCACCGAGGACCGCGACGGCTACGTCGTGCTTTCCCGCGAAAAAGCGGAAAAGATGAAGATCTGGGACGACGTGGAGAAGGCCTTCGTGGACAAGAAGGTCGTCATCGGCCGCGTGATCGAGCGAATCAAGGGCGGCCTGGCGGTGGACATCGGCGTGCGGGCGTTCCTGCCCGGCTCGCAGGTGGACGTGCGCCCCGTGCGCAACCTGGATGCGCTGCGCGGCCAGGAACTCCGGATGCGCGTCATCAAGGTGAACAAGAAGCGGGGGAACATCGTCCTCTCGCGGAAGGTCCTCCTCGAAGAAGAGAACGCGGAGAAGAAGAAGCACACGCTCGAGACGCTGGCCGAGGGCAAGGTGCTGCGCGGAGTGGTCAAGAACATCACCGACTACGGCGCCTTCATCGACCTCGGCGGCATCGACGGCCTGCTGCACATCACCGACATGTCGTGGGGCCGCGTGGGGCACCCGTCGGAGCTGTTCAAGGTCAACGACGAGATCGACGTCATCGTCCTCAAGTACGACGCGGCCACCGAGCGCGTGTCGCTCGGGTACAAGCAGCTGAGCGCCGACCCGTGGTCGGCGGTGGCGGAGCGGTACCCGGTGGGCGCGCGCGTCTCGGGCAAGGTCGTGAGCCTCACCGACTACGGCGCCTTCGTGGAGCTCGAAGCGGGCGTCGAGGGGCTCATCCACGTGTCGGAGATGTCGTGGAGCAAGCGGGTCAAGCACCCGTCGAAGATCCTGAACGTCGGCGACACGGTCGAGGCGATGGTGCTCGGGCTCGACCCGCAGGCGCGTCGCATCTCGCTCGGCCTCAAGCAGATCGGGTCGAACCCGTGGCAGGAACTCGCCGACCGCTACCCGGTGGGCGCGCGCATCGTCGGCAAGGTGCGCAACCTGACCGAGTTCGGCGCGTTCGTCGAGGTCGAGGAAGACATCGACGGCCTGATTCACATCTCGGACATGTCGTGGAGCAAGCGCGTGAAGCACCCGTCCGAGGTGCTGAAGAAGGGCGACAGGGTCGAAGCGATCGTCCTCAACATCGACGCCGAGAACCAGCGGCTGTCGCTCGGGCTGAAGCAGCTCGCGACGGACATCTGGGACGAGTTCTTCTCGCGGCGCCAGGTGGGCGACACGGTGGAGGGCAAGGTGGTCCGCCTGACCAACTTCGGCGCGTTCGTCGAGCTGGCGGAGGGGATCGAGGGGCTTATCCACGTGTCGGAGTTCGACGAGTCGCAGGCGGGCGGGGAGAAGATTGACCTGCAGGTCGATCAGACCTACCCGATGAAGGTCATCAAGCTCAGCCCCGGCGAGCGGAAGATCGGCCTGAGCATCCGCGCGCTGCGCCTGGACCAGGACCGCGCGGACTGGCAGCACTACACGGATGGCGGCAGCGTCGGCGCGACGATTGGCGAGCATCTGAAGAATCTGGAGTAGGGCAGGGTGGTTGATAGTAGGCAGTAGGCGGCAGGCAGCGTAACGGTTGTCTGCTGCCAACTGCTTACTGCCCTGCTGCCTACCGCCTACTACTGAGTTCGTGCCGTTCCGACCCACGCCTGTTCCGGCAGGAGGAGAGAGGCTGTGATACCAGGGGGCAGCATGACGAAGGCGGAACTCGTGGAAGAAGTCTCGCGGGTTTCGGACCTCACGAAGAAGCACTCGGAGGTCATCGTAGACACGGTCTTCAAGAGCATCATCGACGCGCTCCAGCGCGGCGAGAAGATCGAGCTTCGAGGCTTCGGCAGCTTCCGGCTGCGCCGCCGGGAACCGCGCAAGGGGCGGAACCCCAAGACCGGCGACAAGGTGGACGTGCCGCCGAAGAAGGTGCCCTATTTCAAGCCGGGCAAGGAACTGAAGGAACTGATCAACCGCTCGGAGCCGGGCGGGGCCGTGGCCGCGACGCCCGACTCCGGCCAGGCCGTCGGGACCGGCCTCTAGTCCCGATCGTGAGCACGTCTTCGTTCTCAGGAAAGGCGCCCGTGGAACGCCTCTGGTCTCCGTGGCGGCTCGCCTATGTCAGCGGCGGCGGCGAGCCGAAGGGTTGTATCTTCTGTGACGCGCTGGTGCAGGCAGACGCCGCACCGCTCCTGCTGTTTCGCGGCGCCTGCTGCTTCGTCATCCTCAACCTGTATCCCTACAACAACGGTCACCTGATGGTCGTGCCGAACCGGCACGTAGCCACACTGGCGGACGCCACCCCTGACGAGCTCGGCGAGATGATCCGGCTGACGCGGGTGGCGGAGATGGCGCTGACGGAGGCCTATCGCCCGCAGGGAATGAACGTGGGGATGAACCTCGGACGCCAGGCAGGGGCCGGCGTCGCGGACCACATGCACATCCACGTGGTGCCGCGGTGGACCGGCGATACGAATTTCATGTCGGTGGTCGGCAGCGTCCGCGTGGTGCCCGAGGAACTGGAGCAGACGGCCGGACGGCTGAGGCCGATCTTCGAGAGGCTGGCCACTGCACAGGCTTGAAGGCCTGTGCCGACCGTTGCTCGGCTGCTGTCGGTCTTCGGTGGGAGCAGGGCTTCAGCCCTGCTCTACTCCATATCCAAGCCCCCTGATCCTCGCCGCGATGGCCGCCGCGTCCACCTGGGCGGCGTCGTAGGACACCGTCACGCGCTGATCCTCGTGCGACGCGTCCACCTCGGACACGCCGGGGAGCTTGCCCACCGCGCGCTTCACAGCGTTCTCGCACCCGCCGCACGTCATCCCGGTCACACGGAGTGTCTGGGTCATACTGGATAGGATTCAGGATTCGGGATTCGGGATTCAGTGCCCACTACGAGAGCATCAGCTTCGCGATCGTCTGCAGCTGCATGTTGGACGTGCCCTCGTAGATCTGGCCTATCTTGGCGTCTCGGAACAGCTTCTCCACCGGGTAGTCCTTCACGTACCCGTAGCCGCCGTAGAGCTGGACGGCCAGCGACGTCACCCGCTCGGCCACCTGCGACGAGAACAGCTTGCACATGGCCGCCTCCTTGAGGAACGGCCGGCGCGCGTCGCGCAGGCGCGCGGCGTTGTAGACCAGGAGCCGCGCGGCCTCGAGCTCGGTCGCCGCCTGGCCGAGCTGGAACTGCACGCCCTGGAAGTCGGCGATCGCTTTCCCGAACTGCTTCCGTTCCTTCGTGTAGGCCACGGCGTGATCGAGCGCACCCTGCGTGAGGCCGATCATCTGCGCGCCGATGCCGATGCGCCCCTCGTTGAGCGTCTCGATGGCGACCTTGTAGCCCTTTCCCACGTCGCCGAGGACGTTCGCCGGCGCCACCAGGCAGTCCTCGAAGAGCAGCTCGCACGTGCTGCTCGCGCGGATGCCCAGCTTGTCTTCCTTCTTGCCGACCGTGAAGCCGGGCGTGCCGCGTTCGACCAGGAACGCGGTGATGCCGCGATACCCGGCCTCCGGATTGACGTTGGCGAACACGATGAAGAGGTCCGCCTCGTACCCGTTGGTGATCCACAGCTTGCGCCCGTTCAGCGCAAAGGCCCCGTCGCGATCGGTGGCGCGCGTCGTCAGGGCGAACGCGTCGCTGCCCGAGGCCGCCTCCGAGAGCGCGTAGGCGCCGACCGTCTTCGACGCGAGCGCGGGCAGGTACCGCCGCCGCACGTCGTCGCTGCCCCAGCGCATCAGGGCGTTGACGACCAGGGTGTTCTGGACGTCCACGAGCACGCCGATCGCGGGGTCCACCTGCGACAGCGCTTCCACGGCCAGCACGGAGTGAAAGAAGCTCGCGCCGGCGCCGCCGAACGTCTCAGGGATCTCGATGCCCATGACCCCCAACCCGAACAGTTCGTCGAGGAGCGTGCGCGGCACCAGGGCGCGCTCGTCCATCTCTCGTACCAGGGGGCGGATGCGCTGGTCGGCGAACTCGAGCACGCTGTCCCGGAAGAGCTGTTCGTCCTCGGCCAGCACGGTGAGCGGCACGCCGGTCGCGAGCGGTTCTTGTGGCACGGGCACGTCTCCTGGAAAGAAGACAAGATGGTATCATCAAAGAGGGTCCTCTATGCAGCGTCTCCCCGGCCTTGCCCGTCTCGCCGCGCTCGGCATTCTCGTCGCGCTCCAGGGGCCTTCCGGGCCGGTTGCGGCCGCGCGGCAGGCCAATCCTCCGGCACCGCCGACGGGGCAGCAGGCCACCGCGCAGGGGCAGCAGCAGCCCCAGATCCCGACCTTCCGCGGCGGCGTCAACTTCGTCAGCGTGGATGTCATCGTGTCGGACCGCGACGGCAAGCCGGTGCCCGACCTGACGCAGGCCGACTTCGACGTGACGGAGGACGGCAAGCCCCAGAAGATAGAGACGTTCAAGCTGGTGACCGTCGACGGCATCCCGAAGCCCGGCGACCCCGCCCCAAGGCCGATTCGCAGCGAGCACGACGAGGAATCGGAAGCGGCGCGCGACGATGTGCGGCTCTTCGCGATATTCCTCGACGATTACCACGTGCGCCGCTCGTCGAGCATGTCGGTGAAGCCGGCCCTCTCCGCATTCGTCCAGAAGCAGCTGGCCCCGGCGGACCTCTGCGGGATCATGTACCCGCTGACGCCCGTCAGCGCCATGCTGCTGACCCGCAGCCAGGACGCGCTGCTCTCCGCGATCCAGCACTTCGAGGGGCGCAAGTACGACTACCAGCCCCGCCATCCGCTCGAAGAGAAGTACGCGATGTACCCAGCGGTGGTGGTCGAGCAGATTCGAAACCAGGTGACGTTGTCGGCGCTCGAGTCGCTCGTCACACACATGGGCTCGCTCCGCGAGGGACGCAAGGCCGTCATCCTCGTCAGCGAGGGGTTCAGCAACGTCCTTCCCGCGCAGTTGAACGATCCGATCGCGTCGATGCCGGGCCTCGGCAACCCCGCGCGCGGCGCACAGGGGGTCGAATCGGTGGACGATCGGACGGCGTTCTTCGCGAACCTCGACGTCCAGCAGGAACTCCGGCAGGTCTACGACGCCGCCAACCGCAACAATACGACGATCTACACGCTCGACCCGCGCGGCCTCGCGACCGGGGAGTTCGACATCTCCGAAGGCGTGGGATCGCGGACCGACCGGCAGTTCCTCCAGTCCACGCTCGACACGCTCCGCACGCTGGCGAGCGAAACCGACGGCCGCGCGATCATCAACCGCAACGACCTCGAGGCGGGCCTCAAGCAGGTGGTTCGAGACTCGAGCGCCTATTACCTGCTCGGCTACAACTCTTCGCACACGGCGCCGGACGGCAAGTTCCACGAGATAAAGGTGCGGACGAAGCGGTCGGGCGTGCAGGTTCGCGCGCGCCGGGGCTATTGGGCCCTGACGAAAGAGGATGTCGCGCGGTCGTTGACCGCATCGCGGCCGCCGGTGCCGAACGCGGTGACCAAGGCGCTCGGGTCGATCTCCGAGCCGAGCCGCGGCCGCTATATCCGCAGCTGGGTCGGGATGGAGAAGGCCGAGAACGGGAAGACACGCGTGACCTTCGTCTGGGAACCGTTGCCGCCCGTCCCCGGGACCGAGCGGAACCAGGCCGTACAGGTCGTCATCCAGGCTTCCGCCGGCGAACGCGCCTACTACCGCGGCCCCGTGACGAACGACGGCGGGCCCGCTCCATCTGCGTCCTCGGCGCCGCCGGCCAAGCCGGACGGCACTGACGGAACCGCGCCCCAGGCTGCGCGCTCGCCGGCGGGTGTGACATTCGACGCGAACCCGGGCTCGCTTCAGCTGCGCATCTCGGTGCTCGGCGAGAAGGGAGAGACGCTCGACACCGATGTCCGCGACGTCAAGGTGCCGGACCTGACCGTTGCGCAGGTCGGGCTCAGCACACCCGCTCTGTACCGAAGCGCGAATGCCCGCGAGTTCCAGGCGCTGGTCGCGAGCCCTTCTCCGGTGCCGACAGCGAGCCGCGAGTTCCGCCGCACCGAGCGGTTGCTGATTCGCTTCGACGCCTACGCGCCAGGCACCGAGGTCCCAGTGGTCACCGCCCGCGTGCTGAACCGCGCGGGGATCGGCATGGCCGACCTGCAGGTCCGCGCGCCCGAGAACGGTTCCCGCTTCTATCAGCTGGACCTTCCCCTCGCGGGCTTCGCCGCCGGCGAGTACCTGATCGAGGTGAAGGCGAAGGGAGCCGGAGGGGACGCGACGGAACTGGTGCCGGTGAAGATCACCAGCTAGGCTAGCGCCACGGTTCCTCGTCTTCTTCGAACTTCTTCAGGTCCTCGCCGAGCGCCTTGAGGCGAGCCGTCCAGAAGCGCTGGTAGCCATTCAGCCACCGTCCCACCTCGCGCAGCGGTTCCGCGTTCAAGCGATAGACCCGCCAGCGCCCCGCGCGGCGGGCGGTCACGAGCCGGGCGCGCCTGAGGATGGCGAGCTGCTGCGACACCGCGGGCAGGCTCAGGTCGAACGATTCGGCGAGGCCGCGCACGGTCTGCTCGCGGCTGCTCAGCTTGTCGAGCAGGCTTCTCCTCACCGGGCTTGCGATTGCCTGGAACACATCGTCGTACGCTAGTGGCCGCACCATAATGGATCAGATTATAGATAAGTTAAGTCTTAATCGTCTATAGACGACTCTGTTGGGCCAATGGTACAACTCCTCTTTGTCTGCCCCCGGATAGGTCGGTTGAACTCATCCAAGGAGGATCGGAATGGCGTCGAACTACGTGAAGGAACTGTTAGCGGAAGTCAAAGCGAAGAACCCTGCCGAGCCCGAATTCCACCAGGCTGTGACCGAAGTGCTCGACTCCCTGGACCTCGCGCTGCAGCGTCGGCCCGAGTATCGGAAGCACAAAATCGTCGAGCGCATCCTCGAACCCGAGCGGCTGATCATGTTCCGGGTGCCGTGGCTTGACGACCAGGGGAACGTCCAGGTGAATCGAGGCTTCCGGATCGAGATGAACAGCGCGATCGGCCCGTACAAGGGCGGCCTCCGGTTCCATCCGTCGGTGAACCTCGGCATCCTCAAGTTCCTGGCCTTCGAGCAGGTCTTCAAGAACTCGCTGACCACGCTGCCGATGGGCGGCGGCAAGGGCGGGTCGGACTTCGACCCCAAGGGCAAGAGTGACATGGAAGTCATGAAGTTCTGCCAGAGCTTCATGAGCGAGCTGTTCCGCCACATCGGACCGGACACCGACGTACCGGCGGGCGACATCGGCGTGGGCGGCCGCGAAATCGGCTTCCTGTTCGGCCAGTACAAGAGGCTGCGCAACGAGTTCACGGGCGTCCTCACCGGCAAGGGGCTGAATTGGGGAGGCTCGCTGATTCGTCCGGAAGCCACCGGCTACGGCGCCACCTACTTCGCGGCCGAGATGCTGAAGACGCGGAACGAGACGCTGGAAGGGAAGACCTGCCTGGTGTCGGGCAGCGGCAACGTGGCGCAGTACACGGTCGAGAAGATCAACCAGCTGGGCGGCCGCGCCGTCACCGTGTCGGATTCCGGCGGCTACATCTACGACGAGAAGGGCATCGACTCCGAGAAGCTGGCGTTCCTCATGGAACTCAAGAACATGCGTCGCGGCCGCATCAAGGAGTACGCGGACAAGTTCAAGGGCGTCGTCTACACGCCGGTGGACCCGAAGCTCGACTACAACCCGCTGTGGAACCACACGGCGCATTGCGCGTTCCCGAGCGCCACGCAGAACGAGATCAACGGCAAGGACGCGCAGAACCTCGTGAAGAACGGCGTCTACGTGGTGTCGGAGGGCGCGAACATGCCGACGACCCTCGAAGGCGTCAACGTCTTCATCCAGCACAAGATTCTCTACGGGCCCGGCAAGGCGGCGAACGCCGGCGGCGTGGCGACGTCGGGCCTCGAGATGTCGCAGAACAGCTTGCGACTCAGCTGGACGCGTGAGGAAGTGGACCAGCGGCTGCACGGGATCATGAAGGCGATCCACAAGGCCGCCTACGAGACGTCGATCGCGTTCGGCTGCCCCGGCAACTACGTCAACGGCGCGAACATCGCGGGCTTCCTCAAGGTCGCCGACGCGATGATGGACCAGGGTCTGGTGTAAGATCCCCTCAGAACCCGGCGGCGCGGGTCCCCTCTCCCGCGCCGCCGCCTTTTCTTCGCCCCTGTTCCCGACCCGCCATGATGCCCGTCACTCCCGGCGACACCGGCGCGCCCCTGTTCGGCCGTTTCCGCGGCTTCCAGGACCTCGCGCAGCACCGCATCGAGAACATCCTACTCGTCAGCAGCCTCTACGACTCGTTCATCCTGGCCGAGGACGGCCAGCTCGGCGAACTGATCCTGAGCGAGTTCCTCGACCTCAGCTTCCGGCACAGCCCGGGGATCACCCGCGTGTCGTCGGGCGCCGAGGCGCTCGCGCTCGCGTCCGGGCAGGGCCGCTTCAACCTGATCATCGCCTCGATGCACGTCGGCGACATGGACGCCCTCACGCTCGCGCGCACCGTGAAGCAGGCGGGCTTGTCGATCCCGGTCGTCCTCCTGGCGTACGACACCCGCGAGCTCGCGTCGTTTCTCTCGCGCCACGACACGTCTGACCTCGAGCGGGTCTACCTGTGGCAGGGCGACGTCACCATCCTGCTGGCGATCGTCAAGGACATCGAGGACCGGCTGAACGTCGCGCACGACACCGCGCTGATGGGCGTGCAGGTGGTGATCGTCATCGAGGACAACGTCCGCTACTACTCCTCGTTCCTGCCGGTCATCTACTCCGAGCTGATGCATCACTCGCAGCAGCTCGCCCCCGAGGGCGTGAATCTCTCGCACCGCCTGCTGCGCATCCAGGCGCGGCCGAAGATCCTCCTGTGTCAGACGTTCGAGGAGGCCTGGGCCTGTTTCTCGGCCTACCAGGAGAACGTCCTCGGCGTCATCTCGGACATCGAGTTCCCGATGAACGGGGAGATCTGCCCCGAGGCCGGCGTGGCCTTTGCCCGGCGGGTCCGCGACATGCACCCCGATGTACCCGTGGCGCTGCAGTCGAGCGTGCCGGCGAACAAGGCCCTGGCCGAGTCGGTCGGCGCCGCGTTCCTGCAGAAAGAATCGCCGGTGCTGCTCCAGGACCTGCGGCGCTTCATGGTGGATAACTTCGGCTTCGGCGACTTCATCTTCCGGCTGCCGGATGGCACCGAGGTCGGGCGCGCGAGCGACCTCCGCTCCCTCGAGGATCTGATGAGGACCGTGCCCGCCGAGAGCATCGCGTATCACTCGGAGCGCAATCACTTCTCCAAGTGGCTGAAGGCGCGGACGGAGTTCGCCGTCGCGCACCACATGCGACCGCGCAAGGTCTCGGACTTCGCGAACCACGAGGACCTCCGCCGTGATCTGATCTCCTCGATTCAAGCCTATCGGGAGCAGCGCACGCGCGCCACGATCGTCGATTTCGATCGCAATACGTTCGACACCCGGAGCCAGTTCACGCGGCTCGGCGGCGGTTCGCTGGGTGGCAAGGCCCGCGGCCTGGCATTCGTCAACCTCCTGCTCGACGAGTACGACGTGCGCCACCGATTCCCGGACGTCGAGATCGCGGTGCCGCCGTCCGTCGTCGTCGCCACCGACGCCTTCGACCGGTTCCTGGACGACAACGATCTCCGCGGCTTTGCCATCGGGTGTGAAGACGATGACGAGATCGCGCGGCGGTTCCTGGCCGCGCCGCTGCCGAACAACATCGCGGGCGACCTGGAGTCGTTCCTCGACCGGATTCGGTACCCGCTCGCGGTGCGGTCGTCGAGCCTCCTCGAAGATTCGCAGTACCAGCCGTTCGCCGGCATCTACTCCACCTACATGCTGCCGAACGACCACGCCGACGACGCGGTGCGCCTGGCCCAGCTGCAGGAGGCCATCAAGCGGGTCTACGCTTCGACGTTCTCGCGGCACGCCAAGGGCTACCTGAGCGCGACGCCGTATCGGCTCGAGGAGGAGAAGATGGCGGTCATCCTCCAGAAGCTGATCGGCAGCCCGCACCGGTCGCGCTTCTATCCGACGTTCGCCGGCGTCGCCCGCTCGCACAACTTCTACCCGGTGCCGCCGATGGCGGCGTCGGACGGCGTGGCGGCGGTCGCGTTCGGACTCGGGGCCACCGTCGTGGACGGCGAGCCGTGCCTCCGTTTCTGCCCGCGCTATCCGAACCATCTCCTGCAGTTCTCGTCGGTGAAGGTGGCGCTGAAGAACTCGCAGCGGCAGTTCCAGGCGATCCAGCTTGGGGAGCCGGGGACGGATTGGACCGGCGGCGACGGCCACGTGCCGCATTTCGGCATCGAGGTGGCCGAGGCGGACGGCACACTCGGCATGGTGGCCTCGACCTACTCGAGGGAGAACGACGCGATCTACGACGGGCTTTCGCGAACAGGCGTTCGCCTCATCAGCTTCGCGCCGATCCTGAAGCATGGCATGTTCCCCCTGGCGGAGATCCTCTCGCAGCTCCTCGAGCTCGGACATCGCGGCACCAGCGCGCCGGTCGAAGTGGAGTTCGCGGTGGACCTGCCGTCCGCGGCCGGGGAGCCTGCCATGTTCGGCTTCCTGCAGCTGCGCCCGCTGGCGCTGTCGCGCGAAGCCGCGGAGCTGGCGATTACCGTCGAGGACCGGGAGGCCGCGATCTGTCACAGCACCTCGGTTCTCGGGAACGGCCGCCTGGACCGCATCCACGATCTCGTGGTCGTGGATTTCCACCGGTTCGAGCGCGAGCGCAGCTCCGACGTGGCGCAGGATGTGGCGCGATTCAACCGTCGCCTGGTGGCCGAGAACCTGCCGTACGTGCTGATTGGTGTCGGGCGGTGGGGCTCGAGCGAGCCCTTCCTGGGGATTCCCGTCGCCTGGGATCAGATCGCCGGCGCCCGGGCGATTGTCGAGGCCGGCTTCCGCGACTTCACCGTCACGCCCTCACAGGGGACGCATTTCTTCCAGAACCTGACCTCGTCGAACGTCGGCTACTTCACGGTGAACCCGGATGCCGGGGAGGGGTTCGTCGACTGGGACTGGCTGGCCGCGCAGCCGGCGGCCGACGAAGCGTCGTGCGTCCGGCACCTGCACTTCGACACCCCGGTGGTGGTGAAGATGAACGGCAAGACCAACCAGGGCGTGATCCTCAAGCCGGGACCACAGGATGCGGAAACGGCGAATGGAAAACGGAGACCGTAGAAGGGAACGCAGCGCCTGCTTTCTCCGTTCTCCTTTCGACATACTCCGTCGAAGCGTTCTCGTCGGCCCCCTAGAAGTCGAACCCGATCCAGAAGCTGAATCGCGGCTTGCGCCACTCGGCCGCCACGGCGGGTCCCCAGTACGCGTCCTCCCATGCGTGGTTGAACATCGTGCGCCACGCCCAGTCGAAGTGCATCGGGAATCCCAGGAGGAACGTCTCGAGGCCGATCCCGTAGGACGCCCTGGCGTCCTGGAGGCGGAACCCGGTGACCGTCACCGGGTCGGAGTAGATCCCCGAGAGGCTGCCGTCCGGGTTCTGGACCACGCCTGTCTGGCGCTGGTAGGTATAAGGCGCGTTGGCGAACCACTGGAATCCCTGGTTCGGGAACCAGCCCGCGCCCATGTCGAAGAAGAACACGCCCCTGATGCCACCGAGGATGCCGATGGGCGTCAGCATGGCTTCCACGATCGGGAACCGCAGTTCCACGTTGGTGAACACCGCGTTCTGCCCGACGAACTCGAGGTAGTCGTACCCACGCATCTCCGACACACCGCCGAAGTACTGGTAGTTCGGGTAGTCGCCCTTGCTCGTGAAGCCCTTGAACCGCAAGGCCAGCACGCCGGTGCCGAACAGTCGCTGGTAGTAGCGCAGGTCGGCGTCGAGCGACTGCCGCGACAGGAGCGAACCGATCTTTGGGGCCGCCTCGTACGAGAGGCGCATCGTGTTGCCGGCGAGCGGGCCGAACTCGCGGAAGATAGTCGTCTCCTGGACGAAGGAGACCGAGAACGGCATCAACGAGCCGCTGAAATCGAGCGGTACGGTTCCGGGATACTGGCTGGCAGCCGACGAAAGCGACGAGTTGTTGTACGAGTCGGTCTGGTTGTAGAACCCCGCCGAGACCTCGAGACGACGGTAGGCGTCGAGCGGGTAGATGCCGAACACGCTGCCGCCCTTGACCGATCGCGTGGCCTCGGCGTCGGAGCGGCTGACGAGCGGTTGGAGGAGCGGATCATAGTAGTAGGGGTTGTTGCCGTAGTAGAACTCCTTCTGGTACAGCCCCTGCACGGCCCACTGGAACCGCTTCGACATGTCCATGTATGTCCCGGCGAACGTCGTGTACTCCATGATCGCGCCCGCCGTGAAGCTGAAACGGTGGTCGCCCATGACGTCCGTCAGCGCGATCTCCGTCCCGCCGAAGAAGTCGCCGTTGTTCGTCACGCCCAGGCTGACGCTCGGTCGGCCCTCGAGATACATCTTCTCGAATGTCTTCTTCTTCCTCACGTTTTCCGCCACCAGGGTGTGGCTGAGCGGGGCCTGGAAGTCGATGATCGGCCCGGGTGCGCCGAAGTCGGCCGCCGCCGCCGCCTTGAGTGGCTTGGTCAGCTCCATCTCGTGCAGGCCGTACGCGCCCTTGTAGTACGTGATGAACGCGACCTTCGTGCCCTTGGCGTCCTTGAGGACGACAGGCGACACGTTCCCGCCGAGCGCGTCGGTGTACTGCTTGAACTCACCGGTCTTGAGGTTCGCCGTCCAGAGGTTGTAGATGTTGCCGTTGCGCGCGACCTCGGGGTCCACCGGCTGCGCGGGGTCTAGCGCGGTCGACGCAAAGACGATCGTGTCGGCGTCGAGAAAGCGCGCCGCGGTGTCGTCGTGCGTGCCGAACGTGATCTGCGTCTTCTTCTGGGTGGCGAGGTCGAGACTGAACAGTTTCTCGTTCCCGCTCACGCGCGCCATGTAGACAATCGACTTGCCGTCGGGCGAGAACGTCGGGGCGTAGTTGTAGAACTGATCGTTCGTCAGGTTGGTGACCTCGGCGGTGTCGAGCTTGACGAGGAACAGGTCGGCCTTCGCGTTCTGGAGCCCGGCGAACGCCACGGTCTTGCCGTCCGGGGAGAAGCACGGCGACTCGGGCTCGTCCACGGTCGGGAGGTTGAGCCGCTGGAGGACCTTCCGCGACACGACGTCCTCGACCACGAGGCCCTTGTTCTTTCCGAAGCGCGCCATGTAGGCGATGCGGTCGCCGCCGGGTGACCACGCCAGCCACGGCACCGTGTTCCACCGCGTCCCCGGAATGGAGATGTACTGGAACCCCATGTCCTTGTCGAACCCCGGAGTCAGGTTGCGCACCACCTGGCCGTCCTTGGACGACACCAGGACGATGTCGTATTCCTGATCACGACGGTTGCCAGTGACGACCGCGACGAGGTCGCCCGTCGGGGAAGGTTCGGCCGTCAGGGCGTTGGAGAACCGGGTCTTCTCGGCGTTCGGCGCGAGATCGCGGCCGTAGTCGAGCGGCCGCTCCTTGTCCCGGAAGGGCTTGAACCGGTCCTTGAGGTACTTCTCGAACTGCTGATCGAACTCGTCGGCCTTCAGCTTGAACGCGTCGTCGTACGCGCTCTCGCCGCCGCCGATGACGCTCTTCCGCAGCGAGAACAGGAACTGCCGGATCCCTTCCTTGCCCCAGCGGGCCTCCATGAACTCGAACGCGGCGTGTCCCAGGTTGTAGATCAGCCGGGGGTTCGTGAAGTTGCCGTAGCCCTGGAGCTGGCTCATCTTCGGCACGATGTCGGCGACGGCCGCGTCACGGACGGTGGCCAGGTCGAGCGGCGTCCAGTAACCAGTCTCGTAGTCCGACAGTCCCTCGTTGATCCACAGCGGCTCCTCCTTGCGGATGAGCGACTGGGGGATGATGTCGAATTCGAAGATGTGGGTCAGCTCGTGCGTGATCGTCCGATAAAGGAGGTCGGGCGGTTCGTCGAGCGGCAGGAGCATCCGGTTGCGCGTCGGTTCCGCGAAGGCGGCGACGCCCTCCTGCACCGCCCCCGGGATGACGTTCTCCTGTTCGAACTCGATGTGGGTCTTGAAGAGGATCAACGGCACCTTGAACGCCAGGTCGTGCTTCAGGTCTGCGCTGACCGTCTGGTAGGCGCTCTCGGCGTAGCCGGCGACGCGTTCGAGGTGCTTCTTCACCCCGCTGTAGTAGTAGATCTCGAAGTGATCGGTGGTGTAGATCTGCCAGTCGAAGTTCCCGTAGTGGACCAGGTTCTTCCCGAAATAGGGCACGAACGGCGTTTGCGCGTTCGTCGGTCGGGCGGCACCGAGGGTGGCCGTCACCAGGAGGCAGGCGACCGATGTCGCCCGAAACGCGCCAGTCGTCCACGTGCGCATAGCGATCACCTCTTCAGCGGTAGGCGTGTGCCGGGGAACTCAGGGAGCCAATGTCTGGATCTTACTGTCAGGCTCGACGGGCCGCAACCGAAGGTTCTCCCCGGCGACGACTGAGCAAAAGTGATACCACCCGCCCGCGACAGTCGGGTGCCTTTCGAGGCGCCCGGGCTCGGCATGTGTCCCCTTCCCAGTCCGCAGTCCGATTCCCGGAGGTGACAGTCGCGGCTTCTCTCGACGGCCGGGCTGTGAAAGAATCAGCGCGGGGGGGAATATTCCGGGCCCTGCGCGGGTTCTAGCCAACAGGCCCGGCGGAACCATGCCGTTCACGCGAGGGCGACGCAGGCAGGTTGACGCGGCAGCGCCGGATTCAGCGTTTGCGCTGGACGCGCTGGCCTATATCGACAGTCTCTACGGCGCCGCCCTGCGATTGACGGCCAATTCCGCCGACGCCGAGGATCTCGTGCAGGACACGTACCTGAAGGCTATCCGCTCGTCCAGCCAGTTCGTGCCAGGCACCAACCTCAAGGCCTGGCTTTTCACGATTCAGCACAACACGTTTCTCAACCGCCGACGTCGCGCGGTGAAGGAGCCGGTCGCCGTCGAGTCGGAGGAGATCGAACGCATGGCCGCGGCGGGTGCGGGCGCCCCGGAGACACCGGAGCAGTTGCTCCTCCGGGAGACACTCGACGCCGACCTGCAGGCCGCGCTCGACGCACTGCCGGAGGCTTTTCGACAGGCCGTCTGGCTCCGCGACGTCGAGGAGTTTACCTATGCCGAAATTGCGGCGATGCTCGAGGTGCCCATCGGCACGGTGATGTCGCGCATTTCCAGGGGGCGCCGCCTGCTCTACGAACGGCTGAGCGCGGCGAGCGTGCACTGAGAGTGGCCATGGCGAGCTGTCAGGACGTGGACCGCCTGCTGACACCCTACCTCGATTCGGAGGTGGAGACCGCGGACAAAGAGGCCGTCGAAGGGCATCTGCGGAGGTGCCCGCCCTGCGCCACGCGCGCCATGGCTGAAGGCACGGCGCGGCGCGTCGTGATGGTCAAGGCGGCGGCGCTCTCCGCGCGCGCCCCGGATACCCTCCGCCAGCGCTGTGCGGCGCTGGCGCCGACCCCGCGGCAGCGGTGGCGACGCGCGGCCGGGTGGCGGGTTGCCGGCCTGGCCACCGCCAGCCTGGTCGTGGTCGCGCTGTCCGCGACCGTCGCTTACGGCATCGTCACCCATTCGCCGACGCTGCTCGTTGTCGAGCTCACGCTGGACCACCTGAAGTGCTTTGCGCTGTTCGAGCCCCGCGTCACCCAGGCCGACGCCGCCGCCGTGGCGAAGCAGCTGGAGGCCGACTACGGCTGGCGCCTGGCGATTCCGGCGGGCCTGCCGCAGGAGCACCTGACCCTGCTCGGGGCGCGGCGCTGTTTCTCGACCGACGGCAGGGTGGCCCACGTCCTCTACCGCCACGACGGCCGCGCCGTGTCGCTGTTCATGATGCCGCGCACCTCGCGCGAGGCGGCGCGCATAGAGCTGGCGGGCCACGTGGCCCGCATCTGGTCGCGCGACGCGACCACCTACGTGCTGCTCGGCAGCGAGAGCGAGCCGGACATGCAGCAGGTCGCCGCGTACTTTGAGGCGGCCCGCTTCTAATGTGAGACAATGGGGGCCACGCAGGATTCGAGGTGCTATGAAGAGTCGGTGGGTGGTGGTGGCGATCGGCGTCGGCCTGGTCATCGCGGCATTCACGCCGCTGCCGGAACGGATCGCTGGGTGGATGTCGGGCGAGAGCGTGTCGGCCCAGGGCTGTTCTCCGGACGCCCCCAAGGCCAACCTGAATTTCACCCTCAAGGACATGAACGGCAAGGACGTCAAGCTGGTGGACCTGAAGGGGAAGGTCGTCCTGCTGAACTTCTGGGCCACGTGGTGCGGCCCGTGCCGGATGGAGATTCCGTGGTTCGTGGAACTCCAGGAAAAGTACAAGGAGAAGGGATTCCGCGTCGTCGGAGTCTCGGTGGACGACCCGCCCGAGGCGCTTCCGCCGTTCGCCAGGCAGTTCAAGATCAACTACCCCCTTGTCGTCGGCCTCGATCGCGAGGATGTCCAGAATGCGTTCGGGCCGATCTTCGCGGTGCCCATCACCGTGATCGTGGGCCGCAACGGCAGGATCTGCATCAAGCACATCGGACCGGTGACGAAGGAGCAATTCGAGAGCGAGATCAAGTCGCTGCTGTAGTATGATCTCTTCGATGCGGTCGGGCGGCTGTGCGGTCGCCGCTCGCCGCGTGGAGAGGGAATCAAGACATGTTGAAGGGGTTCACGCACGCCCGACTGGCCTGCGGTTGCCGTATCGGCTTCCGTGACGGCGTCGAGGGCAGCCCGGTGACGGTGGTGGTGGAGAGCAAGGCACCGGGGTGCGTATCGCCGCTTCACGTTTGCGATCTGCCGCTGTTCGACTACCGCGAAGCGCTCCGCGCGCCCACCCGGCTGCTCCCTGCCGAAGAAGGCGAGTTCGAGGAAGAAGGGTAGCAGGCCGACGTTCTCCGTCAGGCCCCCGCGTTCCCGCCGCATCGGCAACCGCCGGTGGATTCACGTCAACTTGATGAAGGACGGCGCCAGGGCCGGAGCCCGGGGTAGGGCGTCCGGTTTCGGTAGACCAGCCAGAACGCCGCGGCGAGGATGGCCAGCGCGGCCAGTTGCTGCCCCGCGCCGGACTCGGCCAGCGGGTACTTGAGTTCGGCCAGCGCGAGCGCGAGGCCGTTGTTGACCGCGTGCCATAGCATCGCGGGGAAGATCGATCCCGTCATCATCGTCACGGCGGCCAGCATCACGCCGAGAGCGGCAGTCGGCGCGAGCCGGAACAGCGCGACGTGGAACAGCCCGAAGACGAGGCCGACGACCAGGGCGACGCCGGCCGGGTGCAGTCGCCCCCGCAGCCCGTAGAGCAGCGCCCCGCGGAACGTGATCTCCTCGAAGATCCCCGGCAGGATCGAGAGCAGCGCCACCGCCTGCCAGGCCGGGATGTTCGACGGCAGCAATGCCTGGCCGAAGCTCTCGAGCATCTTCGGAGGCACCGGCACGAAGAGGCTGGCGAGCTTGAAGACGCCGACACCGACGAACAGGCTCGCCGGCGCGCCTGCAATCACCGCCAGCCATACGACGGGCTTCACCGGTCGGAGCGCCAACACCTCCCTGACGTCGAGCCGGTAGCGGCGAATCATGAGGACGGTGGCCCCGAAGAACACCACCACGAGGTTGATGACGATCTGGATGCGGATGTCCGTGTCGGCGGGCATGTTCACGGCGACCGCGAAGACGACCGCCCACATGACGGCGAACCAGCGCAGTACGTGGCGGGAGAACAACGCCGGCCCGCCCTTCGCGTCCACCTCGTCGGCCTCCGCTCCGGTCGTCAGCCGCTCGGTGGACAGCGCCCTGACCGCCAGTCGCGATGCCCACACCGCTGCGAGCGCGGTGACGACCCACGACACGGCGATCATCGGCCAGTCGAAGGCGCCGATGAGGATCTCTTTGACCGCGACGCTCAGGTTGGCGACCGGCACGAGCACGATGGCCGAGCGCAGGGTCAGGCCTGGCAGGAACGGCGCAAGCGCCGGCACCATGCCCAGGAGGAAGATGGGGAAGAAGTAGAGTTGCGCTTCCTTGTAGCTCCTGGCATGCCCGGACGTCAGCAACAGAACGCTCGAGACGAGCGCCGCCAACGGGAGGTAGAGCACGAGCAGCAGGAGGGCCACCTGCGGCGGCACGGCCGCTGAGAATCCGGCCGACGCGGGAATGAGCTTGAAGCCGATGTAGAGCAGGAAGTTCGCCACCTGGATCAGGGTGATCGTCAGCGCCACCGTGAGGATGACGAGGTGCTTGGCGACAACGATGTCCACGCGGCTGGCGGCGGTCGCGAGCAGGGTCTCGAGCGTCCCCCTTTCCTTTTCGCCGGCCAGCGAGTCGGTGGCCACCGCCGCGCCGCCAGACAGGATGAACGCGAGGAGCATGAGCGTCAGCATGCGGCCGAGCGTCAAGCCGGCGACCTGGCCCTCGGTGGCGACGTTGCGCTCGACGATGGCGGCGACCGCGGCCGGCTCGACCGGGAAACCGCGGGCGGCCAGCAACGCCGCGCGCTGCTGGTCCCTGGTGCCCCGCAACGCGTCCCGCATCTTCCGGAAGCCGGTTCTGGACACGTCGCGGTCGGCGCGGAACACCATCCGGATCGATGGCGCGCCGGGCGTGGCGAGTTCGCTGTCGTCGATCTCCTCCGTCGCTCCACCTGCCGCTCCGCCGCCCACGGAGGGCGGTTTGGCCTTCGCCCGTTGCCGCTCGGCGGACCGCACGGCCTCTTCACCCGGGACGGCATCCAGATAGAAGTCGATTCCGCGCCTCTCCAGCGCAGCCGCAGGCTCCTTGACCGCAGCCTCGCGAAAACTGAACGCGGCCGGGGCCTTCCCGGCGTTCGTGGACAGGCGGGCGCGCGTCGCGTCCACGAGGGACCTGGCCGCGCCCGCCTCGCTCCCGGTGACGGCGTATGAGTAGGTCGTCTCTTCCAGCGTCTTCTCGCGCCTGCTGCTGGTCCAGTGCGAGGCGAACAGCATGACCGGCATCACCAGCACGGGAAGGACGACCGCCATCATGATCGTGCGCCGATCGCGCAGGACCATGCGCAGCTCGTTCGCGTACAACGTGCGGATGACCGATGGCCCGCTCCTCATAGGCACCCGCCCCGGTCAGTGGCCATTGGCCTGCTCCACGTAGTAGACGAAGATGTCCTCGAGGTAGTGATGGCCGGTCGCCTCGCGGAGGCCCGCCAGCGTGTCGCACGCATGGATGCGGCCCCGGTGGATGATGGCGATGCGGTCGCAGAGCTTCTCCGCCTCGTTCATGATGTGGGTGGAGAAGATGATCGTCTTGCCCTCGGCGCGGAACTCCGCGATCACGTTCCGCATCTCGATGGCGTTGAGCACGTCGAGTCCGACCGTGGGCTCGTCGAAGATGAGAATCGGCGGGTCGTGCACGACCGTGCGCGCGATCGAGACCTTCTGCTTCATGCCCTGCGAGAGCTTGTCCACCCTGGCGTCGGCGTAGTCGCCGAGGCCGAAGCGCGCGACGAGGGCCGTCACCCGCTCATTCACCCGGTCGGACGGGAACCCGTTGATGCGGGCGAAGAAGTCGAGGGTCTCCCGGGGCGTGAGCCGCGGGTACAGCGCGGTCGAGGCGGAGTAGAAGCCGAGGCTGTGCCGCGCGGCCTCGGGCTCGGCGGCGACGTCGTGGCCCATCAGCGTGGCGTGCCCCCCGGACGGCAGCAGGATCGTGGCGAGCATGCGCAGCGTCGTCGTCTTGCCCGCGCCGTTCGCGCCGAGCAGGCCGAAGATCTCGCCGCCCTTGCACTCGAAGTCGATGCCGTCCACGGCTCGTACCTCGCCGCGGCTCTCGTCGTGGAAGATCTTCGTCAGGCCGCTGACCGACACGGGCGATGTCATCGTCGAATTCCCTCCGCGCCACGGGCGGACTTCTTTCCCTGGAGGATGCGCTCCCGGAAGAAGGTGGCGAGGCTCCCGCTGTAGGAGCCGATCATCACGTCCTCGAAGCGCAGGATGAAGGTGGCCAGGCGCACGAGCGCCGCGATCACGGCGAGCGACACCGCGAAGGTCAGGCCGATTTGCGGCCAGTGGAAGGTACCGGAGATGGCTTCCCGGACCATCATCGTCACGTTGATGACCGGGATGGCGGCGAGCCCGAGCGAGAACTCGATCCCGGGCACCTGCAGGAACATCACGGGGAGGAGGATGAGCATGTAGAACGGCGTGATCATCGACTGGCCGTCCCTGAAGGTGCGGGCGAACGACGCGAAGATCATCATGCCCGCCGCGATGAACCCGGCCAGGAGCACGGCACCCGCCGCCATCACCGGGACCGCGCCGAGCGGTACGGAGAACTCGAGGCTTTCCCCCGTCCCGGCGAGCAGCGGCGAGAGGATCGGCTTGATGGTCAGCGTCACGGCAGCCAGGTTGAGGAGGCCCGCGACACATCCGAGCGTCGCCACGTAGAGGTATTTCGCGGTCACGATGCTGCCCCGGGAGGCGGCGACCGTCATCAGCGTTTCCCACGTGTTCCGCTCGCGCTCTCCGGCCGTCGCGTCAACCGCCGGATAGAAGCAGCCCACCGCCACCATGATGACGAAGAAGAGCGGCAGCATCATCCCCAGGAGGAAGGCGCCCATCTGCCGGCTCGAGGCGGTGTTGCGGGATTCCAGCGCGAAGAGTTGCCAATTGGCGGGGGTGATCCCGCGCGAGGACGCCTCGCGCTTCAGCCACGCCTGCCGGTAGCGGTCGAGCATTGCCGCGAGGCGGTCCCTGGCGGCCGCGCTGCGTTCCTTGGACTGGTTGAATGTGACGCGAAGCGTGAAATTGTCCGCAAGTCCCGTCGCGCCCCCGGCGAACTCCGCCACCGCGTCGAGATCCCCGGTCTTCAGCTGCCGCTGGGCCGTCGCCAGATCGCGTGCCGGCATCATCTGGATGCGCTTGTCCCGCTCGACGTTTCGCTTCAGCTCCGCGTGGGCCTGCGGCCAGCCCGTCACCATCACCCGCGACACGAAGCCTTCCGTCTGGCCCTGCACGAACGTGATCCCGGTGAACATCGCCCACATGATGAACGGGTAGAGGAGCACCGGGATCAGGACGCTGTTGACGACGATGGTTCGCTCTCGCAGAGCCGAGCGCAGTTCACGACGGTACAAGACCCATACGTCGTGGAGTCGCCGCGAAGGAATGTCAGCCATCGTTTCGCCGTTCAAGACGTCCAGCCGCCCCGCGCACGCGCGGGGCCAGCCAACAGCGTTTCTGGTTCTAGCGAGGCGGGCGTCGTCGCCGGACATGCCTGGCGGTCCGAGGCCCGCCTCGCTAGATCTTTCCCCGCGCGCCGATCACCCTTGCCAGGACGATCCCGCCGACGAAGGCGAGGAGCGTGATTATGCAGGTCAGCGCGACCGTGTCGGCGCGGGAGTGTGTGGAGAATGCCGCCCCGATGATGGCGCTGACGAGGACCGCAATCACCGATGTCATCACGCCGGCCATCCGCTGACGCCGGGTCGGTTTCTTGCCGCCACGCCTGCACGGCACGGTCACTGTCGGTATAAACATGGGGCCTTCCTTCGCCTCTACCCGCCGAGTCCGTCCCGCCGGCCGCTCGGCGGCGCCTGCGCAGCGTCCGGCCGACGGCGGGCCTTCCGCAGCGCGTCACGAAGCAGGAACTCGATCTGCCCGTTGAGGCTGCGGAGGTCGTCGTTCGCCCAGCGCTGCAGCGCGCCGAACAGCGCCGGGTCGAGCCGGAGCAGGAACGGTTTGCGTCCAGCCACGTCAGCCTACTGATAGAGCGAACCCGTGTTGATGACCGGCTGCGCGCCGCGCTCGCCGCACAGCACGATCAACAGGTTGCTCACCATCGTCGCCCGGCGATCTTCGTCCAGGCGGAGGATTTCCTTCTGCGACATCCGCTCGAGCGCCATCTCGACCATCCCGACGGCACCCTCGACGATGCGCTGGCGAGCGGCGATGATCGCGCCGGCCTGCTGCCGCTGCAGCATCGCCGCCGCGATTTCCGGCGCGTAGGCCAGGTGGCTGATGCGGGCCTCGATCACCTGGACGCCGGCCTTTTCCAGCCGCGCCTGGATCTCCGTCCTCAGGTGCTCGGCGACGGCCGCGGTCTGGCCCCGCAGCGACGTCACCTTGTCGTCGTGCGCGTCGTACGGGTAGCTGGTGGCCAGGTTCCGCAGCGCCGCCTCGCTCTGCACGTGGACGAAGTTCTCGTAGTTGTCCACTTCGAAGCTGGCCTCGGCGGTCTCCACCACCTTCCAGACGACGACGGCCGCGATCTCGATCGGGTTGCCCTCGATGTCGTTGACCTTCAGCCGCTGGCTCTCGAAGTTGCGGATCCGCTGTGAGATGTGCTTTTTCGTGTAGAAGGGGTTCGCCCAGCGCAGGCCCGGCTCCTTGACGGTGCCGATGTAGCGGCCGAACAGCTGCAGGACCTGCCCCTCGTTCGGGTTCACGACAAACAGGCCTCCGAGGCAGACTCCATCGACGGCGGCCAGCAGAGCGAGCCCGACGATGAACCAGGGCTCGGGGGCGACGCTCCTCGCCTCTGCCACGACCAGGCTGACGATGACGACCAACAGGGGAAGCAGGATGGCGAGGACCAGCCAGCCCGACACCGCCGACATCTGTTTCTCGCGAATCATTGATGCACCCTCCTCATCGGTGCTTGCATAGTGATATCACTTTGGAATCGCCCTGTCAAGGGGCGTGGTGATTCGTGATAGTGTCCGCGGATGGACCGCTTCGTCCCGGCTCTGTTGCTGACCGGCCTGCTCGTCGTCTCGGCCTGCGGCGGCGAGGAGCCGCAGCCAATCGTCGTCGCGTCGGGTCGCATCTCGGTGACCAACATGACGGACACGGCCTGGACCGACGTCGAGGTGTGGCTCAACGACTACTACCGGGGGCAGGCGCCCGCGCTGGCCGTGGGCCAGCGCCTGGACATGCCGATCGACAGGTTCGTCGCCGGCTACGGCCAGCGATTCAACCCGAAGAAGCAGAGCCCGTACGGCGTGCAAGTGAACGCCAGGGGAGCGAACGGCAAGCCGATTCGAATCATCTGGGGCAAGGCACGTTGGAGGTAACCAGCATGGCGAAGCTGAAATCGGAGATCGAGGTGGCGTGCCCGTGCTGCGGTGCGCTGCTGGTGCTGGACACGAACCTCGGGCGGGTGATCTCCCACAGGGAGCCGGAGCGCGAAGACAAGCCGGACCTCGACGCGGCACAGAAGATCCTCTCGGAAGAGAAGGCGAGGCGCGAGGCCGTGTTCCAGCAGTCGGTCGAGGACCAGAAGACGCGCGGGGACGCGTTGTCGAAACGGTTCGAGGAGGCGCTGCGGCAGGCGCGCGAGGAGCCGGTGGGCCCGCCGCCGAAGCGCGAGTTCGATCTGGACTGAACAGGAGTCCACGATTCCGATAGCGGCGACTACTCGAGGAACTGTGGCGGCAGGTCGGTCCAGTGCTCGCGGCCGTGGTAGAAGACGGGCTTGCGGTCGGGGAACGCCCGCTTGAATTCGAAGTAGCGTGCGCGGAGCCGGTCGATCCGAGCGTCGGACGAACGGATCGACCGGTGCGGATACCCCAGCAGGAGTCTCTCCACCTTCCAGATGTTCTTCTCCGATAGCCGCCAGTCGTAGTCCCCCAGGACGCGCAGGTCCACGATGGCGTAACCGGTGACGCGCCCCGTGAAGTCGACGTACGGCTCGATGTAGCTCGACGCGAGCGCCCGCGCGGTGCGGAACACCGGTTTGCGGCCGTGCAGTCCCGGGTCGCGGGACCGCGCGACCGAGCCCCAACGGCCGTTCTCACGATACGCGAACAGCACGTGATCCAGGTCGTCGATCGACTCGAAGCTCAGGACGAGCGGCGGGTAGCCGTGCTGTTCGAGGATCACGGCCGCGGCCAGCGCGGACTCCAGGCAGTTCGCGGTTCCGGTCCGGACCACCCCGCGGAAGCTGCGGAGTGTGGGGCCGCCGGGCGGCGGCTCGGTGTTGTAGGGCAGCGCGTTGAGGTAGCGCTGCACGAGCGCGGGCGACGAGAGCCGGGCGATCAGGCGCCGCTCCTCTGTATTGAAGAGGGCATTCGCGGGGCTGAAGCCCCGCGCCCCACCTGGATGCCGCGCCGCACCCGGCTCGCCGCTCGCCGTCACGAGCGGGCCGCCCGGGCCGTTCGCTGGCGCGCCGCGACGAACACGTTGAGGAGCCGCAGGGCCGTGTCGGCCGTGCGGAACGTGGGCACGCCGTGCTGCTCGAGCAGCGCCACCAGCGGGTCGTAGACCGCCCCGGCATCCACGACCGCCACCCACGCCTTGGGCAGTTCGTCCTTCAGCCGCGCCAGGCGGGGCCCGAGCGCGTCCGGCCTCGTCAGATCCTCACGATGTCCGGGGCCGGCCGGAAGCGTGTTGAGCGCGGCCGTCAGCGGCACGCACCCGACGATCCCGATGTCCACGCCGTCGGCCTCCATCACGGCCCGCACGACATCGTCGTAGGCGGCGTCGCCCGTCATCGGCGTGAGGTCGATCGGGTTGTGGACGTCCACGACCGAGTCGATCCTCGCCGCACGAAAGACGGCCTGGAGGCGCGACGACGTGACCTCGTCGAACGCCGGCAGATCGAGGCGGCCGAGCGTGTCCGCGATGGCCACGCACTCGTAGCCCGCGTTGGACACCGCACCGAGCCTGTTGCCGTCCGCACGCTTGTGGCGGAGGAGCGTGAACAGGCGGACCAGGTCTTCGAAGTCGGCGAGCGAGTCGGCAACGACGATCCCTGCCGCCTGTGCCAGTTCGCGCGTGACGGTGTAGTCGCCCGCGATCGACGCCGTGTGGCTGGCCGACGCTTTCGCGCCGGCCGCCGTCCGGCCTGCGCGATACAGGATCACGCTTCGGCCGCTGGCGGTAATCTCGCGCGCCGCACGGAGGACGTCGAGGCCATCGAGCCGCGCGAACCCCTCGACGTAGACCGCGAACACGTCGATGTCGGGGTCGTCCTTCAGGTAGGCGAGGTAGTCGCCGACCGTCAGGTCCATCTGGTTGCCGAGCGTGATGGCGTACTTCGGGTTCAGGCGACCGAGCTTGCTCATCCGCGAGACGGCGAACGCGCCGCTCTGCGAGACGAAGGCCACCGGCGATACGGGGCCCGACGGCACCGGCAGCTTGTGCTCGGGGATGAACATCGTGTCGTACCGGCCGGGCAGCGATCGGATGCCCAGGCAGTTGCCGCCGTTGATGAGGGGCCCCTGCCAGGCGCTCGCCCGCGCCGAGGCCAGCGCCTCGCGCATCCTCCCGACGATGGCCTCCGTCCCGGCCTTCTCCTCGAGGCCGCCGGGAATGACGATGATGCTCTCCGCCTTTTGGCCGTCGATGATGTCGGTCGTCGCCTGGGGCGTCTGGGCCGCCGAGATGGCGAGGATGAACAGGTCCACCTTCTCGGGCAGCGCCGCGATGTCCGGCACGCACCGGCACCCTTCGAACTCCGCGCTCCCCGGCTTCACGACGTAGATCCGATCGCGGTCGAACCCTTCGCGAACCAGGTTGTTCAGGATGATGTGGCCGGGATTGAGTTTCTCGGACACGCCGATGATCGCCGCCGACCTCGGCTGGAGCAGGTGCTTCAGTTTGCCGAGCGGCCGCGCCGGGCGCGCGGGCTGATCGCCCGAACCCAGTTTCACCAGGATGTCGAGCGCGATCAGGTGACCGCCCGCGATCGCGATCGGGTTGATCTCGCACTCGGCGATGGCGTGCGGGGCGAACTCCGAGGCGAGCGCCATGAAGCGCCGGACGGCGGCGACGAGCTGCGCCGTGCCGATCCGCGGAGGCTGGCCGCGCAGCCGGCCGGTGGCGAGCCGGCCGATCGCAAGCCGGCCGATGGCCTCCTCGATCTCCTCGTCGGTCGTCACCGACGGCGAGAAGACGCCGATCTCCCGCCCCGGCTTGAAGTGCTCGGCGAGGAACTCGGTGTAGATGCCGCCGGCCCCGAGCGTCACGACGGGTCCGAAATCGGCGGTCGAGCGGAGGCCGAGGATCAGCTCGTTGCCGAGCGCGGTGTCGTACCGGACGAACTCGTTGATCGTGAACCCGACGATCTCCTGGCTGCCGAGCCGCGCCTCCATGTCCGCGACCGTTGCGACGATGGCCTCGCGGCGATGCTCGACCACCTTCACGCCACCGACGTCGCTCTTGTGCAGTATCTGCGGCGAGATGACCTTGACGACGACACGCTCGCCTCCAAGGGGCGTGGTGTCGGCCGACGCCGCCTCGCCGGCGTTCCTGACGAACACGTGGGCCGGCGCGTCGATGCCGAGCGCCGCCAGCACCTCGAGCCCCTCGGTCTCGAGGAGCACCGCGCGGCCCCGTGCGGCGTCGATGACGCGGCGGATCCTGGCGGTGTCGATCGTCATGCGGCCGCCTCGCGTCCGGCGCGGAACGCCCTCAGGTTCGTGTCCACCACTTTCTCACCCTTGGCCGCGAACGTCTTCTGGATGAAGTGCTCCAGCGTCTCGACCTTCACCGGGAGCCGATGCGAGGCGGCGCCGACCATCACCATGTTCGTCGCGCGGGCCGACCCGGCGGCGCGGGCGAGCTGTTCGCCGTCCACGAGGCGCGCCAGCGGCAGCGTCCGCACGCGGTCGAGCAGGCCCTCGAGGTCGGGGTAGTCGGAAATGTTGACGACCGGGTTGACGGAGGTGACGAGGGCCCCATCCGGGGAAAGGTAGCGCAGGTAGCGCAGGCTCTCGAGCGGCTCCATGCTCAGGATCATCGAGGCGCAGCCGAGCGGGATCAGGTCGCTCGCGATCGGCGCGTCCGCCAGGCGCAGGTTGGCCAGCACCGCGCCCCCGCGTTGCGACATGCCGTGGACCTCGGACTGCTTGACGAACAGCCCTTCGTTCATCGCGCTCGACGCGATAATGGCGGACACCGACAGCACGCCCTGACCGCCAACCCCCGCCAGGATGATGTCGTACTTCACGGGTAACCTCGCTTCCGGCGCTCGGCGCTCGGCTTTCGACTCTCGGCTTTCGACCGCGCCCGGCATTCGGCCGGAAGTCGGCAGCCGGACTACGCTTTCTTCTTCGTCTTGAGTGTCTCGATGCACTCGCGCACGGCGATGATGACCGACAGGCCGTGGTACTCCACTTCCTGGCGGATCACCTCTCTGTTCCGATCGGTGTCCCGGTGGTGCGCCGTGATCGTGTGGCAGTGCACGGGATCGACGCCGAGGCCCAGCACCAGCTTCTCGATGCGCGACGGCGGCAGGATCGTCGGCTGTCCGCCGGTCATCGCCGTCGTCTCGTTGTCGAGGATGATCAGCGTCATGTCGGTGTTGGCCGCCACCGCGTCCATCAGCGGCGTCACACCGGAGTGCAGGAAGGTGCTGTCGCCGATGAGCGCGAGGGCCGGTCTGAGCCCGGCGTCGGATGCGCCCTTAGCCATGCCGACTGACGCGCCCATGCAGACGCACGACTCCACGGCCGAGTACGGCGGCAGGGCGCCGAGCGTGTAGCACCCGATATCGGACGTGACGACCGGCGCCCTGAAGCCCGCGATCGCCTGCTTGATGGCGTCGAACGAATCGGCATGCGGGCACCCGGCGCACAGCTGCGGTGGACGGCTCGGCAGCGAGAGCCCCGGGATCTCCTGGCCGCGGCGCTCACGGAGCCCGAGGGCGCGTCGGACGATGTCCGGCGTCAACTCGCCATCGGGCGGCACGGCGCCCGATTCCCGGCCCAGGATCTCGACATCGGGCGCGATGACTCCGCGGAGCATCCGTTCGACGAAGGGGTAGCCCTCCTCGAGGACCAGCACGCGGCTCACGTGGCCCAGCAGGCGGCGCACCAGCTGCACCGGCGCCGGGTAGGCGCCGACGTGAAGGTGGGACGGCTGGAACCCGAGCTCGTCGAGATTCTCGACGTAGTAGTTTCGGGCGATGCCGGTGGTGATGACCCCCAGGTCGCGGCGCTCCTCGTTCAGGCGCATGTGGTTGAACTCGCTGTCCTCGGACCACTCCATGAACTGCGGCTGCCGGTCGAGGAGCTTCCGCCACTGGCGCCGCGCGTTGGCGGGCAGCAGGATCCAGGATGCCGCCGCCGGCGCCCTGCAGACCGGGTTCTCCGGCGTCGCCTCCCGCACGCGGACCACGGCCCGGCTATGGGCGAGGCGCGTCACGAGGCGGATGAGCACCGGGACCGCGAAGCGTTCGGACACCTCGAACGCCTCCCGCGTCATGTCGTAGGCCTCCTGCTGGTTGGCAGGCTCGAGGCAGACGATCCGCGCGAAGTCGGCGTAGTAGCGGCTGTCCTGCTCGTTCTGCGAGCTGTGCATGCCAGGGTCGTCGGCGACGACCACGACGAGCCCGCCGTTGACCGTGACGATCGCCGAGTTCATGAACGGGTCGGCGGCGACGTTGAGGCCGACGTGCTTCATCGACGTCATCGTGCGCCGGCCGGCGAACGACACGCCGAGCGCTGCTTCGTACGCGGTCTTCTCGTTCGTACACCATGCGGCGTACGGACCCCCGTGTTCCTTCTGATAGCGAAGCAGGTACTCGAGGATTTCCGTGGACGGCGTGCCGGGGTAGGCGTAGGCGGCGGTGAGGCCCCCGTGAACGGCGCCGAGCGCGACGGCCTCATCACCAAGCAGGACCATGTCGGTCATAGAATCTCTCCCGGACGACAGTCCGGCCAGGGCTGGCGAGGCGGGCCTCGGACCACCCAGCATGTTCGGCGACGACGCCCGCCCCGCCAGCCCCGGAAACGCTGTTGGCTGGCCCCGCGAAGCGCGGGGCGGGCTCGACGTCTTGAACGGCGCGGAACACGTCGTAATGACCTGCCTCAGTCGGATCGACTTCGGCCGTTCAAGACGTTCAGACACACGGGGGCAACGCAGCCCGTCATTATTCCTAGGAAATGGGCACCGAAGCAAGTGCCACGATCGCCTCGTCGGGAGTCCAGCGGTTTCCGTCGAGGATCGCGACCAGGCGTCCGTTCCGGTCGATCACCGCCGTCCGGAGGTTGTGCATGATGACGGCCGGGTTCTTTTCGTCCCGAATCACGCTGAGGCCGAGTCGCGCGCCCCAGGCCTCGACTCGCGACCGGGGCGCCGTGGCAAACGTCCAGACCGCCCGGTCCGCGCCCACGCGAGACGCGTGCGCGCGAAGTTCTCCCGGGGTGTCGAAGTCCGGATCGAACGAGACCGAGACCAGACGAATCGCTCCGGGCAGCCGTCCGTTCTTTATTGCCTTCTGGACGGCGCCGAAATACGCATCCATGCGCGGGCAGAAATCGGGCATCGGACAGCGGGTGTAGATGAACGTCAACAGGACCGCGGACCCCTTGAGCGATGACAGCCGAAACGCCTGGCCGTCCTGGTCCACGAACGTCTCGTCCGGGACCGCCTCGCCAGGCTTCAGCAGGTCGGCCGCCGGCCGGGTCGATTCCTGCGGGGCGGGCAGCGGCGCCCAGCCCGTCTTCTCGACGTTCGACAGCCAGGCCTCATCGTCGGTCACCATCAGCGTGGCGCGGATGAGGTCGCCCGGCTGTCGTCGTCTGGCCTGCGCGGGGTCTTTGAGCCGGAAGGGCATGGTCATCGCCGGCATGAAGCCCTTGACGTCGTCGTGCCGGATGACCAGTTCTGTTCCGTCGGGTTTGACGGCCAGGACCTGCCCCGTCAGTGGGTACTGCCGTGGCGCGGGTTGTCTGGCGCATGCGACGGCGAGGAGCAGGAGAGGAAGAACGGCGAATCGACGCACGAGGTCATGGTAGCACCTGACATGCTACCCCGGAGCGGGCGCCGGGCCCCGTTGACAGATGAGTTTCTGGTATACTCTCGCGCCGTAGTGGGAGCCGCCCGTCTGCCTGGGCGTTGCGGCGTCAGGCAGCGCGGGTGCTTTCTCGAGCGTGTGTCCCGGGCGCGCGGGCCCTCTCGTCGTGTAGTCGCGCACACTTTCGCAGGAGTGAGTGGAAGCATGGGCCGGAGATTGTACGTTGGAAACCTTCCGTACAAGACCACGGACGAGGATTTGCGGGCGTTGTTCGGCCAGGCTGGAGCGGTCGAGAACGTGACGGTGATGCGTGACGGCGTCACCGGTCGGGCGCGCGGATTCGGGTTCGTCGAGATGGTCACCGACGGAGACGCCCAGAAAGCCATTGCACAGTTCCACCAGTACGCGTTCGAAGGGCGTGCGCTGGTCGTGAACGAAGCCCGGCCGAAGACGCCGGGCGGCGGCGGCCGCTCGTTTGCGGGCGCCGGACGGACGGATTCCGGCGGTGACTCCGGCGACTGGCGCCGCGAGCCGCGCTGGTAGTCGGCGTTCTCCACGGCGGTCGGCACGCTCAGCCCCCGGCCGCCTTCCACCTCATCTCCCGCGGCCACCACGGCGGGCTTGTGCCCGCGCCCCGGTCCATCCGCGCGCGCCCGCTCAGCGGGCGTGCCCGGACACGAATTCCACGACCGCCCGCTCGGCCCAATACCCGTCCGCGGCCCCGTTCGGCCGCCGGGCGACGAAGCCGCAGTGGCCCCCGTGCGGCGTCACGACGAGCCGGATGGCCGGATTGCCAGTCACGGCGGGGTGGCGGAACGGTTCGACCGGAACGAATGGATCGTCGAGCGCCGTGATGATCAGCGTCGGCACGCGAATCAGGTTGGCGACCCTCAGCGAGCTCGCGCGGTCGTAGTAGTCCGCCGCGTCGCGGTAGCCGCTCATCGGAGCCGTGTACGCGTCGTCGAACTGCCTGACCGAGCGGACGTGCGGCAGCCCGGCGGTGGAGTAGTGCGCCGGATACAACCTGGCTTTGCGGCGGATCCTCTGCTTCAGCGCGATCAGGAAATTCTGCTGGTAGAGCCAGTTCGACGGGCGCTCGAGGGCATCGATGCAGGCGGACAGATCGAGCGTCGGAGAGACCGCGGCGAAGGCTTTCACCTCGGGCGGAGGCGTCCGGCCGTACTCACCCGCCAGCTTGAGCGCGAGGTTGCCGCCGAGCGAGTAGCCCGCCACCGAGATCGAACCGAGGCCATCGCGCTCGAGCAACTCGCGAATCACCGCGGCGGGATCTCCGGTCAGGCCCGAGTTGTACACGCCGACGGAGAGGTGGTCTGTCCCGCCGCAATTGCGCTGGTTGAGCCGGACGACGTTGAAGCCGGCCGCGAACGCCTTGTCGGCCATCCCCCGCATGTAGTGGGCGTCGGCCGACCCTTCGAGCCCGTGGAGCAGCAGGAGCGTCGGCTGCGCCGTCCGGTGAGGCTGCCAGTGGCACTTGGCGAGGACGCGGGCATCCGGCGAAATGTCGAAGACGCGCGCGTCAGGCTCGGGAAGACGGGGGAATCGCCGCCGCCGCGCCCAGGTGAACACGGTCATCCCATGGCCGTTGCAGAGCCACGGTGGTGCGACATACGCTTCGATGGGCATGAGGGAACTGCCGGCCGCCAGCCGCAAGCCGCGAGCCGTGAGCGATGTTCTTAGAGTAGACTACCCCCGCCCTCCGCAATCAAGGAGTTGCCATGCGCGCGAGTCGTGGGTTCTGGATGGTCCTGGTGGTTCTGGCACTGACCGTCGGCGTCTCCGCTGCGCCTCAGGACAAGGTGTCCCCGGCCGACGCCAGGCTCGCGAAGCTCGAACGCGATCTCGCCGCGGAGATCGACGGGATGAAGGACCTCACGCAGCAGATGGTGGACATGCTGTTCAGCTTCGCCGAGCCCGGGTTTCAGGAGTTCGAGACGAAGGCGTACTGCACGCAGATCCTGAAGAGCCACGGCTTCACGGTCCAGGACAACGTCGCAGGCATGCCGACCGGGTGGACGGCGCGCTGGGGGTCTGGAAAGCCGGTGATCGCGCTCGGCTCGGACGTGGACAGCCTGCTGGGAACGTCACAGAAACCGGGCGTGCCGTACCGCGAGCCGTTCATCGACGGCGCGCCGGGGCACGGCGAAGGGCACAACACGGGTATTCCACTCAGCATCACCGCGGCGCTGGCGCTGAAGAACGTGATGGAGCGTGAGAAGATCGCCGGCACGATCGTGGTGTGGCCGGGGATTGCGGAGGAGCTGCTCGGCGGCAAGGCGCAGTTTGCGAAGGCCGGCGTGTTCAAGGACGTTGACATCTGCCTCTTCTCGCACATCGCGTCGGCGATGGGCGTGAGCTGGGGCGAGGCGAGCGGTACCGGGGCCGTGTCGGTCGAGTACACGTTCACCGGGCAGAGCGCCCACGCCGGCGCCGCCCCGTGGCTGGGCCGGAGCGCCCTCGACGCGGTGGAGTTGATGGACGTCGGCTGGAACTTCAGGCGGGAGCACCTCCGCCTCTCCCAGCGCTCGCACTACGTCATCACCGACGGCGGCGGACAGCCCAACGTCGTCCCCCCCACCGCCAGCGTCTGGTATTACTTTCGAGAGATCGACTACCCCCACATCAGGGAAATGTGGGACCTGGGGAACACGATGGCGGAAGGCGCGGCGATGATGACCGGGACGAAGGTCGGGTGGCGCCTGCTCGGGTCGGCCTGGCCGCAACACATGAACAAGACGGTGGCCGAGACGATGTTCGCCAACATCCAGAAGGTCGGGATGCCGAAGTGGAGCGAGGCGGACCAGGCGTTCGCGAGGCTGGTCCAGCGGAACATGAAGGTGCGGGAGCAGGGGCTGCAGACGGAGGTCGGGAAGCTCGATGGTCCGACGCGGCCGGAGGACAACCGCGGCGGGGGCTCGGACGACATCGGCGACGTGTCGTGGTCGGTGCCGACGGTGACGCTCCGCTACCCGGGGAACATTCCCGGGATGACGGGCCACCACTGGTCGAGCGCGATTGCCGAGGCGACGCCGGTCGCCCACAAGGGCGTGACGACGGGCGCGAAGGTGGAGGCGATGACGGCCATGGACCTCCTGCTGAAGCCCGAGCTGGTGCAGCAGGCGTGGGACTACTTCCGGAACGTGCAGAGCCAGCAGGTGACGTACCAGCCATTTCCCGGCGACAAGGACAAGCCGGCGACGTGGCTGAACGAGAAGCTGATGCAGCAACTGCGGCCGGAGATGAAGAAGTTCTACTTCGACCCGTCCCGGTACAAGACGTATCTCGAGCAGCTGGGCATTCCGTATCCGCCGGCCGGCGCGGTCAAGTGAGAGCCGGATATGCCTTGACAGCCCCGCCGTTCGCGAGCAGATTACGGACGAACATGCCCGACTCCGTTCAGGTTGACGCGGCGGCGAAGGCGCCGGACGCCGAGGGGCACCGGCGCACGCTGGCCGAGCAGGAACTGGTCAACAGCCTCGGGTGGCTGGTGGCGACGCGGTGGTTTGCCGGCCTCGGGGTTCTGCTGGCCGCGTTCGTGGCCATGCGCGCGCTCAGGCTGCCGGTTCCGGAGGCGGCCCTCTACAGGGTCGGCCTGTTCATCCTCGCCTACAACGCGGGGCTCTACTGGTGGCTCGGGCAGCTGGGGCGGACGGTGCCCGAATCGACGCAGGCCTACGCGTACTTCGCGCGCGCGCAGATCGGCCTGGACTGGCTGACGATGACGGTGCTCGCCGCGCTGTCGGGCGGCGTCGAGAGCCCGGTCATCATCTTCTTCCTGTTCCACATCTCGATTGCCGCGCTGCTGCTGCCCCATACACGGGCGTTCCTCTACGTCACGCTGGCGCCGGGGCTCGTCACGCTGGTGGCCCTGCTCGAGTACTGGAACGTGATTCCGCACGTGGCGCTCTTCGGCCCGTCGCGCCACGCGCAGCCCGCCTACGTCGGCAGCGTCCTGTTCTTCTTCACCGTGGCGTGCTACATGCTCGCCTACATCTGCGTGGCCATCTCGGTCCGGCTGCGGCGACGGGAGAAGGAAATCGGCGGGCTCTACGAGAGCGTGCGGGACACGACGGCTACGCTCGACCTGCAGACGGTGCTGAGCCGGCTGGTTGAGTCGGCCGCCCGCGTCCTCGACTGCAAGGGCGCCGCCATCCGCCTGCTCGATCGCGAGCGCAAGCAGGTGGCGTTTGCCGCGACGTACGGCCTGAGCGACCAATACGTCGAAAAGGTGCCGCAGGACTTCCGCCGCGCCAGACTCGACCAGGCGACGATGGCCGGCGAACCGCTCTTCGTGAACGACGCGGCCGAGGACCCCCGCATCTGGAGTCAGAGCCGCGTGCGCGAGGAGGGGATCGAGTCGATGCTCTCGGTGCCGCTCGCCGGGAAGAGCGGCCCGCTGGGCGTGCTGCGCGCCTACGGCGGCGAAGGGCATAAGTTCAGCGAGGAGGACGCGGCGTTCCTCGAGCTCGTCGCCGCCCACGGCGCGGTCGCCATCGAGAACGCGCAGGCCTACCTGATGCTCGAGGAGATGGACCGCGAGAAGTCCCGGTTCGTCCGGATTGCGACGCACGAGCTGCGCTCGCCGATCAGCGTGACCGAAAGCCTCCTGACGGCCCTGGCCGGCGGCTACGTCGGCGAATTGTCGCCCGAGCACGTGGACGTGCTCAACCGGGCGCTCAAGCGCGTCCAGGCCCTGAAGTCGCTGGTTGACGACCTGCTCGACCTCGCGTCGGGCAAGGCGGAGGTGAAGCACTCCGAGTACCGTCGGGTTTCGGTCGGCTGCATCGTGTCGGAGGTGTGCGAGCGGCTGCAGGCGCGGGCGACCGCCAAGGGCATCTCCCTGGCGTTCGACCTTCCCGCCGAATCGCTGGACGTGATGGCCGACCCGGCGGACATCGACCGCCTGGTGACGAACCTGGTGGGCAACGCCGTCAAGTACACGACCGCCGGGAGCGTGCACGTGTCGCTCGCCGCCGACGGAAGCCGCGCGAAGCTCGTCGTCGCCGACACCGGGATCGGGATTCCGGCCGAGAGCCTTCCGAAGCTGTTTCGGGAGTTCTACCGCGCGAAGAACGCGAAGGCGCTGGACGAGGCGGGTACCGGGCTGGGCCTCACGATCGTGAAGGACCTGGTCGAGCGCTACAACGGGCGCATCGACGTGGAGAGCCGGGAGGGCGCCGGCACCACGTTCACCGTGACACTCCCGCTTGCGCCCGCGTCGGCCGTTGAACCGACGCTGCAGCTGTCGGCTTCGTAGCCACACTCGAAACGGGACGCGCGTCTTACCGGTTGCGCCCGAGGCATCCGAGCAGATAGAATCATCAGCTGTGAACGGTGGCACAGCTCATTGTGCCTTCTTTCACAAGCCCGCCAGTCGCCTCCCTGTCGGCGCCGCGTACCCGCCGATTGCCTGCGGTCACGTCTTCCCGCGCCGGGAGAGTGCGCCTCGGCATGTCGATTTCGACCTTGGAGAGGGACCACGTCATGGCCAAGATTCTCATCGTGGACGACGACCCGGACATCACGTTCGCCACCGAGCTGTTCCTGAAGAAGGCGCAGCACGAGGTGCTGACGGCGTCCAACCGTGCCGAAGGCATGAAGGCCATCGAAGACGGCAACCCGGACCTGATCATCCTGGACGTGATGATGGAACAGGCCGACGACGGGTTTGCGATGGCGCAGGAACTGCGCCGGCAGGGATGCGAGACGCCGATCCTGATGCTGACCAGCGTCGGCAAGGTGACCGGGTTCACCTACGACGAGGATCAGGAGTTGGTGCCGGTGAACGCCTTCTTCGAGAAGCCGATTCAACCCGACCTGCTGGTGAAGAAGGTCAACGAGTTGCTCGCACAGTGACAGGGAGACGACGATGCTAGTAGGGCAGCAGCAACGACTGCAGGACGACATCCGTGGGCTCGTCGGGCGCTTCGGGCGCCACCGCAACGCGCTGATCCCGGTGCTGCAGGAACTCCAGAAGGCGCACGCGACGATTTCCGACTTTGCGATGCAGGTGGTGGCCGACGAGCTGGGCATCCACCCCGCCGAGGTCTACGGCGTCACCTCGTTCTACGCGTTCCTGCGTCAGCGCGAGCGCGGCCGGTTCGTCTTCCGCCTGTGCGGGACGATCTCGTGCGATCTGGCCGGCAAGTCCCGGGTCGCGCGGCAGCTCGAGAACGACCTCGGGATCCGCTTCGGCGAGACGTCCGACGACGGGCGTTTCGGCCTCGAGTGGGCCAGCTGCCTGGGCATGTGCGACCAGGGGCCGGCGCTGCTCGTCAACGACCGCGTCTACACGCGGGTGACGCCCGAAGAGGTGCACGCGATCATCGACGAGTGCAAGAGCACGTTCGGCGCGCACGCGCGGCAGGCCGCGCAGGCTTAGACGAAGGGCAGGATGCCATGATTAGGGTCAACAGCAAGAAGACGCCGTTCACCTTCGAGAGCGTGGAGCCCGAGTCGGGCCTCCGCGCGGCGCTCGCCATGAGCCGGGCCGACATCATCGGCGAGGTGGGCGCCTGCAACCTCCGCGGCCGCGGCGGCGCGGGGTTCCCGACCGGCACGAAGTGGAACCTGGCGGCGGCGGCCAAGGTCAAGGCCGGCGGCACGAAGTACATCGTATGCAACGCGGACGAGGGCGAGCCCGGCACGTTCAAGGACCGCGTGATCCTGTCGGAGTTCGCCGACATGGTCTTCGAGGGGATGACGATCGGGGCGCGCGCGGTCGGCGCCGCCGTCGGGATCCTCTACCTGCGCAGCGAATACGTGTACCTGCGGCCGCACCTCGAGGAGGTGCTCGCGCGCCGGCGCACGAACAAGCTCCTCGGCCGGGATATCGGCGGGCTCGACGGCTTCACGTTCGACATTCATATCCGCATGGGCGCGGGCGCCTACGTGTGCGGCGAGGAAACGGCACTCATCGAATCGCTCGAGGGCAATCGCGGCGAGCCGCGAAACCGGCCGCCATTCCCCGTGGACACCGGCTTCGAGGGGCAGCCCACGGTCGTCAACAACGTCGAGACGTTTGCGTGGGTGGTCTGCATCCTGAGCAAGAGCGCCCACTGGTTCAAGTCGATCGGCACGGAGAAGTCCACCGGCTACAAGCTGTTCAGCGTGTCGGGCGACTGCGGCGAGCCAGGCGTCTACGAGTTCCCGCTCGGGATCACCGTGGGCGAACTGCTCGACAAGGTCGGCGGCCGGGGCGCGAAGGCCGTGCAGATCGGCGGCGCGTCGGGCCACTGCGTCCCGGCCTCGGAGTTCGGGCGGCGCCTCGCCTTCGAGGACGTCTCCACGGGCGGCTCGGTCATCGTCTTCGGGCCGGGCCGCGACATGCTCGAGGTCGCGCAGAACTTCATGGAGTTCTTCGTCGAGGAATCGTGCGGTCAGTGCACCCCGTGCCGGGCCGGCAACGCGAAGCTGCTCGAGGGCGTCGAGATGCTGCGGCGCGGCGAGTGCTCGACGAAGTACCTGCAGGAGCTTCTCGCGCTGGGCGGGACGATGCAGCTCGCCTCGAAGTGCGGGCTCGGGCAGTCGAGCCCGAACGCGTTCGTCTCGATCGTGAAGCACTTCAAGGACGAAATCATGGGCCGCACGCTGGTCCAGTGAGGCGGAGAACGAACGATGAGCGCTGACATCAGACAGGAACCCAGTTCGTCGCGCGCGCCCATGAGCCAGACGGGTCAGCACGTGACGCCGAGCGGCAGCGACGCGGCCGGCTATATCGGCGGACTCGTCTCGGTCAACATCGACGGCAAAGACCACAAGGTGCCGCTCGGGACGACCGTCCTCGACGCCGCCAGGCAGCTCGGCATCCGCATCCCGACCCTGTGCCACCACCCCGACCTCTGCGTCGCGGGCGTGTGCCGGGTGTGCGTGGTGGAGGTCGAGAACCAGCGGACGCTGCAGGCCGCCTGCGCGTACCCGATTACCGCGCCGCTCAAGGTCAGGACGCACACGCCGAAGGTGCGGCAGGCTCGCCGTCACGTCATCGACCTGCTCCTCTCGACGCACTACGGCGAGTGCTACAGCTGCAAGCGCAACAACAACTGCGAGCTGCAGACGCTCGCCAAGGAACACGGCGTCGATTTCTACCGCTTCGGGCACGTCCAGGAGTCCCGGTACCCGGTCGATCGGTCGAGCTACTCGGTCGTCCGCGACATGGACAAGTGCGTGCTGTGCCGGCGCTGCGTGCGCACCTGCATCGACGTCCAGGAAGTGGGCGTGCTCGAGGCCGTCGGCCGCAGCGACCAGACGCGCATCGGCACCTACCTGGACAAGCCGCTGGGTGAGGTGGTGTGCATCAACTGCGGCCAGTGCATCAACCGGTGCCCGACCGGCGCGCTGCACGCCAACGACGCGTCGGACGAGGTCTGGCGCGCGATCGACGACCCGACCAAGCACGTCGTCATCCAGACGGCGCCCAGCCCCAGGGCCGGCATCGGGGAGTGCTTCGGCCTCGAGCCGGGCACGCCGATGACGTACCAGATGAACACCGCGCTGAAGCTGTGCGGCTTCGACAAGGTGTTCGACACCAATTTCACCGCCGACCTCACCATCATCGAGGAGGGCACCGAGCTGCTGCTGCGGCTCTACAAGGCGCTGGTGAAGAAGGAGCCGGTCGCGCTCCCGCAGTTCACGAGCTGCTCGCCGGGGTGGGTGAAGTACCTGGAGCACTTCTATCCGGACTACATCCCGAACCTGTCGTCGGCGAAGAGCCCGCAGCAGATGTTCGGCGCCGTCATCAAGACCTACTACGCCCAACTCCACCACATCGACCCGAAGGACATCGTCACGGTCGCGCTGATGCCGTGCTCGGCGAAGAAGTTCGAGTGCAACCGGCCGGAGATGGACTCGAGCGGGTTCAAGGACGTGGATTACGGCCTGACGACGCGCGAGCTGGCGCAGATGATCAAGGAAGCCGGGATCCACCTGCCCGACATGCCGAAGGGCGGCTTCGACGACCCGTTCGGCGATGCGACCGGCTCGGGCGTGATCTTCGGCGCGACCGGCGGCGTGATGGAGGCGGCCCTCCGGACGGTCATCGAGCTGGTGACCGGCGCGAAGGTCGAGAGCCTGTTCGAGGACGCCAACATCGTCCCGGTGCGCGGGTTCGACGGCGTCCGCTACGTCGAGCTGCCGGTGCCGGCGGTGTCGCCCGAGGTGGCGCCGATCCTCAAGCACCTGATCCCGAGCTGGGACTTCCTGAAGGGGGCCACGCTGAAGGTGGCGGTGGCGCACGGGACGGCGAACGCGAAGAAGGTGATGGAGAACATCAAGGCCGGGGGCGAGTTCGCCCAGTGCCACTTCATCGAGTTCATGGGGTGCCCGGGTGGCTGCATCGGCGGGGGCGGCCAGCCGATTCCGACGTCACCGGAGATCCGGAAGGCGCGCGCGCGGGCCATCTACCAGGAAGACGCCGCCTGCGAGGTGCGCAAGTCGCACGAGAACCCGGCGGTCCTGAGACTCTACAACGAGTTCCTGACCGACGGGCCCTGCGGCCACCTGTCGCACAAGCTGCTGCACACGCACTACACGGCGCGCGGCAAATTCATCGGCTAGGGGGGGCGGCCTCGATCTCGCGATACCGGCGCGCGGCGGCCTCCCAGGCCGTCGCCCGTCTCGGTTCGAACCGCCGAGGCTGCGCGGTCCTGCGCACCAGTTCGCGGCCGTGCGCCAGAGAGGGCAGTGTGCCGCTCGAGACGGCCTGCACGAGGATGTTCCCGATGGCGGTCGCTTCCGCCGGCCCCGCCACGACCGGCCGGCCCGTCGCGTCGGCAGTCGCCTGGTTGAGGCAGTCGTTGAGCGATCCGCCCCCGACGACGAGGATGCCTGCGACGCGGGCGCCGGTGACGTCCTCGATCTGTGCAATCACCGACGCATAGCGAAGCGCCAGCGAATCGAGGATGACCTTTGCGAGGAGGACCGGGTCGCTGTGGGCCTCGCAGCCTGCGGCGCGAAGCGAGTCCTGCAGCTCGCCGACCATGCTCGCCGGGTTGAAGAACCGCGGTGCGTCCGGCATGACGAACCCCGCGAAGTCACGCACGGCCGAGACGCGCGAGAGCAGGTCGGCGAGGTCCATCGGGCGTCCCGCCGCCGCCCATTCGCGGCGGCACGACTCGAGCAGCCACAGCCCCATCACGTTCTTCAGGAACCGAATCGTGCCGAAGGCGCCCGCCTCGTTGGTGAAGTTGGCGGAATACGCCTGGCCGGTCAGGATGGGCTTGTCGCGCTCGACCCCGACGAGCGACCAGGTGCCGGAGGAAATGTAGGCCCAGCCAGGCTCGAGCGGCGTCGCGGCCACCGCGCTCGCGGTGTCGTGGGTGGCCGGCGCGAGCACCCGGGTGCCGCCGAGGCCGGACGCCGACGACAGATGAGGGTGGAGCGGGCCGAGGTCAGCGCCGCTCGAGACCAGCGGCGGCATCAGGTGGCGCGGCAGGCGCAGCCTGTCGAACAGGTCGTCGTCCCACCCTCCCGTGCGCACGTTCACCAGCTGCGTGGTCGAGGCATCGCTGCGCTCCGAGGCCTGCGCGCCGCACAGCAGGTGATGGCAGAGATCGGGCACCAGCAGCAGCCGCGCCGAGGTGGGAGGCATGCCGTCGCGCACGTGGGCGGCCAGCTGGTAGAGCGTGTTGAGCTGAAGGAACTGAATGCCCGTGCGGCCGAAGATCTCCTCGCGCGGCACCGACGCGAAGACCTGCTCCATGACGCCGTCGGTTCGCTCGTCCCTGTAGCAGATCGGGCCCTCGGTCAGGCGCCCGTCTTCGTCGATCAACCCGTAGTCCACGCCCCAGGAGTCCACGCCGACCGAGTCGATGCGGGCCCCTGTCGCGGCCGCCGTCTCGCCCGCGGCGACGAGACCGGCGCGCACGCCGTCGAACAGGCGATCGATATCCCAGCGGAGCCGGCCGCCTGCGCGCCGGGGCGCGTAGTGGAAGCGATGGATCTCTTCGAGGTGGAGGTCGCCCTCGCCGATGCGTCCGAGCATCGCCCTGCCGCTGCCGGCGCCGAGATCGATCGCCACGTGACAGCTCACGGCGTCGCCTCCAGGTGAAACACCTCAACGAGCTGCCGCGAGACCGGGCGGTCGTCGGGTTCGCTCGGCATCAGCTCGCGCATGGAATGCCACCATCGACGACACACGTCCGTCGCGGCCACGGCGTCCCACTGGGCCTGATCGGCGACCTCGGCGTAGGCGAACAGGTCACGCGTGTCGGGGTCGATGAAGATCGAGTAGGCTCGGACGCCGTGGCGCAGGAGCGTCTCCTCGAGCTCGCGCCAGATCGGGTTGTGGCGCCGCTCGTACTCCGCCTCCCGCCCCGGGTGCACCGACATGCGGAACGCGATGCGCATCACGTCACCTCCCGGTGTCGCGGTCCATCCACACCGGCGTTGCGGCAAACCAGGCGACCGTCGCCAGGAACATCCACCACTTCACCTGGTCGAGGGACACGGCACCCGCGAAGAGGAGGATGGAGGGCACGATGGTGCCCACGAACGCGATCCCGGAAATGACTCGAGCAAGTGTTCTCATGTTCATGGCGACACGGCACGCTCAGGCAGCCGTTCGCAGGTCCTTTCTCTGGAAGAGGCGGCTCATGACGACGTAGAGAACGGCCGCCAGGAACCACCCGGGCAGGCCGACGAAGAAGATCTGGGTTCCACCCGCGCCGACCACGCCGAGGCACACCGCGAGCGTCAGCACCCAGGTGAGCGCGGCGGCCCAATTGAAGGCGATTCCGCTCGCCTCTGCATAGTTGCTGCGGAACCGCAGCCGCCGGGCCAGCCAGAAGTCCACGAACACGATGGCCCCCATCGGCATCAGCACCAGGCCATAGAGCGCCACGAAGCCGAGGAGCTTCATCGCGATCGCCGGGAACATACCCGCGAGCGTCGCCAGCGCGCCGGTGAACAGCGTCACCCGGTAGCGCGAGGATCGCGGTGCGATGGCCTGGAACGCGAGCCCGGCGCGGTAGATGGTCGGGTTGGCGGTGGTCCAGCCGGCCACGATGACGCAGATGACGCCGGCCGCGCCGCACGCCCTGTACGCGAGGGGCCCGGGCAGGACGTCGGTGTTCGCGGGGTTCGCGTGCAGCTGCACGGCGTAGAGTATCGAAGCGGCCAGCCAGGCGAGGAAATGCCCTAGGTACATGCCCGATGCCGTGGAGACGGCGTACCAGGACTTCCGCGCGTAGCGGAGCACCGAGAGATCCGCCATGCCGATGTGCATCGCCATGTTGCAGAACCAGGCGAAGAACATCACGTGCCAGAAGGTGAACTTCACCTGGCCGGGGAGCGGGGCCCCCCCAGTCCAGATCGCCTCCTTCGCCTTCGGCCAGAAGCTCGCCAGCGAATCGACGCCGATCTGGTGCAGGCCGACCAGCCCGAACGCGATGAACACCAGCACCATCCAGGGGGCCGCGATGTTCGCCACCCGGGCCACGACGTTGTAGCCGTACGCCGCGACGAAGGTGACCAGCAGTCCCATGATCAGTGACGCGGCCACCCAGCCGGCGCTGTTCGGATAGAGGTCGTTGAGGCCCGGCATCCGCATGTCGAACCAGACACCGACCGCGGTGGCGTTCACCGTGATCATCGCGCCGGCCAGGAAGCAGAACATCACGCCGTTGGCGATGTTGTAGAGCGTCACCAGCCGGCGCCCGCAGATCTTCTCGAGCTGAAAGTAGAGCGTGAGTCGGGCGCGAGTCGCGATCGGCGCCGTGAGGAAGGTCCAGCTCAGGACCGCGAGCAGGTTGCCGACGAGGAGGCCGGTGATCACGTCGATCGCGGCGACACCCGATGCCACGAACAGCGGGCCGATCATCAGCTCCGTGCCCGCGGTGTGCTCGCCCGCGTACTGGCCGACGAAGCTGCCGACCCTGAGCCATGCCCTCTCGGGGACGGGTGCGCGCTCGTACTCCTCGACCGGCTCCGACTGCGCGGGCGGCTCAATGGCATCCTGCTCCGTCACGGTGGGCTCCTTCGGGTGGTGTCGTCGATCCGTGGCGTGGGTCGCGTTCGCCGGAAGCATGCCAGCATGGACGTCCACGTTCAATAGATTTCGCCCGGCCCTGCGCAGATTTCGCCGGGCGGTCGTCCGACGTGGCGCCACGAACCTCAGATGTGCTCAAATGCCGCGTGCACCGCGGTCGAGGACCGGGGCGCCTCGGCGCCAGCGGCTGCGTGAGACGACGACTATGAATTTCGACCTGACCGACGCGAACATCGCCGAGGACAATCGGCCGCGGCTGGCCGCCCTCGACGAGGACTACGAGGCGCTCGGCCGCCAGCTGGCCCGGCGCGGCGTGGACATCGACTCGGTGACCTCCCGTGCGATGGCGTTCCGCGTCGCGGTGCCGTCGTGGGGTGTGGGGACAGGGGGTACCCGCTTCGGACGGTTCCCGGGACCCGGGGAGCCGAGATCCGTGTTCGAAAAAGTGGACGACTGCGCGGTCGTTCAGGCCCTCACGCGGGTCACGCCGGAGATCTCCCTGCACATCCCCTGGGACCGGCCCGCCGACCCGGCCGAACTCGCTGGCTACGCAGCCGCCCGCGGCCTCGAGCTCACGTCGGTCAACTCGAATACGTTCGAGGATCAGCCCGGCCAGAAACACTCGTACAAGTTCGGCAGCCTGTCGCACACCGAGGCGCCGGTGCGCGCGCAGGCGGTCGCGCACAACCTCGAATGCCTGGAGATAGGCCGGTCGCTCGGCGCCCGCGCCCTTACGGTCTGGATCGGCGACGGAGCGAACTTCCCCGGCCAGCAGCACTTTCGAAGGTCCCTCGAGCGCTATCTCGAGAGCCTCCGCCGGATCTACGCGGCGCTCCCGGACGGGTGGCGGCTGTTCATCGAGCACAAGCTGTGCGAGCCGGCGTTCTACACGACCGTCCTCAACGACTGGGGCACGAGCTACTACTGCGCACGCGATCTGGGCGACCGGGCATTCTCCCTGGTGGACCTCGGGCACCACGCGCCGAACACGAACATCGAGATGATCGTGGCGCGCCTGATCCAGTTCGGGAAGCTCGGCGGCTTCCACTTCAACGACAGCAAGTACGGCGACGACGATCTCGACGCGGGCTCGATCAAGCCGTTCCAGCTGTTCCTCGTGTTCAACGAACTGGTAGACGCGGAATTGCAGCGGGTTCAGGGTTTCGACCCGAGCCACATGCTCGACCAGTCGCACAACGTCACCGACCCGATCGAATCGCTCGTCGTGAGCGCCACGGAACTGGTTCGCGCGTACGTCCAGGCCCACCTCGTTGACCGGGCGGCGCTCGAGGAGCACCAGCGGCGCAACGACGCCGTGATGGCGCTGGCGACGCTCAAGGTCCCGTTCGTCACCGACGTGTCGCCGATTCTCGGCATGGCGCGGCGGCGGGCGGGCGGCGCGGCCGATCCGATCGCCACCTATCGGGCCAGCGGCTACCGCGCACAGAAGGCGGCGGAGCGGGGAGCGGACGCGCGCCGGGGCGCGGGGATTGTGGGATAGGATCGCAGGAGGGAACAGGCAGTAGGCGGCAGGCGTTAGGCAGTAGGCGGTAGGCAGCAAATGGTAGGCGGGCGGTTTCGCGTGTCAGGCGCGGGACCGCGAGCCGCAAGCCGCGGGCCGGGGATGAGGCTGCAATGAGCGACGCGCGACTGGGTGCGACGAGATGGAGTTCGCCGGAGGAGGCCTTCACGTCCGACGAGGCACTGCGCCTGAAAGAGGAAATCGTCGATGTGGGGCGAAAGCTGTGGCTTCGCCAGTACGTGGACGGCAACGGGGGAAACATCAGCTGCCGCCTGACCGACGAATGGGTGCTCTGCACGCCGACGCTGATGAGCAAGGGCGACATGTGCGTGGAGGACGTCTGCCTGGTGGACATGCAGGGCGACAAGGTCGCGGGCGTTCGCCGGCGCTCGAGTGAGATCCTGCTTCACCTGGCGATCCTCAGGACCGTCCCCGAGGCGCGGTCCGTCATCCACTGCCATCCGCCGCACGCTACGGCCTACGCGCTGGCTGGGGTGGTGCCGCCCGAGCGCATGCTCGCCGAGCACGAGGTGTTCGTGGGCCCCGTGGCCTACCTCCCGTACGAAACGCCGGGCACCCGGGCGTGCGCGGAAGATGTGATCCCCTTCGCCAGGGAGCACAACACGATCCTGATGGCCAATCACGGATTGGTCACCTGGGCCGATTCGGTGACCCACGCGGAGTGGTACGTCGAGGTGATGGACACGACGTGCCGCGTTCTCCTCCTCGCCGGCCAACTCGGCCGTCCGCCCGAGCAGATCCCGCTCGAACGGATCGGCGGGCTGATGGCGCTCAAGAAGCGGCTCGGCATGCCGGACGCCCGATTCGGCGCGGACGCGGCACACACGCCGGACCCGGCGGTCCTGCCGGGCGGCATCACGTCAGCGCCGCGTCCCGGCGCCACGCCGCCCGCGCCGCCGAGCGACGAGGACGCGGACATCTGACGGTAGCCTCGACGTGACAGTCCGGCGGGCGGCCTGCGGCTGGCGGCATGCTGCTTGTCACGCTCGAACGAGGCCGGGGCGTTCGGCAGTCAAGCCACCGCCAGTGGAAACGGTTCCCCGGGTTCGAGGCACGGTCCCTCGGCGCCGGCCGCGAGCCGCGGGTCGCATGCCGCAAGCCGCATGGAATCGCAGAAGCCGCGTTTCGCCGTGTTCCAGTTCGCCCGATCGTAAGGTCGCAACGCCGCCCGATCGCAAGAACCCTAGATCTTCACCAACTCTCCGATCTTCACGCTCCGGCCTTGTTCGATGCTCGTGCGGGCGGCAATCCCCGTCAGGCAGGCCATCGCGCCGGCCCGCGAGTTGGGGAGGCGCATGTGGTCGGGCATCTTCACCTGGTGGAAGATGAGGTCCTTCAACCGCTCGTCGCCGCCGCCGTGTCCGCCCTCGACCTTGGGAGTGGGGAGCACGGTCCGCTGGCCGAAGCTCTTGATGACCGCGATCTCGGTCTCGGCGTCGGGCGTCCACGCCTGCCGTTCGTAGTCGCGCACCTCGAGGCGCCCCTTCTCGCCGTTGAACGCGATCCGGTAACCCTCGATCGGAAGGAACGCGTTGACCGAGTACGCCATCGTCGCGCCGTTCGAGTACTTCACGAGCGCGGACATCGTGTCGTACGTGTCGATATCCTCGCGGAACACGCAGCCGTCGCGGTAGTACTGGTCGGCGCTCTCGCAGCCGACGTAGAGCTTCATCCGGCGGTCGTCCTTCGTGATGTCGTAGTAGAAGCGGCAGGCGGTCTTGTGCGGACAGGCGCGGCAGTTCGTCGAACGAAGCCCGCCGTTCCGGCCGTACACTTCGACGCCGCCGCGGGCGACGACCTCGACCGGGTCGGCGTCGAGCCACCAGCTGACGAGGTCGAAGTGGTGGCTGGCCTTGTGCACCCAGAGGCTGCCGCTCCTCGCCTTCAGCCGATGCCAGCGCCGGAAGTAGTCGGCGCCGTGGCTGACGTCCAGGTACCAACTGAAGTCGACGGACACGATGCGGCCGATTTCGCCGGACTGGAGCGTTTCCTTGATCAACTGGTGCTTGGGCGCGTAGCGGTAGTTGAAGGTGACGACGATTGCGCGGTTGTTCCGCCGCTCGGCGTCGAGCACCGCCTGGCACTGCCTCTCGTCGATGACCATCGGCTTTTCCGTCAGCACGTCGATCCCGCGGTCGAGCGCTTCGACGATGTAGCCGGCGTGATAGGCGTCCACGGTGGTGACGATCAGGACGTCGGGCTTCGCGCGATCGCACATCTCGTCGAAGTTCGTGAACGTCGGGCACGTCACCCCGATCAATCCGGGGGCGACCGCGGCGCGCGTCGGGTTGATGTCGCAGAGACCCACGAACTCGACGACGTCGGGGTAGCGGGCCGTGACGCTCTCTCCCCACATGCTGGTGCCGCGATCCCCGGTTCCGATCATCGCGTAGCGTCGCTTGACGGGGGCCGCGGCGGCGGGCACGGAACCGCCCGAGACGACCGCGGCAGCGGCGGCGCCGCCGACAGTCTTCACGAATTCGCGACGTGTCACCAAAGTCGGGTCGGTCAACGGCATGTCAGGCCTCCTCCCGGAGATCGGGCGGACCAAACAGGAATGCGGGCCACATCATACCGCCACTTGGCTGTCACGGGTTGACTCGCGAATCGCGCGTGGTATGTTGGGGGAACAACCAGGAGGCTCCATGGATCCCCGTTATCCGGTGGGCAGGTTCGACCCGGCGGACGCCGGGCCGCTGTCGGGTGCGATCGACGAGATCGCCTCGCTTCCAGGTGGACTCCGGGTCGCGGTCTCGCGCCTGACGATGAAGCAGCTGGACACGCCGTATCGCGAGGACGGCTGGACGGCGCGCCAGGTGGTGCACCATCTGGCCGACAGCCACCTCAATTGCTACGCCCGCTTCCGTCTCGCGCTGACGGAGAGCGCGCCGACCATCAAGCCTTATAGCGAGAAAGCCTGGGCGGAGTTGCCGGACGCGAAGACTGGACCGGTTGACATGTCCATTGCCCTGCTCGAAGGGCTGCACGCGCGGTGGGTCGCACTGATGCGGTCGATGTCGCCGGCGCAATTCCAACAGGTGTTCGTCCACCCCGAGCGCGGCGAGATGTCGCTCGAACTGACCGCCCGCCTCTACGCGTGGCACTGCCGGCACCACCTGGCGCACGTCGGCCTCAGCGCCGCGCGCGGGTAGCGACTCAGCCATTGTTCTTTTCCGGACGCGACCCGCAGGTTGACCTTGACGAGAGACGTGCGCGGGCGTAAGTTAACGGTACTCAAGCCCGGTACATCGAGAGCGAGCCGGGGCCGGATCCTCCGGATCCCGTCCCCGCAAACCACCGGGTGGCGCGGCTGCGGCACGCGCGCCGGTCGCGTCGGTGACGGGCTCGAGCGGCAGTAGTCGATTTTGGCAACTCTAGTGAAAGGAGGGGCAAGAGAAATCGGCGGGTCGGGTGGCTCGCCAGACGAGTTCCGCCTTTCCAAGGAGGAGGCAGTGCCGACTGACAACCAACCACCGGGTGTTCATTAGGCCCGTCGAGGGCAATTGTTGTGATAATCCCCCTCGACGGGCCTTTCGTGTCTCTGCGCCCTCCTGCACCCCATCCTTCCCCGCCAACCCGAACGGACCTGCCGGCCCGCCGTGCGCCGACGCTGGAATGCGGAGCGTGCAGCCTCTTTACGTGCTGCTCCATGGCGACGTATGATGCCGTGCCCCCCTGATCGGCCGCAGGCCGAGAGCCGGCGGCCGTCCTAATTCTGCTTCCGAGGACTCCTATGACGATCGTGCTCGACGGTTCGAACCTCACAATCGAGAAACTGGTACAGATCGCGCGCTCCGGCGCGAAAGTCACGCTCGACCCGGCGGCCATCGACCGGATCAAGGTATGCCGGGCGATGCTCGAGCAGAAGCTGGTCGCCCGCGAGATCATGTACGGCACCAACACCGGGATCGGGGAGTTCTCGGAGAAGATCCTCAACGACGACCAGGTGAAGGAGTTCCAGCGCTACCTGGTCTACAACCACGCCGCCGGCATCGGCGACCCGCTGCCCATCGAGTCGGTCCGGGCCGCGCTCGCGGGGCGCATCAACGTTCACGCGCACGGCAACTCCGCCTGCCGCCCGGAAATCACCCTCACGATGGTCGAGATGCTGAACAAGGGCGTCACGCCAGTGGTGTGCGAGAAGGGTTCCGTGGGCGCGTGCGGGGACCTCTCGCCGATGGCGCAGGCGGCGCTGCTGCTGCTCGGTGAGGGCGAGGCGTTCTACCAGGGCGAGCGCCTGCCGGGCCGGGTGGCGATGGAGCGGGCCGGCATTCCAGTTCCCGGCCTGCACGCCCGCGACGGCCTGGCGGCGATCAACGGGTCCAACATGCTGACCGCGATCTCCGCGCTGCATGTGTACGACATGGGCCGGTGGCTGAAGCAGGCCGACATCGCGGCGGCGATGTCGATCGAGGCGCTGCTCGGCAACCTCAAGCCCTACAGCACCAAGCTCCACGAACTGCGCGGGTTCAGGGGCGCGATCACCTCGGCGCAGAACATCATGAAGGTGATTGCGGGGTCGGACCTGACGACCGGCAAGATGAAGACCAAGGTGCAGGACGCCTACTCGATGCGTTCCACGCCGCAGGTGATTGGCGCGGCGCGCGACGCGCTGGCTTACGCGCGCTCGCAGGTAGAGATCGAGTTGAACGGCGTCGGCGACAACCCGATCTTCGTGCCCGAGCTCAAGCTGACGCTGACCGGCGCGAATTTCCAGGGCTCGCCCGTGTGCCTGCCGATGGACATGGCCGGCGCCGCCGTCACGATGGTGTCGGTGATGTCGGAGCGGCGCATGAACCGGCTGACCAACCCGGCGCTGTCGCAGGGGTTGCCCGATTTCCTCGCGCACGAACCGGGCTTCTACTCCGGCCTCATGCTCAGCCAGTACACCGCCGACTCTCTCATCGTCGAGCAGCGCATCCTCTCCGCCCCCGCGTCGATCATGTCGATCCCGGCCGCAGCCGACCAGGAAGACTTCGTCTCGATGGGCATGAACACCGCCATCAAGAACGGACAGATCCTGGAGAACGCGTACGGCGTGCTCGGCATCGAGTTCATGGCGGCGGCGCAGGCGCTCGACTTCCGCACGTTCACGCCAGGCAGCGGGACGAAGAAGGCGCGCGAGGTGATCCGCCGGCACGTCGCCCACCTCGAGGTGGACCGCCCGCTGTTCGACGACCACAACGCGATGCAGGCGCTGGTCAAGTCGTGCGAGATTCTCGACGAGGTGGAGAAGGCGGTGGGGGACCTGGGCTAGCGGCTGATACTCACGGCTGAAGCCTTGAGCCAACCGTTGCTCACAGGCAGCGGCGACACCGACAGCACAGAGACGCCGCTGCCTTGGGTCAACGGTCGGCGCAGGCCTTCAGGCCTGCGAGAGATTCGCCAGCCGTCGGGCGAGCGCTTCGATCGTCAGCGGCGAGGAGCCTTCCGCCTTGTTGTTGACCAGCACGTAGGCCGGAATGGCGCGGGCGACGGCGCGTCCCACCAGGTCGACGACCTGCGCCCTCATCTCCTCGTCCGGCGCCACAAGGTTGTCGAAAGGCGCGAACGCTTCCCGCTGCTCCTCGTACGTCGCCCCCGGCCGCAGCAGCAGACGCACCATCAGGAACGGCATCGCGTCCGCCGGGACCAGTTCTGCCTGGTCTCCCGGCAGCGGCATCGCCGTCCACGCATTGTAGACGTGCGCCACGCCGTTGCGCGACAGGACGCGCGCGTACTCGCCGCCGATGAGCTTGCGGTCGCGCACTTCCACCGCGTAGTGAAACTCGCGCGGCAGCTGGCCGAGAAAGCGATCCAGCCCGTCGATGAACGCCGCCGAACCGATCCCGGTCCGGCGCAGCACCGGCGGGAATTGAAGGACGAACGGGCCCGCATGGCTGCGGAAGGCGCGCGCAACCGGCTCGAGGAGGTCTTCGACGAACAGCGCGGCCGACAGGAAGTCCGGGTTCGGGTGGTTCGAGCCGCGCACGGGCTCCAGCGCCGAGGTGACTCGGGCGGGCGCCTTGCAGCAGCACGGGAAAGCTTCGGGCAGCTGCTCCGCGTATCGCCGGAAGTCCTCGTCCGGCACCCTCGCGTAGTAGCTGCGGTCCACGCCCACGGTGCCGAACAGCGGGTGGCGTGCGTACTCGCGAAGGCCGTCGCGCGACAACTGGCTCGCGGTGCGCCGTTCCGAATAGACGAGCCCGCGCCAGCCCGGGAAGCTCCACGAACTCGTGCCGAATCGGACGCCTGGCGGCAGCGCGGCGGCGACCGGGCGCAGCCGTTCGAAGCGCTCGTCGAGCGCACCGGCGGCGTCACCGCTCGCGCGCGCGTCGCGGCGAGTGCCCTCATCGTCCGCCGGGAACAGGGACGGCTGATGCGGCATCGGGACCGCCCATCCTCCGTTCTGCGTTCTCCGTTTCGCGACGTCCTACCGGGACACCACCTTGGCGGCGGCGGCGCCGAGGATGCCGAGCGCCTCGTTGATCTCGGCGGCGGTGACGTCCAATGGCGGACGGAACCGCACGCTGCGCCTGCCGCAGCCGAGAATCATCATGCCCATCTCGTAGGCCTCGTCCGCCGCCTGGTCGCGCGTCGCGGTATCCGGGAAGTCGATGGCGCACATCAAGCCTCGGCCGCGGGCATTCGAGAACACGTCCGGCCGCTCCGCCTGGAGCGTGCCGAGGCCGCTCAGCAGATGCGCGCCGACCTCTGCCGCGTGCTCCACCAGTCCGTCCTCCTCGATGATCTCCAAATAGCGCGTGCAGCGGACCATGTCAACGAGGTTGCCGCCCCAGGTCGAGTTCAGTCGGCTGGACACCTTGAACACGTTCTCGGGCTCTTCGTCGAGCTTCGGCCCCGCCAGCATGCCGCACACCTGCATCTTCTTTCCGAAGGCCATCAGGTCAGGCAGCACGCCGGCGTGCTGATGCGCCCAGAACCGGCCCGTCAGGCCGACGCCGGACTGGACCTCGTCGAAGATCAACAGCGCCTCGTTCTCGTCGGCGAGCTGACGCAGCGCCGTCATGAACTCCGGGCGGTAGTGATTGTCGCCGCCTTCCGCCTGGATCGGCTCGATGATGATCGCGGCGATGTCGTCCTTCCGGTCAACGAAGGCGCCCTGGATCTCGCGCACGGCCTCGCGCTCGAGCGCCTCGACGCGCTCGAGTTCGCGCGCGTCAATCGGGAAGCGCAGCGCCGGGTTCGTGATCCGCGGCCAGTCGAACTTCGAGAAGTACTCGTACTTCCGCGGGTCCGCCGTGTTCGTCAGCGACATCGTATAGCCGCTTCGCCCGTGGAACGCGTCGCGGAAATGGACGATCTGGTGGCCCTTCTCGACGGTCGATCCCCTGCGGAAATTGCGGCGCACCTTCCAGTCCATCGCCGCCTTCAACGCGTTCTCCACCCCCAGCGTGCCGCCCGCCACGAAGAACGCGTACGGCAGGTACGGCGGGATGCCGACGCGGCCGAACGTGTCCACGAACTCCGCGAACTCCACCGTGTAGATGTCCGAGTTCGTCGGGTTCGACAGCGCGGCGCGGAGCAGCTTCTCGCGGAACGACGGGTCCGCCATCTTCGCGTGGTTCAGGCCGACCGGTGCCGTCGCGAAGAACGAGAACATGTCGAGCACGCGGCGCCCGCGGCGGGCGTCCCAGAGCCGACGGCCGTGGCTGCGATCGACGTCGAGCACCATGTCGTAGCCGTCGGCCAGGATGTGGCGGCCGAGCGTCTCGTGCACGCGGTCGGCGGTCAGAGTCGGTGTATTCGGGTTGGTGGCAATCATCGGTCCCTTCCTTCGACAACAGGGGCGACGTACGTCTCTTCCTTCACGGTGGATAGCGCCACCACGGTCCGCGTCCGGCTCACGCCCTCGAGCGCGCCGAGTTGATGGAGGAGCAGCTGCCGGAGGGCTTCCATGTCGCGGACGCGCACCTTCAGCAGCAGCGAGAACTCACCGGTCACGTGGTGGCATTCGAGCACTTCATCCAGCCGCACGACCCGCTCCAGCAGCGCGGGCTCGTGCCGGGGGTGGTCCAGGAACACTTCGACGAAGGCCGTGATGCCGGCGCCGACCGCGGCGCCGTCCACGATGGCGGTCCAGCGCCGGATGATCCCCGATGCCTCCAGCTTCTTCAAGCGCTCGTGAACCGCGGCGGTCGAAAGGCCAACCTGACGGGCGATTTCCGCCTGTGCCAGCGACGCGTCACGCTGTACGAGGTGGAGGATCTTGCCGTCCCTTTCGTCTATTGTCGTCGTAATGTTCACTTGCTTCGACATGTTTCAATAATATATTTGGCGAATGGCGTTGTCAAACGAACAATAATTTGAAATATGACGACCAAGCCGTGGGACCAGACCGCGCCGCGATACAATAGCCGGGTGAACGTCAGGCATGAATCCGACGCCCTCGGCGGCCGCGACGTGCCCGCCGAGTCCCTTCACGGCATCCACACGGTACGGGCACTGGAGAATTTCTCCCTGCTCGGCCGCGCCGTCCACCCGAATCTCGCCAGGGCCTTCGGCGCCGTGAAGCTGGCGGCGGTGCGCACGAACAGGGCGCAGGGCGACCTGGCCGAAGACGTGGCGGACGCGCTCGAACGCGCCTGCCGGGAGCTCAGCGACGGCGTGCTGGCTCCCGCCATTGAGGTGGACGCGCTGCAGGGCGGCGCCGGGACCAGTACGAACATGAACGTGAACGAGGTGCTGGCCAATCGGGCGCTGGAACTCCTCGGCTCGTCCCCTGGCCGCTACGACCGTGTCTCGCCGGTCGATCACGTCAATCTCCACCAGAGCACGAACGACGTCTTCCCGACCGCGCTGCGCGTGGCGGCCATCTGGGGCCTCCGTGCGCTGGAGCCGGCCGTCGTGGCGCTCCAGGAGTCGTTCCAGGCCAAGGAACAGGCGTTCGCGCACATCGTCAAGGTCGGCCGGACCGAGATGCAGGACGCGGTGCTGACGACGCTCGGCCGCGAGATGTCGGCTTACGCGGAGGCGCTCAATCGAGACCGGTGGCGGCTCAACAAGTGCGAGGAGCGGCTGCGCGTCGTGAACCTCGGGGGAACGGCGATCGGGACGGGGCTGGCCGCGCCGCGGGAGTACATCTTCCGGGTCGTGGACGAGCTCCGCGAGACGACCGGCCTCGGTATGGCCCGCGCCGAAAACCTGGTGGAGGCGACGCAGAACGCGGACGTCTTCGTCGAGGTGTCTGGATTGCTGAAGGCGCTGGCGTCCACGCTGATCAAGATCTGCGGCGACCTCCGGCTGCTGTCGTCGGGGCCGGACGCCGGCCTCGGCGAGATTCGGCTTCCCGCCCGCCAGGCAGGTTCGAGCATCATGCCGGGGAAGGTGAACCCGGTGATTCCGGAGGCCGTCACGCAGGCCTCTCTCCTGGCGATCGGCCACGACCAGGCGTTGACGATGGCCGCGTCGATGGGGAGCCTGGAGCTGAACCCGTTCCTGCCGCTCGTGGCGCATTGCCTGCTCGAGAGCTTCGACCTCCTGGCCAACGCGTGCAGCGTGCTGAGGACGCACTGCGTGGACGGGATCGAAGCGGACGAAGCGCGCTGCCGCCGCCAGGTGGAGAACGCGACGGCGAGCGCGACGGCGCTCGTGCCGCTGCTGGGCTACGAACGCGTCAGCGAACTGGCGGCCGCGGCGCGGCGGGACGGCCGGGGCATCAAGGACGTCGCGGTCGCGTCCGGATGGCTGACGGCGGGGCAGTTCGACGAGGCGACGAGCCCCGAGGCGGTGTGCCGGCTCGGGTTCCGTCGAGGGAACGGAGAACGGAGAACGTAGGACGGCTCTGCCATGCAACCGACACCTCGGTCCCTTCGCCTGCACATCGGCATCTTCGGGCGGCGCAATGTCGGCAAGTCGTCGCTGCTGAACGCGATCACCCGTCAACATGTGTCGATCGTGTCGGAGATCTCCGGCACGACCACCGATCCCGTCGAGAAGCCGATGGAACTGCTTCCGCTCGGGCCCGTGCAGTTCGTCGATACGGCCGGAGTGGACGACGAGGGCGCGCTCGGCGCGCTGCGGATCGAACGGACGACGGCGGTGCTGGACCGGGTGGACCTGGGCGTGGTGGTGACCGAGGGCGGCGGCTGGGGCACGTTCGAGGACACGCTGATCGGGGAACTAGAGGCCCGCCGTGTCCCCGTGCTGGTCGTCTTCAACAAGTCGGACGTGCGGATGCCAGGCACCGACGAGCTGGCGCGCCTCCACCTCGCGCGCGTCCCGTCGGTCGCGGCTTCCTCGCTCACCGGGGCCGGCGTGGCCGAGGTGCGCGAGGCGCTGCTGTCGCTGGCTCCAGCCGACTTCTTCGACAGCCGGCGTCTCGTCAACGACCTCGTGCCGCCCGGCGAAGTGGCGGTGCTCGTCGTGCCGATCGACAAGGAAGCGCCGAAGGGAAGGCTGATCCTGCCCCAGGTGATGGCCATCCGCGACCTGCTCGACGGCGAGTCGATGGCGCTCGTCGTCCAGGAGCGCGAACTGAGGCGGGCGCTCGAGAGGCTGACACGGCCGCCCGCGCTCGTGGTCACCGACTCGCAGGCGTTCCTGAAGGTCGCGGCGGACGTGCCGGCCGGCGTTCCCATGACGTCGTTCTCGATCCTGATGTCGCGCTTCCAAGGCGACCTGACCGAGCAGGTGCGTGGGACGCTGGGGATCGAGCGGCTGAAGGGGGGCGACCGCGTGCTCGTCGCCGAGGCGTGCAGCCACCACCCGGTGGGTGAGGATATCGGCCGCGTGAAGATCCCGCGCTGGCTGACGCAGTACGTCGGCGCGAAACTGGAGTTCTCGCACGTCCAGGGGCGCGACTTCCCGTCCGACCTCGGGCCGTATCGGTTGGTGGTGCACTGCGGCAACTGCGTGGGGAACCGTCGGGAGATGATGTCGCGCATCCACAGGTGCCGGGTGGCCGGCGTGCCGATCACCAACTACGGCCTCACGATCGCGTACTCGCTGGGGATCTTCGAGCGTGCGCTCGGACCGTTCCCCGCCGCACTGGAGGCGCTCGGTGCCGCCCGGGCTTGAACGGCTCGACCACGACGCGATGGTCAGCTGGCTCCGCGAGCAGGATCCGGCGGCGCTCGATCGGCTGTGGGCCCGGGCCGACGCGGTGCGCGCGGCGATCGTCGGCGACGCGGTCCACCTGCGCGGTCTGATCGAGATCAGCAACCACTGCATCCGGCACTGCCTCTACTGCGGGATCCGGGCGTGCTCGGACGGGATCGCGCGCTACCGCATGACGGCGGACGAGATCCTGGCCTGCGCGCGCGATGCGAAGCGCCTGGGCTACGGCACGGTGGTGATGCAGTCGGGCGAGGACCCCGGTCTGACGCGCGAGTTCATCGGCGGCGTGATCCGGGCGGTCAAATCCGAAACGGGGCTGGCGATCACGCTCAGCCTGGGCGAACGCACGGACGAGGACTTGATCGCATGGAAGGAAGCCGGGGCCGACAGGTTCCTGCTCCGCTTCGAGACGTCGGACCCCGCCCTGTACCGCCGCATACACCCTTCACTGCCCGGGACGCAGTCGAACCGCGTGGCACAACTGCTGCGGATGCGCGCGATGGGCTACGAGATTGGCAGCGGCGTGATGGTGGGGATCCCCGGCCAGACGTGGGACATCCTCGCTCGCGACATCGAGCTGTTTCGCGAGCTGGACATCGACATGGTTGGCATCGGCCCGTTCCTGCCGAGCCCGCGGACGCCGCTTGGCGGAGAGGCCGCCGAGACGCTGCGCGCGTGCGACGGGAACCAGGTGCCGAACAGCGAGCTCATGACCTTGAAGGCCGTCGCGCTCACACGGCTCGTGTGCCCGGAGGCGAACCTCCCGAGCACCACGGCGCTGGCCACCCTCGATCCGGCGGCCGGCCGCGAGCTGGGGCTGGCTCGCGGGGCGAACATCGTGATGCCGAACGTGACGCCGCCCGCGTATCGGGTCCTGTACGAAATCTACCCCGGCAAGGCCTGCATCCACGAAACGGCGCAGGCCTGCCAGGGCTGTCTCGAACGCCGCATCCAGTCGATCGGGCGCCACGTGGGGACGGGACCTGGGGGACGGCGAAAGAGAAACGAAGAACGGAGAACGGAGAACGTCGAACGGTAGATCGGTGTCATTTCTCCCACGTGAGCGTCAGAACGACGTGTTCGTCCTGCCCGTTGCCATCGTCCAGGGTGACGGCGCGTTCGCCGACGATCTTGAAGCCGGACGCCGCGACGAAGCGACCTTCAACCAGGACGATTCTCAACCCCTCCAGTGATTCCATCGCCGAGGCGGTCCCGCTCTCCTCGGATTCGCCCGTTACGTCGATGCTCCACGTCGTCCGTTTTCCTTCGCGGGACACGCGGCTGGAGCAGAGGATTCCCTCCACCGCGCAGATCCGTTCGAACAGGACGTCGATTCCGTCGAACGTCGCGATCGTGTGCACCTCGAACGGGACAGTGTCCTTCAGCACCGTGCGAGACACCGAGCGCCCGCCGAGTGATTCGAGCAGTTCCACCAGGGGCGTGGGGTTCGAAATCATCTCCTGACGGTACTTCTCCTCTTCGCTCGACCGCTCGTCGGGTTTCTCGGAGTTCGAGCGCACATTGCTCTCCGTGATGCTCCAGGTGACCGACCCTCCGGGATCGAGGTACATCACGTTGCGCGTTTCCTTCTCGATGCACGCCGCGCCGAGGACCGACAGCGCAATGATGGCCGGTGCCCCGACGATCCAGGCGAAACTGCGGGCGAAGGTTCTGCTCATGGCCGCCTCCTTGTGTCTCTAACTGGAAGACGGCATCACGTGAAGAACCGAACGGGCAGGCCGCCGCCCGGCAATGGCCTCGGCCGGCCAAAGGATTTCTGCCCGCACGCGGGTGGTGATAAGGTAGGGCGCCATGTGCGCTGCGCAGAGCACGGCGCTGCTCGTCGAGGCCCGCGCGGGGTCGGTCGTGGCGTTGAACGAGCTCTACGCGCGATACGCGGGGCGCCTGCTGTCCCTGATTCGCCTTCGCATGGGTCCCGGGCTTCGTCCGGGGGTGGAATCGCGCGACATCCTCCAGGCCACCCTCCTCAAGTCGTTTCAGCATCTCGAGCAGTTCAACGGCGCGGACGGCCGGAGCCTGATGGCCTGGCTGGCGCGAATCGCGGAGAACGAAATCCGGGATCAGGCCGATTGGCAGGGCCGGCAGCGTCGAGACAAGGCGAAGGAAGAACCGCTCGACCCGGTCAACGCGCAAGTGACGGCGCACGTGAGATCGGCGGCGACGCAACTGATCGTCGACGAAGAGACCGAGCGCCTCGAACAGGGGATTGCCGCGCTCGACGAGCCGTACCGTGAGGCCATCCTGCTGCGGAAGTTCGAGGAATTGAGCTACGCGGAGATGGCGGTGCGCCTCGGTCGAAGCGAAGACGCGTGCCGGATGCTCGTCGCCAGGGCGATGGTGGCCCTGACGATGAAGCTTCGGGAGCGCACATGACGGGCCCGCCGCTCGAGGAACGCTTCGCGCGATTCGTGGAGCACTACGAGTTCCACGGCGCCGAGCTCGATCCGCACGCACTCTGCGAGGATCGCCCCGACCTGCTGTGGTCCCTCCAGGCGCTCATCGACCAGTACCTCCGCATCGCCGGGCGGCTCGGTCCGACCGAACCTGGCGATGCGCTGCCTGCAATGCCTGCGAAGGCCGCGCTGCCGACCTTCGCCGGCTTCCGCACGATCGAGCGGCTGGGCGGCGGGGGAATGGGCGAGGTCTACAAGCTCCAGGACATCACGCTCGACCGGACGGTGGCCGCCAAGGTGCTCCGTCCCGACGCGAGGGTTCCGGCCGGACTGGCCACGGCATTCGGAGAAGCCCGGGCCATGGCCCTCTTCACGGATCCCCGGTTCGTGCAGGTATTCGAGTTCCGCGCCGACGCGAAGCCGCCCGTCATCATCATGGAGTACGTGGACGGGTTCGAGCTCGGGCGCATCGCGCCTTCACTCGAGCTGCGCCAGCGTGCGCGGATCATGAAGGAGGTGTGCGAGGCGATTGCGCACGCCCACAGCCTGGGCCTCCAGCACCGTGACCTGAAGCCGTCGAACATCATGCTCGACGCGGCGCTGAACCCGAAGATCCTGGATTTCGGCCTGGCGTCCGGCGCGCCGGGCGACGGGCACTTCGTCGGCACGCCCCCGTACCTGGCGCCCGAGCAGCTCGACGCGTCGCAGAGGATCGACGCGCGCACGGACGTCTACGCGATGGGTGTCGTCCTGTACGAGCTGCTCTGCGGCGAGCCCCCCTACCGAGGGGCGAACACCGCGGGCGTGATCCGCGCGGTGAAGGCGGGCCAGCCGAAGCTGCCGGTGGAGATTGACGCGGCCGTACCGGAGCCGCTCCAGGCGATTGCCCTTCGGGCCATGGAGCGCGACCCGGCTGACCGTTATCAGTCAGCCCGGGAGATGGCGCTCGACATCGGCCGATACCTGGACGGCCGGCCCGTCCTCGCGCGCCCGTCACACTACGCGTCGGCCCTCGCGACGCGGGTGCGGCCGCATCTCGATCAGATCCAGGAGTGGCTGCGCCTGCGGCTGATCTACCCGCACGAGGCGGCCCGCCTGACGGCGTCGTACCGCGAGCTGGAAGGCCGCGAGGACGACTGGATCCTGGCGAGCCGCGTCCTGTCGTATTCGCAGATCGCGCTCTACCTGGGGGCGCTCTTCCTGATTGGCGGCAGCCTGTTCTACTTCGGCGTCCACCGGTTCTACAACAAGGTGAACGGGGTCCTGCAGCCAATGGTCGTGCTGGCGGTCCCATTCGTCGGATTGAATCTCACGGCCCACACGCTGGCGCGCCGCGACCACCGGGCCGTCTCGGTGGCGTTCTACCTGGCGGGCGTCGTTCTGCTGCCGTTGTTCCTCCTCATCGTGTTCCACGAAGCGGGGATCTTCCTCGTGACGCCAGGGTCGACGCAGATCTTCACCGACGGGTCGATCTCGAACCAGCAACTTCAGGTCACGATATTCGTGGCCTGCGCGTGGGCCTGCTGGCTGGCGCTCCAAACGCGGACCGCCGCGCTGACGACCGTCTTCGGCCTGCTGGTGCTGTTGTTCGCGCTGTCGGTGCTCGGCGACTACGGCCTGCGGTCGTGGGTCGAAGACGGCAAATGGGATTTGCTGGCGCTTCACCTCGCGCCGCTGATTGTCGTCTACGCCGCGGCCGGCGCCGCGATTCAGCGATCGCGCCCGTGGTTCGCACTTCCGATGTTCATCGCGTCCGCGATGGTGTTGATCGCGTCGCTGGAGCTGCTGGCCCAGAACGGCAAGGCGTTCGAGGTGTATGTCCCCTTCTCGCTCCGATCGTACCAGCCAGTGACGGTCGACGACCAGACGCTGTTGGACACCCTGGCGGCTATGAGCCTCAACGGGATCGTGTTCTACCTGACGGGCCTGGCGCTCGAGCGCTTCGGTTCCGAGGCGATGCGGCCGGCGGGCCTCCTGCTGTTCATCGTGTCGCCGTTCGCGGTGCTCGAGCCGATCGGCTACCTGACGAAGACCGGGCAGTACTGGCAGGCCTACGACTGGTGGTACCTGGCGCTGGCCTTGACGGCGGCCTTCCTCAGCCACCAGCGGCAGCGGCGGAGCTTCTACTATGCCGGCGTGCTGAATGCGAGCGTCGCACTCTGGCTCATTGCCGATCACCGGAAGTGGTTCGACAAGCCGAACTGGGCGATGGCCCTGATCGTGGTAGGGCTCGCGGTTCTGGCGGCGGGCTTCTTGCTCTCGTCGAAGGAGCGGGCCCGGTCGCGCCCCGGCCACCAGCCGGGCGACGCGCGACAGAAGGAATGATCGAGAAATGGAGAACGGAGAATGGAGAACGGAGAACGCCGGACGATAACTTCTGGATTCTGGCTTCTGGATTCTGGATTCTATCTTCTATCTGCTGTCTTCGTGAGCGTCACCGTGAAGCAACTGCCGACGTTCGGCTCGCTCTGCACCGTGACGTCCCCGCCGTAAAGTTGCGCCACTTTCTTCACGATCGACAATCCGAGCCCGGTCCCCGGGATCATGCGCGTGCGGCCGTTCTTGATCCGCACGAACTCCTGGAACAGGCGTGAAGCTTCGTTCGCCGACAACCCGATGCCGGTGTCCGCGACGTCGACGCGCACGCCACCCTCGGTCGGCGCGAGCGTCACGTCCACGCGCCCGCCGGCGCGGTTGTATTTCACCGCGTTGCCGACCAGGTTGTTGAACAGGATCTCCACCTCGCCGCGGTCCGCGGTCACAGGGACGTGGGCGGGGGAGTGCAACGCGAGCGTGATCCCGCGCCCAGGCCACACGTGCCGGTGCCGATGTAGATCACGGGCCGCGTCACCACCTCGCGCCGCAGCTCGGCGTTCCGCGCCGCACGCACGGTCCCGCACGGCGCGTTCTGGTGGCAGAGGGGGCCGGCCGCCAGCCACTCGACGAACCGGGGGCATGGGCGTGCGGGCGAGTGCCAGCACTCGGCGCAGCAGGGCACGAACGACGTCTCCACACTCGGTGCGCTCATTTGCCGGCCGCCTCCCGCCGCAGGGTCCTGAGGATCTTCACCGCGCGCTCGGCCGTCGCGCCGGCGTGGAACTCGCCGTTGACCGCCATCAGCGGCGCCAGGCCGCACGCGCCGAGGCAGGCGACGACTTCCAGGCTGAACAGGCCGTCCCGCGTGGTCTGGCCCGGCTTGATCTGGAGCGTGCGCTGGATGGCATTGAGCGTCTGGAGCGAGCTCTTGACGTGGCACGCCGTGCCGCGGCACATCTGGATGTGGCAGCGGCCGAGCGGCTGGAAGCGGAACTGGTTGTAGAAGGTCGCGACGCCGTAGACCTTGCTCGCCGGCAGCCGCAGGTGCCGGCCGATGCGGACGACCGCGTCGCGCGAGAGGTAGCCGTGCGCCTCCTGCACGTCCTGGAGGGGCGGGATCAACGCCTCGCGCCGCCCCGCGGGGTACTTGCCGACGAGAGAATCGAGGTCTGGTGTGATCATCGACGCTCGTGCGACGGGAGCTCGTGTGCGAAGTAGGCGACCCTGTCGAGCGCCATCATCAAGTCCACGTTCTCGACGTGGAGACCGGCGGGGACTCGCAGCCGGACCGGAGCGAAGTTGAGGATGCCTTTCACGCCCGCGAGAATGAGTCGGTCCGAGACGGACTGCGCCTCGGAGGCCGGGACCGCGATGACGCCCACATGGATGCCCTCGCGGGCGATGACTTCGGCCATCTGCTCGACCGGATAGCAGCGGCAGCCGTGCAGGATCCGGCCTGTCTTCTCGGAAGCCCGGTCGAACGCCGCGGCAAAGCGGATCGGCTGGCGGTTGCCGTAGTAGGCGAGGATCGCGCGACCAAGGTTGCCGACACCCACCAGCGCCGCAGCGGTTTCGATCGATCGGGCGAGGACGGAGTTGATCGCCTCCACCAGTTCCTGGGTGGCGTAGCCCTTCCGTGGACTGCCGCTGAAGCCGATGGTCATCAGGTCCCGGCGAACCTGGGCGGCGGTGCTGACGGCCAGGCTCGCGAGCTGGTGTGAGTAGACCTGCCGAACGCCAGCGGCCAGCTGCTCGTGGAGCAGGCGGCGGTACAGGCTGAGGCGGCCGAGCGTGTTGATCGGAATCCGCGATGGCGAGGTGTTGGGTGGTGCCGGGCTCATGACTGTGAATCCACTCATATTGTGAATCAATTCACAGATTACTTCATGCCGGAGATTCAGGGGCCGTCAAGGGGGGCGTTCCGACGAAAGGCCGGACGGTCAAGAAATGCCGCGGCGCGACCGGCGCCGCGCCAGAAGCCAGACAACGAGCGCGACGACCGCCAGCGATTCGACGACGATGCCGGCGCCGAGCAGTGTCCAGGACGGCGCCCATCCCTCCTCCGGCGCGTCCGGGCTGGTGAGGTCGGACGCCAGGACGAACGACAGCGCGTCTTTCACGCGCTCCATGGCCTGCTGGTGGGCCGCCAGCTTCTCCGCCGGCACCGAGTCGGCCAGCGACCGGTAGTCGAACGAGAGCCGCAATTCCGTCTGGGCCACGCTCAACGCCGACGAGAAGGCAAACGCGTCGGTGGTGATCGTGCTGCCGCGGCGGCCGATGCGAAACGGGCTCGCGGCGCGTACGACCACCTGGTGCCGCACGTGCACCGGGTAGGGAACGGCCAGCGGTGTCCGCCGTGCGGACGCGACCGACTTGGGAAGGTGCTCCCGCACTTCCCAGCCCGACAGCTTGCGAATGCCGTTCTTCCAGAAGGACGGCAATTCGTACGATTCGGAGAGCTCGACGATGTTCCGGGCTCGATCGTCGCGCACGTCGGGAGGTGAAAGCGCCTTGATGTCCGAGTCGTCCCGCGCGAAGTCGTCCAGGAACTTCCTGGCCAGGTCATGCGGCGCTGTCGTCGCCAGTTCACGGCGCATGTCGTCGGCTTCCCTGCGGCGGAACGTGCTGACGACGTCGAAGCGTGTCGGCGCACCTGGACGCCCCAGTGTGTACACCTCCTTCACCTCCATCAGCGGCTCGCGGCTGTCGGGCTCCGGTATGGCCGTCAGTGAGCGCGTGCCTGCCCGGAGGATGAGCGCCCGCTCGAACTCTGGAGGGTCTCGCTCCTCGAGGCGCCCGCCCATGTCGGACTCGGTCGGGTCGATCCAGACCTGCCGCCCGTCGATGATGGCGTTGACGATCGCGTGATCGAACGCGAACGGCGACGGCTGCACCCCGTCGAGGCCGCGCCGCCGGTCGGTGTCCACGAGCGCGGGAGCGGCATCGATTCCAAGTTCACGAAGCAGCGCCACGAGGAGCAGCGACTTGTCCTTGCAGTCGCCGAAGCGCTGCCGCAGGACTTGTGCGGGGGGGTGCGGCCGATGTGAGTTCGGCCCCATCTCGATGCCGAGGTACCGGACCTCGTCCTGCACGAAACGCGTCGCCTCGGCCGCGGCGGCCGGCAGGCCGCCGGCCGTCGCACGAAACTGATCGGCCAGCCTCGCGACCTCGCTCGACGGTCCCATCTGCTGCTCGAACAGGCCGCGCGCCCAGTCGGCGACCTCGCCCCACGACCCGAAGGTGCCCACCTCCACGCGTGGGTCGGGGTCGAACCATCCGGGCTCGTCGTCGTCCACGTCGGGCGCCTCGACGTCACGAGCTTCCCACGTGTAAGTGCGCCAGCCGCCGTCCGTCTCGACACGGGGCGACTCGGTGGTGTGGCGTGGCGCGATGTGCAGCGTCGTGGCCTCCGGGGCATGGATCACGTGCCGCACCACGCGGACCGGCGAGTCGAAGGAGAGCGCCAGCTCGTCGTCGAAGGCACCGCCGAGGATGGGGTTGGAGCCTTCGAGCGAGTACGCGTAGTCGAGCGTGTCCCCGGGACGCAGGTCGCGGAGAAAGACGACGGCCGTCAACTCGCCGCTGTAGATCTGCTCGTCGAGATCCGTCTCCCGCTGGATGACCCGGACGTCCGCCGGCCGGAACGAGAACACGTCCTTGCCGCCGCGCAGCAGGCGCACGTGATGGATGACCAGGCGCTGGTAGGACGGGTCGAAATGGACCTGGATCTCCGAGGCGTTCTGCACGCCGGCCGTCGAGAGCGGGGTCCACGCGAAGCGATGGTACTCGACCATCGCCGCGCCAATCGTGACCTGATGATCCACCAGCAGGTAGAGGCGCCCGGAGTCGGCCCGCGTGTCCTTGAGGGCGCCGAGAGAGGGAAGCGACAACTCGCGAACCCAAGCCGCGGGCGGCGCAATCGACCACGCGGCGCGGGCCGGCAGGCGGCCGTCGAGGCCAGGCGCCGCGCCGACCGGTACGGCGAGGCAGACGGCCACAAACAGCAAGGCCCTGTGCGTGATCAGACCGCGGGAAATGGTGAGCGCCCGGCGACGTGAACGAAGCGGTCGTGCGGCGTGAACGTGCGGCGGCCCGGGTGAGACCATCCGGTGAAGTATAGGGGATATCGCCCGGCATCCGCTTCAAAGGGCGATTCTGGGGACAATCGGTCAGACGCGGTCACGACGCGACGCAGGATGGCCAGCGCTTCCCTCTCACCGGGTAGCGTCTGGTGCGGAGACGTCGGTTCGCAGGTGTATCTCCGGAGGGTCGGCCCCGGCGATCTTCAGCCTCGATTCGCCTTCCATCGCCCCAAGCAGGGCATGCGAAACGCGCTCGTCGATCTCGCCGCCCTGACGCAGGTCAACAGCATAGCGAATGACGACCTCGACCGCTGACGACGTGGCACGCAACCGGATGCCAGGCTGCAGGGCATCCGACGAAACCGAGATGATCGTTCTCTCCATCTGCCGATACTGGCGGTCCAACTCGGCGCGATAATCCACGAGGGCGTCAGTGACCGCGCCGAGCAGTGTGTCCTTGATCAACCTGAAATCGACGCCGCGCGGCACCGTGAGCGCAATCTCGTGCCAGACGAAACTGGTGCCGGGAATCTGCTTGAACAAACCGGCTCCCGGTTGAAACACGACGGAGTTCGAGAACGCGACCACGCGGCCGGTGGGAGCGTCGAACCCCCCGCCGCCCAGTTCCATCAGGTGCAACCGCACGAGCCCGATGTCGATGACCTCCCCCGTCACCCGGCCGATTTGCACACGGTCGCCCACGCGAATGCCGAACTTACCTATGAGGAAGAAGTAACCCACGATCGAGAGAATCACGTTCTGGAGAGCGACCGCTACGCCGGCCGTGAGCAGACCGGCGAACGTCAGGATTGAGCCGAGCCGGGCGGCCAGCGTGAACGCGATGGTCAGCGTGATGACGGACCAGACCATGAGTTTCCGGAGCAGCAGGAACTGATGCCGGCGGCGCGGGTCGTGGACGTACCGATACACGCCACGCCGCCACAGTTCACCGGCGCCAATCACCGCCACGATGAACAGACACAGGAAACCCACCCTGGTCCCGAGGTGCTTCAGGTCGGCCTGGTACCGGGCCGTGAGAGTGTCACGCCAGGTCGTGAGGTTTCTCTGGTACAGACTCAGCAGGACCGATTGCTTGCTCAACGGAGCGACGGCCGATGACGTCTGCTTGAACTCGGCGGCGAGCGCATCGAGTTGCTGCCTTTCCTGGGCGAGCAGGGCCGGATCCGCCGTGTCTGCCTGGGCGGCAAGCTCATCGCCCCTCTTGGAGAGGTCGCGGAGTCGAGCGGCGAACGGTGCGCGAAGATCCCGTGAGGATTTCGAGAGTGCAGTCGTCTGCTCGATGATCGAATCGATCGTTCGGATCTTCTCGGAAAGTACCAACACATCCGCGGCCAGACCCCAGATGCTCGAAACATCCGTCCCGCTCGACGCCGCCGGACTTGCACCGGGAGGCTGGCTGGCAGACGCGCCGCCGCCCTGTGTGCTGTTCGCGGGGTTCAGGGTTGCGGCGGGAACCGAACTGGCCAGGGCTTCGATTTGCGCACGAAGACCGGACACGCCCGCACTGCTCATACTCGTTCCGGCGACGAACTCCGCCATGCCGTGAACCGCTTCTTTGCGGGCCGCTGTCAGGTTCAGCTCGCTCTGCAATTCCACGATCTGCGACTCGAGTTCCTGGCGTCTCGGACCCGTTGCGCCGGGCAACTTCTGACGGGTCACCTCCAACTCGGCCTGCGTGTCCCCATACTGTTTATCGACCTTGTCCTCCATCTGACGAAGCGCCTGGGAGCGCGTTGGAGAGCTGCCGGCGCCCGGGGTGCGGCTCGACGCGGCACGCCTCGCGATAGCGTCCGCCTGCGCCCGTGCGAAATCGAAGGCGAGCCGAACGGCCTGGTCGGCAATCTGGCGGTTGTCGTAGACGATGAACTGATCGTCGGGATCGGAGGCAGTTGCCTGCTCGACCGCCAGTTCGCGATACCAGGTGATGGTCCGGTTCAGGAACTGGATCAGCTGCGAGGCGTCAGGAGCGGTCGCCTGTGCCGTCTGCGAAAACGACAGGGAAGTGCCGGCAATGCTCGACACAAGGAAGGCGAGCAGCAGCCCGGCTGAGCGTGTGTTGTTCACCGGTGCCTCACTTCCTCATGCGCTCGGCCCCGAGCGAGCGGCGACCGCACCGGCCTCGGAGTGCAAGATTTCAGCCAGTTGTTCGTGGTCGTGGCGGCAAGCCGATGAGCCAGGCGCTTGACGTTCACCCGAACATCGTGACGGTCTGCGACATCGGGTCGTCGGACTTGCGCGCCTACATCGCGATGGAGCTCGTCGACGGGGTCACGCTCCGGCAGATGCCGCGACGCACGACCTCGCGAGGGACCTGGCGGTTGTTCGGGATCACCTGTCGGAAGTGTCGGCCTCCGGCGCACACGCCGCAGCTGCGCGTCGAATGCCATTCGCCGGGATCAAGATCTCGTCGCTGGCTGTTCTGGTCCTCGTTGCCATCGCCGGCGCGCTGCCGCTGGTCGCGCGGCCGCTCACCCCTCGTCGGCCGCCGGCGCGCCGCCCGCGCGCACGACGTCTTCCTGCCTGACGCGCTCGACGTTGAACTTCGCAGCCGCCGTCGCCATCTTGCCCAGCACCTCGTCCACGTCGAACTCGGTGGCCTTGGAGAACCTGATCGGGTTGATCCGGGCGGCGACGAACGGCTTGAGGTAGGGACTCGTCAGGCCGCGCGCCTTGAGGCTCTCGACGATGGTCACCACCTGGTCGTCGATCGCCAGCAGCTTGCGCGCCCACTTCTCCCGACGGCCGAGCGCGCGCGCCAGCGGTTCCTCGAGGAAGGCCTCGATCCGGCGCAACACCGATTGGTAAGCGCCGCCGCTGAATCGCGGCCGCTGCTCGTAGCAGAGGCCCAGGGTCAGGTACGAGGGCTCTTCGAACTCGAACGCGTAGGAGGATTCCGGCTGCTTCGAGAGGGTGGCCAGCTCCCGCGCCATGCGAACGGTTTCGAGCGCCTTCTCGCGGAGGTTGTGCGCCTTCTCCGTGTTCAACGCGAGGATCTTGAACGCGACCTCCTGCTCGGGCACGACCAGCGCAACCACCGTCCGCGCCCCCAGCCGCTTGAGCGCCTGCAGGCGGTGGTTGCCGTTCGGCGTCCAGTAGCCGTCGTCGCGCCGCATCGCGACGATCGGATCGAGGAAGCGGCCGATCTTCTCGATGACCGTCATCAACCGCTTGACGTGGGTCTCGGAGGCGTCGCGCTGGTAGGGCGTGGGCTCGACGCGGTCGATGGGGAGGGCCGCCAGCAGCAGGTCCTTGCCGCCGAACGGCTCGCGGTAGGTCCCGAGCACCGCGCCGCCGTCCTCCTCGACCTGGTGTGCCAGCCCCTGAAGGCCCACACTGGCCGCCTTCGTCTCGGCGGGCAAGAGGCCGACCGATCCCGGCTTCACCTTCTTGCGACGCACCGGCTTCTTCCGTGGCATAGAGTTCCGTCAGGCGAGCACCTCCGGGCCTGCCTGGAGGCGACCTCCGCGTAGCGGAGCTACGGTGAGAGCGGGGTGGGGTGGAGGGGGCCGCTCAGGCCGGCCTGGCGGTGAGCCATTTCAGCGGCGCGACGCTCTCGATCCGCAAGGAGTGCCTCTTCACGTCGGTTGCCAACGATCCGGGCCGGCCCCCAGGCGCCGAGCAACATCCGCTCGGTGGACGCGGCGTAGCGCTCCGCAATCACGCTGTTCCATGGGGTGATGTGACCCAGGTCGTCGTCTGTCGTCGATTGACCTCTCGCCATTGGTGATACTCCTCAACGCTGCTCGGTGTCCGCCAGCGCGCGCAGTTGTTTCAGCGCCGCACTGGCCGCCTCAGCAGCAGGATCTCCCTCGGGAAACTCCCAAATCAGGTCGTCGTGGTCGTCCACGATGGCCGGGATGAGCATGCCGCGCTCGGCGAACCGCAAGGCGGTACGCGCGGCGGTCCGAATCGTCGGGAAACGGAGACGCGGCAGCACTCCTCCCAGGTGACGAACAACGAGCGAAGCGGCCATGGTCGACCTCTCGTGATGAGCCAGACCGTCCGAGCGTGGAGTCCGCGGCGATCCAACTGCACGAGCCGTTCCAGGCTCGACCGGCACGCCTCGAACCTGATTTGCACGATTCCGAAGTCGGGCGTTCGGGAATAGGTCCCCGAGAGGCAGACTTTGGTCAGACTTTTCCCCCGCCAGTAAACCAGCCGGTTCTCGGCCGGCCGGTCCTGCCCGGCGCGGCGGTTTGCGCCCGGCAGAACCGCCGGCGCCGTCTCAAGCTCCGGCCGCGCGGGCGGCGGCCGGCCGGATGTTCTGGTTCACGTGGAAGAAATTGGTTGGATCGTACCTGTACTTCACTGCCGCCAGACGGTCGTAGTTCTCGCGGTAGCTTGAGCGAATCCGATCCTGACCTTCGTCCATCATGAAGTTCACGTAAGCGCCTCCGGCGCTGAACGGGTGCGTGGCGTCCCAGTACGCCTTGGCCCACGAGACGATCCGATCCTTGTTCGCCGGGTTCGGATCCACGCCAACGATCACACCGGACCACGTCGCCTCGCGGTATGGGAACGCCGTGGCCGTCTTGCCCACCCGGTGCACCGCACCATTGACAGGGTACAGGTGCATCGTCGAGTGCATCGTCGGGAGACGCGATCCGTGCTCGACGTGCGCGGCAATCGCCTGGTCGGTGAGCGTCGTCACGAAGTCGGCCTTCCAGTACCACTGCAGCCCGGGAGGGTAGAGTCCGTCGAACATGCTCTGCAGCATCGGGTGCGGCATCTGCCCGACGAACTCGAATGCGGGTCTGAGGAACTGGCGGACCGGGCGGAGCGCGTCTTCGGCGTTTTTGACCCGGCCGGAGTGGCACCAGACGATGGCGCACATCTTCTTCATGTGGAGTTCGGCCGGGAACGGCGGTGCGGGCGGGACCGTCATGAACGCGAAGAACCCGTTGAGCTCTTCCGGGGCGCTGACGATGAACTCACGATAGAACCTCATGACCTCGGCGGACTGTTCGAGCGGCCACAGCATGGGCCCGGCCGTCACCATGTCCACGTCGTGGAGGCGGAACAGGAACGACGTCACCACGCCGAAGTTGCCGCCGCCGCCGCGGATCGCCCAGAACAGGTCCTCGTTCTTCGTCGAGCTCGCCGTCACGAAGCTGCCGTCGGCCAGGACGAGATCCGCTTCGAGCAGGTTGTCGATCGTGAGGCCGCATTTGCGTGAAAGGTGGCCGATGCCGCCGCCGAGCGTAAGGCCCCCGACGCCGGTGGTCGAGATGATCCCGGCCGGCGTGGCCAAGCCGAACGCGTGCGTCGCATGATCCACGTCTCCCCAGGTGCAGCCGCCGCCCACCCGCGCGGTCCGCGCCTCGGGATCGACGCGCACTCCCTTCATGCGGGAGAGATCGATCACCAGCCCGCCGTCGCAGGTGCCCAGGCCGCCGCCGTTGTGCCCTCCGCCTCTGATGGCCACGAGAAGGTTCTGCTCGCGGCCGAACCGGACCGCCTGTCTGACGTCCCCGACATCGGCGCACTGTGCGATCAGCGCGGGCGACCGATCGATCATCGCGTTGTAAACCGGGCGCGCCAGGCCGTACCCGGTATCGCCGGGCGCCAACACCTGGCCACGGAATCCGACCTTCAATCTGTCAATGGTCGTGGGTTCCAGCATGACTCATCTCCCTCTGGCCGCATGGGGGCGGCTGACAACGATGGTTGCTTTGCGACCGTCGCGCACTTCACCGACGGGCGGAGGAATCGGCCGCCGCGCGCGGGGTTGTCGGTTGTGGGAACGCCTCTACCAGAATAAGCAGGGGAGGGGGGCTCGGCAAGACGACGTTGCGGCCGAGCTTTCGAAATCCAGATGGCTGGGGTAGCGCCCTTCAGCAATACACGTCGCGCTGCCCGGCCCTGACCTTGTCCATCAACTGGGTGGAGCGCGCACGCGGCCAGTCGTCCATGCCTTCCAGCGCCGCCGAGATGCAGCGCTCCCCGATCGCCCGAGTCTCCGGCGACGCGTAGTCGATCAGGTACTCGAGGAAGGTCGAGACGCCGTTCGGATCGCAGTGTTGCTTGATGTCCCCCGGTTTGGCGAGGTCCATGAAGTCGGCGCCGGTCCGCCCGAGCCGGTAACAGCCCGTGCAGAACGACGGAATGTAGCCGAGCGACGCGACATCCCGCACCACCTCGTCGAGGTCCCGGTGGTCGCCGAGGCAGAACTGGCTCGCGTCTTCGCGCTCGTCCTCCGCATACCCGCCCGGGTTCGTCCGGCTGCCGGCCGAGATCTGCGACACGCCCAGCGCGAACGTCTCGCGTCGGATGCGCGCGGTCTCGCGCGTGGACATGATGATGCCGGTGTAAGGCACGGCCAGGCGGAGCGTGGCCACGATCTTCCTGAAGTCCACGTCGCTCACCGCGTGGGGCGGGTGCACGGCGACGTCCGACCCGGTCGCCGGCTCGAGGCGCGGCACGCTGACCGTGTGGGGGCCCACGCCGAAACGCGCCTCGAGGTGGCGGATGTGCTGCATCAACGCGAGGATCTCGAAGCGCCAGTCGAACAGGCCGAACAGCACCCCGATGCCGACGTCGTTGATCCCCGCCTCCATCGCGCGGTCCATCGCCGTCACGCGCCAACCGTAGTCGCGCTTCTTGCCGCCGAGGTGCACCGACGCGTAGGTCTGGCGGTGGTAGGTCTCCTGGAACAGCTGATAGGTGCCGATGTTCCGCTCCTTCAACGCCACGAACTCGTCGAGCGTCAGCGGAGCGACGTTCACGTTCACGCGACGGATCTCGCCGCGATCGTGCTTCACGCCATAGATCGTGTCCACGCACTTGAGGACGTACGAGAATCCTTCCGTCGGGTAGGATTCGCCCGCGACGAGCAGCGTGCGCTTGTGGCCCTGGTCGATCAGGATCCGCACTTCCCGGGCGATCTCGGCCTGCGACAGCGCCCGGCGCGCCAGCCCTCGATTCCGCGCGCGGAACGCGCAGTACGTGCACTCGTTGGCGCACATGTTCGAGACGTAGAGCGGCGCGAACAGCACCAGACGGCGGCCGTAGATGGTGTCCTTCACGTACTGGGCCGCGGCGAACAGCTCGCCAAGGAGCACGGGGTCGCTCACGTTCATCAGCACCGCCACCTCGGCGGCCTCCAGACCGTGAAGCTCCCTGGCCTTGGCGAGGACACCGCGGACGTGCGAGGCGTCGGCATCGGCGGCATGTTCAAGCGTGTTGAAGATGTCAGGTTCGTTTATGAAGAGGATGTCTCGCGCAGTCATGACTTCCTTGAATTATACCCCTGGCCCGATCCGGGCCGCGTCGGGGCCGTGTGATAACATGTCGGTCCTCTACCTCGATCGTGCGGTTCCGGCACACATTCGCCATCCCAGGACGGGCATCGTCATGCAGATCGAGACGACGAAGGCCCCGGCGTCACCGAGCGCGCCTCGCAGTGGCCGTCACCCGCTCGACGCCCTGCTGGCGCCGCGCACGGTCGCGCTGGTGGGCGCGACTGAAGAGCCGGCGTCCGTGGGACGCGCGCTCCTCTGGAACCTCGTCAGCAACCCCTTTGGCGGGACGATCTACCCGGTCACCGCAAGCCGATCCCACGTGCTGGGCATCCGCGCCTACCCGTCGGTCGGATCGGTCCCGGAGTCGATCGACCTGGCCGTCATCGCGACGCCCTCGACAGACGTTCCCCGAGCGATCGAAGAGTGCGTGGCGGCGGGCGTGACCACCGCCGTCATCCTCTCTTCCGGGTTCCGGGAAACGGGACCCGATGGGCTCGCTCTCGAGGAACGCATCCTCGCGGACGCCCGCCGGGGCGGCCTGCGCGTCGTCGGCCCGAACTCGCTCGGTGTGATGAGCCCGGTCTCCGGCCTGAACGCGACCTACGCCAACGGGGCCGCCCGTCCCGGCACCGTGGCCTTCATCAGCCAGAGCGGCGCGCTCTGCAGCGCGGTCCTCGACTGGAGCCACAAGATGAACGTGGGGTTCTCCCATTTCGTCTCGGTGGGTTCGATGATGGACATCGGCTGGGGCGACCTCATCGACTACATGGGCGACGACGCCCGCACCAAGAGCATCGTCATCTACATGGAGTCGATCGGCGACGCCCGCGCCTTCCTCTCCGCGGCCCGCGAGGTGGCGTTCACCAAGCCGATCATCGTCATCAAGGCGGGGAGAACGCCGGCGGCCGCCCGGGCGGTCGCCTCGCACACCGGCGCGCTGACCGGGAGCGACGCCGTGCTCGACGCCGCGTTCCGACGCAGCGGTGTGCTGCGCGTCCGGTCGATGTCCGAGCTGTTCGACATCGCGGAGGTGCTTGGGAAGCAGCCGCGGCCGCGCGGACCCCGCCTGGCCATCGTGACGAACGCAGGCGGGGCGGGGGTGCTGGCCACGGATGCGCTGCTCGCCAACGGCGGCGAGCTGGCGGTGCTCTCGCCCCAGACGATCGCCGCGCTCGACGCGCAGCTGCCGGCCCACTGGAGCCGCAGCAACCCGGTTGACGTGCTCGACGATGCGACGCCGGAGCGTTATGCGCAGGCGGTCGAAGTGATCGCCGCCGATCCCAATGCGGACGGCCTCCTGGTCATCCTCACGCCCCAGCCCTCGGCCGAGGCCACGCGAACGGCGGAGCTGTTGCGGAAGCGGCTGACCGGCAGCGGCAAGCCCGTCCTGGCCAGCTGGATGGGCGGAGTGGACGTGTCCGCCGGCGACGCGGTACTGACCAAGGCGGGCATCCCGACGTTTGCCGACCCGGACACGGCGGCGCGGGTGTTCACCCTGATGTGGCGGCACAGCTACGTGCTCCGCGGCCTCTACGAAACGCCCTCGCTCGCGTCCGACCCCGAGGGCGCGCACTCGCCGCGAGAACGCGTCGAGGCGTTAATCCAGTCCGTGCGGGCGTCGGGCCGAACCTTGATGACCGAGGTCGAGTCAAAGCAGGCGCTGGCCGCCTACGGGATTCCGGTCGTGGAGACGCGCGTGGCCGCGACCGAAGACGAAGCGGTCGCCTGCGCGAGGGACATCGGGTTCCCCGTGGTGCTGAAGCTCTACTCGGAGACCATCACGCACAAGACGGAAGTCGGCGGCGTCCAGCTGAACCTGCAGGACGAGGCCTCCGTCCGCCAGGCCTTCCAGCGCATCCACGTGTCGGTTGCCGAGAAGGCGGGGCCGGGGCATGCACGTGGCGTCACCGTGCAGCCGATGATCGCGCTGGATGGCTTCGAGTTGATCATCGGCGGCGTCGTGGACGCGCAGTTCGGCCCCGTTGTCCTGTTCGGCTCTGGCGGCCATCTGGTTGACGTGTACGCGGACCGGGCGCTGGCGCTGCCGCCGCTCAACACGACGCTGGCCCGCCGCATGATGGAGCAGACCCTGATCTTCAGGGCGTTCAAAGGTGTGCCGGGCCGTCGGCCCATCGACGTGTCGGCGCTCGAGGGTGTCCTGGTGCGATTCAGCCAGCTGCTCGTCGAGCAGCCCTGGGTGAAGGAGGTCGACATCAACCCGATGCTGGCGTCCGCGGATCGCACGGTTGCGCTCGATGCGCGGATCATCGTTCACGGCGCCGATATGTCGCCGGAGCGGTTGCCGACGACAGCCATCCGGCCGTACCCGGTCCAGTACGTCAGCGACTGGACCATGCCTGACGGCAGGCGCGTCACCATCCGGCCGATCCGACCGGAGGACGAGCCCCTGATGGTGAAGTTCCACGAGACGCTGTCGGACCGGAGCGTCTACTTCCGCTACTTCCACGTGTTGAAGCTGAACCAGCGCGTGGCGCACGAGCGCCTGACGCGGATCTGCTTCATCGACTACGACCGCGAGATGGCGCTGGTGGCCGAACTCCGCGACCCGGTCTCCGCCCACCGGCGGATTCTCGGCGTCGGGCGCCTGACGAAGGTGCACGGATCCCGCGAAGCGGAGTTCGCTGTGCTGGTGGCCGACGAGTTCCAGCGCCACGGGCTGGGCGGCGAACTGCTCCGTCGCGCCAAGGCGGTGGCGCGGGCCGAACATCTGGAGCTTCTCACGGGCGACGTGCTCTCCGAAAACGTCGAGATGATCCGGCTTTGCGAGCGGGAGGGATTCCGCCCGACCGTGAAGCCGGACGACCCGCAGGTCGTGCGGATGTCGCTCGATCTCACATCGGAGCCGTCGGTCCCGTGACGACCGCCGAGGCGGCGCCGCTGCGCCTGCGCATCCAGATCCGGGGAGCGGTCCAGGGCGTAGGGTTCAGGCCGTTCGTGTACCGGCTCGCGTCGGAAATCGGCGTTCCGGGCTGGGTGATCAACTCGTCGGCCGGCGTGGTCATCGAGGTCGAGGGCGCGCCCGGAGCGCTCGAGCAGTTCCTCCTGCGCGTCGGCCGGGACTGCCCGCCGCGTGCGATCGTACAGGGGCTGGAGGCGGCGTATCTCGAGCCGCTCGGCTTCTCTGGCTTCGAGATTCGCGAGAGCGCGGACGGCGAGAAGACGGCGCTGGTGCTGCCGGACATCGCCACCTGCGCGGAGTGCCTGGCCGACCTGTTCGACGCCGGCAACCGGCGACACCGCTACCCGTTCACCAACTGCACGAACTGCGGCCCGCGGTTCTCGATCATCGAGGCGCTGCCCTACGACCGCCCGAAGACGACGATGGCGGGCTTCGTCATGTGCGATGCCTGCCAGCGCGAGTACCAGGAACCGCGCGACCGCCGCTTCCACGCGCAGCCCAACGCCTGCCCGGCGTGCGGGCCTCACGTGGAGTTGTGGGACTCGGGGGGCGGACGCCTCGCTGCTCGCGAGGAGGCGATGGGATGCGCCGAGGCGCACATCGCTCGGGGTGCGATTGTCGCCGTGAAGGGGCTCGGCGGCTTTCACCTGATAGTCGATGGCCGGAACGACCAGGCCGTGCGGCGGCTGCGCCTGGCGAAGGGGCGTGAAGAGAAGCCGTTCGCGCTGATGTTCCCGACGCTCGCGTCGGTGGTCGAAGCTTGCGAGGTTGGCGACCGCGAGGCGCGGCTGCTGACCTCCCCGGAGGCGCCGATCGTGCTGCTCCGGCGCCGCGCGGAGAATCGCTCTGCCGGCGTCGCCGGGTCGGTGGCTCCCGGGAACCCGTACCTCGGTGTCATGCTGCCGTATACGCCGCTCCATCACGTGCTGCTGGCCGACCTTGGGTTCCCCGTCGTCGCGACGAGTGGCAACCGCTCCGACGAGCCGATCTGCACCGACCAGCGGGAGGCGATCGAACGGCTGCGCGGCCTGGCTGACGTCTTCCTGGTGCACGACCGGCCGATTGCCCGCCACGTGGACGATTCGATTGTGCGCGTCGCGGCCGGCCGCGACCTCGTCCTGCGCCGGGCCCGGGGATATGCGCCGCTGCCGGTGTCTCTCGGTTCCCAGTTCCCGCCCGTTCTCGGCGTGGGCGCGCATCTCAAGAACAGTGTGGCGTTGTCGGTGGGCGCGAATGTGTTCGTCAGTCAACACATCGGCGATCTGGAGACGGTCGAGGCGTTCGGCGCATTCGAACGCGTGATCGAATCGCTCGAGCGGATGTACGAGTCGAAGCCGACGGTGGTCGCGTGCGATGCCCACCCCGACTACCTTTCCAGCGCTTATGCGAGGCGCCGCGGCGCGCCGACGAGAATCGTGCAGCACCACCTGGCGCACGTGCTGAGCTGCATGGCCGAGAACGAGGTGGGGCCGCCGGCGCTTGGCATATCCTGGGACGGTACCGGGTACGGCCTCGACGGTACGATCTGGGGCGGCGAGTTCTTCTCGGTCGGCGTCGGTTCGGCCGCGCGCGTCGCGACGTTTCGTCCGTTCCCCCTGCCTGGCGGGGATCGGGCGGTCAGGGAACCCAGGCGGACGGCGATGGCCCTGTTGCACGAGGTGTTTGGCGACGACGCGTGGGCCATGGACGACCTGGCGACGGTATCCGCCTTCAGCGAGCCGGAGCGCCGGATCGTGCGAACGATGATCGAGAGGGGCCTGAACACGCCGCTGACGTCGAGCGTTGGCCGGTTGTTCGACGCGGTCGCCTCGATGGCCGGCCTTCGCCAGCACGTGCGATACGAAGGGCAGGCGGCGATGGAACTGGAGTTTGCGCTCGAGGGCGTGAACACCGGGGACTGCTATCCGCTGGATCTGGTCGAAGCGCGGCCTCCAGAGTCCAGGAATGCCGGCCCTGGTTCAGGACCGGCCGAGTCGCCCGTGTCGGTGATCCAGTGGTCGCCGCTCATTCGCGCGCTCGTGGCCGACCTGCGCGGCGGGTGCTCCGTCGGCGTGATGTCGGCCCGATTTCACAACGGGCTGGTGGAAGCCGCAGTCGGCTTCGCCAGGCGCGCCGCGCTCGAACGGGTGATCCTGTCGGGTGGCTGCTTTCAGAACCGCTACCTGCTCGAGCGCACGATCGCCCGGCTGCGGGCGGAAGGATTCCGGCCGGTGTGGCACCAGCGGATCCCGCCGAACGACGGCGGCATCTCGCTCGGACAGGTGGCGGCGGTGGCGTGGAACCTGGCGTGACGGGGCGAGTTGAAAACTGAGAATTGAGAATTGAGAAAATCGGAGAGTCGGTATGTGCCTAGCGGTGCCCGGAAAGATCCTGAGCATGTCCGGTGACGATCCCTGGACGCGCACGGCGAAGGTCAGCTTCGGCGGCGTGGTCATCGACGTCAACCTCGCATACCTGCCGGACGTGAAGGTGGACGACTATGTGATCGTGCACGCCGGTTTCGCGCTGAGCCAGATCGACGAGGCCGAGGCGCTGAGGATATTCGAGGACCTCAGCGGGCTGACCGCTGAGCTCGGCGAGGACGGGGAGCCGGCCGTATGAAGTTCATCGACGAGTACCGGGACCCGGCGGCGGCCGGCCGGTGGCTGGCCGCGATACGCGGGCTCGTGACGCGGCCGTGGACGCTGATGGAGGTGTGCGGCGGGCAGACGCACGCGATCCTGAAGTACGGAATCGACGAACTGCTGCCGCGCGAGGTGACGCTGCTTCACGGGCCGGGCTGCCCGGTGTGCGTGACGCCGCTCGAGAAGATCGACCGGGCAGTCGAGCTGGCGTCGCGGTCCGATGTCATCTTCTGCTCGTTCGGCGACATGCTGCGCGTTCCCGGGACGGACCGCGACCTCCTGTCGGTGAAAGCGTCCGGCGGTGACGTCCGGATCGTCTACTCGCCGCTCGACGCGGTGAGGATCGCCACCGAGAATCCCGACAAGCAGGTGGTGTTCTTCGCGGTCGGATTCGAGACGACGGCCCCCGGCAACGCGATGGCCGTCTACCAGGCGAAACGCGCCGGGCTCGGCAACTTCAGCGTCCTGGTCTCGCACGTGCTGGTCCCGCCTGCGCTCGAGGCAATCCTCGGGTCGCCCAGCTGCCGCGTCCAGGGGTTCCTCGCGGCCGGGCACGTCTGCGCGGTGATGGGCTACTCGGAGTACATTCCCATTGCCGCGCGCTACAAGGTGCCAATCGTCGTCACGGGCTTCGAGCCGATCGACCTCCTTCACGGCGTCTTCCTCTGCCTCAAGCAGCTGGAAGAGGGCCGTGCCGAGGTCGAGAACCAGTACGCGAGGGTGGTCAGCGAGTTGGGGAATCGCCCGGCGCAGGCGCTGGTGCGCGAGGTCTTCGGCGTCGTGACCCGGGCTTGGCGCGGCATCGGCGAGATCCCTGGCAGCGGCCTTGGTCTGAACGAGGCGTTCGCCGGGTTCGACGCCGAGAGGCGGTTCGATCTGAGCGCGGTCGGGCCGCGCCCCGAGCCGGCCGAGTGCATCGCCGGCCAGGTCCTGCAGGGTCTCAGGAAACCGCACGAGTGCCAGGCCTTCGGAACCCGATGCACGCCCGAGCACCCGCTCGGCGCGACGATGGTGTCATCGGAGGGGGCGTGCGCAGCCTACTACCAGCACCGCCGGGTCGTCGGCGGGCAGGAGGGGTCGCGATGAGCCAGGCGAACGACCTCTCTCCGGCGTGCCCGACGCCGATCGCGCGCTATCCGCAGGTGCTGCTCGCCCACGGCGGCGGCGGACGGCTGATGCATCAGTTGCTGGAGCGCGTCTTCCTGTCGGCCTTCAGCAATCCGTGGCTCGACACCGGCCACGACGCCGCGGTGATCGACGCCGGAGGCGCGCGCATCGCGTTCACCACCGACTCCTACGTCGTGCACCCGCTGTTCTTTCCAGGCGGCTCGATCGGGACGCTGGCCGTGAATGGCACGGTCAACGACCTGGCGATGGCCGGCGCCCGTCCCCTCGGGCTGAGCGCGGGGTTCATCGTCGAAGAAGGACTTCCGATCGAAACCCTGGAGCGTGTGGTCGCCTCGATGCAGGGGGCGGCACGCGAAGCCGGCGTGTCGGTCGTCACCGGCGACACGAAGGTCGTGGATCGCGGGAAAGGGGACGGCGTGTTCATCAACACGGCCGGCATCGGGCTCGTCGAGCACCCGTGTCGGATTGCGCCCGCGAGCGTCCGGCCCGGTGACGCGGTGATCCTGAGCGGCGACGTCGGACGCCACGGGATGGCCATCATGGCGGTGAGGGAAGGCCTGCAGTTCGAGAGCGCGATTGAAAGCGACTGCGCGCCGCTCACGGCCCCGGCACTCGATCTCGTCTCCTCCGGCGTGGACGTGCACTGCCTGCGCGACATCACCCGGGGCGGCCTGGCGAGTGCGCTCAATGAGATCGCCGGCGGCGCCCGCGTCGGCATGACGGTGGACGAGCGGCAGGTCCCGGTCCGCGAAGATGTGCGGGGCGCCTGCGAGATCCTCGGCTTCGACCCGATGTACGTCGCGAATGAGGGCCGGTTCGTTGCCTTCGTTCCCACGGCCGAGGCGGCGCGTGCTGTCGAGGTGCTCCGGGGCCACCCGGTGAGCGAGGACGCGCGAGTCATCGGTCGGGTGACCTCGGAACCGGCGGGCCTCGTCTTCCTCCGCACGGTCCTCGGCGCGACCCGTGTGCTCGACATGCTCAGCGGCGAGCAGTTGCCACGGATCTGCTAGAATTGGCGGCGACATGATCTGGTCATTCGAGCGTCAGGGCCAAAGTCTGCGGTGCGAAATCCGCCGCGACATGGACGGCCAGTACTACGAGTTCGTCGTGACGAAACCCGACGGAGCTGAACAGACCGAGCGGTACGAGGACCCTTCCGAGGTGATCGCGCGTTCGATCGACATGATGCGCGGGTTGATCGAGGAAGGCTGGCGCTCGCCGTCGCCCGACGCCACACCGGTCGGCTAGCCCGGTCCGCCCGCTTCGCGTCTGCCTGCCTTCGCTTCCTTCGACATCTGGCCGAATGCGACCCGGCGCCGGTCGAAGACTCGACATGCGGGGACGGCAGAGCCGCCTGCTGAATGCTTTCACTGTAACCGTGTTGTCCGCGTGTCCGACTTCAGGACGTTGACACACCCGCCGTCCGATGCAAGTCGCGAAAACGTTGCGAACCCCGGACCCCTCGCGTGGCACCGCACTTGCTCTATGTCCGCTACCGGGAGACCCACGAGCGTGCAGCGTTTCGGTGGAAACCGCCGGCGCCCTTGCGCCAGGTGAAAGGAGGGGTCTGATGATTCCTGTCGGAATGGCAGAGGAAACCGTCCGACGCGTGCGCGCGGAGTTCCTCGAGATGCCAGGTCTCAAGCTCACCGTGCCGCAGGCCCAGCGCCTGTGGGGAGTCGACCGGCCAACGTGCGAGGCGGTCATCGACGCGCTGACCGCCGCACGGTTCCTCGCGCGCACGCGCGACGGGGCGTTCGTGCTCCGGGCGACGACCTCCACCTAGACTGCCGGCCGAACTCGACCGCGACTATCTACCGAAATCGACCTTGGGAACCTGCTTCGCTTCGGCGGGCGCCTGGAAGAACGGGTGCTCCTTGAAGCCGAACACGGTCGCGGTGATGTTCGACGGGAACCTGCGACGCAGCGTGTTGTACTCCTGCACCTTGTCGTTGTAGCGCTTCCGCTCGACGGCAATCCGGTTCTCCGTACCAGAGAGCTCGTCGCTCAGCCGCGCGAACTGTTCGTTCGCCTTCAGCTGCGGGTAGTTCTCGACCACCATCAGGAGGCGCGACAACGCCGACGATTGCGCGTTGGCGGCGGCGATCGTGTCTTCGGGCGTCTTGGCGCCGGCCAGTTTCGCGCGGGATTCCGCCACGGCCTCGAACACACCCTGCTCGTGGGCAGCGTAGCCCTTGACCGTGCTGACGAGGTTGGGAATCAAGTCGTTCCGCCGCTGCAGCTGGTTCTCGACCTGCGCCCACTGCGCTTTCACGCCTTCGTCCAGGCTCACGAACTGGTTGTACGAGCAACCGGACAGAGGCAGCGCGAGCACGGCCACGCACGCAATCAATGCAAACCGGAGCAACGTCGAACCCATCATCTGTCGCATCGTCTTCTCCTCAGCAGTTACCAACTGGCGCCCCCGCCCCCGCCGCCGCTTCCCCCGCCGCCGAAGCCGCCGAATCCCCCGCCGAACCCGCCGCCGCCCCCGCCGAACCCGCCGCCGAATGACCCGATCCCGCTGTTCCACCCGCTCCAGCCGCCGCCGCCCCATCCTCGCCGGTACCCGCTGCCCGGGCCCATTCCGCCGCCACGGCTGGACGCCGCCACCACGATGATGATGACGATGAGGATGACAATCCAGGACGGGAACTGGCTCGACCGCCGCTGCTGTACCGGCTTGGGCTGGGGGACGTCCGCGAGGGTGACGTTACGGCCCTGGGCGATTCGCCCGATGATGCGGGCCACACCGGCCCAGAGGCCGCCGCCGTAGTCGCCCCGTCGAAACGCCGGAGCCATGAACTCGCGGCTCGTCTCGCCGGCGAAACCGTCGGTGATGAACTCCTCGAGGCCGTAGCCGACCTCGATCCACACCTTCCGATCCTTGACGGCGAGCAGGACGAGAAGGCCGTTGTGCTTGCCCTTCTCTCCGATGCCGCGGCCGTGGTTCTCGAACAGCTTGACCGCGTACTCCCGGATGTCCCCGAACGGGGCGAATGTCTGGATCGTGGCCACGACGACCACGTCGCCCGTTGTTTGCTGAAGCGAGAGGATCGCCCGGTGCATGTCGGCCGCGCTCGACGCGTCGATGACGCCGGCGAAGTCGTTCACCGGTTGAGTGAGTTCAGGGACGTCCTGCTGGAGAGCGGGGCGGGCCTCGACAGCGACTGCGGGTCGCGCGATCGCCGCGAGCGCGAGCATCGCGACGACCGCCAGGCGGCCGAGCCGGGATCTCACCGCGTCCATTCGTCCACCAGGCTCGCCAGCTGCTCGACGGCATGCAGGTACGAGGGGAAGAACGCACCGACGTCCAGGTCGCGGATCTGTTCGGTGGGCTTCGAGGACAGCAGCGGCCGCAGGCCATCGATCCGCACGTGAAGCCGCTCGACAACGAACGTGGCCAGCGCGTCGCCGGTCCGGGCATTCACGCCGTGGAGCCTGGCAATGTTGACGAGCAGCGCGCGCAGCGGGACGGCGGAAGCGGAGACGAGGCCGGCCAGCGTCTTGGGGTCGCCTGCCGACTGGATGAAGCCCTCGCGGAGGTGCAACAGGTGGCTTCGGGCCTGCGTCTCGCAGGCCCGACGGAGGTCGTCGTCGGCGACGGCGAGGTCCTTGAACGGGTCGTCGCCGGCGACCACGACGTGGCGTGCGATGATCTGGCTGAACTCGAGCGGGAACGCGTCCAGCGACCGGCGCAGCTCGCCCGGAGAGAGGATCAGCGGAACGGCCAGGCCGCGTTTCACCCAGTTGGCCGCCAGCGGCGCCAGCCGGGCCAGGTCGCCGTAGGAAAGATCGTCCACGACCACGACCGTGTGGATATGGTCGCCGTGCTGGAGGTCCCCGCTTTCGGGGCCGGAACCGTCGCCCAGCAACCCGTGAGCTTCGTAGACGACGAGCGCCCGCAGCCGGGCCTCGAGGACCGCGCGGAGATCGGCCTGAAGACCATCGACGGCCTGGCGCCAGGAGCGTAGGGAAGCCATGAGCCTATTCTAGTGCATCCACGGATGAGCAACCGCCGGCGTCGGATGTAGAATGCGCGGTATGCGCTTGCGCGAAATCAAGGTGGGATGCATCGGCGGAGGGACCGGGCTGCCGAGCCTGCTGGGCGGCCTGAAGTCGAACCCGTGGCTCCAGGTCAACGCGGTCGTCACGATGTTCGACAGCGGCGGAAGCTCGGGCATGCTCCGCGACCAGCTCGGTGTGCTGCCCCCCGGCGACATCCTCAAGTGTGCGTTGGCGCTGGCGCGGAACGAAGCCGAAGCCCGGCGGGTCCTGCTGTCCCGCCTCCCGACACTCGAGCATGCCCGACTGGCCGGGCACACGGGCGGCAACCTGCTGTTGTCGATGATGGAGCAATACAGCGGCGACTTCCTGGCGGCCATCGACGGCCTGCGCGCACTGCTCGGGTGCCACGGCCGGGTGTGGCCCGCGAGCGTCGAGCAGTCGTCGATCTGCGCGGAGTACGCCGACGGGTCGCAAACCGCCGGCGAGGTGGAAGTGGACGCGCTGCAGCGTGACGGGCGCGCGGTGCGGCGGCTCTGGCTCGAGCCGCCGCCGCGCCTCTACGGGCAGGTCGCCCAGGCGATCGGCGAGTTCGAGACGGCCATCATAGGCCCCGGCAGCTTCTTCACCAGCCTGATGCCGCCCCTGCTCGTCGGCGGGATGCGGGAGGCGCTCGGCCGGATCGAGGGGCCGATCATCCTCGTCGCCAACCTGCTCACCGAGGGCCGGGGCATGACGGGGTTCACCGCGGCCGACGAGGTGCGCTGGATTGGCGAGGCGATCGGCCGCCCCGTGGACGTCGCGGTGGTGAACACGGCGATGCCGGCGCCACAGACGCTCGAACGCTACGCGGCCGAGCACAAGCACCCACTCGGGATCGGAAACGTGCCATCCACGTGCGAGGTGATCGAAGGGGACTTCTGGGTTGGCGAGATCGCGCGCCACGCGCGGCGCCGCCTCTCGTACGCGATCTGGAGCATCATCGCGCGGAGGCTGCTGGCGTAGCAGGGCCGCCGGCCCTCTATTCCAGCGTCAACAGCACATCGCTCCGGTTGACGTTGTCGCCAGCCTTGAACATGAGCTTCGCGACGCGGCCGTCGCGCGGCGAGGGCAGGGTGTTCTGCATCTTCATTGCTTCGAGCAGGACAACGGGCTCGCCGGCCCTCACGGCGTCTCCGGCGCCGACGAGGTAGCGGAGGACGAGGCCGGGCATCGGTGCGGCGACGGCAGACTCGAGTGAGGGAATCGGGGCCGAGCCGTCCGCGTCAGGCTCGACCTCGACGTTGAACACTTCACCATCGACCTTCACGGTAAAGCGTTTCGGGGAGGTGCCGGCCACCCCGGATGGCATCGCCTGGCCCGATTCGACCATCAGTCCCTTCCGGGCCTTGGCCACGAGTTCGCTCTCCCGGCGGACGTCTTCGAGCGTCCTCGCCTTCGTTTCGGGCGGCGGCGCCTCGAGGCCGTACTTCCACTTGAGGAAGCGGAGCCCGGTGGTCGGGTACAGCGCGTAGCACAGGACATCGCCGATATCACGCGCGAGGCCCTTGGTAACTTCCTCGGCCTTCTCGAGTTCGGGCGGCAGCAGGTCCGCGGCACGTCCGGTGAAGGGCTCCTGGCCGCGCTCGTAGTCGGCCAGCGCCAGCGCCTGGACATCGCGGTCGATGGCGGCCGGCGGCTTCCCGTAGAGGCCGTAGACGTAGTCCTTCACCTCCTTCGAGATCATCTTGTACCGGCCGAACAGGACGTTCAGCACCGCCTGCGTGCCGACGATCTGGCTGGTCGGCGTGACGAGAGGCGGGAAGCCCAGTTCCCGCCTGGTGCGTGGGAGCTCTTCGTACACCTCGGGCAAGCGGTCCAGGGCGTCGGCCTGGCGCAGCTGAGAAACCATGTTGCTGAACATGCCGCCGGGGATCTGGTGCGCCAGCACGCCGGTGTCGATGATCGAGAACTTGGTGTCGTCGAGGAACTCCCTGTACTTGGGCGCGATGGTCTCGAAATAGTCGCCGAGCTTGAGCAGGCGCGCGACGTCGAGGCCGGTATCGCGCGGGCGGCCGGCAAGGGCGGCGACGATGGGCTCGAGCGCGGCGTGCGACGTGCGGAGCGCGAACGGCGCCAGGCACGTGTCGATGATATCCACCCCGGCGTCGATGGCGCGCAGGAGCGTCATGTACGCCATCCCGCTCGTGAAGTGCGTGTGGATGGAGATCGGGATCGAGAGTTCCCGTTTCAGCCGCTCCACCAGCGCGGCGGCGTCGTCCGGGGAGAGCAGGCCGGCCATGTCCTTGATGCACAGGCTGTCGGCGCCCATCTGCTCGATGGCTCGCGCCTTTGCGAGGAAGTAGTCGAGCGTGAAGACAGACCCGCCGAGCGACTGCTCGGTGAGGGAGTAGCTGATGGTGCCCTGGAGGTGCTTGCCGGCGGCGCGGACGGCCCGGAACGCCGTTTCAAAATTGCGCTCGTCGTTCAGCGCGTCGAAGACGCGGAACACGTCGATGCCGCAGTCAGCCGCGTGCGCGACGAAGGCGTCGACCACATCGTCGGCATAATTGCGGTAGCCGACGAGATTCTGGCCGCGCAGCAGCATCTGCAGCCGGACGTCCGGCATCAGTCGCCTGAACGTGCGAATGCGCTCCCAGGGGTCCTCGTTGAGGAACCGGGTCATCACGTCGAACGTGGCTCCTCCCCAGACCTCCATCGACCAGAAGCCCACCGTGTTCATCTCGGGCGCGATGGCGGCGAGGTCGTCGGTCCTGACGCGGGTGGCGAACAGCGACTGGTGGCCGTCACGGAACGTCAGGTCGGTGATCCGAAGCGGCGTCGGCGCGCTCATGGGGCCTCCCGGTGACGAGGTGGGGACGAGCATAGCACAGGCACTTTCCCCGCCGGCCGGGGCGGGCTATCATCGCCGGACCATGACGACACCGAACGCACCGGCCGGCCCGTTCGCCTGGTACCGCGGTGCCACACGCGAAGCGCGGCGCGCGCTCGGCGCCGCCTGCCTCGGTTGGATGCTCGATTCGTTCGACGTCAACCTGTACGCGCTGGTGCTGGCGTCGGTGATGGCCGACCTGGCGTTCGACAAGTCGATGGCCGGCCTGATCGCGTCGGTCACGCTGGTGGCCGCGGCGGCCGGCGGGGTCCTGTTCGGTCTGGCCGCCGACCGCTTCGGGCGCACCCGGGCGCTCATCGGCAGCATCCTCGTCTACTCGATCTTCACGGGCGCCTGCGGCCTGGCGCAGTCGGCGTGGCACCTGATGGTCTTCCGCGCGCTGCTCGGCGTCGGCATGGGAGGGGAGTGGGCGAGCGGCGCGGCGCTCGTGTCCGAGACGTGGCCGGACGAGCACCGCGGCAAGGCGCTCGGCATCGTGCAGAGCTCGTGGGCGGTCGGCTACGCGGCGGCGGCGCTGGTCAGCCAGGCGGTGCTGCCGCTGTGGGGGTGGCGCGGCGTGTTCTTCGTCGGCGTGCTGCCGGCGCTGGTGACGGCGTGGGTGCTCCGGCGCGTCGAGGAGCCCGAGGTCTGGCGCGCGGCGAAGGCCGCGCCCGCGGCCGGCGAGGCCCCGCGCGGCCGCCTCACCGACATCTTCCGCGGGCCGATGCTGCGGCTGACGGTCTTCGTCACCCTGATGAACGCGTGCACACTGTACGGCTACTGGGCGTTCACGCAGTGGGTGCCGGCCTACCTCGAGCTCTCGCCGGAGAAGGGCGGCCTCGGCCTGGGGTCGTACAAGACGCTGCTGCTCGTGACGATGAACGTGGGGATGTGGTTCGGCTACGTGCTGTTCGGGCTGCTGAGCGACCGGCTCGGGCGCAAGCGGGTGTACGTGACCTACGTGTTGGCTGCGGCCGGTTTCGTGATGGCCTACGCGTCGATCCGTCACCCGATGGCGCTCCTGGCGCTCTCGCCGTTCGTCGGGTTCTTCGGCGCGGGCTACTTCAGCGGCTTCGGCGCGGTGACCGCGGAGATCTACCCGACCAGCATCCGGGCGAGCGCGCAGGGGTTCACCTACAACATCGGGCGCGTGGTGAGCGCAGCGGCGCCGTGGACCGTCGGGGCGCTTGCCGACTCTCACGGGTTCCGCGCGGCGTTCGCCACCGCCGCCGTCGCGTTCCTCCTGGCTGCCGTCGCGTGGATCTGGATCCCCGAAACGAAGGGACGCGCGATCGGATAACCGGCTTGCGCCTTGCGGCAGGCGGCTTGCAGCCTACCGAATGACGCCGGCTGCGCCGTGCTGGCCGCCAGCCGAAAGGCGCGGGCCGAACGTCACGTCCGTGCTACGGCGCGATGTGTTCGCGCTCCTGCACCAGGTCGCGCACCATCTCGGTGATCCGGCGGAAGTCGAGCTTGCCGCTGCTCATCTTGGGAAGATCCGGCAGCACCACGAACTGCTTGGGAATCGCGATTCGGGGCAGGGACTCGGCCATCTGCGCGAGGATGGTGCGCTCGTCCACCTGCTCGGTCACGGCGGCGACGATGCGCGCGCCGCGCAGTGCGTCGGGCACCTCGACCACGCAGCACGCGCAATCGGCGGGAAGCAGTCGGTCCAGCACGTCTTCGACCTTGACCAGCGACACCATCTCGCCGGCGATCTTCAGGAACCGGCGCAGCCTTCCGACGTGCCACAGGTACCCGTCGTCGTCCATGAACCCCATGTCGCCGGTGTCGTACCAGCCGTGGCGGAGGTGCAGCGAGGTCGCCTCGAAATCGTCGAAGTAGCCCTTCATCACGCTCGGGCCCTTCACCAGCACCTTGCCGATGCGGTTGACCTCGCACTCTTCGCCCGTGTCGTAGTGCTCGAGCCGGACCTGCACGTTCGGCAGGGCCTTGCCCACCGATCCGGGACGATTGTGCGCGGGCGTGTTGACCGATATCACCGGGCTGGTCTCGGTCGTGCCGTAGCCCTCGTACAGGATCACGTGATGCTTGTCCCACCACGCGCGCCTCAGCGAGTCGGGGCACGTGTCCGCCCCCGTGATCAGCAGCCGGACGGACTGGAAGTCGCCGGGCTCGGACTTCTGCAGATAGCCTGTCAGGAACGCCGGCGTGCCGACCATCACCGTGACCTTCTCGTCCCGCACCGCGCTGCAGACCGATCGGAACTCCAGCGGGTTCGGGTAGGTCACAATCGTCATCCCGCGTTCGAGCGGGAGCCACAGGTCCACCGTCAGCCCGAACACGTGGAAGTACGGGAGATTGGCCAGGAGGATGTCGTCGGTTCCGAAGTCGAGGACTGCGCCGACAGCCTGCAGGTTCGACCAGATGTTGCCGTGCGTCAGCGGGACGGCCTTCGGGTCTTTCTCGCTGCCGCTCGTGAACAGGACGACGGCCGTCTGCTCGTCGTCGCCCGCGGGCAGGCGGTCGATGATGCGGTCGGCCGCCGACGAGGCTCGCAGCGCCCCCCGGACCTTGTCGAGCGCGTTGACGGTCTTGGCGAGATCTTCGAGGCAGATCATCCCGTCGAGCACCGGACACCTGACGCGCTCCAGGAGTTTGCTCGACGTCAGGATCGTGCGGAACGCCAGGCGCCGCTGCGCGTCGCGGCAGTTGTCGGCGGCGCCCGTCGAGTAGTTGATCATCACCGGCGTGCGGCCGCTGATCAGCACGGCCAGCATCGCGTAGATGCACCCGGCGCTCGTCGGAACCATGATCCCGACGAAGCCCTCGTCGCACGACTTGAGCTTCTCGGCGAGGATCAGGGCCCTCAGCAGGACGGCCTTGTAGGTGACGCGCTGATTCGTCGCGCGATCGACGACGGCGATCTTCTTCTCGAGCCGCTTCGCCGTTCGGATGAAGACCTCGTGAAGACGCATCGTGGCCAGATGGTAGAGCCGATCCGGATTGACGTCAAACGGGGCGGCCTATCGCTCCAGGGAAACGACGGCCGCAACCGCCGCGGCGATCTTGCGAAGCCTGGCGAGGTCGGAATCGCGGCGCGTCGGGACAATCTCCGCGAGCCGCGCCTCTTGCAGGCGGACCGCCGTGTAAGCGGCGTCGAGGCCGACCCGCTCGAATGTCACGGCGTCCCCTGGCGCCGCCTGCGCGATGCGGGGGATGTCGGGGCCGATCACGGTCGCGATCTTGGTATACCCGCCGGCTGTGCCGCGGTCGGCCAGGAGGACGAGCGGCGCACCGTCGCCCGCCACCTGCACGGCACCGAGGGGAGTGCCGTCCGACACGATGTCCGGCCCTTCCAGATGCTCGATCGCAGGACCGGCCAGGCGGTAGCCCATCCGGTCCGACTGCGGCGTCACGATGTAGGTCGAGGACAGGAACGTGTCGATGCCCTTCGCGGTGAAGCGATCGTCCTGCGGTCCGAGCACCACGCGGAGGACGTGCGCATGGCCGTAGGCCGGGCGGTGTGCCGCCGGCAGCTGCAGCGCTCCTCCAGGCAGCACTGGACGCTCTCCGCCCACGTGTAGAATGTCGCCCGCCTTCAGCGCGCGTCCGTCGAGGCCTCCCAGCCTGGACCTCGTGTACGTCGCCCGGCTGCCGAGCACCGCCGGGACGTCCACCGAGCCGGCAACGGCCAGGTACGCCCGCACGCCGTCCTGCGGCCCCGCGAACCAGAGGACCGCCCCGGGCTCGACCGCCACGGACTCCCACCCTGGGACCGGACGATCGCCGAGGTGCGCGCCGAGATCCGCGCCGGTCAACGCGATCGTGGCCGGCGCGAGGAACGCCAGCCGCGGGCCGATCAGCGTCATCTCCAGGCCGGCCGCGTCGTCGGGGTTCCCCACGAGGCGGTTGGCGGCGCGCAGCGAGAACTGGTCCAGCGCGCCGGACGTCGGGACGCCGTAGCGCTGATACCCGAACCGTCCCAGGTCCTGGACAGTCGTCAGCATCCCGCCGTCGAGCACCTCTATGGTCTTCACGTCGTCATGCCTCGCACCGGCAGGACCCAGGTGCCCTGCCGGATGCCGTGCTGGATCGCCGAGTACTCGTCGAGCGTGATCGGCACGAACCTGATGTAATCGCCCGCATCGACCACCACCGGTGGATGCCGCGACGGGTCGAACAGCGTCACCGGCGTGCGGCCGATGAGCTGCCATCCGCCCGGGCTCTCGACCGGATAGATGCCAGTCTGCAGTTGCGCGATTCCCACGGAGCCGGCGGGGATCGCGGTACGCGGCGTCGCGAGCCGCGGCGTCGCGATCCGCTCCGACATGCCGCCAAGATAAGTGAAGCCCGGGCTGAAGCCCATCATGTAGACGAGGTAGTCGTTGCCCGCGTGGATGGCCACGACGTCGTCTTCGGTCAGGTGATGGTATTCGGCGACGAAGGGAAGATCGGGCCCGAACTCGCCGCCGTAAGAAGTCGGGATCTCGACGACGCGCGGAGGCGGCACGGGCCGGTCGGCCAGGTGGGCGCCAAGGGCCACGAGGCGTTCGCGCAACTCGTCAAACCCCGTCCTCAGCGGGTCGTACGAGACGAGCAGCGATCGGTAGGTGGGAACCAGGTCGCGCACACCGTCCAGGCTCGCGCGCTCGACGGCGAGGAACCACTCGCGCACACGGCGGTTGATCGCGGGGTCGATCGCGTCCCCGAACTCGACAACCAGGCCGGCGTCGCCCGCGACCAGGAAACGAGGCTCCTGCGACATCAATTCCGTTTCCATGTCCCGAGAGGGGAGAGCACCACCCCCGCGGCTTCCAGCGCAGCTCTCAGGGCCGACGCCAGCGCGACCGCGTCGGGCGTGTCGCCGTGAAGGCACAAGGTGTCCGCCTCGACGTGAACCACTTCGCCAGAGATCGCGACCACGGTCTTCTCGGTGGCGAGGCGGACGCTTCGCTCGACGACCTGCCGGGTGTCGTGGATCACGGCGCCGGGTTGCGATCGGGGCACCAGCGTGCCGTCGGGCATCAGGGCGCGATCGGCAAACGCCTCCCGTGCCACGCGCAGCCCCATCCTCTCCGCCTGGTCGGCCCATTTCGACCCGGCCAGCAGGACGAGCACCAGCGACGGGTCTGTCTCGAGGACGGCCTCCCCGATGGCGCGCGCGAGGTCGCCGCCCGGCACGGCCATGTTGTAGAGGGCGCCGTGGGGCTTCACGTGCTGGAGTTTCTTCGCGCGGGTGAACCCGGTGAGTGCGCCGATCTGATAGACGAGATCGTCCCGCACGTCATCCGGGCTGGCCGCGAGATTGCGGCGCCCGAATCCCTGCAGGTCCGGGAAGCCCGGATGGGCCCCAATCCCGACGCCATGAGCCTCGGCCAGCCGCACCGTGCGCCTCATCGTCGCCGGGTCGCCCGCGTGAAACCCGCACGCGACATTGGCCGACGTAATGAAGCGAATCACGTCCTCGTCGAGGCCCATCTTCCAGGCGCCAAAGCTCTCCCCCATGTCGCAGTTGAAATCGAAACGGGTCGGCATCGGACACCTCTCCTATCGAGAAACCACAGCCGCCGCGGGCACGTTGGTCGGCGCAGGCCAGGGCAGGATGAAACGGGACTCCGCATTCCAGACGAACGTGTCCTGTCGCAGCCACCGCGGCAGGCGGTGCCAGCCGACGCCGCCCGGGACGCCATAGACAGTGGCGACGACGCGTCCGTCGAACAGGCGGGACAGGAGGTCCTGCGGGAGCCGCACCCGCAGCGTCACGCCGGACTCCGGCAGCGGCGTCACCACCGCGCGCCAGCGCCCGTCGCGGATGACGCCGCGCAGGCTGGCCTCGACGGGTGTCACGCCCCACGGCAGCAGGAACGCCACCCCCGTGCCTTCGAGCCGCGGCACTGCGGTCGTTTCGAGCCACACATCTGTCGTGCCTTCCACCGGACGCGTCGCGCTCCGCACATCCAGCGGCGGAGCCACGAGGCCCGCGGCGCTCGCGCGGTAGCGGAACACGCCTGACACAGGACGCAAGCGCACGGACAGGGCTGGCGCCTCGTCGGCCGACTGCCAGTCGCGGGGTGCCCCGGCCTGCGTTCCGGCCGGCGCCTGGTCCCGCTCGTGGGTCCCTGCCTCCCAGAGCGCCTTGTGTTCCAGCATGTCCTGCAGGTAGCGGATCGTGCGGCGTTCCGGTCGGTCGGCCGTGTATGCGGGTTCGACCGACATCACCCACGCCGAGGCGACGATCGCGAGCAGGAGTACCGAGGTGACGGCGCTGGCCGGGAGGAACCGCGATTCGCGCCCGAGGAAGATGCCCGCCACGCTGGGACCAACGGTCGTAACCGCGGCCACCGCGAACGCGGGAAACAGCCAGGGCGGGGCGATTGTCGGGAGAGACCCGAACAGGCCGACGAGGAATTCGGACAGCGGCCACAACAACGGGACCCACAGCAGGCCGGCGACCGCCGCGACCGCGGCCGAAACGACCCGGCCCGCCGGCGCCTCGCGAACCGGGAGCGCCAGGATCAGGAGGGCCGCCGTCAGCAACGGGAAGGCGAACAGGTAGCCGACGCCTGGCGCGGTCCGCTGGACGAACGCGAGAAGCCCAGCCCAGATCGGGAGCGTCAAGGTCCAGACGCACGACGGGTGGCCCGACGGGCGGACCATCACCGGCAGGCTGCGTCCGAGCAGGATGACCAGCCAAAGAGCGCCGAGGCCGACGGCGACCAGGAACGCGACGAACACGTTGACCTGCGCGTACCAAGGCTGCAGCAGCCCTGTGCCGAGGCGCATCAGGTAGCATCCGAGCAGCAGCGCGCCGAAGAGCGCAGCAACCCCCAGCGACGACCAGAGGCCGGTGACGATGAGGCGTACCGTGCCGACCTGCTCGCGAGCGGCGCGAAACGACTTGTAGGTCGCCAGCAGTCCCAGCACGAACGCGATGACGGCGAAGATCCGGGTCCGGCCGCTCGAATAGGACAGCGCCATCAGCCCGGCGACATCGAAGAACGTCCCGGCGTCGGAGGTTCGCTGTCGAATGTCCACCGTCTCGAGCGTGTCGACCAGCCGAACCGCATTGTCGCCCAGTTGGCTGATCGTGGCCGAATCGAGGTGCGCCGGAGTGTCGAGGCTCGTGTGGTAGGCAAACGTGTTGCCCGTCGGCGCGAAGTCGAGCCCCGGCGCGCCGGACTGCTTCAGGATCGAGAAGTCCGTGTCGTTCGGGAGCCGCCTGTAGATCTCGGTGAACAGCGACGAGCCGGCCGGGAACGCCGCCGACGCCGCCCACGCGGCGGCCAGCCACGAGTTGCCAGGGCCCGACTGGAAGAGCCGGGCCGGCCCGCTGGTGCCGACGGCCTCGAAGTTGACGAACGCGTTCACCGGTGCGAATTCGGGCGCCGACCTCAACGCGCGCGCCCCCATCAACCCGAGTTCCTCGCCGTCGGTCACGGCAATCAGCAGTGTGTACCGCGGGTTGGACCTCGCCGACAGGACGCGCGCGGCTTCCAGGCATACCGCCACTCCAAGCCCGTCGTCAGCCGCGCCGCGCGATTCTGGCGGCGAATCGTAGTGGCTGACCAGGGCGATGGTCTCGCTCTGCCGCCCCGGACGCGTCGCGACGACGTTGACTACCGGCGTGGTCACGCCCGACTCCATGTCGGCCATCGCTTCCTGCAGCCGGACCGCAAACCCTGCCTGCCGGAGTTGGCCGACGACGTAGTCGCGCGCGCGGCGGTTCGCCTGGCTGCCGGTCGGCCTCGAGCCGAACGCGGTGCCCAGCATCCGTACGTGCTTGCCGGCCCGCTCCGGGGAGAACCCCGTCTCACCACTAGGCCGGCACGCCGTGACGGCGAAGAGGACGGCGAGGCACGCGACGCCGGCGTGCAGGCGACGGCACGCCAACCGGGCGGTCAGGTCGTTACGCGGCATGCGGGGATTCTACGGCACGTTGGCGTGCAGCGGTAGCCCCGTGCTGTGCTATCCTGCGACGGCCAGCCCGGTCACGAATGCGGCAGGCCAGGCCGGGCTCGTTTCAGTCGCTCACGCGGCAGGAGGCTCCGATGCCGGATATCGCGCGGATTCAGAGTGAATTGAAGGCGGCGGGTGTTGACGGATGGCTGCTGTACGACTTCCACAACCGCGACGCGATTGCGTATCACGTGCTCGGGATGGACTACGGCAAGTTCACGAGCCGGCGGTGGTTCTACTGGATCCCGACCAGCGGTGAACCGATCCGGCTGGCGCACAAGGTCGAGTCCACCAAGCTCGACTCGCTGCCCGGCGAGAAGCGTCTCTACCTGTCGTGGCGGGAGCTCCATGCCAGTCTCAAGGCGATCCTCGGGCCGGCCAGGAAGGTGGCGATGCAGTACTCGCCCACCGCCAACATCCCGTACGTCTCAATCGTGGACGGCGGCACCATCGACCTCATCCGCTCGCTGGGGTTCGAGGTCGTGTCGTCCGCCGGGCTGGTGCAGACCTTCCAGGCCGTGCTGGACGACGCCGGGTATCGGTCGCACCTCGCGGCGGGCGAGCGGGTCCAGCGCATCAAGGACGAGGCGTTCGCGCTCATCGGCGACTCGCTGCGCGCCGGCAGGACGCTGACACAGTACGACGTGCAGCAGTTCATCGTCCGCCGCTACGGCGAGGAAGGGCTGACCTGCAAGGGCGAGTACCCGATCGTGGGCACCAACGAGCAGCCAGCCGACCCGCACTTCGAGCCGACGCCGGCCAACGCGCGGCCCATCAAGGCCGGCGACACGGTGCTCATCGATCTCTGGGCGAAACTCGACGCGCCTGGCGCCGTCTTCTACGACATCACCTGGTGCGGTTTCGTCGGTCGGACGCCGCCCGCCAAGTACGTCGAGATCTTCACTACCGTCCGCGACGCCCGCAACGCGGCGCTGGCCTTCATCCGGGGCCGCTACGCCGAGCGCAAGAAGCTGTACGGGTGGGAAGTGGACGATGCGTGCCGCCAGGTCGTGGAGAAGGCCGGCTACGGGCCGTACTTCATCCATCGGACGGGGCACTCGATCGGCGAGGAGGTTCACGGCAACGGCGTGAACATCGACAACCTCGAGACGAAGGACGAGCGCGAACTGGTTCCCGGCATCTGCTTCTCGATCGAGCCGGGGATCTACCTGACGGGCGAGATGGCCGTGCGATCGGAGATCGACGTCTTCATCACGCCGTCTGGGAAGGTGGACGTCGCGGGCAGCATGCAGGAAGACTTGATACTGATCTAACAGCGACTCCTGAATCCCTGGAGGTCACCGTGGGTTTCTATTACCTCTACGTCATCCTGGCGTACCTGCTCGTGATGGCGGGCTACAACATCTACCGGTCGCGGCAGGTCAAGTCACAGGACGACTTCATGGTCGCGGGGCGGAGCCTCTCGCTGACCAAGATGGTATTCACGCTCGTCTGCACGTGGATCGGGTCCGGCACGTTCATCGCGGGCGCCGAGTACGCGTCCTACGCCGGCTGGAGCGCCGTGTGGCAGCCGGCGGGCGCGTTCCTTGGCATCGCGATCATCTATTTCATCGCGGCCAGGATCCGGACGTTCGGGCAGTACACCGTGGGCGACATCCTCGAGGCCCGGTACGGCCGCTTCGCCCGGCTGTTCGGCGCGATTGCCCTCATCATCGCCTTCACGACGATTGTGGCCTACCAGTTCCGCGCCGGCGGCTACATCCTGAACGTCGTCACCGACGGCTACGTCTCCCTCGAGGCGGGCCAGGCGATCGCGGCCTGCTTCGTGATCCTGTTCGTGACCATCGGCGGCATGGTCGCGGTGGCGCACACCGACCTGCCCAACGGCATCATCATCGTCTCGGCGTGTTTGCTGGCGGTGCCGTTCGTGGTCTCCTTCGCGGGCGGCTGGTCGCACGCCCACGAGATTCTCGGGCCGACCAAGTTCCAGGTGTTCGCGCAGGACTTCGGCAAGTATCCCGCGCTGAAGGGATTCTCGTACTTCCTCTCGACGCTGCTCCTGCTGATGGGCGTGCAGTCGATGTACCAGAAGTTCTACTCGGCGAAGTCACCGGCCGAGGCGAAGAAGGCGGTGGCCATCTGGATCGTCGGCACCATCGTCGTCGAGACGATCGTCATCGCGATCGCCGTCTACGCGTCGGTCTACAACACCGAGTTCCAGAAGGGATGGGACGGCCGCGCGCTGGTGCTGAACGCCGCGCGCTACATGGTGCCGGGGCCGGTGGGCGTGCTGCTGCTGGGGGCGGCGTGCGCGGTGGTGCTGTCCACCGGCATGAACTACCTGCTGTCGTCGAGCTCCAACGTGATGCGGGACATCTACCAGGGGATGATCAACCCGAACGCCGACCCGACGAAGATGGTCGCGCTGCAGAAGGTCTTCATCGTGGTGATGGGCTTCTGCGCGTTCCTGATGATCTTCATCCCGACGTACATGAAGTCGCAGATCTCGATCCTGCAGTATGCCTACTTCGCCTACACGATGTACGGCGTGGCGGTGACGCCGGCCTTGTTCGCCGCGCTGACGTGGAGGCGCGCGACCTGGCAGGGCGGACTCGCGTCGATCCTGGGCGGCGCCTTCGCCACTGTGTTCTTCGAGTTCGTGCTGCCGTGGTTGGCGCCCGGCGTGATGGAAGGGGCTCCGGGCGCGGGCAGCGCGTTCTTCGGCAAAGACCCCTGGGGCATTCCGAGCATCTACCCCGCCGCGATCATCTCCATCGGCCTGCTGGTCGTGATCAGCCTGCTGACGCCGGCCCCGAAGCCGAAGGACCTGGAACGGCTGTTCGGTAAGGCCTAGGGGAAGGACAACGGAGAACGGAGAATGCGTTCTGCATTCTCCGTTCTGCATCCCTCCTAGTGACCGTGTCCCTGCTGGGGCGTGTACCCTGGCGGGAGCGCCGCGCCTTCGCCGAAAAAGAACTCCTCCATCGCCCGAGCCACCAGGTCCTGCGCCTCCTTCTGCCAGGGCATCAGGCGGTACTCGTTCAGGATCATCCTCATCCGGTCTTCCCACAGCTTCCACGCGCGTGCCGAGACGTGCTCGAAAATCCGCTGGCCGAGTTCTCCGGGCCATGGCGGCTCGCTCAGTCCGGGCAGTTCTTTCCCGAACTTGACACACTGGACCATCCGCTCGCCCGAAGGACTGTCGATCGACGATGCCATGCTCATGCCTCCGAATCTCCTGATGTTATCATGGCACTCGTGTTGGACTCCGACGACGCCGAACCGGAAACCCGCCATCGCGCCTGCTGGTACGGCCGGCGGTCCCCGGAGCTGCCGGCCCTGTTGACGGTGCAGACCATCGAGGACGGCCAACTCCTGTACTGCGCCCACCCGATGCTGTTTCCGATTGTCGGCTACGATTTCGACATCCGTAACTGCACGGGCTGCGACGCGTTCAAGCCGCAGCTCTCCCGGCGCATGTAAACCGCGCGCCGGTTTCCGACGTCTAAACGATCACAGTCAGATCCGTCTTCGCGGTTCGACAGGTCACCCACGGTCGGTCGGCTGCTGACATTACCCCGGCTGTCGCGATTCGCTGCACAGCCGGTGGCCGAGCGTCTTGGACCGATGAGGCGAATCGAAGGTGAAACGGCCCGTTTCTGGTGCAACCGCCTCAACGAGGAATGGCTGTGATAGTGGCACGCGATTTGAAGTCTCATCGGCGACCCATCGATTTCCATCCCCGTAAGTAGAGCCATCGGCCAGGTGCCGAGGAGGTAGGCCGTGAACGAAACAGGACGCAAGGAGCGGCGCGGGTTCGCGTCGATGTCTCCGGAAAAACAGCGCGAGATCGCGAGCAAGGGCGGGCGCGCGGCGCACCAGAAGGGCACCGCCCACGAATGGACGTCAGACGAAGCCCGGACGGCCGGCCGCAAGGGTGGTCAGGTGAGCCGCGGCGGCCGTGGACGGCTGGATGAGACGATGTCAGATTCACAGGCCAGCGGAGCGGCCGGAGGGTCGGCATCGACCGGCAGAAGCAACTAGCCACCGAGATTCGCCCCCGACGAGCGTTGGCGACACCCGCTCCCGATGAACCAGGTCTGGCTGCCGACCGATCAGGCCGCTACGGGAGCGGGCATTCCGTCAATTGACGAGGCGCTCGACTTCCACCCGGGCGTCGTTGAAGCAGGCGCCCTCGCCGACATCTGACAGCGTGTCCGGGGCAAGCGCCGTCGCGGTCGAACGGTTGGCCGTGCTGGACCGCCATAGCCCTTTGGGAAGGGCCACGGTTCCCGGCCGGACGGTGGGTTCGATCGACAGCCTGCAACGCACTTCGCCCAACTCGTTGAAAACCCTGACGCTTGCGCCTTCCTCGAGCCCCCGCGCGCGCGAATCGAGCGGGTGCATGACGAGCGCGACCTCCGGCCGCGGCAATTCGCCGAGCGTCGAGCTGATCGTCCGGTCACTCGCGGGTGAGATGAGCGCCAGCGGCCACCGATCGGACCCCGGGTCGGGCAGATACCGAAAGAGGCCCGCCTTCGAGCTGCGATCGAGCACCTCCGGGAACAGATCCACCTTCTGGTCCACCGTGCGCGGGAACACGTCCACGAACTGCACCGGCGCCGTGCCGAACTCCGGCGCGGGCGTCTGCCGGTTCCTCAGATCCCCGCCGATCGTCCCCGGCAGTTGCGCGAGCACCTGCAGCAGCGTGTCCAACTCCCCTTGCGGCCCGGCGTCTCCGTCGAGCCCCAGTGCCGTGAGGAGCTGCCCGAAGACCTCCGGGTTCGATCGCGATTCGCCCACGGCATCGACGACCGGCTGCACCAGCTGCAGGCTGATCGGGCCGTAGGCCTTCGCCAGATCGTACGTCTCGAGGAACGTTGTCGCGGGCAGGACGACGTCGGCGAACGCGGCGGTGTCGGTCATCACCTGATCGAACACCACCGTGAAGAGATCGTTCCGAGCCAGGCCCCGCAGGATCAGGTTCTGGTTGGGGACGGTCGCGGCGGGGTTGCAGTTGTAGACGAACAGCACCTTCACCGGCGGCTTCGGGTCCTCCGTCAGCACCCGGCCCAGGTGGTTCATGTTCACGACGCGGGTGGCCGGCTCGTCCTCGCCGATCCACGTGCGCTCGATCGACCACGCCGCGGAATTGCTCAGGGCGTAGCCGCCGCCGCGCACACCGAACTTGCCGGCGACCGCTGGCAGCGCCAGCACCGCTGCCGCCGCGCTGCCGCCGTTCCGGTTCCGTTCGAGGCCCCACCCGCATCGAATCAGCGCCGGCCTCGACGCGGCGTACAGTTCCGCGAATTCCTGCACCATCGAGGCCTGGACACCCGCCACCGACGCCGCGCGGTCGAACGTCCACTCGGCCGCCCGTTCGCGAAGGCGCCCGGCGCCCCGGGTGTGCGCGTCGAGGAATCCCTGGTCCGCCGCTCCGGTTTCGAACAGGTGACGATGGATGGCCAGGGCGACGGCGAGGTCGGTGCCCGGCTTCAGCGGCACGTGGAGGTCCGACTGGCGTGCGAGGGCCGTCACGCGAGGATCCACGACAACGAGCTTCGCTCCGGCCTTGCGTGCGCCCTGGATGAACGGCACGAGGTGGATGCCGGACACCGACGGATTCGCTCCCCAGACGACGATCAGCTTCGCGTGGGGAAAGTCGTGGTAGGTGACCGACGGCATCTTGCCGTAGAGCTCCTGCGCCGCGGCGCCCGTCGGCGCCGCGCACACCGTCCTCGCCAGGCGAGAGGCGCCGAGGCGTCGGAACAAGCGGGCGTCCGTCGTATCCTGTGTCAGCAGTCCGTTCGATCCCCCGTATGAGAACGGGAGGATCGACTCGCCGCCCCAGGTGTCGCGGGCTTCCCGGAGGCGGCCTGCCACGAGATCGATCGCTGCCTCCCAGGGGACCGGAGAGAAGGCCGCGTTGCCCTTCGGCCCGACACGCACCGCCGGGCGGAGGATCCGCAGCGGGCTGTTCACGCGCTCTCCGAATCGCCTCACCTTCGCGCAGATATAGCCGTCGGTCACCGTGTTCCGGCGGGAGCCGTCCAGCTTCGACAGCCGACCGCCTTCGATCGTGGCCGCCAGGCTGCACGAGTCGGGACAGTCGAGCGGGCAGGCAGTCTCGACGACGTGCTCGCGCTTCGCATGCGATCCAGGCATGCCTACAGTCTACGATAGCTGGCGCCGGACGAGCTTCCCGCTCCGGACCCGCCGGGCCTGGTCCGACACTCCTCGCTTGCCCGAAAGCTCTGCAGCGATTACGATCACCCGACTGTGGGACGCGGACGATCGTCAGGAGGTCAGTGAGATGCGACCGACATTGAAGATGCTGAGCGAATCGCTCGTCGAGCAGATCGTCGCCGAGGGCGTGGCGCTGCTGCGGGACCCGGGCGTCCGCGTGCACAACGAAGAGGCGCGCCGGCTGCTCGCGGAGGCGGGCGCCGAGGTGGACCAGGCGCGGCTCGTCGCGCGGATCCCCGAGAGGATCGTCAGGCAGGCGCTTGAGACGACCGCGCGCGAGTTCGATCTCTTCGATCTCGATGGCCGGCCGGCGGTGCACTATGGCGGCGATGACGTGCACTTCGACCCCGGTTCCGCGGCGCTTGCGATCCTCGATCCCGAGACGAACCGGCAGCGCGTGCCCGTCACCGCCGACTTCGTCCGGCTGATGAAGCTGGTGGAGCAGCTGCCGCAGATCGACGCGCAGAGCACGTCGATGATTTGCGGCGACGTGGTGCCGGAAATCGGGGATCTCTACCGCCTCTACATCGCGCTGAACTACATCCGCAAGCCGATCGTCACGGGCGCGTTCCGCACCGACACGTGGTGGGTCATGAAGGAGATGCTGACGACCGTGGCCGGAGGGGAGGCCGCGCTCGCCGCGCGGCCGATCGCCGTGTTCGACGTCTGTCCGTCGCCGCCGCTGCTCTGGAGCGACCTGACCTGCCAGAACCTGATCGACTGCGCCCGCGCCGGCATCCCGGCGGAACTGGTGTCCATGCCGCTCGCCGGCGCGACGTCTCCGGTCACGCTCGCCGCGGCCGTCGTCCAGCACACGGCCGAGTGCCTGAGCGGCATCGTGATCGGCCAGCTCGCGCGGCCCGGCGCGAAGATCGTGTGGGGCGGGTCGCCGGCCGCCTTCGACATGCGGGAAGGCACCACGCCGATGGGTGACGTCGCCACCTGGATGATCGACTGCGCATACACGCAGGTGGGAAAGCGACTCGGCCTTCCGACGCACGCGTATCTCGGCATGAGCGACGCGAAGGTCATCGACGCGCAGTGCGGCATGGAGTCGGCCGGCGGGACACTCCTCGGCGCCCTCGCCGGCGTCAACATGATCTCCGGCGCCGGCATGATGGACTTCGAGAGCTGCCAGAGCCTCGAGAAACTCGTCATCGACGCCGAGATGATCGGGATGGCGAAACGCCTCATCCGGGGGATCGAGCCTCGCGACGAGCCGATCGCGCTGGGACTGTTCCAGAAGATGGGGCACCGCGCCGACTACCTGGCCGAGCCCCACACGCTGAAGTGGTTCCACAAGGAACTGTACCTGCCGTCACCGGTCATCGACCGGGCGACGACCGACGGGTGGCTCCGAAAGGGCGCCACGACCGCCGCCGAGCGGGCGGTCGAACGCGTGCGCGGCCTGGTCGCGTCGTACCAGCCGCGCCCGGTCTCGCCAGAGCTTCGCGGCGAGTTGCGAGGGATCGCGACGCGGGCCGCCAAGCAGTTCGGGATGGCGGCCCTGCCGCCGCTGCCCGACTTCGACTACGTGTAGCGCGGGGCTTCGGCCCGAGCGATCCTGTTTCGAATGCGTGGAGCCAACATGTCAACAGAACTTCTCGCGCGGATTACCGCCAGCCTCGTGGATGGCGACCCCGATGCCACGCTCGCCGGCACCCGGGAGGCGATCGCCGCCGGCCTCGAACCGCTGGCCATCATCGAGGGCGGCCTCGTTCCAGGCATGCGCATCGTCGGCGACAAGTACGCGACCGGCGAGTACTTCCTCCCGAATCTCATCGTCTCCGCCAGCGGGATGAAGCAGGCGATGGCGCTGCTCGAGCCGGAACTGAAGGCCCGGCGACAGGAGCTCAAGTCCGCCGGCACGGTCGTCATCGGGACCGTGCGGGGCGACATCCACGAGATCGGAAAGTCGCTGGTGGCGACCATGCTCGCCGCGAACGGTTTCGAGGTGCACGACCTCGGGGTGGATGTTCCGGTCGAGGCGTTCGTTTCGCGCGCGAAGGAAGCCGGCGCGAACCTGGTCGGGCTCTCCGCGCTGTTGACGACGACGATGCACGGGCAGAAGGACGTGGTCGAGGCGCTGGCCAAGGCCGGCCTGCGCGGCCGGGTGAAGGTGATGGTGGGCGGCGCGCCGGTGACGAAGAAGTGGGCGGACGAGATCGGCGCAGACGGATGGGCGCAGGATGCGGTCGCGGCGGTCGATCTGGCGACGCGGCTGGTGGCGCAGGCGTAAAGAGCATCAAGGCCCAGGTTCGGCACGAGCTGAGAACAGTTTGGCCGCCGCCGGCAATCCGGCGCCGCCCGGCGGGCCAGCTCGGGTGTAGAAAAGCGTCGGCGCGATTTCCGGAACAATCCGCCTGAAGGGTTGATGGCGGATCTCTTGCATCGGCTCGCGCGTTCCCGGGGGGCTCAATCGAATCCCATGGCGAATCCTTCAAAACCCAAGTTCATGATCCCCGTCGCGGCCACTGTCGAGCGCGTGCCCAATCACGACGACGTCTCCGGCATGATGGAGGCGCTGTTCGACGTCTTGGAGCGCCACCAGGCCGATTCCAACGACGGGGTGCTCGCGTTGTTGACGTCGTTCGCGCAGGGCGCCTCGCGAATCCTGGAGCTCAGCGCCGCGGAAGACGTCGAGCACAACCGAAAATCGCTGCTCGTGATGCTCGAGCACGCCAGGCGGACGATCGACATGTGGTCCGCCGGCGCGCCGTCGAGCAGTCTCGTGCACTGAGGAGCCGGCAGCCGCCAGCCGGACCTTCGGTTGCGTCACCCCTGATAGAATCGGCGCGTGCCTCGCTCCGACCCTCCGGCTGACAGCATTGATGTCGCGATCGTGGGCGGCGGCGCCGCCGGTCTTGCCGCCGCCATCCTGACCGCCCACCGCGTGCCAGGCGCGCGCGTGGTCGTGTTCGACGGCGCCCGGCGGATCGGCGCGAAAATCCTGGTCAGCGGCGGCGGCCGCTGCAACGTGACGAACCGGGTCGTGCGCGCAAGCGATTTCCAGGGCGGCGACCGGCGGATCATCCACAGCGTGCTGCGGGCGTTCCCGTCCACGGACACCGTCGCGTTCTTCAATGACCTGGGAGTCCCGCTTCACGAGGAAGACGACGGCAAGCTGTTTCCCGACAGCGGCCGGTCGCGCACGGTCCTCGACGCGCTGCTGGCGGGCGCGCGACAATGCGGCGTCGAGATTCGCGTGGAGCAGCGCATCGAGGCGGTCCGGCCAGACGCCGGCGGCGTTTTCCGCCTTTGTCGGCCGGGAGGGTCCGACAGCGCGCGCCGCGTGGTCATGGCGACCGGCGGCCTGTCGCTGCCAAAGAGCGGGAGCGACGGCGGCGGTCTTCTCCTGGCGGCGGCGCTCGGACACCGCGTCGTTCCCACGACGCCCGCCCTCGCGCCACTGGTACTGGACGGGACCTTCCATCGAACCCTGAGCGGCGTGTCGCACGACGCGTCGCTATCGATGTATTCCGGGGACCTGCCACCCGTCAGGCTCCGCGGATCGCTGCTCTGGACCCACTTTGGCGTGAGCGGCCCGCTCGCCCTCGACGCCTCCCGCCACTGGCACCGCGCGACGATCGAGGGCCGTCGTGTGGCCGCTCGCGTGGCCTTCCTTCCCGGTCTCGACGTCCCCGGGGCGGAGCGCCGCGTGCTCGACACGGCGGCCGCCCGGCCGTCGGCCACGATCCGCGGCGCACTCGCGGAGTGGCTGCCGGCGGCCGTCGCAGCCGGAATCCTCGAGGCGGTCGGCACCGACCCCGGCATCCGCCTCGCGCACCTGCCCCGCGACGACCGGCGCGCACTCGCGCACGCGCTCGTCTCGTGGGACTTGCCGATCGCGGGCAGTCGCGGTTACAACTACGCGGAGGCGACGGCCGGCGGCGTGGCGCTGGACGAGATCGACCGGGGGACGATGGAGTCGAGGAAATGCCCCAGGCTGTATCTGATCGGTGAGATGCTGGACGTTGACGGGCGACTGGGCGGATTCAATTTCCAATGGGCGTGGTCGAGCGCCTGGGTGGCGGCGCGCGGCCTCGCTCATTCCTTGCAAGGGGAACGACGCGATGCCTGAACGAGAAACCGTTGGCTTCATCGGCCTCGGCCTGATGGGGAAACCGATGGCCCTCAACCTGATCAAGGCCGGGTTCCCGCTGGTGGTCCACAGCCGGAGCCGCGGCCCGGTGGATGCGCTCGCCCAAGCCGGCGCCCGCGTCGCGGAAAGCCCTGCCGACGTCGCGCGCGAAGCGACGGTTGTGATCACGATGGTGCCCGACTCGCCGGACGTGGAACTTGTCCTGGCGGGCCCTGGCGGCGTATTCGACGGCGTGCGCCCCGGCACTGTGCTGATCGACATGAGCAGCATCTCTCCGGTTGTCACGCGCCGCCTGGCGGCACAGGCGGCGACGCACGGCGCGACGCTGCTCGACGCGCCCGTGAGCGGCGGGGACATCGGCGCGATCCAGGGGACGCTCTCCATCATGGTGGGAGGCGAGGTGGCCGCGCTCGAACGCGTGCGGCCGATTCTCAATGCGATGGGCAACCCCGAGCGGGTGATTCACATCGGGGAGTCCGGCGCGGGGCAACTCTGCAAGGTCTGCAACCAGATGGCGATCGGCGGCGCGCTGGCGGTGGTGAGCGAGTTGATGGCGCTGGCGACCAAGGCGGGCGTCGATCCGGCGAAGGTGCGGCAGGCGCTGCTCGGGGGCTTCGCGGCCAGCCGCGTGCTCGAGGTCCACGGCGAGCGAATCCTGAAGAAGAACTACAAGCCCGGATTCCGCGCGGGGCTGTACAACAAGGACATGGGAATCGCGATGGAGACGGCGCGCTCGCACCAGGTTCCGGTGCCCGTGAGCGCGGTCGTGGCGCAGCTGGTCGGCGCCATGGTGGCGTCGGGTCGCGGTGGCGACGACTATTCGGGCCTCGCACAGGTGCTGTTCGAGATGGCCGGGCTGGAGCCATGACCCTGTTTCCGGACGCCGCGCCGGCGGAGCAGCAGGTGTACGACGTCCTCGGCGCGCTCGGCATCCCATTCACTCGATTCGCGCACCCGCCGGTCTTCACGGTTGACGAGGCGGAACAGTACTGGGCCCGGATCCCGGCCACGCACTGCAAGAACCTGTTCCTCCGGAATGCGAAGGGGTCGCGACACTACCTGGTCGTCCTCGGCCACGCGAAGAAGGCCGACCTGCGGGCGCTGTCGGCGCGACTCGGCGACGACAAGCTCAGTTTCGCGTCCCCCGATCGGCTGATGCGATTCCTGCACCTGACCCCCGGCGCCGTGTCGCCGTTCGGCCTGATTCACGACTCGGCGCGGGAGGTGATCATCGTCCTCGACAGCGACCTGCCGGGCACCGATCGGATTGGGTTCCATCCGAACGTCAATACGGCTACGATTACGCTGCAGACGTCGGACTTCCTGCGGTTCCTGGAAGCCCGCGGCAACGTTGTACGCCGGGTCGCGATGGCGGGGGATAGCAGGCAGTAGGCGGCAGGCAGTAGGCAGGCCTGTATCTTCTGGATTCTGGCTTCTGACTTCTGGATTCTTCTTCCCAATGAGGACTCATGGCCCACGTTGAGACGCCCGACGCCGCCTCGGCGGTCCAGCCGTTCCCAAAGGCATTCTGGACGGCGAACGTCACGGAGTTGCTGGAGCGCGCCGCGTACTACTCGATGGCGAGTTTCGTCGTCATCTACCTGGGGCAGCTCGGGTTCGGCGCCTACTGGCCGTCGTTTCTGAACTCCACGGTCCTCTGGGGCCTCGTCTACTTCCTGCCGATCCTCTCCGGCACGATCGCCGACCAGATAGGGTTCCGGCGCGCGCTCCTCATCGCATTCGTGCTGCTGGCGATCGGGTACTTCTTCATGGGATACCCGGTGTGGATGGGGGGCAGCGTCCTGGCAGCGACGATCAAGCCCGCCGTGACGGTCGGAGGCCGCGACGCGATCATGGTGGTGAGCGCCATCCTCCTGATCGGCATCGGCGGATCGGTGATCAAGCCGTGCATCTCGGGGACCGTGCAGAAGGTGTCGGGCAGCCGGGCCACGCTCGGCTTCGCCATCTTCTACATGGTGATCAACATCGGGTCGCTGTTCGGCCGCGGCACGGCGTTCGTCGTGCGGAGCGGCTCGGGCGTGAGCACGATCCTGACCGTCGTGGCCGTCTGCACG
>Ga0209048_10000045_pt1 | contig 114682 bp, 113 predicted proteins | sample FrelakmetCRP12CR_FD_187146 | JGI IMG/M metagenome (GOLD analysis project Ga0209048, IMG submission 187146) | Freshwater lake sediment microbial communities from the University of Notre Dame, USA, for methane emissions studies - CRP12 CR (SPAdes)... | ecosystem: Environmental > Aquatic >...
GGCCAGGAAATTGAATGGGCGCCCAAGGAAAACACTAAACTACGAAACGCCCGCTGAACGATTCAGCCAATCTGTTGCATCCACCGGTTGAATCCAAGCGCGGAACCTGCCGGAAGGCCAATTCACACAACGCGCCCTTCGCGGTCACTCGCGAATACACAACATCCCGTACATTCTTGCCGAGCAGGCGACCCAAATCGTCGCTTACTCGGCCTCAGGCATGATGCTACGAGCTTCCGAACAGGAAGTTTTCAGGATCTGCGCTCGTCAATTCAACGATTGACCACGATTCAATGGCCCCGAATACTCTTGGAAAAGGGCATTGAAATTCCTAACCTTATTGAATGACCTCAAGCTTCCCTTCGCCGAATAACCGAATTGGGCCAGTGTATTTCAGCTTTTGCTCTTTACCGTTAACTATAATAATTTCGCTATTGGTGGGCTTGCCGAAAGCCACCTTTTCACTTTCTGCTGGCTCGCTCGACACCGCATAAAATTTCAAAGCATGCGTCCCGGCGTCAAGTTTTATATTGGTATCACTTTGCTTAGAAACGACTAGCGGAGACTTGGAGTCGATTTTGATCGCATATTTGTCAACTGACTGCTGGTAAGTCGGTTGTCTACATTGAATTGTTAACTGGCCACTCTCCGTCCCTGGTGTGGACAGGTCAAAACTAAACTGCTCAGTTTTCGGCGGCACTGCAGTATCCGCAGCTTTCTCCACCAACATAGTAGTCATACACCCCCCTGAAGACAGCAGTATCAGGCCGATGACTATTACCGTGAACTTGCTCTGCATTTCAATTTCTCCTCTGTTGTGGATTGAAAGTATAAGACACCCACTCTAACTGGAGTCAGCGTGCCGAAAGCGCGAACAACGTGACGCCCTGTCGGCGGTGGCCCCGAAGAGTTGGACAGGAAAAGCGGCTCGGCAAGTGAATCTCTGCCAGGTGCGCGTTACGCAGGCTCACGGTGAGGCCGCAGGGCAAAGTAGACCATATCGGGGGTCCGCCCGTCCAGGGAAGAATGAGGGCGGTCCTGGTTGTAAAAAATGATGCAGGCGATCAACTTCACTTCCCCTTCCATGTTTACAGGGCGTTATACCCCATCTCCTGGAAGACGAAATTTCGGGGGAAGCTCAAATGCCTGTAGCACCAATCGTTGCGGTCAACACCCCTAAAAGGGGCAAAAATCAGATGAACCCCAACAAGCCCAAGGCTGCGCCGGCGGCGATCAGGCATAGCGGATGCAGTTCCGTCCGCAGGTTCACGGCTACGCTCACTGCAAGCAGCGCCCAAGCTACCCGGCCGAAGCCGGCGGCTTGTGCGATCAGTGTTGCGCCAAAAATCTGTCCGACCGCCGGCGGCGCGACGCCGAGGCTAATGGCCTTTTGTCAGCGCGCGGGCAAAGCGCTCCCGGCGATCGATCAGCAGATAGATGGCGATACTCGTCGGCAGGCCGGGAATCCATCTTGCGAATGGCACATCCCTATTTGCTGACCTTCAATTCTTGCAGATCAATACCTCTTGGTCGGAGGGGCCCGGTCCAGCTATATCTGGCGGATGACGAAGCGGTGCTTGCCTGAAACGCTGCGCTCGATCTTGTCAACATAGGCGAGTTCGAGTTCCAGGCCGGTATCGCGCCGCAAGCTGTCGCGCAAGGTGGCGACAATCGTGTCGTCGAGCGGCGCGGCGGCGACCATGCTGAGCGCAATTTTCCCCGGTGCATCCTGCACGAACTGGTACTGCTCGATCTGTGTCAAGCCATACAGCAAACGGTTGAATTGTGACGGATGTATGCGCCGGCCGTCGGGCCCAAGGATCAGGTCGTTCTGGCGGCACATGCCCATTTCCATCAAGGGAAAAGGCGAGCCGCAGCGGCAATCGCCTTCCTGCAGCCGGCCTGAGTCGCCGATGGCGTAGCGGACCATCGGCATCAGCCGGTTGGTCAGCGAGGTGACGAGTAGCTGATCGTCCACCGACTCGAGCCAGACCATGTCGGTAAAGACGTGCATGTTGCCATGGTGGCATTCGCAGGCGATGTTGGGAATCTCGCGGCTGCCGTACTGGTTGAACACCGGGCAGCCGAAGGCGTCGGCAATGGATTGGCGCTGCTTAGCGTCGAGCACCTCCGCGGTCGAATAGACGCCGCGCAGGCTCGCCGGCATGGCGAGCCGCCGGTCGCTGACGTAACGCGCCAGCGCCGCGAGGATGGAGGCGTAGCCCTGGAGCAGGACGGGTCGGTAACGCTGGATGAATGCGGCCCAAGACTGCAACTGGCTTTCCGTGATGCTGTGCGCGGGAAGCGTTTTCTCGGCGGCGATGAAGTCGCCGATGGCATCGCCGCCGAATACGCCGCCGGCCACGGTGTCCTGGCGCGCGCCCCAGAAATTGAGGGTTTTCTGTCCTGGCTGCCAGCCGGAGAACATGTAGCTGCGCATCATCCCGGCGCGCATCAGTTCGTGCTTGGCTTCATCGTAATAGAACGCCAGCGGCTTGCCGGTCGAGCCGCCGGTGTGGCCGATTTTCGTCCGCTGCGGATCGGCGCCGCGCGCCAGCAGGTCGGGCAGGCGCGTGACGACATCCGTCTTGTGCAGGATCGGCAAGCGGGTGATGTTGCCCGCGAAACTGGCGGCCAGCGTGCCGTAGCGCTCGCGATAAAAGGGGGTGTTTTCGGCGGCGAAGCGGACGATGGTGTCCAGATCACGGCGCTGTTTGTCCAGCAGTTGCTCGCGGGTCAGCGCCTGGGTGGCGAGCAGTGCGTCGAGCCGGGCGTAGCGCTCCGGGCGCTGGCGGCGATGCAGCCAGTGCTTCAAGGAGCGCAAAGTTGCGCCTCCCAGGCCGCGCGGTCGGCCGGATAAGCGATGATCGCTGCGAGCAATTCGGCGCGCCACCGCGCCCAGCCTGCTGCCGCATTGATCCGCAGGTGGCCGTCGGAATCCGGGCCAAAATTGCGCGCGACGTTGGCGACGAAGGCCGCGAAATTGGCAACGGCCGCGGCATGTTCCGGCGCGCGGTTCCACCAGCAGGCGGGATCGTGCAGCAGTTTGTCGAGTACCTGCAGGCGCTCGACAATGGCGCGCTGCCGGCTGTTGTACTTTTCCAGCAGTTCGGCGCGCACGGTATCCAGCGTGTTCTTCACAAGGTCGGCGCTAATGATGCGGTGAATGGGGCACTCTGAAACAAGGCGCTCGATGGAAAACAGCATCACGTCGCCATAGAACTGGCGCTCGAACTCGCCGCTGATGTCGATGACCGGCGCGATCATCTCCGTTGCGGTCGCGATGCCGGGGCGGAACTCGGACTGGCCGCCGCTTTCCAGCGTGCGTTTGTGCAGCATCGGCAAATTGGCGGAGACGAAGCTCGCCCCGATTTCGGCCTGAATGATGCGTCCGAGCGTCGGCCCGGACATGCGCAGGCGCAGCGTGGCAAACGGGATGAAATACTTCAGCGCTTGCGGACGAAAAACATAGTTGCCCGCATACACGGTGCGCGCCGGCTGCACACTGTCGAGCAAATCAGCGTGCTGATAATAGGAAACGCGGGTCGGATGCTCACCGTAAAAGAAACTGTTCAGCCGCGCGGCGAAATGCGCGCAGCAATCCGCCTCGCTATGCGCACCGGCGAGCGTGCAGCGATAGCGGTAGGCGGTCGCTGCCTGCTTGAAGCCGAACAGGTCGGCCATGTCGTGATAGGTCGCGTCGCCGCCGGCGTGCCCGTCAGTGCCATGCTGACGGCAGGCAGCCGCCGGATCGCTGGCCGCCATCCGTTGCAGGAAGCCGAGCACATCGACGAGAAAGTTGCCTGTCATCACGGCGGGTGAAACCGGGGGGTCGCCGACCACCTTGCCGGTCAGCACCAGCGCATCGGTGCGCGAGAAAATGGCGTCGAGGTCATGGAAGTAGTCGATCGCATAGACTTCCCGTTCGCCCTCGGGCGTGGCCACCTTGACGCAGAATTCCTGATCGCTGTCGAGCGACCAGATGAGCAACTTGTCGGCGGGCGTGTTCTTGATGAGTTCGGCGACCTTCAGGTAGGCGATATTGCGCATCACGCCCTGGCCCTTATGACCGAAATTTTCGCGGTGCGCCGCGCAGCAAGTCCCCTGGCGGGACGCCGCACCGCAAACGCCGGGCAGATCTGTCTCCAGCGCAGCAAGCAGCGCCATCTGCTCGTCCGGGCCGAAATGGACGGTGGTCAATCCGCGCCGGCTGAATTCAGCGGCGAGCGCGCGGTTCGCGGCGACATGGACAGCTTCGGCGCTGTCGTCGGCGATGAGGACACTGATCCGGTCGCCATCACCATAGGGATAGCGTTGCAGAAGCTGATGCAAGCTGTCGAGACAGGCCCGGATATGCCGCGGCCGGTCGGCTACCGGAATGACGATGATGAAGCGGTGTTGCGCGCTACTTGCCGGCTCAGCGGTCGGACTTGTAGGCGGGGAAGACATTCTTGTCCCAGAGCATATCGATGAGGTTGATGGTCCCCGCGAGATCGGCGTTGGCGAACAAATCATCGACGTCTTCGCGGGTTTCGATGCGCCAGTACACGACGCCGAACGAGCGGGCGAGCAGGGCGTAGTCGGGATTGACGAAGTCGCAGTCGATAAAGCGCCCGTGATAGAGCTGGGACTGGTTCTTGCGGATCAGGCCCAGCGTCCCGTTGTTGATCATCAGCACATTCAGCGGGATGCCATGGTTCACCGCGGTCATCAACTCCATGCAGCACATCTGGAAGCCGCCGTCGCCGAGAATGGCAAAGCTCGGGGTGGCGACGGCGCAGCGCGCACCGATGGCGGCGGGAATCGCGTGGCCGAGCGACGAGATGCCGCCATTTGGAAAATAGCGGTGTTGCGGCGAGGCTTTGAGATAACTCTGCGCAAGGATGATGTTATCGTCGAAGATCTGCGCGCCCTGCGGCAGCCGCTCGACTAGCCGGGCGTAAAAATGCGCGATGACGGCAAAGTGCGGCGGCACCGGCGCAGGCTCCGAAGGCGGCCCTGACGGCACCGTGTTACCAGTGCCCAGCAATGCCAGGACATGCTCGAGCAGCGCACGGATGTCGCCGTGGATGGCGAGGTCGGCTTGGAATACCTTTTCCAGCTGGCTGGCATCGTTGTCGATCTGGATGACCTGCTTGCCGGCCAGCAGGCGGGCATCCCACAGATAGCTGGTGCGTTCATTGAAACCGGCGCCGAGAAAAATCACCAAGTCGGCATGGTCGACGATCCGACGATAGGCGCGGCCGTCGGAGGTGACACCGAGGCAGCCCAGCGCGAGCGGTGTTTCTTCGTCGACCACGCCCTTGCCCTTGAGCGTGGTGGCGACCGGAATGCCCAGTTGCCGGAGCGCAACCTGGGCGCCGGAGAGCAGGCAGCCGTAGCCGGCGACGATCACCGGGTGGCGGGCAGCGCGGATCATGCGCGCCATCGTTTCCGTTGCCGCGGAGCCATTGCCGCTGGCCTGGGGCGTCACGCTGAAGCGGATCTCATCGAGCAGACTTGCGTCGACCAGTTCCTTCTGCACGTTGTAGGGGAGGCTGAGCAGCACCGGCCCGGGATTGGCCGACAGCAAAATCTGCGCCGCCTGGCGCAAGACCTGGAGCAGATAGTCGGTGCGCTCGACGATCCGGTGGTAGCGCGTGATGCTGCCGAACAGGGCCGCCTGGTCGATGCTGCCGCCCTCGCCTGAGCTTTCCTGCAGGCCGCCCTTGCCGAAAATGAAAGTCGAGGTTTCGCCGGTGACGATCAGGATGGGCAACTTGTCTGCATAGGCATTGGCGATGCCGGTGACCAGATTGGTGGCGCCGGGACCGGCCGTCGTGATGCAGGCGCTGATGCCGCCGGAGGCGCGGGCGTGGCCGCCGGCCATGAACGCCGCGCCCTGTTCGTGCTTGACCAGTACGCTCCTGATGCTCGAATCGTGGAGATAGTCATAGACCGGCAGGATGTGCGAACCGGGCATGCCGTAGATATGGCTTATCCCCAGGCGCTCCATGAAGCGGACGATGAGTGCTGCGACGGTGATCTGCATTAGGTTGCGGAGCGCAAAGCGCGCATTTGAACACAAGCGGGCGCTGAGCGGAATGGGCGCTTGACGAGGATAGGCGACTGATTCAGGATTCGCGGCTGCTTGAAAACCTCCGCGCCTTCTCCCAACCCTGAAAAACCACGAGCATTCGAATGACCCCGGCAAGGATCCGCAGCATCACGCCAGAGCCCGGGAATGGATGGAGAATCATCGCCCGCAGTGCAAATCGTTGCGGTCGACGCCCCTGAAAGGGCAAAAATCAGATGAGTCCGAGCAAGCCCAAGACCGCACCGGCGGCGATCAGCCATAGCGGATGCAGTTTCGTCCGCAGGTTCACTGCCACCGTCACGGCAACCAGTGCCCAAGCTGCCCAGCCGAAGCCAGCGGCCTGCGCGATCAGCGTGGCGCCGGAGAAGATCAAGCCGACCGCCAGCGGCGCGACGCCAATGCTGATCGCCTTTTGCCAACGCTTGCCGGCAAAGCTCTCCCAGCGATCGATCAGCAGATAGATGACGATGCTCATCGGCAGACACATGGCCAGTGTCGCGACCAGTGCGCCGGACAACCCGGCGATTTTCCAGCCAATCAGCGTGACGACCAGCACGTTCGGCCCCGGCGCGGCCTGGGCGATGGCGTAGAGGTGGGTGAAGGTCGTGTCGTCCAGCCAGTGATGATTGTCGACGACAACGCGGTGCATCTCGGGCAACAGGGCCGTGGCGCCGCCGAAGGCAACGAAGGAAAGTAGCGCGAATTCGAGGAAGAGTTCGAGGACGATGCTCATTTTCGGCCCAATCGCCACCAGGCAACAGCGCCGGAAAACACCAGGCCGGCAACCATGACGATGGGCATCGGCCAGCGCAGAACGGCAATTGCGGCCACGATCAACGCCGTGAAAGGCAGGAAAAACGGTTTTTCCCTGATCGCCATGCCCATCCGCCAGGCCATCGCGAACAGCAGGCCGACACCGACGGCGGCGATGCCGCGCAGCAGCGACTGCGCCAGCGGCAGACTGCCGTAATGATCGTAGAGCAGCGCCAGCAAAAGCACGATAACGAGCGGCCCGGCGAGCAGGCCGACCGGCGCGACGATGGCGCCGAGCAAACCCTGATAACGCTTGCCGACGACCACGGCCAGATTGATCACGTTCGGTCCCGGCAGGAACTGGCAGAGACCGAACTGGGCGTTGAATTCCTCGGCCGTCATCCAGCGCCGCTCGTCGACCAGCATGCGGCGGGCGAAGGGTAGCACGCCGCCGAAGCCGGAGAGGCCAACCGAGGAAAATCCGACAAACAGCGCCTTGAGGTCCGGCGGTGGCGCTGTTTCAGGTGGCATCAGGGTTCCAGGCGCAACTCAGCCGATCTGGCATGGGCCGGCAGGCCTTCGCCATGCGCCAGCGTCGCGGCGATGCGCCCCAGCGTCTGGGCGCCGGCCTGCGAGACCTTGATCAGGCTGGTTCGCTTCTGGAAATCATAGACGCCGAGCGGCGACGAGAAGCGGGCGCTGCCAGAAGTCGGCAGCACGTGGTTCGGGCCCGCGCAGTAGTCGCCGAGCGATTCCGAGGTGTAGTGGCCGATGAAGATGGCGCCGGCGTGATGAATCTTGGCGACCCACGGATCGGGATTGGCTAGCGCCAGCTCGAGGTGTTCCGGAGCGACGCGGTTGGCGATGGCGACAGCTTCCTCGAGATCACGCACCAGGATCAGCGCACCGCGATCCTTCAGCGAGGTTTCGATGACTACGCGGCGCGGCATGGTCGGCAGCAGTTTTTCGATACTGGTCTGGACGCGCTCGATGAAGGCCGCGTCGGTGCAGATCAGGATGGACTGCGCCAGTTCGTCGTGCTCGGCCTGCGAGAAGAGGTCCATCGCCACCCAATCCGGATCGCTGCTGCCATCGGAAACCACGAGAATCTCGGACGGCCCGGCCACCATGTCAATGCCAACGATGCCGAATACCCGGCGCTTGGCGCAGGCAACATAGGCATTGCCGGGACCAACGATCTTGTCGACCTGCGGCACGGTCTGCGTACCATAGGCCAGCGCCCCGATGGCCTGCGCCCCACCGATGGTGAACACGCGGTCAACGCCGGCCAGACAAGCCGCCGCCAGCACCAGCGCATTGTGCTCGCCACCCGGCGTCGGGACGACCATGATCAGTTCCTTGACGCCGGCGACCTTGGCTGGAATCGCATTCATCAGCACCGAGGATGGGTAAGCCGCCTTGCCGCCCGGCACGTAGAGGCCGACGCGGTCGAGCGGGGTGATCATCTGGCCGAGCATTGTGCCGTCGGCCTCGGTGTAGGACCAGCCTTCCAGACGCTGCTTCTCGTGATAGACGCGAACGCGATGCGCCGCTGCTTCCAGCGCCTGACGCTGCGCGGCCGGCAGGCCGGCGAGCGCCTTCTGCATTTCGGCCTTGGACAGTTCGAGATCGGCCATGCCGGTTGCCGTCAAGCGGTCGAACTTGTTGGTGTATTCGATGACCGCCGCATCGCCGCGCGCCTTCACCTCGGCCAGAATCCCGATCACGGTGCGTTCGATGCCGTCGTCCTGTGCCCCCTCGAAAGCGAGCAGCGCATCCATTTTTGCCGTGAAATCGGCGTCGACCGTAGCAAGTCGTTTGATCGCGACCATAAGGATTACTTCTCCACCGCCTGTGCGAAGGCGTCGATAATCGGTTGCAGGGCTTCGCGCTTGACCTTCAGCGATGCCTGATTGACGACCAGCCGGCTCGAAATATCGACGACATGCTCGACCGCGACCAGTTTGTTGGCCTTCAGCGTGCCGCCGGAGGACACCAGATCGACGATAGCATCGGCCAGCCCGGCCAGCGGCGCCAGTTCCATCGAGCCGTAAAGCTTGATCAGGTCGATATGCACGCCCTTGGCCGCGAAGTGTTCGCGCGCCGTCTTGGTGTATTTGCTCGCCACCTTGAGGCGGGCGCCCTGACGCACGGCCTTGTCGTAGTCAAAGCCTTCCGGCACGGCGACCATCATCCGGCACTTGGCGATTTTCAGGTCGAGCGGCGCGTAGAGCCCTTCGCCGCCATGCTCGATCAGTACATCTTTACCCGCCACGCCGAGGTCGGCGGCACCATACTGGACGTAGGTCGGGACATCGGTGGCGCGCACGATGACGACGCGCACGTTGGGCTGGTTGGTCTCGATGATCAGCTTGCGCGAGGTTTCCGGATTTTCAGCCGGAACAATGCCCGCCGCCGCGAGCAGTGGCAGGGTTTCGTCGAAGATGCGGCCCTTGGACAGGGCGATGGTGATGGTGGTCACGGGGACTCTTGCTGAAAAGGCGAAAACACCATTTTAGCAGAGGCCTAGAGATAGCCGAGGTGGCGTGGCAGCCAGAGCGCCAATTCCGGCACGAAAGTGACCCGCAGCATCGTCGTTCCCATCGCCGCCACCATCACAACACCCAGCCGACAGCCGACTCCATCGAGATGCCGGCCATCCGGCTGGTCACCATCAGGTTCACGCCCATCGGCGGAGTGAACTGCCCGACCGCCATGTTCATCGTGATGATGACACCGAACCAGACCAGATCCCAATTGAAATGCATGGCGATCGGCACCAGCAACGGCAGGAAGATGAAGTAGATCGAAATGGCATCGAGGAACATGCCGGCGACCAGTAACAAGGCCTGGATCGACAGCAACATGACGGTTTCCGACAAACCCGTGCCGAGCACGACCCTGGCCAGATGGTCGAAAGTGCTCAGTGTACTGCTCGCCCAGGCGAAGACGCTGGCCAGCGCGACGATGATCATGATCACCGAGAAAATCTCGGCCGCCTCGACCAGGACGTTGTAAACCTCGCGCCAGGTCAGCGTGCGATAAACGACCATGCCGACGAAGAGCCCATAAAAAAACCGCCACCACGGCCGCCTCGGTCGGCGTAAAGACCCCGCTGCGCATGCCGCCGAGAATGATGACCGGCGCCAGCAGCCCCCAGCCGGCTTCCTTCAGGCTTTGCCAGAACGGCGGGCGCGCTTCAGCCGGTTCGGCCTCGAAACCATGGCGCACCGACAACCACCAGGCCATCAGGATCAAAGAAATGCCAGCCAGAATGCCCGGGATGATGCCGGCGGCAAACAAGGCCGGAACCGAAGCTTGGGGCACCAGCAGGCTGTAGATGACGAAGGCGATCGAGGGCGGGATCAGGATGCCGGTCGAACCGGCCGCGCCGATCACACTGGCGGTGAAGGCACGCGGATAACCGGCCTTGATCATCGAAGGCAGCATCACGGCACCGACCGCCGCCGAATCGGCCGGGCCGGAACCGGAAATCCCGCCCATGATCATCGCCACCAGAATCGCGACAATCGCCAGACTGCCACGCCGCTCGCCGACCAGCGCCGAGGCGAAGCGAACAATGCCGGCCGCCACGCCGACCCGCTCGAAAATCAGCCCTGCAATGACGAAGACCGGGATCGCCATCAGCGGATACTTGGTGATGCCGGTGTAGCCATTGGTCGGCAAGGACAACATGCCGAGACCGGAAATCGCGACGACGGCGGTGCCGGCCAGGCCCATGGCCACCGCCAGCGGCACACCGGCCAGCATCAGAAAAATGAAGATGCCGAAGAGCAGCCAATCCATCACTTAGCTTCCCGCCACAGCAAAGCCAGCAGGCGCAGCACGATCAACAGGGAGAGCACCGGCAGCCACACCGTGTACCACCATTGCGGCACGCCCAGCGAGGGCGAGGTGACTTCGAAGCGGTAGTCGTCCCAGGTCATTGACGTGCCATACCAGGTCAGCAGGCCAAACATCAGCAAGGAGCACAAGTTGGCAAAACGGCCGGCCAGCGTCTTCAAGGCGGGCTTATGTTCGACCAGATAGCCGATCGAAATATGGTGATTGGTGGCAAACGCGTGTGAGGTCCCCACCAGCGCCATGACCACCAGCAAAGCCACCGATATTTCCTCGGTGAAGGCAAAGGAAATATCGGTGAAATAGCGTATCAGCACGTTGGCCATGGTCAGGAGGCAAAGCGCCCCCATCGACATGGCCATCAGGAAACGCTCGACCGTCGCTAGCGTCAGCTTGCCGCCTGCAGCGGCGGCACTGTTGTCATCGGGCATCGAGATTTCAGCGTTTGGCGATGGCGCCTTCAGCCTTCTTGACTAGATCGGCGCCAATCGTATTGGCCCACTTGTCATAAACCGGACGCGTCGCCTGGACGAAGGCGGCGCGCTGTTCGGCAGTCAGATTGGTCACCGTGACACCGGAAGCCTCGATCTGCTTGAGCACCGTGTTGTCGTTGCCGGCAATTCCCTTGCGCGCCTTCTCGACATTTTCGCGACCCGCCTGGATGGCGGCCTGGCGCACTGCCTCGCGGTCCACCGGCGTCCAGCTTGCCCAGACTTGCTTGTTGACAACGAAGATCAGCGGATCAGCGACATAGTGCCAAAGCGTCAGATGTTTCTGGCCAACCGTCGCCAGCTTGGCGCCGACGAATACGGAAAGCGGGTTTTCCTGACCGTCGACCGCACCGGAGGCCAGCGCCGGCTGGGCATCGGCCCAGCTCATCTGGGTCGGGTTGGCGCCGAGCGCGGAGAAGGTTTCGTTGTACAGCGGCGAACCGACGACGCGGAATTTCATCCACTTCATGTCGGCGGGCGAAGCAATCGGCCGCTTGGAGTTGGACATCTCGCGGAAGCCGTTTTCACCCCACGCCAGCGGCACCACTTCACGCTTTTCGAGAATGGCGAACAGATCCTTGCCTACCTCGCCCTGGGTCAGGGCATCCATCGCCTTGTAGCCCGGCATCAGGAAGGGCAGCGAGAACAGATTCAGTCCCTTGACCTGCGGCGACCAGTTGATGGTCGAGCCGATCGACATGTCGATGACGCCCTGGCGGATGGCGGTAAATTCGCGCGTCTGGTCACCACCGACCAGCGAGTTCCCCGAGTAAAGCTTGATGACGATGCGGCCCTGAGTCTTTTCCTTGACCAGCTCGCTCCAGCGCTCACCAGCCTGCCCCCATGGGAAAGCGGTGCCCAGCGTAGTCGACAGACGGTACTCGGCACGGTAGCTCTCGGCTTGGGCGGCGCCGCTGGCCAGCACACAAGCGGCCACGGCGGTAGCGATGAAAGTTCTGCGCTGTATTTCTCTCTCGTTGCTGTTGGGGTAAAGCGAGGATTATGGGGGCCGGCCATGCCATGCGCAACCCGAAAAAACGCCGATACGTAAACGCAAAAAAGCCCGGCGAACCGGGCTTTCTCGATACAGGCGTCGCCGTGACTTATTCAGCCGGGCGGATGTTTGCAGCCTGCTTGCCCTTCGGGCCGGTGACGATGTCGAAGGTCACCTTCTGGTTCTCGGCCAGGGTCTTGAAACCGTTGCCTTGAATCGCGGAGAAGTGAGCGAAGAGGTCTTCGCCGCCTTCAGACGGGGAGATAAAACCAAAACCTTTGGAGTCGTTGAACCACTTGACGGTACCAGTTGCCATTTATAGCTTCCTTGGAAAAAATTAACGGGCTTTCACCCAAACAATACGAGAACCAAGACCGAGGAGCTGACAAACCGTGGTACGGCGCAGGAACAAAACACTGCCTGGAAATCCCGAAGTTCGGAGTATGGGGTACGGATTCGATAATGCAAAGCATTTTTTGGCCATTTTTTGGTCTTTGCTGCGGTCGACCGCAAAAAAAGGCCAAATTCGATACCGAAACGACTGCCGCTCAGTGCACCCGCCGGACCAGCGCACCGAGTTTCGCCAACTTCTCCTCAATCCGTTCGTAACCGCGATCGAGGTGGTAGATGCGGTCAATCAGCGTTTCGCCCTGCGCCACCAGACCGGCAATCACCAGCGAGGCCGAGGCGCGCAGGTCAGTGGCCATCACCGTCGCCCCCTCCAGACGCTCGACACCACGGACGATGGCGTTGCTGCCTTCGATCTGGATATCGGCGCCGAGGCGCATCAGTTCGCTGACGTGCATGAAACGGTTTTCGAAGATCGTTTCGCGGATCGTCGACACGCCGTCGGCAATGCAGTTGATGGCCATGAACTGGGCCTGCATGTCGGTCGGAAAGGCCGGATACGGCGCCGTACGCAGACTGACCGCCTTCAGGCGCGGCGGTGCGACGAGACGGATGGCATCGCGCTCGACGGTAATTTCACAGCCGGCGTCCATCAGCTTGTCGACCACGGTATCTAGGTAGGCGGCCGACGTCTTCAGCAGGCAGACATCGCCGCCAGTGGCGGCGGCGGCGCACAGGTAGGTGCCGGTTTCGATACGGTCCGGCATGATCGAGTGTGTCGCGCTGTGCAGCTTGGCGACGCCCTGGATGCGGATCACATCGGTACCGGCGCCGGAAATGCGGGCGCCCATGCTGACCAGGCAGTTGGCCAGGTCGACCACTTCCGGCTCGCGCGCGGCGTTCTCGATGATGGTTTCACCTTCGGCCAGACAGGCAGCCATCATCAGGTTTTCGGTGCCGGTCACGGTGACCATGTCGGTACAGATGCGCGCCCCCTTCAGACGAGTGGCCTTGGCATGGACATAGCCCTGCTCGACCGTGATCTCGGCGCCCATCGCCTGCAGACCCTTGATGTGCTGATCGACTGGGCGCGCGCCGATGGCGCAGCCGCCGGGCAGCGACACCCGCGCTTCGCCGCAACGGGCGACCAGCGGCCCGAGCACAAGAATCGAGGCGCGCATGGTCTTGACCATCTCGTAGGAGGCCACCGGATTGTTGAGACCTCCACCGTCGAGCACCATGCCATCGACACCGTCCATGGTCACGCCGACGCCCATGCCGCTCAACAGGCGCAGCATCGTCGAAATGTCGTTGAGCTGCGGCACATTGGTCAAATGCAGCGGTTCGGCGGTGAGCAGCGAGGCACAGAGAATCGGCAGCGCGGCGTTCTTGGCGCCGGAGATGGCGACCTCGCCGGAAAGGGCCGCGCCGCCCTTGATCAACAGCTTATCCACGCTGGGCGCTCCATTCTTCCGGCGTCAGCGTCTTGAATGAAATGGCATGCAATTCGCCGCTGGCAAGCTTTGCCTTTAGCGTCTGGTAAACATGCTGCTGGCGCTGCACGCGATTCTTGCCGGTGAATTCGGCGCTGACGACAAGCGCCTCGAAGTGCTGGCCGTCGCCATCGAGTTCGAGATGTTCGCAGGTCATGCCGGCGCGGATAAGTTGCTTGATATGTTCAGGGTTCATCTTGGTCAGGCTCTCAGTTTCCAGCCCCGCTTCAGCAAGCCCAGTGTCAGGATGGACACCGCCACGAAGCAGGCGACGACCACCGCCAGGCTGGTTTCGGGCGCCACGTCGGAGACGCCGAAAAAGCCATAACGGAAGCCGTCGATCATGTAAAAGACGGGATTGTAATGCGACACGCGCTGCCAGAATGCAGGCAGGCTGTGGATTGAATAGAAAACACCGGACAGCATGGTCAGCGGCATGATCAGAAAGTTCTGGAAGCCGGCCAACTGGTCGAACTTCTCGGCCCAGAGACCGGCGATCATGCCCAGCGCGCCGAGAATCGCGCCGCCCAGAACGGCAAATACCAGCACCCAGAGTGGCGCGACGATGCTGAATTCGGCAAACCATCCGGTGGCGGCCAGAACGCCGACGCCGACCATCAACCCGCGCACCAGCGAGGCCAGCACATAGGCGGCGAAGAAGGCGCCGTAGGGAATCGGCGGTAGCAGCACGAAAACGATCGACCCGGTCACCTTGGCCTGGATCAGGCTGGACGATGAATTGGCGAAAGCATTCTGCAACATTTGCATCATCACCAGGCCAGGAATCAGGAAACTGGTATAGCTTACGCCGTGCACCTCGACGTGACCGTCGAGCACATGGCCGAAAATCAGCAGATAGAGCAGCGCCGTCAATACCGGCGAGGCGACGGTCTGGAAGGCCACTTTCCAGAAACGCAGCATTTCCTTGTAGAAGAGGGTCCAGAAGCCGATCACTGCTTCATCGTCCGCAAAAAGACATCTTCCAGCGTGCCGCCGGGATGCGCCGCCATCAGGTTGGCCGTGGTGTCGAGGGCGACGACCCGTCCCTGTTTCATCAGCGCGATGCGGCCGCACAGGGCTTCGGCTTCCTCGAGGTAGTGCGTGGTCAGGATGATGGTGTGACCCTCGCTGTTGAGCCGGCGCACGAATTGCCACAGGCCCTGACGGAGCTCGACGTCGACGCCGGCCGTCGGTTCGTCGAGAACGATGACCGGCGGCTTGTGCACCAGCGCCTGGGCAACCAGGACGCGGCGCTTCATGCCGCCCGATAGTCGGCGCATATTCACATCGGCCTTGCTGGTCAGATCGAGGTTCGCGAGGATCTCGTCGATCCAGGCATCGTTGTGGCGCAGGCCGAAATAGCCGGACTGGATGCGCAACGTTTCGCGCACCGAGAAAAAAGGATCGAAGACCAGTTCCTGCGGCACGACGCCGAGCAGGCTGCGCGCCTTCCGGTAATCGCGGACGACATCGTGGCCAAGCACCGCAAGGCTGCCGGAATCAGCGCGCACCAGACCGGCCAGGGTCGAGATCAGCGTCGTCTTGCCGGCGCCATTCGGCCCCAGCAAGCCGAAAAACTCGCCTTCGGCAATTTCGAGCGAAACACCGGCCAGCGCCTGCAGCAAGCCAAAATGCTTGACCACGTCAACGATGGAAACAGCGGCAGCCATGGGTGCCGCCTCAGGCGAGGGGCAGAAGTTCGGTGACGCCGTAAAGCTCGGCCAGGGAACGCACACCCGGCGGAATATGGGCGAATTTGACGGTCGACCGCGACCGGCTGGCAACACGGAGCCAACCGAGCATCACCGCGATCGCCGACGAATCGGCGCCGCCGATTTGCCCAAGATCGAAAATCTGCTCGCCCGGTTGCAACTCGGAACGACCCGCTTCGAGCAGGCCGCGCGCATTGGCCATGACCATCGGCACCTTGACCATGATGCGTTGCGCCTCACGCTCGATCATTTACCGTCAGCCTTTGCCAGATTACCTTCAAGCGACTTGTTCTTGGTCGCTATCGCCTTGATCAGGCCGTCGATGCCGCTATTGCGGATTTCCTGCCCGAACTGCTCGCGATAGTTGGTCACCAGACTGATGCCGGCCACGTTGACGTCGTACACCTTCCAGCCGGCATCGAACTTCTCGAGGCTGTAATCGAGCTGCACCGGCTTGTTGCCGGGCTGCTGCACTTCGGTGCGCACCAGCACGTCGCTGTCGCCGGCATTCATCCGGAACGGCTTGTAGACGACTTTATGATCTTTGTAGCTGGTCAGCGCATTGGAATAGGTGCGCACCAGCAGCGTCTTGAACTCTGCGGCTAGTTGCTGCTGCTGTTGCGGCGATGCCTTGCGCCAATCCTTGCCGACCGCCAGCGCCGTCATGTGTTGGAAATTGAAATGTGGAATAACCTTGGCATCGACCAGGTCGATGGCCTTTTTGGCATCCCCGTTCTGGATGCTCTTGTCCTTGCGGACGATATCCAGAACTTCCTCGGTGACCTGTTTCACCAGCACATCCGGCGCCTCCTGGGCCAGTGCGAGAGAGGCGAACAGCGTGGCAAAAACAAGGGCAATCAGTTTCTTCATCATGGTTTTCAATCCAGTACATCCTCGAGCCGCGGCGGGCTGCCATCAAAAATCTGGTTGCGGCGACGTTGCAGGTAAGCATCACGAACATAGGCGTACTTGTCGAGCGCCGCTTCCTCGACTACCTTGTCGGTCGGCAGCAGGCTGGCGCGGACATCGACGAAGCGCAACGCCACCAGGCTGTTACGGGCGGCCACCGACTTGTTGAGCGTGTACCAGGTCGGATCGGTGTAGACGTCCACGACCCAACCGCCGGTATCGCGCACGGTACGCGGCCCGATGAGCGGCCAGAACAGGAAGTTGCTATCGTCCCACCCCCAGACTGCAAGGGTCTGCCCGAAATCTTCGTCATGCTTCTCGAGGCCGAGTTCGCTAGCGACGTCAAAGAGGCCGAAGATGCCGATGGTCGAATTGATCAGCAGGCGTCCCAGATCGGTCCCGGCATCCGCAAACTTGCCTTGCAACGTGTTGTTCAGGACATTTCGAACATCGGCGATATTGCCGAAGAAATCGCCGACACCCGCCTTGGCGGGCAACGGCACGACAAAATCGTAGACTTGCGCAACCGGTTTGACGATAACCATGTCGAGGCCTTCGTTGACCGCAAACATGGCACGATTGAAGCCCTCGAGCGGGTCGTGCACTGCTTCCTCGGCCAACACCGGGCCGGCAAGTGCAATCATGCCGGCAACCAGACAACCGATACTGGTGCGCCGCTTCCATGTCATGAAATTACCCGTCATTTCGTTTCCTGCCCTTCCGCCGCCTTGTTGAAAAGGAATTGGCTGATCAGCTTTTCCAGAATCACGGCCGACTGTGTCTTGGTCACGGTGTCGCCCGCCTTGAGCATCTTTTCGTCCCCGCCGACATCGAAGCCGATGAACTGCTCGCCGAGCAGGCCCGAGGTATAAATCGACGCGAAAGTGTCCTTCGGGAAACGGTAGCGCCCATCGACATCCATGGTCACCACTGCCTCGTAACTCGCCGTATCGAACCTGATATCGGTAATCCGCCCGACGACAACCCCGGCGCTCTTCACCGGCCCACGCACTTTAAGCCCGCCGATGTTATCAAACCTCGCCTGCAGGACATACGTATCAGACAGGTGCGCCGAAGCAAGGTTGCCGACTTTCAGCGCCAGAAACAACAGTGCGGCAATGCTGATCGCCACGAATAAGCCGACCCAGAGGTCGAGTACGGTACGGTTCATGAAGTTCCCCGGAACATGAACGAAGTCAGAACGAAATCCAGTGCCAGAATGGCCAGCGCGGAGGTCACTACGGTGCGCGTAATCGCGCGTGACACCCCTTCGGCCGTCGGCACGGAATCGTAGCCTTCGAAAACGGCGATCACGGACACCGCGACGCCGAAAACAAAACTCTTGATGACGCCATTCCAGATGTCGTAGCGGAAATCGACGCCGGACTGCATCTGCGACCAGAAGGCGCCGTCATCGACGCCTATGAAGACAACACCGATCAGCCAGCCGCCAAGTACGCCCATGGCGGAAAACAATGCCGCCAGCAGCGGCATCGAGATGACGCCGCCCCAGAAACGCGGCGCGACCACCCGGGCGATCGGGTTGACCGCCATGATGTCCATTGCCTTCAACTGTTCGGTCGCCTTCATCAAGCCGATTTCCGCGGTTACCGAAGAGCCGGCGCGCGAGGCGAACAGCAGCGCCGCCACCACCGGGCCCAGTTCGCGGGTCAGCGACAAGGCGACGAGGACGCCGAGCGCCTCGGTCGAACCGTAACGCTGCAGGGTTTCGTAACCTTGCAGGCCAAGCACCAGGCCGACGAACAGTCCGGAAACCATGATGATCAGCAGCGACAGCACGCCGCTGAAATAGATTTCACGCAGGGTCAGCGGCAGGCGGCGGAAGGACATGCCCGAATAGCGCAACACGGCGACGAAAAAACGCGCTGCAAAGCCCAGGCGCCAGATGCGGTCGACGACCGCATGCCCCAGTTTTCTGATCGGCGACAACGGATCAGCCACGCGCGCCCCCGCCGAGAAACTCGCGCACGACCGTCGGTGCCGGATAATCGAAATGCACCGGGCCTTCCACTTCGGCATGGACGAACTGGTGAACGAAGGGGTCGGTCGAGGCACGAATTTCGTCCGGCGTCCCTTCGGCGACGATTTTTCCCTGCGACACAAAATAAATGTAGTCGACGATCATCAGCGACTCATGCACGTCATGCGTCACCATGATCGAGGTCGCGCCGAGCGCATCATTCAGCTTGCGGATCAACTGCCCGATGACGCCCAATGCAATCGGATCGAGCCCGGCGAAGGGTTCGTCGTACATGACCAGCATCGGGTCGAGGGCGACGGCTCGAGCCAACGCCACCCGCCGCGCCATGCCGCCGGACAGTTCGCCTGGCATCAGCGCATGCGCGCCGCGCAGGCCGACGGCTTCGAGCTTCATCAGGACCAGATCGCGGATCATCGCTTCCGACAGGTCGGTGTGTTCGCGCAAGGGAAATGCGACATTTTCGAAGACCGTCATGTCGGTAAACAGGGCGCCGAACTGGAACAGCATGCCCATCTTGCGCCGCAGATCATAAAGTTCGGCGAGCGACATCTCGGACACTCGCTGGTCCTCAAGGCGCACCATGCCGCCGGTCGGCCGCAACTGACCGCCGATGCAGCGCAGCAGCGTCGTCTTGCCGCAGCCGGAACCGCCCATGATGGCGACCACCTTGCCGCGCGGGATCTTCATGTCGATCCCCTCCAGCACAGGCCGTCCGTCATAGTTGAAATGCAGGTTCTGGATATCGACCAGAGTGTCGTTGAACAAAACGCTTCCCTCAAAAAAGACTGGCAATTTTAACAGAAGAGCCGAGCATCGCCTTGGCATCGCATCGTTATAATTGCGCGAGACATTTTCCGAAAAGTGCGCCGCCCCCTTGTCGAACAAGCCCCTGCTCCTCATCGTCGATGACGACCCGCTGATCAGCGATTCATTGAGCCATGCCTTCGCGGCGGAGTTCGACGTCGTTACCAGCCATGCCCGCCCGCACTGCCTGGCGCTGCTCAGGCAATTGCGCCAGACGCCGCAAGCGGCGCTGGTCGACCTCGGTCTGCCGCCGCAGCCACACCGTCCGGATGAAGGTTTCGCGCTGATCGGCGAGCTTCTGGCCCATGCGCCGGAGATGAAGATTATCGTCCTCTCCGGCCAGAACGGTGATGACAACGCCCGCCACGCGCGGACGTTAGGCGCCGTCGAATTCGTCGGCAAACCCTGCGACCCCGGTCACCTGCTGACCCTGCTGCGTCAGGCACTGGCTTTCTCGGATAGCGCAACCCCGGCGACCGGCGAAGCCGGGCTGATCGGCGACAGCCTGCCGATGCAGCGTCTGCGCCTGCAGCTCGCCCAGTACGCGAACCTGAGCTTCCCGGTCCTCATCGAAGGCGAATCGGGAAGTGGCAAGGACATCGTCGCCAGCCGTTCTCTGCACCAGATGACGGAACGGCAGCAACAGCCGTTTCTGGCACTGAACTGTGCGGCAATCTCGCCCAGCCTGCTCGAACCAACGCTCTTCGGCCATGCACGGGGCGCCTTCACCGGCGCAGCGACCGCCCGCGCCGGCTATTTCGAGGAAGCCGGCGAAGGCACCCTGTTCCTCGACGAGATCGGCGAACTGCCCTCCGACCTCCAGCCCAAGCTGCTGCGCGTTCTTGAAAATGGCGAGTACCAGCGGGTCGGCGAGACCCAGACCCGGACTTCCAAAGCGCGCATCGTCGCCGCCACCAATCGCGACCTGCGCCAGGAAATCAAGGCGGGCCGCTTCCGCGCCGATCTCTACCACCGGCTCTCGGTATTCACGATCAGCGTTCCCCCGCTGCGCGACATGGGCCGCGACCGCCTGCTGCTGCTCGACCACTTCCGCAGGCTGTATGCCGCGCAGGCCCATTGCCAGCCGTTCGCCCTCGACCCGGCGAGCGAAGCACTGTGGCTGGGCTACAGCTTCCCCGGCAATGTGCGCGAGTTGCGCAACATCGTCATCCGCCTGACCGCTCGCCATCCCGGGCAAACCGTCGCGGCGGACCAGTTGCTGGCCGAATTCGACACCTCCGACGAAGTCGACCGCAGCAATCACGGCACCGTGACCGAAAACAACCACGAACAGCGCATGCAGGCCGCCCTGAAACACCTGCAGACCGCCGCCGGCATCGATCTCGACGCAACACTGGCCGCCTGGGAGCGCAGCTACATCGAAGCCGCCCTCGAACTCTGTGGCGGCAATGTCAGCCGCGCCGCCCGCCGCCTCGGCATCAACCGCACCACCCTCTACAACCGCATGGAAAGCTGGCACCGTTCATGAGCCTCTATCTCGAGCACTTCGGCCTGCGCGAACCACCCTTCCGCATTACCCCGCATACTGATTTCTTCTTCACCGGCGCCAACCGCGGCCCGACGCTCGACGCGCTGATCTACGCCATCACCCAGGACGAAGGCATCGTCAAGGTGACCGGTGAAGTCGGCAGCGGCAAGACCATGCTCTGCCGCATGCTGCTCGAACGTCTGCCGGACGATGTCGAATCGCTCTACCTGGCCAACCCGTCGCTGTCGCGCCAGGAAATTCTCGGCGCCATCGCCGACGAACTGGGCCTTCCTGTCGACGGCAAGACCACCCATTCGATGATCCGCACGCTGCAGGATGCGCTGGTCGAGCGTTACGCCGCCGGCAAGCGGGTGGTCATCATGATCGACGAGGCACATGCCATGCCGGCCGAGTCGCTTGAGGAAATCCGGCTGCTCTCCAATCTCGAGTCGAAAGCCACCAAGCTGCTGCAGATCGCCCTTTTTGCCCAGCCGGAACTCGATGAGCGTCTGGCCGCCAACGACATGCGCCAGTTGCGCGAACGCATCACCCAGCACTTCAACCTGGCGCCGCTGAAGGGCGGCGAGGTCGGCAGCTACATCGAATTTCGCCTGCGCGCCGCCGGCTATCACGGCCCCAACCCATTCACTGCACGCGCCGTCGAGATGATCGCCAAAATATCCGAGGGCCTGTCGCGGCGCATCAACATCCTGGCCGACAAGGCGCTGCTCGCTGCTTATTCCGGTGGAACGCACCAGGTCGATGCCGCCGAAATCAAGGTCGCCGCACAGGATGCCCGTTTTGCCCCGATTCAGCAAAAGACCACGGGCACTTTCACGCCGCTACTTAAATGGGCGCTGGCCGGCGGACTGGTTCTCGTCCTCGCCGCCCTTGCTTACGCCCTGTGGCCACACCAGCCCACCCTCGGCCCGGCAGGAGCAATACCACCGTCCGAACCAGCCCGGTCGGCTGCGCAAGGCGCGACCTCCGCTCCCGCCGCAAAGGTTGCGGCACAGCCGGTTGCCAATACCTCCACCCTGATTGCCCAGCATACCGCCCTCTACGATGACTGGATCGCCACCGCGCCGGCTAACCACTATTTCATCCAGTTGGCTGCCAGAGGCGCCAACCACACCGACGATGTCGAGAATTTCCTGGCCCGTGCTGGCCAGTGGCTCGAACCAGCGGAACTGCGCGTCTATCGGACGGGCACGCCGGACAGCGGCAAGATAAGCATCATCTACGGCGACTATCCGACACAGGCAGCCGCCTGGGCCGCCACGCGAGGCCTTCCGGAGCAAATCCGCCAAATGCGTCCTTACCCGCGTCGGGTAAGCACGTTACAATGATGACAACGTCACCCGATATCCGGTCAGCGCCAGAAGTGGCGCCTTGTGCTAGCATGCCCGCAACCTGCAACGTTGCCATAACCCGCTCGAAAGAAAGCATTTTCGGATGAAATTCGGTTTCCTCAGTGCAACCCTGTTGTCGCTAGCGCTTGCCGCCTGCCAGGCGCCCACGCCGCAGCAGCCGCTGGCTGGCCATCTCAGTACGGAGACTTCGCTGCCACAAGCCCGGGGCGACATTCCGGCGCCGGTCCAGCAGACGCTGGCCGTGCCCAAGCCGCGTACCACGCCCAAGGCCGAGACCTACAGCGTCGTCGTCAACAATGTCCAGGTCAAGGATTTGCTCTTCGCACTGGCACGAGACGCCAAGGTCAATGTCGATATCCACCCAGGGATTACCGGCGTCGTTTCGCTCAACGCGATCAACCAGACGCTGCCGCAACTGCTGACCCGCATCTCGAAGCAGGTCGACATGCGCTTCGAACTCGACGGCCCGAACCTCTCGGTGATGCCGGATTCGCCCTTCCTGAAGCATTACAAGGTCGATTACGTGAATATGTCGCGCACCGTGACTGGTACGGTATCGACCAACACCCAGATCAACACGCAGGTCAATTCCACCACGCCGGGTAGCACGGGTGGCGCCCCGGCTGCAGGCGGCGCGGGGAATGTCTCGAATACCTCGATCCTGAACAGCTCGAGAAACATGTTCTGGGACCAGCTCGAAAAGAACATCAAGGACATTCTGCACGAGACTGACAAGGTTTTCCCCGAAGGATCGAGCGAAACCGTCATCGAGCAGGCAAATTCCCAAACTTCGACCGGTGCTGCCGCCTTGCCGCAAGGTGGCGGCCAACGCGCCGCCCAGACTATCGCCAACGCCTTGCAGACCAATCCGGCGCCGGGTTCTTCCAGTCAGGCCACCGGTAATTCGGTCGTACGTCGCAGTACCTTCCGCGAGGCCGCTTCAGTCATCATGAACCCCGAGAGCGGCGTCGTGACGGTGCGCGCCACCTCGCGCCAGCATGAAAAGATTCAGGAATTCATCGACCGCGTGATCACTTCTTCCCGTCGCCAGGTACTGATCGAGGCCACTATCGTCGAGGTCCAGTTGGGCGATGGTTACCAGCAGGGCATCCAGTGGGACCGCCTGCGGAAAGACGGCTCGACCAAATTCTCGATTACGCCAGCTTCGGTCAACAGCAACGTCGGCACCGCCGTTTCGCCCTTTACCATCAGCTTCAGCCAGTTGGGAGGCGCTTTTGACCTCGCTGGCGTGGTCGACCTGTTGCAAAGCTACGGAACGGCCAAGGTGCTTTCTAGTCCGCGCCTGTCGGTAATGAACAACCAGACCGCCCTGTTGAAGGTGGTCGAGAATTTCGTCTATTTCAACGTCAAGGCCGACACCACCTCCACAGCCAACGTCGGCACCACCGTCGCCGTTACCACAACGCCGCAATCGGTCTCCGTCGGGCTGGTCATGACGGTCACACCGCAAATCAGTGGTGGCGACGGGGTGATTCTCAACGTGCGGCCAACGATATCGAGCATTTCCGAGCTCAAGGAAGACCCCAACCCGAGCATTCCGGCCGGCGTCAAGAACTACGTACCACAGATTCGCACGCGCGAGATCGAGTCGGTCATGCGCGTCAACAGCGGCGAAGTCGCCGTCCTCGGCGGGCTCATGGAAGACGGCGTCAACTGGAAAACCGGGCGCGTGCCGATCATCGGCCAGATTCCCTTGATCGGCGAACTCTTCAACACGCGCAACAACTCGGCAACCAAATCGGAACTGGTTATTTTCCTGCGCCCGGTAATCATCAAGGATGCGAGCCTGAACGGCGATTACGCCGGCTACCGCTCGCAACTCCCAGGCGCGGACTTCTTCAACCAGACGCGCGAAGCGCAGCCTTTTAACAATTTTCCCGAACGTTAAGAGGCCAAGATGAGCCTTTTGATGGATGCCCTGAAACGGGCCGAAACGAGCAAACAGGAAGCCCAGCGCGCGGCGGCGAGCGCGGCCGGTCACGAGATACCGCCGGTCGACAATCTCAGCCTCGAACCGCTGATGGGAACGCCGAACGCTGGCAAGTCGCTGCCCGATCTTGCCGCCCATATCGATGCGCTCGATGCCGAACTGTCCATCACGCCCCAGCCGGCACCCGCCATCAGGCGCGCCGCGCCATCCGCGCAACCCGTCGATTCGATCGAACTGGAACCGCCACCGCCGGACACCGAGGAAATGAAGCAGGCGGCAGCGCGCAACGCCTTTGCCGCCAAGCAGTCAGAAAAACCCTCACAGCGCCCAATGTGGCTGGCCTTGGGCACCCTCGGTCTGGCCGCCATGGGCATCGGTATCTACGTCTGGTTCCAGTTGCAGACCATGGGCGGCAGTTCGCTGGCACCCGCCCGCGGCGCAGTCCAGGTCGCCCAACGTCCGGGGCCGGTAGCGCCGGCCTATTCCCCTCCCGCAATACCGCTGACGCCGCCTGCTGTGAAGAGCAATTTACCCCCGATTCAAGCGTCGACCGCAACAGGGCCGGGACAGGAAACCGGGGCGGCTTTTGCGCCACACCGCGAAGCAAGTCCCTTGGCGGAACGACCTGAGCCATCTCACCGGATGGCGACCGGCGAATCCCCCGGCGCCTCCATCCCGATTCGTCTGACCCGCACCCGCCCCGAACCTGACGCCAATGTTCAGGCGGGCTACGCCAAGCTCCAGGGCAACCAGTTCGACGCCGCGCGCCACGATTACGAACAGGCGCTGAAAACCGATCCCAACAACGTCGACACGCTGCTCGCGCTGGCCGCCATCGCCCAGCGCCAGGGACGTTCGGCCGATGCCGATCGCTACCAGCAACGCGCCATCGATGCTGACCCGCGCGACCCTGCCGCGCAGGCAGCGGTTCTCGGTGGGACTGCCGGCGGCGACCAGATGGCCAACGAAAGCCGCCTGAAGACCCTGCTGGCGGCGCAGCCGGAATCGGGACCGCTGAATTTTGCCCTCGGCAACCTTTACTCGCGCCAGGGGCGCTGGTCCGAAGCGCAGCAGGTCTATTTCAACGCCGTTGCCGCCGATGCCGACAATCCGGATTACCTGTTCAACCTGGCGGTCAGTCTCGACCATCTGCGCCAGCAGAAGCTTGCCGCCCAGCATTACCGCCTGGCGTTGGATGCCGCCCAGCGCCGACCGGCCGCCTTCGACCGCGAACGGGTCAGACTCCGCCTCGCCGAACTCAGCCGCGAGAACTAGCACGCAATGAACAACCCCACTCCGCAGCGCCGTCCGCTCGGCCAGATATTGATGGCCAAGGGCATCCTTTCCGAGGATCAGTTGCGCATCGCCCTGCTCGAACAGATGAAGGCGAACCAGCCGATCGGCAAGTTGCTGGTCTCGCTGGGTTTCGTTTCGGAAACGACGCTGCGCGAAGCACTGTCGGAGAGCCTCGGCCAGCAGAGCATCGACCTCTCGAACGCCATCGTCGACCCGCAGGCCCTGAAACTGGTGCCGCGCGACATCGCCAAGCGCCACCACCTGCTCCCCCTCGACTACGACACCGCCAATCACCGCCTGACGCTGGCGATCGCCGATATCCACAACATCGTCGGTCTCGACCGGGTGCGCACGCTGGTCCCCGAGCATGTCGAGATCGAAACGCTGCTCGCCAGCGAATCCGAGGTCGACCGCGCCATCGACCAGTATTACGGCTACGAGCTGTCGATCGACGGTATCCTGCAGGAGATCGAAACCGGCGAGATCGACTGGAAGAGCCTGTCGGCAACCGATGACGAATACAGTCAGCCGGTCGTCCGGCTGATCGACTCGATCCTCACCGACGCCGTCAAGCGCGAGGTGTCGGACATCCACTTCGAGCCGGAAGCCAACTTCCTGCGCATCCGCTACCGGATCGACGGCATGCTGCGCCAGATCCGTGCGCTGCACAAATCCTACTGGCCGGCGATGACCGTGCGCATCAAGGTGCTGAGCGGCATGAACATCGCCGAAATGCGCGCGCCGCAGGACGGTCGCATCGGGCTGACCGTTTCCGGGCGCCAGGTCGATTTCCGCGTCGCCTGCCAGCCGACCATCCACGGCGAGAACATCGTGCTGCGCGTGCTCGACCGCCAGAAAGGCATCGTGCCGCTGGAGGATCTCGGACTCGCCGATGAGCACCTGCAACGCCTGAAACTGATGATCGCCCGCCCCGAGGGCATCATCCTGGTCACCGGGCCGACCGGCAGCGGCAAGACAACGACGCTTTATTCGGTACTCAGCCACATCAACACCGAGGGCATCCACATCATGACCCTCGAGGATCCGGTCGAATATCCGATGGCGCTGGTCCGCCAGACCTCGGTCGCCGAGACCTCCAAGCTCGATTTCGCCAACGGCATCCGCTCGATGATGCGCCAGGATCCGGACGTCATCCTGGTCGGCGAAATCCGCGACGCCGAAACGGCCGAAATGGCCTTCCGCGCCGCGATGACCGGCCACCAGGTCTATTCGACGCTGCACACCAACTCGGCCATCGGCACCATTCCGCGCCTGCTCGACATCGGCGTCCTGCCCGACATCATGGCCGGCAACATTATCGGCATCGTCGCCCAGCGCCTGATTCGCCGGCTCTGCGACCACTGCAAATCGCCCTACCATGCAGAAGCCCACGAGATGCAACTGGTCGGCAAGCCGGCTGATGGTTCGCGACCGGTGCTCTACCGCGCCACGGGTTGCGAGCGTTGCGACTTCCAGGGCTATCGCGGCCGTATCGCGATCATGGAACTGCTGCGCATCGACATGGGCATCGACGAACTGATCGCCCGCCGCGCCACCACCCACGAAATCCGCGCCAAGGCGCTCAGCCAAGGGTTCGTCACGCTGGCCGACGATGGCCTGCGCCGGGTCCTCAACGGCACCACGTCGCTCGAAGAACTCGGGCGCGTCGTCGACCTGACCGACCGGATGTAGCCATGCTTTTCGACTACAAGGCCGTCAGCATCGAGGGACGCATGGTGTTCGGACGAATCGATGCGATCAACATCGTCGATCTGGAGATGCGTCTCAAGCGCATGGATCTCGACCTCGTTTCCGGCAATCAGGTCGACCACCAGAAACTGTTCGGCAGCAAGAAAATTCCGCGTCGCGAGCTGATCAACTTCTGTTTTCACCTCGATCAACTGGCGCGCTCCGGTGTGCCGATCCTCGAAGGCCTGGCTGACCTGCGCGACTCGATCGAGAATCCACGCTTTCGCGAAGTCATCGCCGGCCTGATCGAGGGCATCGAAGGCGGCCAGACGCTTTCGCTGGCCATGGCCGAACATCCCACCGTGTTCAGCCAGGTCTTCGTCAGCCTGATCCGCGCCGGGGAGTCGACCGGGCAGCTGCCCGAAGTCCTGAGCAGCCTCAACGAGTCGCTCAAGTGGGAAGACGAACTCGCGTCACACACCAAGAAGCTGCTGATGTACCCGGCATTCGTCGGCACCATCGTGCTCAGCGCAACCTTCTTCCTGATGATCTACATGGTGCCGCAGCTCAAGCAATTCGTCAAAAACATGGGCCAGGCGCTACCGCCGCAAACGCAACTGCTCTTTTTCATTTCCGACCTGCTGGTCGGCTACTGGTGGCTATTCCTGACTCTGCCGGTGCTGGCGGTCATCGCCGCGCAACTTGTCTTGCGCAGCAACCCCCTCGCCCGCTTGCGCCTCGACGCCATGAAGCTCGGCGCGCCGGTCGTCGGGCCGATCCTCAAGAAGATCATCCTGTCGCGCTTCGCCAACACCTTCGCCATGCTCTACGCCGCCGGCATCCCAATTCTCGAATCGATCCGCACGACGCAGGACATCGTCGGTAACCTGATGGTCCGCAAAGCTCTGGTCAGGGTCGAACAATCGATCCGCGAAGGCCAGAACGTGGCCGGCGCCTTTCGCGATGCCGGGCTCTTCCCGCCGCTTGTCGTGCGCATGCTGCGCGTCGGCGAAAACACTGGCGGGCTGGACAAGGCACTGCTCAACGTCAGCTATTTCTACAACCGCGACGTCAAGGAATCGGTCGAGAAGGCGCAGACCCTGATCGAGCCGATGCTGACCGTGTTCATGGGCGCCCTGCTGGGCTGGATCATGCTCTCGGTCATCGGCCCGATCTACGACGTCATCAGCAAGATCAAGACGTGATTTCGCGCCGCCTCCTCTACCTCGACACCCAGCGCCTGACGGCCTATGCCTGGCGGCATGGCAAGCTGAGCGCGGAAGGCGTGTTCGAGATGCGCCCCGAGGAATACCCGCGTTTCACCGCATATCTGCGCGCCCATCCAAACAGCCAGTTTCGGATGCTGGCCAACGTGGCCGAAGAAGGGCACGAACTCGAAACCATCCCCTTTCTCCAGGGCGGCGACCGCAAGGCGCTGATTACCCGCAAGCTGGGCCAGCATTTTCTTGGTTCACCGCTGGCAACGGCAATTTCCCTGGGTTACGAAAAAGACAAGCGCAAAAACGAAAAGCTGCTGCTCTCGGCCCTGACCAACCCGGCACATTTCGACCCCTGGCTGAAGTGCCTGGAAGAAGCAGGCTCCGCGCTGGCAGGCATCTATACCATTGCGCAACTGGGCGGCCAGTTGCTGAAGAAATTGGGCAAGCCGAGTGCACGCTCGCTGCTGCTGACCTATCAGGACCATTCGATCCGTGAAAGCTATCTGGTCAACGGCCAGCCCCTGTTTTCACGCATGACCCCCCTTTTCGACAGCAGCATCGCCGGTATCGCCTCGCGCTTCGCCACCGAATCCGCCAAGCTTCACCAATATCTGGACGGGCAGCGCCATATCGGGCGCAACGATACGCTGCCGGTCTATATCCTGGCGCACCCACAAGCCATCTCGGCGGTCCGCCAGACCTGCATTGATTCGAGCAGCCTCAATTTCGAGATTATCGACAGCCATCAGGCCGCCCGAAAACTCGAACTCAAGACCCTGCCGAGCGACAGCAGCAGCGAACTCCTGTACCTTCATTTGCTGGCTACCGCACCGCCACGCCAGCAATTCGCGGCCGAAACCCACTGCCACGATTACCACGTCTCGCAGATTCGTTACGGTCTGCTCGGACTCGGCGCAGTCGCCCTGCTTGGCGGCACCCTGTTTGCCGCCAAGCAGCTATACGGCACCTACAGCCTGCGCCAGGAAACACAGGCACTGGTCGCCAGCGAGGCGGACCTGAGCTGGCGTTACCGTGAAATCTCGGCAACCTTCCCGCAACTCGGGATCGACAATGAAACCCTGCGCCGCGTCACCGACCACCAGGGCGAACTGCTCAAGCAGCAACGTCTTCCGGACGACGCCTTCCGCTTGGTAAGCCGCGCCCTCAACGAGGTGCCAACCGCTCATCTCGAGGCAATCGAATGGACCTTCGGCGACATCGCCCCGGCCACCAGCCAACCTTTGCCGGGCAAGGCCGCCGTCCTGCCTAACGGCAATACCGAAACCATTACTGTGCGTGGCGTGATCCGCCTTGGTCCATCCGCTACCGCGCGGCAGACGCTGGCCACGTTCGAGCATTTTGTCGAGTTACTGCGGGTCGACCGCGACAATGAAGTCAACGTCATGCAGCAACCCTTCGAAATCGAATCCGAACGCGCCCTGCGTGGCGGCGATGCCGACAACGAAAATGCGCAGCCACGCCAGTTCACAGTTCAGATCGTGCGAAAGCTAACACTATGAAGTTCGAACCCCGCGACCTGAAAAAAACCCAGTGGTTTGCGCTGCTGGCTGCTGTCCTGATTGGGCTGGCCGTCGCCGCCGGGCTGTGGAGCAGCGCCGGCGCCCGCAAGGCCCAGGCTGAACGCGATGCCGCGGCCGCCCGCAAGTCGGAGGTCGAAAAGCGCCTCTCCCAGGTGCGCACCGAAGAGCAGGAAATCAAGACACGCACGCAGCAGTTCCAGCAGATGGAGCGTGACGGCATCACCGGCCAGGAAAAGCGCCTGGACTGGACCGAACTGCTGCGCGATCTGCAGCACCAGTTGCGACTGCCAGGCATGAGCTACGAATTCGGGCCGCAGATCCCGCTGGAAAGCACCCCGGGCACAGGCTATGCCTATCACAGCAGCCAGTTGAAGATCCAGTTGCGCCTGTTGCACGAGGAAGACCTGCTCAATTTCATCACCCGCCTGCAGCAGGAAGCCAAGGCCATGGTTCTGGTGCGCAGTTGCAAGGTAACCCGCCTCCCGGCGGCGAATTCGGCTGGCAGCGCCGCCCAGCTGAGCGCCGAGTGCATGATGGAATGGGTCACGCTGCGCCGCGCAAGTGGAGCGAAAAAGCCATGAGACGACAACTCGTCGCCCTCCTGCTGCTACTCGCCGCACTGCCGGCCTGGCCGCAGAGCGAACCGCTGGGCCGCCTGTTCACTACGCCGCAACAGCGCAGCGCCCTCGACCGCGAACGCTTGCTCGGCCAAAGCCAGCGCCCGACCGGCCTGGACAGCGAAGCAAGCTATACGTTCAATGGCGAAGTCCGCCGTAGCAGCGGCAAGAATACCCGCTGGATCAACGGCGAACCCCAGGCAACCGCATCCCGCGGCCCCGGCGTGCCCGCCGGCGACACCTTCCACCCCGCCACCGGCGAGCACGAGAGCGTGCTCGGCGATGGCCGGATCGTCATCCAGCGCAAACCACCAACGCCATGAAACGCAAGCCGCGCAGCGCCAGAAGGCAATCGGGCATCGCGCTGATTGCGCTGCTTGTTTTGCTGATCATGGCTGGCGCCTATGCGTTTTATCGGAGCGCCGCGAGCGGAACCGGGCGCACCCAGCAAGAAGCCAAGATGGTAACCACGCTGGCTCGTGCCAAGGAAGCGCTGATTGCCCGCGCCGTCACCGATGCCAATCGCCCCGGCAGTCTGCCTTGCCCCGACCTGATCACCAACAGCGGCGGTCTCAGCAATATCCCGGGCGACGGCAAGGCCGACATGTTCACCCTCACCCAGTGCCCAAGCTACGTCGGTTGGCTACCGTGGGTCACGCTTGATCTGCCCGAACTCCTCGACGATAGCGGCACCCGGCTATGGTACGCACTATCGCCGGAACTGCGCGATGACGACAGCGCCCAGCCGATCAACAGCGACCGCGCCCTCGCGCTGAGACTCGACGGCGCTGCCGATATCGCAGCCGTAATCATCGCTCCTCGGGCGGCGCTCGGGGCGCAGACGCGGCCATCCAACAATCCGGTCGACTATCTCGACGGCGAGAACGGCAACGGCGACGATCGCATTTACATTTCCGGCCCGCAAGGCCCGGCCTTCAACGACATGGTCGTCGCCATCACCCGCCAGGAACTAATGGCAGCCGTCGAGAAGCGGGTCGCCAACGAAGTAAAGGCCTGTCTTGAGCAGCATGCGGCGAGCACGGTCAATACCGAACATACCTATCCGTGGCCGGCTCCACTTTCGAACAGCACTTTCCGCGGAACCGCCGGCAGCCTTTTCGGGCAGCTTCCGGCGACCCAGCCGAGCGCCGGCCCGGAAAGCCTGTTGAAGCAGACCACCAGCGCAGTGACCAACGCAAAATCAGCCCTCGCCAGCGCGTCGACCGCAACCGACCAGATGGCCGCCCTCGTCGTCGTCAGCGAAGCCGTGACCATCGCCCGGGCGCTCTACGACAAACTGTATGCCGTCGCCAGCGCGCTCGCCTTGGTGGCCGGCAATACCCAGACCGCTTTCGGCACGCTGGCCACAGACATCGACAGCGCCGCCGCCAACGGACGGATCAGTCGCACCGAGCGGACGAACCTGCGGGCCGAAGCGATCGTGGTGAAAACCAGCCTGACCATCCTGCAAACTGCGCTCGTCGACAGCGGAATTGACCCCTTTCCCGGCGAAGTGCTGGTGCAGAACGTCGTATTGCAGCAAAAACTCGCTACGGCGGCGAGCACGCCCAGCACTACGAATTTCACGGCGCTGAAGAATCAGGCAGTTGTTCTCGTCAATCTCTTCAGCCTGAGTACGACACCCAATCCGGACCTCACCGCTGCCCTGACCAATGCATTGAATGCCGCCGCCGCAACCGTCGTTGCCGCCGGCAATGCGGCCGCGACGCCGACTGATGCCGCTCTGCTCACAATTGCCAACACCGCCGCGCAAACCCTTGTTGCTGCCGACGACAGCCTGCGCAATGCCATCGCCGCCAGCCGCGTGAATCTTCATTCAAGTGAAATCAGCGTACTGGCAGTCCAGCTTTCCAGCCTGGTATCCGCGGTCGCTGCCAGTCCCGGCGCCACGACGGCTGCGGCACTCGCTAGCGGCCTCGCCGAAATGCAGGGCGTAACGAATGCGCTTGTCACTGCCTCGAGTCCCGTGGTCGCTGCCCGGACCGCAACGCTGAGCGCACTTGCCGACGCACTTGGCGCTGCCCAGGCCGCCAGTGATTTCACGCTGATCCAGTCGACCGCCAATACAACCATCGCCGCGGCCAATGCCCTTGCGGCGGCAATTGCCAACAATGGTGACAATATCGCCAGGGAGAGTTTGGCGGTGGCGGCAAGCCAGTATCTCGCCGCCCAGGCAATCTTCAATACCGCGACCCCGCCAACCCAGGCAGCAATGCTTCCCTATGTGCGTGCCGTACAGGATCCGGCGCTCGACATCGGATACTGGGCACAACTCACCACCCGCAACGCGACGGACATCGCCACCCAGGCCAGAAAGGCGCCCGCCGCCACCAGCGACAACACCGGTTCGGCCTATTACGCCGCCGACCAGGTACTTTCTGGCATCTCCGGTTCGAGCGGCTCGCAGGCTTTGATGCAGGCTTATGTCGACGCCCCGACCAACGCAACCAGGCAGGCGGCCGCGACAAGCGCGCTGAATGCGACCCTGGGTCAGGTCGACACGTTACTGACCAGTGCTGGCGCATTAGACAGCATCCTCGACAGCAGCAGCGCCGAAGCCCTGCCGACCCTCTGGTTCGGCAGCACCTGCGCCTTCCTGCAACCAGCGAGCGGCAGCACATCATGGTGGACGGCAAACAGCTGGGCCAACACCACCTTCTATCAGATCAGCGACCGTGTACGTGCCGCCAGCGGCAAGCTGCAGGTCAACGGCACCGGTACCTATCGCGTCGTGGCCCTCAGCGCTGGTCGGGCGTTGGGCGCGCAAAACCGCGTGACGCGGACAAGCGCCAACTTCCTTGAAGGCATCAATGCCGACGCCTCGCGTGACGCGGATGCCAAGACACCGGTCGTCGTGTTTTCGAATGCCCCGGTATCGGGTACATTCAACGACCGGCTAGCCTACTGACCCGCATTCGGACCCAGCAAACTTGCACCCATCCCGGATTCCTTGCAGAATCAACGGCTTCTCGCTGGTCGAACTGGCCATCGTGCTGGTCATCGTCGCCCTGTTGACCAGCGGGCTGCTGCTTGGCATCTCTGCCCAGCGCAACGCTGCAGAGAATATCGACGCCCAGCGCCAGCTCGAGAACATTCGTGACGCACTGACCGGTTTTGCGCTGACTCGCGGCCGCCTGCCCTGTCCGGCCCTGCCCAACCTCGCCAATACCGACGCCAATGCGGGGCTTGAGAATTGCGCCCAGCAACATGGTGTCCTGCCCTGGGTAACACTAGGGTTGCCCGAGACCGACCCTTGGGGAAACCGTTTTACCTACTATGCCAGCAGCAGCTTCACCGCTGCCTTGCCAAGCGGCGCATTGGCCAGCTTTACCCTTGATACCGATGGCAATGCCAACATCAAGGCCAGCACCAGCAGTACCGGCAATGTGGCCTCCAATCTGCCGGCAGTTGTTGTCAGCCATGGCAGTCGCGCGGCCGGAGCCTGGCAGCCGAACGGCACACAAATGCCGGGGGCGGCCGGCGACGAACTGGAAAATGCCAACGCCACCCTGACCTTCATCGCCGCCCAGCCAAGTAACAGCTTCGACGACCTGCTGACCTGGGTGATCCCGAGTATCCTCAAATCGAAAATGGTGGCCGCCGGGCGCCTGCCGTGACGGCCTAAACCGCCTCTTCCTTCGGATCGCGCGCCATCAGCAGTTCCAGCGCCTCGCTGGCACTGACCCGGCCGTCGAGCACGGCGGCAATGGCCCTGGAAATGGGCATGTCCACATTCAGCTCCGCAGCAAGACGCTCCACCTCGCGAGCAGTATAGACGCCCTCGGCGACATGACCGAGTTCCTCGAGAATCTGCGGTAGCGACTTGTTCTGGGCGAGCGCCAGGCCGACGCGGCGGTTGCGCGACAGGTCGCCGGTGCAGGTCAGGATCAGGTCGCCCATGCCGGCAAGGCCCATGAAGGTGTCGCGGTGGGCGCCGAGCGCGACACCGAGGCGGGCAATTTCCGCCAGACCGCGCGTCATCAGGGCAGCACGCGAGTTGAGTCCGAGCCCGAGCCCGTCGCAGACGCCGGTGGCGATGGCCAGCACGTTCTTGACCGCCCCGCCGACTTCGACGCCGATCAGATCGTCGTTGGCGTAGATTCGCAAGCGCCGGGAATGCAATTGGCGCGCGGTGTTCATCGCGAATTCGTGATCGTTGGCCGCCAGCGTCACGGCGGTCGGCTGCCCGGCTGCGACTTCCTCGGCAAAACTGGGGCCGGACAAGGCGCCGCAGACGGCTTTCGCACCCATTACCTCGGCCACCACCTGGTGCGGCAGCTTGCCTGTACCCGCCTCGAAACCCTTGCACACCCACAGCACGGGCAGCGTGCAGCCCAGTTCCTTCAGGCGCTCGGCAGTCGGACGCAGGCCGGCAATTGGGGTCGCCACTACCAGAAGTTCAGCAGCGGCGATGGCGCCGGCAAAATCGGTTTCCACGCGCACGGAATCCGGGAGTTTGTGGCCGGGAAGGAAGCGGTGGTTTTCACGGGTTTTCAGGAGGTCGACCGCGACATCCTCTTCACGCGACCAGAGAGTCACGTTGTTCTTGCCGGAAAAAGCAATCGCCAGCGCTGTTCCCCACGCCCCGGCGCCGATCAGGGTGATGTTCACAGTCCCCAGACCTGCGTTGTACGCACGTATCCAGTTGCCCCGTCACGGTGGCGAACCTTGACCCAACCCGGCGCCGCCGGCTCGACAAAATCAACGACGACCCATTTGTCGAGTTCGGCAAGCACTGGCGCGTCCGACTTGTCGGCCTGACGGATCTCGGCCTTGGGCGCCGTCACCACCAGCGTGCGCCGTTCGCCGAGATTACGCGCCTCGATCCAGGCCAGCGTGCCTTCGGCATCGCGGACCTTGAGCCAGCCTTCGAGACGAACCACGACCTCGACCGGGGTTTGCGCCCTTATAAGGTAGAGTTTCTTGCCCTGCTGCGAGGGCGAATCGTAAAGAATTGCCGCCGGGACGTCGACCGAGCGAAAATCGAGGGCCAGCGCCGTGCCGGCAGCGCCAATCAGAGCCAGGGATGCAACGGCACGACGCCACATGGCCATGCCTTACTGAATGGAAATTTCGGTCGGGGCCGGCGCCTGTTCCTGCAGGCGCTGCATGTACATGGCCTCGAAATTGACCGGCTGCAGCACGACCGGCGCGAAGCCGGCGCGGGTCACGGCGTCGGAAACCGTTTCGCGTGCATACGGGAAGAGGATGTTCGGGCAGGCTACCGCAATCAGTGGCTCGATCTGCTCGTTCGGAACATTCATCACGCGGAAGATGCCAGCCTGGCCGACTTCGACCAGGAATACCGTCTTTTCCGCCAGCTTGGCGGTCACCGTGACGGTCAACAACACTTCATAAACACCGTCGCCGATACCCCTGCCAGTGGAATTCAGTTGAATCTCGACCTGCGGCGCCTCGCGCTCGAGGAAGATTTCCGGTGCGTTGGGCACTTCGACGGAAAGATCCTTGACGTAGAGTTTTTCAATACCGAAGACCGGCTGTTCGTTTTGTTCCATGATTCTCTTTCAGTTGGTAAACCTGTTTCAGGCGGCGCCTTCGAGCAGCGGCATGAGCTTGCCTGCCTTGTCGATCGCGATCAGATCGTCACAGCCGCCGACATGGGTTTCCCCGATGAAGATTTGCGGCACGGTCCGACGCTGTGTTTTCTGCATCATTTCATCACGACGTTGCGGATCGAGATCGATGCGAACTTCCTCTATCTCACCCACGCCGCGCGCCTTCAGCAGTTGTTTGGCGCGTATGCAATAGGGGCAGACCGCCGTGGTATACATCAGTACGTTGGTACTCATTTGTTGCGCATTCCTTTCTTGACCGGATAACCCGCGCCGATCCAGGCATCGATGCCGCCAGCCAGATTGTGCACGTTGTTGAATCCCAGCTTCCCCAACTGGCCGCAGGCCCTGGACGAGCGCATCCCGGAAGCACAGCAGACAATGACCGGCTTGTCCTTGAACTTCTCGATCTCGCTGATGCGATCGGACAACTTGGAGAGGGGGATATGCCTGGCGTCCGGCAAATGCCCGTTGGCGAACTCCTCGGCCTCGCGCACGTCGACCACATGGGCATCCTCGCGATTGATCAACAGCGTGGCCTCGCCCGGATTGACCGCGTTCGCCCCTGCCCCCCCGAACATCTGCCAGAGCAGAGCGCCGCCACTGGCGACGACGAGTGAGATGAGCATGATGTTCTGGTTGATGAAATCCATCGGCACTTAGCTGGTCTCCACGTTGCAAAACACATCGCGCATCAGGGAGACAAGTTGCAGGGTACGCGGGTCGGTTACCCGGTAGAAAACACGATTGGCATCCTTGCGCGTTTGCAGGACCCCCTTTTCGCGGAGGATGGCCAGATGCTGCGAAATATTGCTCTGCGACGTCCCCACGGCATCGACGATCTGCTGCACGCAGGCCTCCTCATCGCCAATCACGCAAAGGATTTTCAGGCGCAACGGATGCGCGATGGCCTTGAGCGAGCGGGCGGCCAGTTCAATGTGTTCCTGTTTGTCGATCAGGTTGAAGGAAGGCTGTTTCAAGATAAAACCTCGTTATCGGTAAACGTATCATTATAAAATAATGCTTGGCATTTCGCAGACCTTAATCGAAGTCAATCTGCGTGACGCAGAACAAAAGGCATCAGATACCATTGTCAAACAAGCCGGGATTCAGCAATCGGGCGCGCGCAAAGCGCCTGACGGCGGCGTTCATCGCTGCCGTTTTTGTGTGGGCGCCCGTCGGCAAGGCGCAAGCGTCAAAGGGCAAGGCGCAGCCGGCGACACCGGAAATTGCCGAAAAGCAGGCCGACCTGGGCGAACTGCGCAGTCGGATCGAAGGCCTGCGCAAGGAACTCAGCACCAGCGAAGAGAGCAAGGCTGACGCCGGCGACCGCCTGCGTGAATCCGAGCGGCAGATTTCCCGCCTGCAACGCGAGTTGCGCGAATTGGGCGACCAGCGCGGTCAACTGCAAAAAAAGCTGCAAAACCTCGAACAGCAGTCGAAGGAGCTCTCGTCAACGCTGGTACAACAGCAAAGTCAGCTCGAAAAACTGCTCTACAAGCAGTATCTGCGCGGCAGCCCGGATTCGCTCCAGCTCCTGCTCAACGGCGACGACCCCAACCAGTTGGCGCGCGATCTGCACTATCTCTCCGCCATCGCGCTGAGCCGCGCCGAACTGATGGGCGAAATCAGCGCCACGCTGGACAAGAAGCAGGCGCTGACCGCCGATGCCAGGGAACGGGCTGGCGAATTGAAGGAAGTCGAGGTGCAGCAGCAACAGCGCCACAGCGAACTCGACAAGCAGCGCCAGGAGCGCAAGGCGCTTTACGCCCAAGTCTCCGACAAGGTGAATGCCCAGCGCAAGGAAATCGGCAATCTGCAACAGAATGAAAAGCAACTGAGCCAACTGATCGACCGGTTGTCAACGATTCTCGCCGCCCAGGCGGCACAGGCAGCGCGCGCGGCTGAAACCGCACGCGCCGCCGAAGCGGCGCGCCTGGCTGAAGCTGCCCGCCACAAGGAGAAGGAAAAGGCAAAGCCGCGGCCGAGCGAAGAAGAACGGGAAGCGCCACGCCCGGCCCCGGCCCCGGCCAGCGAACCAGTACGGCCAAAGCCTGTCGAAGCCGAGAACCGCTACGAACCGGTGGCCAGCAACGGAGATTTCGCGCGCCAGAAGGGCAGCCTGCGTCTGCCGGTGCGCGGCTCGGTGGCGGGGCGTTTTGGCAACCCGCGCGACGGCGGCGGCACTTGGCGCGGTCTGTTCATCAGGGCCGGCGCCGGCAGCGACGTCAAGGTCGTGGCCAACGGACGGGTGGTTTTTGCGGAATGGATGCGTGGTTTTGGCAATCTTTTGATCGTCGACCACGGTGATTCGTATCTTTCGATTTACGGCAACAACGATTCGCTGCTCAAACAGGTCGGGCAAGCGGTCAAGGGCGGAGAAACCGTAGCCACCGTGGGCAATAGCGGGGGCAATCCGGATTCCGGTTTATACTTCGAGCTCCGCCACCAGGGGCAACCGATCGACCCGATGAAATGGGCCAGTTTAAAATGAGCAAAGTGAAAACTATCAGCATGGTTTTGGGCGGCTTCGTCGCCGGCGCCCTGATCAGCCTGCACGTCCCGGCGCTTGCCGAAAAGGATGTCAAGGCCGGTCTTCCCATCGACGAATTGCGCACCTTTGCCGAGGTCTATAGCGCCATCAAGCAGGGCTATGTCGAGCCGGTCGAAGACAAGACGATGATCAACAATGCCATTTCCGGCATGCTGTCCAACCTTGATCCGCACTCCGCCTACCTCGACGCTGACGCCTTCAAGGATCTGCAGGTCGGTACCCAGGGCGAATTCGGCGGTTTGGGTATCGAGGTCGGCATGGAAGACGGGCTGGTCAAGGTCGTTTCCCCGATCGAGGACACCCCGGCTTACCGGGCCGGCATCAAATCGGGCGACCTGATCTTCAAGCTCGACGACACCCCGGTCAAGGGCCTGACCCTCAATGAAGCCGTCAAGAAGATGCGCGGCAAGCCTAAGACCCCGATCAGGATCTCGATCCTGCGCAAGGGCGAGACCAAGCCGATCGAAGTGACATTGATCCGCGAGGTGATCAAGGTCCAGAGCGTCAAGTCCAAGCTGATCGAACCGGGTTACGGCTGGGTGCGCATCACCCAGTTCCAGGAAAACACCGTGGCAGATCTGGCCAAGGCGCTTACGGGGCTTTACAAGCAGGGCAACCTGCAAGGTCTGGTTCTCGATTTGCGTAACGACCCGGGCGGCCTGCTGAACAGCGCGATCGGCGTCTCCGCAGCCTTCCTGCCGCCGGACGTCAAGATCGTCTCGACCGATGGACGCACACCGGACGCCAAACAGGAGTTTCTCGCCCGGCCGCAGGACTACCTGCGTGGCACGCGTGAAGATCCGCTGAAAACCATCCCGATCGAGGCCAAGAAGGTGCCGATGGTCATTCTGGTCAACAGCGGCTCGGCTTCGGCTTCCGAGATCGTCGCCGGCGCGCTGCAGGACTACAAGCGCGGGGTCATCCTCGGCACCCAGACCTTCGGCAAGGGTTCGGTCCAGTCCGTCGTTCCGCTACCCGGCAACTCGGCGATCAAGCTGACAACCGCCCGCTATTACACCCCCGATGGCCGCTCGATTCAGGCCAAGGGCATCGTGCCGGACATCGTCGTCGAGGAAACGGCGAACGGCAACGGCAACAGCCAGCGCATTCGCGAGGCCGACCTCGATCGCCATCTGGTCAACGACCGCGAGAAGGAAGCCGTCAAGGATGCACAAAAGCCGCAAGCCAAGCCGGCAACCAAGCCTGCCAAGGACAAGGGCGGCAAGGAAGAACCCGATGAGGAACCGCTGGCGCGCATGGAATATGGCAGCAAGGACGATCGTCAATTCCAGCAGGCCGTAAATCTCCTCAAGGGCTTGCAGATCATGCAAACCAAGTCGCAGTAGTCGATTCGCCGGGAGGGATGATGAACACAGGAGACCTCAGAAAAAAACGGGAGATTCAGTTTTCCAAGTTCCCGCCCGGGCAGGTACCCGAGGCGGCTGATGATCTCAAGCATCTCGAGGAAATCGAAGTCCAGGCAAAACTGGAGAAACGCGTCGTCGGGGTCAGCTACGACCTGTCGGCGCACACGCTGCGCGAACTCGACGAGCATCTCGTCGACCGCGGCTTCCATCTCGACAACACCTTGATGACCAAACTGACGCGGGCGCTGATCTATTACGTCGAGGACACGCAACTGCACAACCTGACCGCCCCCGAAAAACGCCTCAAGCGTTCCTCACAGGAGGCCTATGTCAAGGCCTGGGAACACCGTCCGCACGGCGACCACGACGATACACCGCCGGAGTGGCGTGAATATAAGTGACGGACGAGCAGCTTCTCCGCTACAGCCGACACATCCTGCTTGACGCGCTGGGCATCGAGGGCCAGGAACGTATTCTCGCCGCTCATGCGCTGATCATCGGCGCCGGCGGCTTGGGCTCGCCCGCCGCGCTCTACCTCGCTTCGGCGGGTATAGGCAAGATCACCCTGGTCGACGACGACAGCGTCGACTTCACCAACCTGCAACGCCAGATTCTCCATACACAGGCCCGCGTCGGCATGGCCAAGGTGGAATCCGGCTGCCAGGCACTGGCCGCGATCAACCCGGACATCGAAATCGTTCCCCTGCAGCAAAGGCTGGCTGGCGCCGCTCTGGACGCGTTAGTAGCGAGCGCCGATGTCGTCCTCGACTGCAGCGATAACTTCGCCACCCGGCATGCCATCAACCGCGCCTGCGTGCATCACAGGAAGCCGCTGGTTTCCGGCGCCGCGATCCGCTTCGATGGTCAGATCAGCGTCTACGACCTCTCGCGCGACGATGCACCGTGCTACCACTGCCTGTTTCCCGAAGACAAAGATGTCGAAGAAGTGCGCTGCGCGGTGATGGGCGTCTTCGCTCCACTGACCGGCATCATCGGCGCCACCCAGGCGGCCGAAGCGCTGAAACTGGTCGCCGGAATCGGCGAACCGCTGACCGGGCGCCTGTTGCTGCTCGATGCGCTGGACATGGAATGGCGCACCGTGAAGTTCAGGAAGGACGCCGGCTGTACGGTCTGCGGCCCTAACGGAGACGGGCAATCAGGCGAATATCTTCGCCGATCTGCCGCAGATCGCGAATCTGCAGGCGGCGCTTGCCGTCCAAGTCAGTCAGTTCCGGCAGATTGAACAGCCCGCTGGCCTCGTGACCGATCAGGCAGGGCGCCAGGTAGAGCAGCAGTTCATCGACCAGCCCCTCGTGCAGCAATGAACCATTGAGCTTGAAACCGGCCTCGGCGTGCACCTCGTTGATGCCGCGCCGCGCGAGTTCCTCGAGCAGATCCCTCAGCTCGACCTTGCCGACGGCATTCGGCAGAATCAGCACTTCCGCGCCGGTCGACCGCAACCGGGCAGCCTTTTCCGCGTCGTCGACCGCGCCGGCAATCAGTACCGAACCGCCTTGCAGAATGCGGGCGGTCAGCGGCGTTTCGAGTCGGCTGTCGACGACGACGCGCAAGGGCTGGCGTAGCGTTTCGACGTCGCGTACATTCAGTTGCGGGTCATCATCGCGCACCGTGCCAATGCCGGTCAGAATGGCGCAGGCGCGGGCCCGCCAGCGCTGGCCGTCGCGCCGTGCGTCGGGGCCGGTGATCCATTGGCTAATTCCGTTGTTGAGTGCCGTCTTGCCATCCAGGCTGGCTGCGGTTTTAAGGCGCAACCACGGGCGGCCACGCGTCATGCGCGAGACGAAACCGATGTTGAGTTCGCGCGCTTCGTTTTCGAGGAGGCCGCTCGCAGTGACGATCCCGGCGGCTTGCAGCATGGCCAACCCCTGGCCGGCAACCAGCGGGTTGGGATCGGTCATCGCCGCCACGACCCGGGAAACGCCGGCGGCGATCAGCGCCTCGGCGCAGGGCGGCGTGCGGCCGTGGTGGCTGCACGGCTCAAGCGTGACATAAGCGGTGGAGTTACGCGCCCGGTCGCCGGCAACGCGCAAGGCTTTGACTTCGGCATGCGGTTCGCCGGCCCTCTCGTGCCAGCCTTTACCGACAATTTCGCCATCCCGCGTCAGCACGCAGCCGACCCGCGGGTTGGGCGAGGTCGTCCACAGGCCACGCTCGGCAAGCTGCAGGGCGCGCGCCATCATGCCGTGGTCGACGGCGCTAAAGCTCATTTTTTCCTGGGGGGCGGGGAAACTTCGCGGATGGCCCGTGAGAAGGCATCCACGTCTTCGAAATTGCGGTACACCGAGGCAAAGCGGATGTAGGCTACCTTGTCGAGCTTCTTCAACTCGCGCATGACCAGTTCGCCCAGTTGCTGGGTGCCGACTTCGCGCTCGCCGGCGGTGAGCAGGCGCTCTTCGATATCGGCCACTGCGGCATCGACCGATTCCATCGACACCGGCCGCTTACGCAAGGCCAACTCCAGACTGGCGCGCAACTTGCCGCGACTGAACTCGGTCCGCAGGCCGTTTTTCTTGACCACCTGCGGCAACTGGATTTCCGCCCGTTCGTAGGTGGTGAAGCGCTTTTCGCAGGCATTGCATTTTCTGCGGCGACGAACGACATCGCCTTCATCGTTCAAACGTGTATCGGCGACCGCCGTGTCCTCGGCACCGCAAAACGGGCATTTCACAGGCGATCAGGCTCCGTATACCGGGAACTTGCCGCACAGCGTGGCAACCTTGGCCCGCACCTGAGCGGCCACTGCTTCGTCGTTCGGCGCGTCGAGAATGTCGGCAACCAGATGGGCCACTGTCTCAGCCTCGATTTCCGTAAAGCCGCGCGTCGTCATCGCCGGCGACCCGATGCGGATACCGGAAGTGACGAACGGCTTTTGCGGGTCGTTCGGGATGCCGTTCTTGTTGACCGTGATGTGGGCGCGGCCGAGGGCGGCTTCGGCGTCCTTGCCGGTGATATTCTTGGCGCGCAGGTCGAGCAGAAAAACGTGGCTCTCGGTACGTCCTGAAACGACGCGCATGCCGCGTTCCTCAGCCAGCACGCGCGCCATCACGCGGGCATTGGCGATGACCTGTTCCTGATAGTGGCGGAAACCCGGCGTCGCTGCTTCCTTGAAGGCCACCGCCTTGGCGGCGATGACGTGCATCAGCGGGCCACCCTGCAGTCCGGGGAAGATGGCGGAGTTGATCGCCTTCTCGTGTTCGGCCTTCATCAGGATGATGCCGCCGCGCGGGCCGCGCAGGGTTTTGTGGGTGGTCGAGGTAACGACGTCGGCGAATGGCACCGGATTCGGGTAGAAGCCTGCGGCGATCAGGCCGGCATAGTGCGCCATGTCGACCATGAAGATGGCGCCGACTTCCTTGGCCACCTTGGCGAAGCGCTCGAAGTCGATGCGCAGGGCGTAGGCCGAGGCACCGGCGATGATCAGGCGCGGCTTGTGTTCGCGAGCCAGCGCTTCCATGCGCTCATAATCGATTTCTTCCTTTTCGTCCAAGCCGTAGGAGACGACGTTGAACCATTTGCCGGACATATTGAGCGCCATGCCGTGCGTCAGGTGGCCACCTTCGGCGAGGCTCATGCCCATGATGGTGTCGCCGGGCTTGCAGAAAGCCATCAGCACGGCCTGGTTGGCCTGCGAGCCGGAGTTCGGCTGGACGTTGGCCGCCTCGGCACCAAACAGCTTCTTCAGGCGGTCGATGGCCAGTTGCTCGGCGACATCGACGTGCTCACAACCGCCGTAGTAGCGCTTGCCGGGATAGCCTTCGGCGTACTTGTTGGTGAGCTGGGAGCCTTGCGCCTCCATGACTGCCTTGCTCACGTAGTTTTCGGACGCGATCAGTTCGATGTGGTCTTCCTGACGCTGGACTTCGGCCTGGATGGCCTGCCAGAGTTCGGGGTCAACTTTTGCCAGGGTGTCTTTCGCGGAAAACATGGGAATGCCTCAAGCCATTGAAAAGGGTTACGATTTTATCATGAGGGGAGTTCGTCGAGGGCGCCGGCTTCCAGATGAGTGGTGTCACCCCAGGTTTCCAGCGTCCAGCGGCCGTCCACCGCGCCCTGAAGGAAGTCCCCTTGGGGGGCAGCAATCCAGTTGATGCCGGCATTGGGAATCAGGAAATCGCGCGGCGTCTCGAGCGGGTTGCCGCGCACGAAGCGATTGACGATATCGAGTACGCCGCCGTGCGAAACAACGACCACGTTCTGGCCCGGATGCGCCGCAGCGATTTCCTTGAGCTTGCCGGTGACCCGGGCGAACAAGTCGCTCAGGCTCTCACCGCTTTCATAGGCATAGTCGACATTCCGCGCTTCGAAAGCGACATAGGCCTCGGGATATCTGGCTTTGGCCTCCGCATAGGTCAGTCCCTCGAAAATGCCGTAGCAACGCTCGCGCATTTCGGGCACCACCACCGGAGACAGGCCGAGGGCTGCAGCAATCGTTTGCGCCGTCACCCAGGCCCGCGTCAGGTCGCTGCCATAGATCGCCGCAATGCCGGCATCACGTAGCCAGCGCCCGGCCAATGCAGCCTGACGCAGCCCCGTTTGATTGAGGCCAATATCGATATGCCCCTGAATGCGGCGCTCCGTATTCCACTCGGTTTCACCGTGGCGCACCAGACAGATGCGGGTTGTAGGGATTTCCACCATGTTCGACCTATGACTTTCGCGGTAAATTGCGCCCGGTAGGATTATCCATTTACCCCGGACACTTCTAGAAGCCGGGCATTTTATCAACCGAGGAGGACTTTTCGTGACCCTTCTGCTCAAGCTCTCGCAGTTGATCGACTGGCTCACCGAGCGGGTCGGCAAAGGCGCATTCTGGCTGGTGCTGATCATGACCCTGATCAGCGCAGCCAATGCCGTCATTCGCTTCGCTTTCAACTACAGCTCGAACGGTCTGCTGGAAATCCAGTGGTACCTGTTCGCCGCCGTTTTCCTGCTCTGCTCGCCCTATACCCTGCAGAAGAACGAACACGTCCGCATCGACGTCCTCTCTGGCAAGCTCTCGCCGCGCGGTCTGGCGGTCATCGACATCATCGGCACCCTCTTTTTCCTGCTGCCGATGGTCGTGTTGGTGCTTTGGCTTTCCCTGCCGCTGATCGCCGAGTCCTACAAGATCAACGAGCACTCCGCCAACGCCGGCGGCCTGCTGCGCTGGCCGGTCAAGATCCTGTTGCCGATCGGCTTCACGCTGCTGGCGCTGCAGGGCGTTTCCGAACTGATCAAGCGCATCGCCTTCCTGGCCGGGATGATCGACGATCCAAGCGAGAAGAAAAAAGGCCCGACGCCCGAAGAAGAACTGGCCGCCGCCATCGCCGCCGCCAAAGCCAAGGAGGCCAAATAATGGAATGGGTCATCGCCAACATGGCGCCGCTGATGTTTGGCGCCCTCGTGCTCTTCCTCCTGTTCGGCTACCCCGTCGCCTTCGCGCTGGCCGCCAACGGCATTGTCTTCGGCCTGATCGGCATCGAGCTCGGCCTGCTCACCCCCGCCTTGTTTCAGGCCTTGCCGGAGCGCATCTTCGGCATCATGGCCAACGATACGCTGCTCGCCATCCCCTTCTTTACCTTCATGGGGCTGATACTGGAGCGATCGGGCATGGCGGAAGACCTGCTCGACACCATCGGCCAGTTGTTCGGACCGATGCGCGGCGGCCTCGCCTATGCCGTCATCTTCGTCGGCGCCCTGCTCGCCGCGACGACCGGCGTGGTGGCGGCTTCGGTCATCTCGATGGGCCTGATCTCGCTGCCGATCATGTTGCGCTACGGCTACGACAAGCGCCTGGCCTCCGGCGTCATCGCCGCTTCCGGCACGCTGGCCCAGATCATCCCGCCATCGCTGGTCCTGATCATCATGGCCGACCAGCTCGGCAAATCGGTCGGCGACATGTACGAAGGTGCGATGGTTCCCGGCTTGGTACTGACCAGCCTCTATGTCGGTTATGTCGCCATCCTCAGCATTATCAAGCCGACCCACTGCCCGGCCCTGCCGCCAGAAGCCCGCACGCTGCGCGGCTTCAAGCTCGGGCTGCGCGTGCTGACCACGCTGGTCCCACCACTGGTGCTGATTTTCCTCGTCCTCGGCACCATCTTCCTCGGTGTCGCAACGCCGACCGAAGGCGGTGCCATGGGGGCGACGGGCGCGCTGATCCTGGCGCTGGCCCGCCAGCGCATCTCCTGGAAGCTGCTCAAGCAGGCGATGGAGACCACCGGCAAGCTGTCTTCCTTCGTCGTCTTCATTCTGGTTGGCTCGACCGTCTTCGGCCTCGTCTTCCGCGGCGTCAATGGCGACCTCTGGGTGGAACACCTGCTGCTCGGCCTGCCCGGCGGCCAGGTCGGCTTCCTGATCGTCGTCAACATCCTGGTCTTCGTGCTGGCCTTCTTCCTCGACTTCTTCGAGCTGTCCTTCATCATCGTGCCCTTGCTGGCGCCGGTGGCTGACAAGCTGGGCATCGACCTGGTCTGGTTCGGCGTGCTGCTCGCGGTCAACATGCAGACCTCGTTCATGCATCCGCCGTTCGGCTTCGCGCTGTTCTACCTGCGCTCGGTCGCCCCGGCCTCAGTCAAGACGACGGACATCTACTGGGGCGCCATACCGTTTGTCGGCATCCAGATCATCATGGTCGCGCTAATCATCATCTTCCCGAACATCGTCAGCTACGGCGACCCGGAGGCCAAGGCCAGGATGGAGCAAAGCGAGGCAGTCGATCTCGGCAGCATGATGCAACAGTCGCCCGACAACGGCAGCAGCAGCGGCGAGCAGAAGGACACCGGATCGGATTTCCTCAAGCAGTTGCAGCAAAACGAGAAGTAGACGTCCGCGACACACGGATCAAACGGGGCTTCGGCCCCGTTTTTCATTGGCGCATAGCCGGCGCCGATCACGGCGATAGGAGAAGGTAATTTGATAAATGTCGTTGAGACGTCCAGAATGAAGTCACACCCACCAATCAGAAGGGAAACGACCATGGATATCGGAATCAACAAGAAGGATCGCGAAAAAATTGCCGACGGGCTGTCCAATCTGCTCGCCGACTCCTTCACCCTCTATCTCAAGACGCACAACTTCCACTGGAACGTCACCGGGCCGATGTTCAATACCCTGCACGTGATGTTCATGGATCAGTACACAGAGTTGTGGAACGCGCTGGACATGATCGCCGAACGTATTCGCGCCCTCGGCGTGGCTGCGCCCGGCACCTACCGTGAATTTGCCAAGCTGACAGTCATCAAAGAAAGCGAAGGCGTGCCCAACGCGACCGAGATGATCAAGCAACTGGTGGCCGGCCAGGAAGCCGTCACCAAGACCGCGCGCAGCATGTTCGCCATCGTCGACAAGGCCGGCGACGAGCCCACCGCCGACCTGCTGACCCAGCGCATGCAGATCCACGAAAAGAATGCTTGGATGCTGCGCAGCCTGCTCGAGGAATGATCGATCTTTCCAGTAGACTGATCCACAAGGGATACCGTCACCGGCAGATCCGGTGACATAAATAAAAAACCCGCGAAATTTGCGGGTTTTTTGTGGTCGACCGTGAGGGGCTATCTATGCTGCTGCAGGAAACCGTCCATGCGGTATTCGGCAACGCTGAACCAGGCGTTCTGCGTTTTCCGGTACTTGTCGAACTCGGTGTAGATCTTCTTGAACGCCGGATTCTTGGCCGATTCGTCGGCATACAGTTGCTGCGAGGCCTTGTAGGCAGCTTCCAGGATTTCATTGGAATAGGACTGCAGCTTGACGCCGTTCTGCAGCAGGCGCGACAGGGCCGGCGGGTTCTTGTGGTCGTATTCGGCCATCATCGTGACGTTGGCTTCGTACGCAGCCGCCTGGAAGGCTTCCTGATATTCCTTGGGCAGCTTGGCCCATTCCGCCTTGTTCACGAAGAAGTGAATGACCGGGCCCGGTTCCCACCAGCCCGGATAGTAGTAATGCTTGGCCACCTTGAAGAAGCCCAGTTTTTCATCGTCGTAGGGGCCGACCCATTCGGCGGCATCGATGGTGCCCTTTTCCAGCGCCGGGTAGATGTCGCCACCGGCGATCTGTTGCGGCACGGCGCCCAGCGCGGCGAAGACGTTGCCACCGAGACCGGCGATACGGATCTTGAGGCCGTTCAAGTCGGCCAGTGTTTTCACTTCCTTGCGGAACCAGCCGCCCATCTGGACGCCGGTATTGCCGCCGGCGAAGGAGATGATATTGTAGTTGCTGTAAAACTCGTCAAGCAGCTTCTGGCCGCCGCCGTAGTAAATCCACGCATTCATCTGGCGGGCGTTCATGCCGAACGGCACGGCGGTGCCGAAGCCGAAGGTCTTGTCCTTGCCGACGTAGTAGTACGAGCAAGTGTGGCAGCACTCGACAGTACCCTGCTGCACGGCATCCAGCGCCTGCAGGCCGGGAACGATTTCGCCGCCGGGGAAGACGCGGATGTCGAACTTGCCGCCGGTCAGGGCGCGCACCCGGTTGGCCAGCACGTCAGCACCGCCGAAGATGGTATCCAGACTCTTCGGGAAACTCGACGTCAGGCGCCACTTGACGGTGGGCAGTGACTGGGCGATGGCCGGTGCGGCGATGGTCGCGGCGGCACCTGCAGCAGCTCCGACGGATGCCTTCTTCAGAAAATCACGACGTTGCATATTTTGTCTCCTCCTGGGTCATTGGGAACATCAAGCCATGTAGCGGAACCATTCTAACCAAAGCCGCAGCTTTGGCGAGTTGCGGAAAACCCTTAGTCGCCTACTCACCGGCCACGGTCATGCGGTCGATCAGGATCGAGCCGGTCTGTTTCGAGCCGAGGATTTGCACATCGTTGCCGACGGCGGCGATACCGAGCAGCATGGCCTTGAGGTTGCCGGCGATGGTGATCTCCTCGACCGGGTAGGTGATCCTGCCATTCTCGACCCAGTAGCCGGCGGCGCCGCGCGAATAGTCGCCGGTCACGTAGTTGATGCCTTGCCCGAGCAGTTCGGTGACCAGCAGGCCGCGGTTCATCTGTTTCAGCAGGCCATCGAGGTCAAGCGCGCCCGGCTCGATGATCAGGTTGTGGCTGCCACCGGCGTTGCCGGTGGTCTGCATGCCCAGCTTGCGCGCCGTGTAGGCGCTCAGAAAGTAGCCTTGCAGGATGCCGCCGCTGACGACCTCGCGGTCGCTAGTCGCCACGCCGTCGCTGTCGAAGGCGAAGCTGCCGAGGCCGCGTTTGATGTGCGGGCGCTCGCTGATGTTGACGAACTCGGGCATCACGCGCTTGCCAAGATGGTCGAGCAGGAAGGAGGACTTGCGATAGAGCGCGCCGCCACTGGCCGCATGCACCAAGCCGCCGAGCAGGCCGGCGGCGAGCGGCGCCTCGAACAACACCGGAAACTCGCCGGTCTTGACCTTGCGTCCGCCAAGCCTGGCCACGGCACGCTCTGCCGCAATACGGCCGACGTTTGCAGGATCGTCAAGCTCGTCGGCACAACGACGGGTGGTGTACCAGTCGTCGCGCTGCATTGCATCCTGCTCGCCGGCAATTATCGAGCAGGAAATATAGTGGCGCGAAGTCGGGTAACCACCCATGAAGCCGAGGCTGTTGGCCGAGACAAAATGCGCCTGCTGCGTTGACACCGAGGCGCCCTCGGAATTGCTGACCAGCGGACTGGCAGCGAACGCCGCCTGTTCGCAGCGCCGCGCCGTCTCGATCGCATCTTCCACGGTCAACGCCCAGGGATGGTACAAATCCAGATCCGGAAAATCCTTCGCCATCAGCGCGGCATCGGCGAGCCCGGCACAGTCGTCCTCGGCGGTGAAGCGGGCGATGTCGAGCGCTGCCTCGACCGTTTCGCGCAAGGCCTGCGGCGAAAAGTCCGAAGTACTGGCGTAACCCTTGCGCTGGCCGGCATAGATGGTGATCCCGATACCCTTGTCGCGGTTGAACTCGATGGTTTCCACTTCGTCGCAACGGATGCCCACCGACTGACCAAAACCCTCTGAAACGTCGACCTCACAGGCGGTGGCGCCTTTTTCCCGAGCATGCTTAAGGACATCCTCGGCCAGTTGCTGCAGCGTGGCGAAGGGGTAGGAAAAGCTGGCGACTTCGGGCATGAATGGGACGTCCGGGCGGTAAAGCCGCTATCATAGCAGCCCGATGCCACCTGCCACCCGACCCGTGGCCGCAATCTGCAGCGGCCCGGTAGCCGTCCGTCGAGGCTGTATCCAACTTTGTTATCATCCGTCATTGATGAAACGCACCGGCACCGGGGCGCATGCCAGACTTCACGTCAATATTCCGAGCGGGTTAAAAAAATGTCCAAACTGAAAACAAGCGCAAAGATCGTACTGATTTCGACCGTCGTCGCAGCTGCCACCTTTTTTGCGGTACGCGCCTTCGATATCCGGCACATGCCGCAGCTCCAACTCTGGCACACGCACGTTCCCCACGAACCCGGCATAAAGACCATGGATGCCGGCAACTGGGCCGGCTATCTGAAGGCCGAGGAAGTGATCTTCAACGAAGTACGCACCCAGGTCAGCGACAAGCTCCCAGCGGAAGCCAGGACGCCGCTCAATCGTTATTACGCAGGTAGCCTCATTTACCCGGGGCGCTACAACCAGGACTGGAATCGTTCCTACGTCCTCGAACCCGCCGGCAAGCCGGTCGGCGCGGTCGTCCTGCTACATGGCCTGACGGACTCCCCATACAGCCTGCGCCATATAGCCCGCCGCTATGCCGCCGACGGTTTTGTCGTCGTGGCCATCCGCCTGCCGGGACACGGCACGGTGCCGGCCGGCCTCAGCAATGTCACCTGGGAGGAGTGGATGGCCGCCACGCGTCTCGCCGTCCGTGAAGCCAAGCGGCTGACCGGACCAGCGGCGCCGCTGCACCTGGTCGGCTTCTCGAACGGTGGCGCGCTGGCCGTCAAATACGCGCTGGACGCCATCGAGAACCCGCAGCTGGCGCGCCCTGATCGCCTGATCCTGCTGTCGCCGATGATCGGCATTACCCGTTTCGCCCGCCTCGCCGGCGTGGCTGGCTGGCCGGTAATCCTGCCGCCGTTCGCCAAGGCTGCCTGGCTCTCCATCGTGCCGGAATTCAACCCGTTCAAATACAACTCTTTTCCGGTCAACGGCGGACGCCAGTCCTTTCGGCTGACCCAATCCCTGCAGGAGCAGATCGTGCGCATGGCGAATGCAAACGAACTCCTGAATCTGGCGCCGATCCTGACTTTCCAGTCGGTCATCGATTTCACGGTCAGTACCCGGGCCATCATTTCGTCGCTCTACGCCAACCTGCCGGCCAATGGCAGTGAACTGGTGTTGTTCGATGTGAATCGCTCGGTCAAAGTCGGCCCGCTCCTGCGTCGTTCTTCTGAAACGGCGCTGACGCGCATTTTGCCCGAGTTTCCCCAGCGCTACCGGATTACGATCGTCGGCAACGATCCTGCCGATCCGGCGACTACCTTTGCCCGCATCATCGATGTCGGCAGCAAGACGGAGCGTATCCGCAAGCTGGGAATTCCTTATCCCCCTGAAGTGTTTTCCATGTCGCACGTTTCGATTCCGTTTCCGCTGAGCGACTCGCTTTATGGTATGCATCCCGATACCGCACAGGAAGATTTCGGCATCCAGCTCGGCACGCTGGCGCCGCGCGGCGAGCGGGGGGCACTGATCGTCGATATGGACTTTCTTTCCCGGGTGGCCTCGAATCCCTTTTTCCCCTTCGTGATGGAGCAAATCGAGGAGGGCATCGGCGATCCGCAGCCCATTGCGCCGCGCCCGGTGCCGGGAATGGCTTATGCGCCCAGGGTGACGCAATCACCAACGATTGGCGAACTGGAAGAATACTTCCCAGACCCCGCCAGCGAACCTCATGAAATGCCGTAGGACAGCACGCAGTAGTTACGCTAATGTAGGAACGGCCCCGCTTGCGGGGCCGTTCCTGTTACTGCAATCTGCTGCAATTCGCCTTTAGAACGAGCCGAACATCCCGCCCAAAACGATAACCGCGATCAATGCCAGCATCGCGCTGACGACGCAGCACATGACGATATCGAGATAGCTCTTGCTGTGCGTCGATCCGCAGACCGCGAGCAGGGTAATGACGGCGCCGTTGTGCGGAAGACTGTCCAGGGTTCCGGCGCCGATCACCGCCACGCGGTGCAAAAGTGCCGGATCGATACCCTGCTCCGCGGCGATCTGGAGATAGATCGGACCGAGCGACTCGAGCGCGATGGTCATGCCGCCGGAAGCCGAACCGGTCAGCGCCGAAAGAACGTTGGTCGATACAGCCAGCGAGACCAGCGGGCCGCCGTCGATCGACAACACCCATTCGGCCACCATCGCAAAGGCCGGTAGCGCCGCCACGACCGCGCCGAAACCGACCAGGCTGGCGACACTCAGAATGGGCAATACGGAAGCGTTCGAACCCGCATCAACCGTTGCACGCAACGACGGCAGACGCTGACGGTTGAGGGCGACCAGAACCAGAATGGCGACAATCAGCGCGACGATGACCGACCAGATGCCGCTGACCGACGCGATCGTGATGCCGCCCCATTGCGGTTCGGCCAGGAAGCTGGTGTCGAGGCGCGGGATTACCAGCATCGACATCGTCAGATTGACCAAGACCACGACGATCAACGGCAGTGCCGCCACCAGAACACTGGGCTGTTGCTGGCTGTGGTGACCGCGCTTGATTTCCGCCGGATCGAAGGCGCCGGAACTCGTCGCCCGCTCGCGAACGACCGGGTTTTCAGACGCCGACTCGACCACGCCGCCGATGTCGCCAAAGCCCTCGCCAGCCAGCCGTGCGACGCGCTCGGCGCGCATCAGCCACCAGAGACCGAAACTGAACATGATCACCGACGCGATGATACCCAGCCCCGGCGCGGCAAACGGCGTCGTGCCGAAGAAAGGCATCGGGATGGCATTCTGGACGGCGGGCGTGCCCGGCATCGCCGACATCGTGAAGGTCATGGTCCCGAGTGCCACTGCCGCGGGCGTCAGACGGTTCGGAATATTGGCCGCACGGAAGAGTCCCTGCGCCATCGGCACGATCACGAAAAGTGCGACGAAGAGACTGACGCCGCCATAGGTGACGATCGCTCCGGCCAGCACGACTGCCAGTATCGCCCGCTTTTCGCCCAGTTTCTCGGTCATGAACTGCGCGATGGTGTTCACCGAACCGCTGTCGTCCATCAGCTTGCCAAAGATCGCGCCAAGCAGAAAGAGCGGGAAAAACTGCGCCACGAAACCGCCTGCCGCGCCCATGAAGGTCTGCGTCCAGTGCGCGAGAAGTGGATCGCCCGCAGCGAGCGCCGCGACCAAGGCCGCCACCGGCGCGAGCACAAGCACGCTCCAGCCACGGAACGACATCCCGACGAGGACGCCCAGTCCAAGCAGAATTCCGAGCAGTCCCATGGCGTCAGACCTCCGTCAGCAGATGGTCAATATTGAGGGTCGACCGCACCCCGATATCGGCGCCATAGGTTTCCAGGAACACTTCGGCGGCGCGCCGTCCTTCGTCGCGCAGCATCTGGAAGAAAGCCCATTCCGCAAGCATCTTGGACGAATAACCCAATTGCAGCATGATCTCTTCACCGGCAACGCGGTGGATACGCATCCTCGCCCACACCGCGCCCTCGCCGGTGCCCGGATCAGCCACCTGACGCAGGAGTGCGGCCATGCGCAATTCCTTGATCAGCGGCGAGTTGAACGAAATCTCGTTCAGGCGATTCTGGATTTCCATCGCGGTGCGCGGCGTACCCGGCCGTTCGATCGGGTTGATCGAAATCAGGATCGTGTCATCGGAATCACACTCGCGAATCAGCGGCGTAATCGTCGGGTTGCCGGTGAAACCACCGTCCCAGTAGGGTTCGCCGTCAATTTCCACGGCCTGGAACATGGTCGGCAGGCAGGCCGACGCCATCAGCACTTCGGGGGTCAGTTCGGCATTGCGAAAAACGCGGCCACGCCCGGTATGGACATTGGTGGCAGTGACGAAGAGCTTGGGCCCAGCCTTGGCAAGGCCGGCAAAATCGACCGTCTCCTCCAGAATCTTGGCCAGCGGATTGGCACCGCCGCTGGGGATGCTGTAGGGCGAATAAAGCCGCGCCGCGAAATCGGCCGCCACGAAAGCCGGCGAGAAATCGAGCGTCCACTTGCCGGTAAGAATCTCGAGCGGCCCACGGCGGAAGGGGCTCAACAAGGCCGCATCGGCGACCCGTTTCCAGAAAGTTTCGAGCGCCAGCTTCGCGCCCTGGGAGCCGCCTTCGTTCAGACCATGCGCCATCACCACCGCGTTCATGGCGCCGGCGGATGTCCCGGAAATGCCATCGAAGCTCAGCCAGGACTCTTCAAGCAGCCGGTCCAGCACGCCCCACGTATAGGCGCCGTGCGCCCCACCGCCCTGCAACGCAAGATCGACCAAAACGGGCTTGCGGCCCGGGCTTTCGACCTTCTTCTTGGCTTTGGAAACAGTCATTCTGCAAAATCCCTCACATCAAAAAATATGAAAAAATCAGTTGCGGTCAACGACTGAAAACAGGTAATTTTTACCCGCCCCCAAGCCAAGGTGCACGACTCAGGCGAGTGCCTTCGCCTTGAGCCTGGCGAACTCTTCCTGATTTATCGTTCCGGCATCGAGTAGCGCCTTGGCGTCCGCGATCTGCTCGGCGGGCGACTTTCCGGCCACCTGGCGGATGTAGGCGTCAGCCTCGGACTTGGAGCGCTCCATGGAAGCCCGTTGCCGTTCTGCCATGCCCCTACCACGGACAATCACGTAGATGAGCGCGGCCAACATCGGCATGAATACCAGAAATATTAGCCACAATGCCTTGAACCCACCGCCGAGTTCACTATCGCGAAAGAGATCCGCAACCACCTGAAACAGGATGAGAAGATAAGCGACAAACATGAACGTCGAGAAAATCAGCCAGATCAAATCCCAGAAATTACTCATTGCAAATACCCCTTATAGCCAAACACAAAATGACGCCAACCAAGGCTGACGTCGCAATTTACCTTCCCCGTGCGCCTTTCACCCAGCCGCGAACGAGACCCAGCAAGGCGCTGCCGGTCAGCATGCCGAGAATGTATACGCCGATAGTCAGTAGTGAGACGGACATCGTCAGACTCGCACCAAATAATGACACAGTGACTACCGTCAGATTCTGGATTTTGAAGGTCAGCACGACCACGCTGACGGCGACAATCAAAAATATGTAGATGTAGCGCATATCACCCCTTTCGATTCAATTTGCCTTCGACGATTACCCGTTCCACTTGCTGTTGCCCGGCGCCTGATCATGCTTCAGGGCTCTTCGCAACAACATGTAACAGACCACAAAAGCACCTGCCGCCGCGGCTATATGCTTGAGCGTGTGACCGCTGACGACATGGTTAATGGCCAGCACCTCGCCGTCGAAGGTCTCCAGCACCTTGCTCAGAACATACCAGCCGAATACCCAGTAAATATCGCTGCCACGGGTGTAGCGTGACGGATTCATCCTGGCCAGCAGGAGCAGGATGAAAACGGAATAGGCCTGGAGGACGCCGTAGGGCAGAACATTGCCCGCCCCCATGCGCTCTGTCACCAGCCAATAAATGACGGACGCCGCGCCGACCAGGAGCATCGGCAACAGCAGGACGAGCCCGGCCCGCACGTTGATCCGATCGACAATCTGGCTGGCCACCAGCCCCATGAAGGCGATTGTCATCGGCAGGCGATCCCAGAACAGGGTCTCGTTATCCGGCGCGAGGTGATAGTAGCCGGAGCCAAGCGCGGTCAGCAACACACCCAGAAAAAACACCGCAAATGGCCAGCGCTCGCTGGCAAACTCGAAGCGGGCGCGGCCGCTGAAGAGAATGGCCAGGCCCAGTATCCCGGCAATCAGAAAGCCGAGGTTCGAGACGACGTCGAGAAAATTGGCGATCCCGTAGGCATGCCGATGATCGGCGAAATCATGATATTCGAGGGGTTGCCGCATTGGCGGCAACACAAAAACCGAGACAAAGGCCAGCAGGGTAAAGGCAATAAGCCACCGAGTGCGCGTGTTCATAAACATTGATTCCATCGACAAGATTTCCTGGACAAGCTCATTTGGCAATTCCGTTGGCGGTCAGCACGCGTTCGCCGTCCTTGCGATGCACATCGAGCATGCCGCGGCTGATGGCCCAGGTCGTTGCCGTCTGCAGCGCCGCGATGAACGCCTGCTCCTGGGCCATCACGCCCTCTGCGGAACACATCATGCGCGTGGTCGCCAGTGGCCCGATCGACAGCGAATTGCCTTCCACCTTGAAGCTGCCATGGAAGCTGTTGCAGCCACTGTTGCCGGAAACCTGGCCATCCTTGAAGACCACGGTCAACCGGGTATCGAGCTGCGGGCTGACGACGGCCTGACGCCCGTTGTTATAACCGGTGACTTCCCACTTGACGCTTTCGAGCGATGGTTTGGGTTCAAGCTCGAATTGCAGCGCCTTGCCGCCCGCCACCGGCGTCAGGCTCAGGCGATTGCCCGCCACGTTCGCCGCCAGCGTGCCGGAGAGCGCGGAAAGAAAGGCTTTCTCGACCGCCATCGCAGGCTCCGGACAGGCCATTACCGAACCGGCCAGGGTGCCAATGGTCAGCTTGTCGCGGTCGACCGTATAACCACCCATAAAACGGTTGCAGCCGGAAAAACCGGAAACCCGACCGCCCTCGAAGCGCGCCGTCGGCGCGCCGTTACCACCCGGCACCGTCTGGCCGGGCAGCGCCAGCAAACGCCAGTCGGCGCCTTCCAGGGTTGCCGTGGGCGCCGGCGCGGCCGGCACGCGGCAGCAGCCCGCGTAATGCCGGCCATCGGGCAGCGAGAGATTGATCGACACCGGATGCATGGTTTCGGACATGCCGTCGCTGCACGCTCCATCTTTCAGGAAGGCCACCAGTTCGCGCCCGCCCCGGCCCCGGCCCCGACCGCGCCAGATGGATTCCTTGCGTGGCTCGATGCGTGATTCGCTGCCGCGAAAGCGTGTCGACTGGCCGTCCGGCAGCGAAAAACGCGCCTCGCCGCCGCCCGGCAGATCAAGGCGCCACGAGGGCTCGTTGCCAAAGCAGATCAGTTCCCGCTCGGCGGCCAGCGTCGTCGCGGCAGGCGCCGAGAGTGCGACCAGCATCGCCAGCAATTTGAATGATTTCATGGATTTATCCCGTTTCACGGTGGAGCTTAGCGCACAAACATGATGCGCATGTTGCAATGACGCAGTTTCCCGAAGGGCGCAGAAGTTCAGACCCACGGGAAACTGCCAACGCCGCCTTACGGCAGGATTTCCATGCCGGAATTGCCGACCCGCACCCGGTCGCCGATGCGCACGGCCGGCGAAGAGGTTTGCTGAACGGTAGCGAAGGAGCCGTCATCGTAGCGGATACCGATGATCCAGACCAGCGACGTGCCGCTGGCCATGCGATTGCCGGCATAGGCACCACCGGCAGCACCGACCACGGTCGCCGCCGTCCGCCCGGAACCCTGGCCGACCTGGTTGCCGAGAATGCCGCCGACCAGCGCGCCACCGATGGCGCCCAACGTGGCGTTATTGTTTTGAACCGTCTGCGAGCGGATGGACTCGACCGTGCCAACGCGAGAACCCGGTTGAGACACCTGAAACGCCGGCTGGGTTTCGCAGCCGGCCAGCATCGATACCGTCGCCACAGCGAGGCTGAGCGCGACCGCGCGCCCGAATTGCTTGATGTTCATTCCTTGATCCTTATTCACATTGACGGGTAAGGCTTACTCGGGAATCGAGTAGAGCAGATACATGGCCGCCAGCAAGCCGGTCGGTCGGCCCAGCTTGCCCAGCCAGTTGGCGAAGATCGTTTCGATTTCGCCGCTCTGGTAAACTTGGGTCAGCGCCCGATTGACCTCGAGGCGCAGGGCCGAGTCGCCGCGCGGCAGGGCCATTGCGTACGGCTCGAAGGACAGCTCCTCGGTGAGCAGCACGAACTTGCCCGGGTTGTTCTGCACAGCCAGCCCGACCAGCTTGATGCGGTCACCGGCATAGGCATCGACCGCACCCGATTCGAGCATGACCAGCCCTTCCCGGGCATCGGTCACCGGCAGGATTTGCGTGCCTGGCAGGTTGTCCGGCGCGATGGCCCGGAGGCGTTTTTCGGTGGTGGTGTCCTTGAGCACGGCGATCTTCTTGCCGGCCAGTTCGGCAATGCTGTTGACCGGGGAGTCGGCGCGCAAGATGACGCCGCCGCCATCGACGAAGATCAGGCTGGAAAAATCGACACTGGCCAGCCGTGCCAGCGTCTGCGTGGTATTGGCGCAATCCAGTTCTGCCTTGCCGGAACGCACCATTTGCAGGCGCTCGGCGGTGGAACCGGCGATCCAGTTCACCTTGAGATCGGGATTGCCGATCACTTGGCCGATGCGGGCGATCACGCGTTTGCAGAGGTCGATCGAATAACCGGCGGGCTGCTTGTCGGGGCCGACGAACGAGAAGGGCAGCGAATCGGTCGCATAGGCGACGTTGATGACCTTCGCCGCCTTGATCTTGCCCAGCGTATCGGGCGCCTGCTGGGCGCTGGCTCCGGCTGCAAACACGCTGGTCGCAACAAACACCACGATCAAAAAACTCTTCATAATGGATCCTATTGTTATGGTGGCACGGAAAAGGCGCGTTGGGACTGGAATCGCCGACTTGGAACTTAGCAGACACGGCCACCCCGGTCAAGGCGCAAACAACTCATTGTCATACAGATGACTGGCTGGCGGCAAACTCCCGGAAGCCGCGAAATTTGCAGTCTTTTCCGGGTTGACCGCGGCAGCGGCTTGGGCTGCCCGGAAATGATCTGCACGCGGCGGCCTGGGGTAAGATTAAGATGTTGGCGCTGGCGACTTGTTGAGTGCGCAGCAACGCAAACGGGAGAGGATGCAGATGGGCATGAAGAGGTCATTGAAGTGGATTTTGATCGGCGCCGTCGTTATCGGCACGGCCATGCTCGCGCTGCGCGCGTATCGCTCACTCAGCGGCCCGCCGCTGCAGCCCTGGCACACCTTCGTCCCGACCGAATTGCATCAGAACGAGCTCGACGCGGCCGACTGGCCGCGCTATCTCGCTCAGGAAGAAACCATCTTCGAAAGCGTTCGCACCGAGGTGAGCCAGAAGCTCGAACCGGGCGAGCGCGTGCCGATCAACCGCTATTTCGCGGAAAGCCCGGTCTATCCGGCGCGCTTCGCCCAGAACTGGAACCATTCCTACGTCATGGAGCCGGACGGCCAGCCGATTGGCGCCGTAGTGCTGCTGCACGGGCTGACCGACTCGCCCTACAGCCTGCGCCATGTCGCCAAGCTTTACCGCGATCGCGGCTACGTCGCCATCGGCCTTCGCATGCCGGGGCACGGCACCGTGCCGGCCGGCCTGACCAACGTGCGCTGGGAAGACTGGATGGCCGCCACGCGGCTGGCCGTGCGCGAAGCGCGCCGGCGGGTGCCGGCGCCCGGGCCGTTGCACCTGGTCGGCTTTTCGAATGGCGGCGCGCTTGCCGTCAAGTATTCTCTCGATGCGCTCGAGGACCCGAAGCTCCCCCGCGCCGACCGAATCGTATTGTTCACGCCGATGATCGGCATCACGCGCTTCGCGCGCTTTGCCGGCCTGGCCGGCTTGCCTGCCGTGCTGCCGCCATTTGCCAATGCGGCCTGGCTCAGCGTCGTGCCGGAATTCAATCCGTTCAAGTACAACTCCTTCCCGGTCAACGGCGCGCGCCAGTCGTATCGCCTGACCGATACGCTGCAAGCCCAGATGCAGCGCCTGGCGCGGGCCAACCAGCTGGGCGGCCTGCCGCCGGTGCTGACCTTCCAGTCGGTGGTCGATTTCACCGTCAGCACGCCGGCGATCCTGACCGCGCTGTATTCCATGCTGCCCGACAACGGCAGCGAGATCGTCCTTTTCGACGTGAACCGCACTGTGAAATTCGGCCCGCTGCTGCGCCCCGCCGCCTATGTCGCGCTCGACCAGCTGACGCCGACGACGCCGCAGCCCTACCGCTTCACGTCGATCATGAACGCCAACGAAGACAGCGACGCCACGCTTGAACGCAGCATTGCGCCCGGCCAGTTGCAGGCCGTGGACCGCGCGCTGACCCTGCCCTACCCCAAGGGCATCTTCTCGCTGTCGCATCTGGCGATCCCGATCCCCATGGACGACCCGCTCTACGGGCTTGAGCCCGATCCGAAAAAGCCGCCCGAGTATGGCTACAGTCTTGGCGCCATGAGCGCGCGCGGCGAACGCGGCACGCTGGTCGTCGACCAGGATTTTCTGACGCGCCTGCCGTCCAATCCGTTCTTCCCGTATCTGCTCGAACGGGTCGACGAAGGCATCCAGCGCCCCTCCGGCCCGACCGGGCGCAATCTCGCGGCGACCACCGCACCCAGCATCCCGGTGCGCCTCGAGGCCCTGCTGTCTACGTTTGTCCCTGACGATACGCGGCCGTTCGCCGGCCCCTAAGGGGGAGCTCCTTCAGCGCCCGCCCACGATCAGCGCCGCGAAGAGGAGCGCCAGGCATAGCAAGGACATGCTAGCCACCGGCCAGCGCCGCGCGTGGATGTCGACTCGCTCGAATGCCACGCCCGCCGCCAGCGCGGCACGGCGCAGCGGGCCGCCATTCGCGCCAGTATCAGCACGCTCTGTACCGAGCAATGGCCGCCGGGATATTCCCAGCGCCAGCAGCACCCCGCCCAGAACCACCGCCAGTAGCGCCCCCAACTCCTTGGGTGCCAGGAGATTTGACACGAGATGCCCCGGAACCGGCCCCAACGCGGCGAGCGCAAGCAGCAGCGAGCTCATGGCAAGCGCCAGTGCAGCCAACTCGGACAGTCGGGAGACAGGTTTCACCAAAGGCATTGCGCCTGAGTGACGGCGCAGGACACTGACCAGTACCAGCACCACATACCCGGCGGTGAACGCGGCTCCGCCTTGCAACACGATCGTCCACCACCACTGCCCGGAGCCGTCGGCGGCTTCGAGCATCAGCTTCTTCGCGATGTAGGCGCCGCTGGGCACGACCCCCATGAGTGCAAGTCCGGCCAGCGCAAACGCCAGCACGGTGACGGGCATCGCGCGGCCAACGCCAGCAAGGTCGGCAATGCGGTCGTGACCAAGCGCCGCATAGATGAGGCCTGCTGCCATAAACATGGCGGCCTTGGCGGTCGCATGCGACACTGCCTGCAGGAGTCCGCCGGTCAGGGCAGCGCCATGCCCCAGGACATTGCCGGCGGCATCGAAGGCGAGCGGAAACATGAGAAACAGATAGCCGATCTGCGCCAATGTCGAATAGGCGACGAGCAGCTTCAAGCGCTCCTGGCGCAGTGCGACAATGCTACCAAAGAGGATCGCCGCCGCACCGAGTGCCCCGAGCAGTTGTGCCGCAGCGGGCGTCACCACGCCCGGCATTACGTCGAACCACAGGCGCACGACGAGGAACCACGAGCCCTTGACGACCAGCGCCGACAACACCGCGCTGGCTGCCGCCGGCGCCCCGGCATGGGCCGGCGGCAACCACAGGTGGAGCGGGAACAGCGCCGTCTTCGCCAGCAGGCCGGCGGTCATCAGCGCCGCTGCCACAAAGGCCGCCGGCTCAGGCTGAACGCGCTGCGCGAGCAGCGCAATATCGAGCGTGCCATAGGCGCCATACAACAGCACGGCTCCCAGCATGTAGAGCACCGAGCCGATCAATGCGTAGACCAGATAACGCAACGCCGCCTGCAGTGTTTCAGGGCGCCCGTCCAGGCAGACCAGCGGCACACCGGCAAAGGTCAGGAGTTCGAGCGCGACGTAGAGCGTGAACAGGTCGCCGGCCAGGAAAATCAAGTTGAGCGATCCCCAGACGGCCAGCAGCAGCGTCCAGAACATCAGCGGAGCGCGCGCCTCGTCGGCGCCCGCCGGGATCGGGAAGTCGGCGCGCGCATAGATGGCCACCGCCAGGATGATCAGTGCTGTCGCCAGCAGCATGACCATCGACAGGCCATCGGCACGCAGCGCGACACCGAGCGGCGGCACCCAGCCGCCGAGCAGGTAGACCAGCTTGCCGCCGGACTGCACTGCCTCGACGGCGATGGCAACGACCAGTGCGAGGCCGGACGGGATGGTCAGGAAAGCCACGCGCTGCGCATTGCGCCCGCCCAGCACGAGGGCGGCGAGGACGCCGAGAAAGGGCAGCATCAGCGCCAGGACGAGCAGGAAACCGCCTGCCGTGGTCATTTCCGGAATGGCTATCGGCAGCGCGCTCATGCTTCAGGCGGCTTCACCGGTTGCGGCGGCGCCAGCGAAGCCGAACCGCTGGCGTCGTAGAGGCGGAGGAGCAAGGCGACGGCCAGCGCCGTGGCCGAGAAGGCGACGACGATGCCGGTGATGACCAGCGCCTGGGGCACCGGATCGCCGCCCATGCCGAGCGCCGCACCGCGCCGCGCGACGACACCGAAGAGCAGGAAGACACCGCTGCCGACGAGATTGAACGAGAGTATTTTGCGCAGCGGCTGCGGATTCACGATCAGGCCATACAGACCGAGCCCGACCAGCGCAGCACCGCACAGGCCGTAGAAGGTGACCGCATTCATGAGTGTTCGCTCCGTTCCGGCGGGCCGAGCACCAGCAGCGCGAGGGTGAAGGCGATGGACAGCATCGACGCAGCCTCGATGGCAATGATCAGGGGCTTGGCGAAGCCCTCCGGATAGGCGAGGAAGGCACCGGCCAACGGCACCCCGGCGAAGCCGATGGCGAGGAAGACGACAGTACCGGCGACCAGCACGCCACGCAGCCAGCGGCGTCTGATCGGCGGCGCCTCGGTAAGACCGGCCATGATGGCCAGCAGCCACATCGCCGCCAGCAAGGTTCCAGCCTGGAACTTGCCGCCGGGCAGGTCGGCACCAACCCACAGAACGTAGACCGCGACGACGATGCCGACTGGCGGAAGCAGGCGCGCCAGGTAGGCCAGCATGCCATTTGGATCGGTATCGTACTTCGGTCCCGGGCGCCCGCCCCAGAAGTTGTCCGGGGTCAGCGTCCACACCGCTATCAGAGCAAAAATCAGGACCACCGCTTCGAGCAAGGTATCAATGGCACGGAAAGCGAGCAATACCGCGGTGACCGCATTGCCGAGACCGGTGCTGGCGATATGCCCGGCCACCTGCGGGGCCAGCGTGGGCGCCGGCACGGGGAGAGACAGAACGACCACCGCCAGCGCCGCTGAAACGGTTCCCGCCAGCACTGCCGCCAGCGCCTTCACGAACCGTCCGGGCATTTCACCAGCAACCACGGACTCGGTTGGGCGCAGACGGACGGCCGCACGAATCAGCAAAACGCCGGTCAGACCGCCGCCGATCGCCGCTTCGGTCAACGCCGCGTCGATCGCCGCCAGGCGTACCCAGGCAAGCGCCAGCATCAGGCCGTAAATGGCATAACCGACGACGGCGGCGAAGGAATCGCGGACGGCGATGGTCCAGATGGCAACGGCCAGAATCAGCACGACCAGGCTGCCGTCGATAAGTAGCGCCATGTTCATGCCGGTGGCCCTGAGCGCCGGGCAACGCGCGCGATCAACTGCGAACCGATCGCGCCGGCGAGCATCACGAGCAGCCACACACAGACCAGCTTGAGACCGGCCAGCGGACTGCTGACGCGCGGCAGCAAGCCAAGTACGACGAGCCCCAGGCCAAGATTGTCCGCCTTGGTCAGCGCATGCAGGCGGGTCAGCGTATCGGGGAAACGCAGCAACCCCACGGTACCGGCGAGAAAGAAAAAGACGCCGGCCGAAACCGCGACGATGGTCCACAAGTCGAGCAGCAGGCTCATTCGCCCTCCCCCGACTCCGGCGTCGATGACCTGCCGAGTGCACCGCCATACTTGACGAAGGCGACCGAAGCGAAAGCCGCCAGCAGCGCCAGCGTCAACGCGGCGTCGGCAATCGAGGGATCGACAATCGTCGCCCCCAGCAGCAAGGCCGCGACCCCGCCGGTGCCGAGCAACTGGGCCGCCATCATGCGATCGGCATCGCCGGGGCCGCGCAGGAGTCGGATCAGGCCGAGCGCTGTCGCCAGCAGCACCAGGAGCGTGGCAACGGCAAGAAACTCAGGCATCGTCTGGCGCCTCATCGAGCACGCGAGCCAGCACCTTTTCTTCCGCTGCCAGTTGCTCCAGAACGGGTTGCCCGACATCGAGGCAGTGGAAAATGATCTCATCCGCGTTTTCGCCGCACGGCAAGGTGCCCGGCATCAGGCTGGAGATCGTGGCGAAGGTATTGCGCAGATGGCCAGGCGCATGGGCGCTGCGAAACGCGACAAAACCGGGATGCAACGGCAGGTGCGGATCGAAGGCACGGCGCGCGACATCCCAGCCGGCGAGCAGCGACTGCCACAGGAAGCGCGGCAGCAAGGCGACCAGCGGCAACAGGCGCACCCGCTGCGGCCCGGGCGACAGCAGGTAGAGGCTCGCCCAGGTTGCCCCGGCGGCGGCCACGATGCCAACCGCCAGCGCCGAGAGCGAAAAACCAATGAGCGCCACCCAGAACACCAGGAACAGGATCCCGCGAACCAGCGCCGTGCGCAACGCGAAACTCACCGTGACCCCGCTGTCTCCGGTGCCGGCGGCTTGCCGCCGAAGACCGTCACATAGAGCGCCGGCAGGAAGATCAGCGTCAGCAGCGTCGCCACCAACAGACCGCCCATGATGGCGAAGGCCATCGGCCCCCAGAACACGGTCGGCGCGATCGGCAGCAGACCGAGCACGGTCGAGATCGCCGTCAAGACCATCGGCCGGAGCCGCGAGGTCGCCGAGGCGAGTACCGCCTCGAGAACGTTCTTGCCTTCCGCGCGGTCTGCCTCGATCTGCACGATCAGGATCACCGTGTTCTTGGCAATCATGCCGATCAGCGCGAGGACGCCGAGGATGGCCACGAAGCCGAGCGGCCTGTTGAACAGCAGTAGCGAAAGGACGACGCCGATCAGCCCGAGCGGTAGCACGGCGACCACCATCGCCAGGCGGCGGAAGCTCCCCAGCATCACCATCATCGTTGTCAGCATCAGCACGATCATCAGCGGCACAACCGCGAACACCGAGGCGCTCGAAATAGCGCTCTCCTCGTACATCCCGCCGGTTTCGATGTTGTACTGTGAGGGCAGCCTGGCGTTCAATTCGGCAATCTTCGGCGCCAGCGCGCCGACTACCGTATCGGGCAGGACGCTGTGGTCTACGTCGGCGCGCACGGTAAGGGTGGGCAGCCGATTGCGGCGCCAGACGAGCGGGAATTCCTGCTCCTCGACCACCGTCGCAAACTGGCTCAAGGGCACCATGCGCCCGCTCGGAGTTGGCACCTGAAGCGACGCCAGCGACCCGAACGAGGCACGCTCCTCTTCGACCGCACGCGCCACGACATTGACCAAGTAGATATCATCGCGCACCTGCGTTACCGTCGAGCCGGTCACCTTGGCGTTGAGCACGCTGGCAAGCGCCGCGGAGCTGATGCCAAGCTGCCGCGCCTGATCCTGGTTGACGCGAACGCGCAATTGCCGGGCCGGCTCCATCCAGTCGTAGTTGATGTAACGTGTCCGGGTGTCGGAACCCATCACTTGGGCCAGTTCGAGCGCAATTCTGCGCACCTCGTCCTTGTCCGGGCCGGTCACCCGGTACTGCAATGGCCAGCCGACCGGCGGCCCTAGTTCGAGCGGCGAGACGCGTGCGACGACCTCGGGAAACTGCTCGGCGAGCACTTTCTCCAGCTTGGCCTGCACCCGCTCGCGCGCTTCGAGGTCCTTGGTGACGATCACGAACTGGGCAAAGAACGGGTTGGGCAGTTGGACATCAAGCGTCAGGATGAAACGGATCGCGCCGCGGCCGACATAGGTGCTGTAGTGATCAATGTCGGGATCGTCTTTCAGGAACGCTTCGAGGCGTATGGCCTGCGCCTCGGTCGCGTAGATCGAGGCGTTCTGCCGCAGCGTCATGCCCACGGTCAATTCGCTCCGGTCGGAGGACGGAAAGAACTGCTGCGGTACGTAGCGCAGGAGAAACAGGGCGGCGACGAAAGCGGCCAGCGTCAGGCCGATGGTCAGCCATCTGGCGCGGATCGCACCTAGCAGGAAGGTGCTGTAGACAGCGACCATCTTGCTCGGTTTTGGCTCCGCCTCGACCTTGGGCGCTTTCAGGATGGCCTTTCCGAGCAGCGGTCCGAAGACCACCGCGACCAGCCACGACGCGATGAGCGAAATGCCCACCACCGAAAAGATGTCGAAAGTGTACTCGCCAGCGTTACTTCTGGCGAAGCCGATCGGCACGAAGCTTGCGATTGTGACCAGTGCGCCGATCAGCATGGGTGCCGCCAGCGTGCGGTAGGCGAAGGTAGCCGCATCATCCATGCTGTCGCCCACACCGAGGCGGCGGAGCATGGCATCGACGGTCGTCATCGCATCGTCGACCAGCAGTCCCAGCGCGATGATCAGCGCACCGAGCGAAATGCGGTGGAGATCGATATTGGCAATATTCATCACGGCGAACACGACCGCCAGCGTCAGCGGAATGGCCAGCGCGACGACGGCGCCGGGCCGTCCGCCGAGGCTCAGGAAGCTGCAGACGAGGATGATGATGATCGCCTGCCAGAGCGAGGTCATGAAGTCGTTGATCGCGACGTCGACACTGACTGCCTGATCCGCGACCAGCGTCGGCTCGATGCCGTGCGGCAGGTTGGCGCTGATGTCCGCCATTACGCTGCGGACGTTGCGACCCAGCGCCAGAATATCGCCGGCGTCACGCATGGCGATGGCGAGGCCAATCGCGGGCTTGCCATTGACGCGGAACATCGGCTGCGGCGGATCGGAAAAGCCGCGCTGCACCGTGGCAATGTCGCCAAGTCGGAAGATGCGGTCGCCGGCAACGAGATTGACGGATTCGATGTCGCGTTCCGAATCGAAGGAACCGCTGACACGCAGGAACACGCGTTCCTGCCCGGTCTGGATGGTGCCCGCCGGCCGTACGAGATTCTGCGCCTGCAGCGACGCGAGAATTGTCGGGTAGTCGAGGCGCAGGGCAGCTAGGCGCTCGGTCGAGAACTCGATGAAGATTCGCTCCTCCTGCGCGCCGAGCACTTCGATTTTCGACACATCGGGGACGTGCAGCAGGCGCGAACGCGCCGCCTCGACATAATCGCGCAGCTCGCGGAAGCTGAAGCCGTCGGCGGTAAAGGCATAGATGATGCCGAAGGTGCTGCCGAAGTCGTCGTTGAAGCCTGGCCCGATGACGCCAACCGGCAGCGAGCCGCGCATGTCGCCAATGTTCTTGCGCACCTGATACCAGATGTCGGGCACCTTGTGCGGCGGCGTCGACTGCTTCAGATCGACGAAGATCGTTGTCTGGCCGGCCGTGGTGTAGCTGCGCACCCGGTTGAGATAGTCGGTTTCCTGAATCGTTCGCTCAAGACGTTCGGTTACCTGATTCAGGGTTTCCTCGACCGTGGCGCCCGGCCAGGCGGCGCTGACCACCATGGTCCGGAAGGTGAAGGCTGGATCCTCACCACGCCCGAGATGCTGAAAGGAGAACGTCCCGGCGACCACCGCGACGATCATCAGGAAGATGACCAGCGAGCGGTTGGCCAGCGACCATTCCGAAAGATTCGGGCCGATCATGGCTGCTTCTCAAGCAGGCGCACCTTCTGAGCCGGACGCAAGGCCTGCACGCCCGCAGCAACGACGATCTCACCCGGGTTCAGACCCGACGTTACCCTGACCTTCTCCGGGTCGGAGGCCTGCAGTTCGATGGTGCGCAAGGAAACCGTCATAGCCTGCGGGTCGACGACCCACACCGCCGACTGGCCTTCGGCGCGGACCAGCGCCGACGCGGGAAGCTCGATTCCCTGCGGTGCGCCGACCTGCATGTGCCCGGTCACGGTGGTTCCCAGTCGCATTGCGGTCGGCGGGTCGATCAGTCCGACGCGGACCGCGAAGGTTCCGGTCACGGGGTCGGCGCGCGGCGAAACCTCGCGCACCCGACCCTTGGCTTTCACCGCCGGATCGCTCGCCAGGGTTACGGTAATTTCCGGATTTGCCGGCGCGATGTCCTTTAAGCGTGCGGACACGTCAAAAACGGCATCGCGACCATCCTTGCGCGCAACCTGAACGACCATGCGCCCACCCTGGACAACCTCTCCTGGCTCGGCGCCGACTGCGGTCACGACGCCACCGGCATCGGCAAGCAGTCGCGTGTAACCAAGCCGATTGCGGGAGATGCTGACCTGCGCCTGCGCGGCATCGACCTGCGCCTGGGAGCTGGTTGCAACCTGCGTAATCCGATCGAAAGCCGCCTGGGAGATGAAGTTCTGCGCCAGCAGCGAACGGTTGCGCTCCTCGTTGGCGCGCGCCTCGATGAGCTGCCCGCGGGCCCCCTGCAGGGTGGCTTCCGCCGCACGCAGACCGTTTTCCTCATTTTCCGGATTGAGTCGCGCGATTTCCTGGCCGGCCGTGACCGTGTCACCAACATTCACCGCCCTGCTGATCATGCGCCCGTCGATGCGAAACGCCAGATTGACTTCGGATTCCGCCTGTATCCTGCCGGTTAGCGCCACCGTTTCACCGCTGCCAGTGGACTCTACGGTCACCGCCCGTACCGGCCGGATTTCCGGGGCGGCTGTCTCTTCGGCCGGCTGGCAGGCGACGAGAAACGTCAGCGCCAAGCCGATGGCCATCCAATTCAATTTGCTCGCTGCAAGCTTGCGGTCAGTCAATGACATACTCCATCCCCAAGGAAAAAACAGACTTGATTCAGGCAGGCCACCGCCGCGCGCACCGCCGACAGCGTTCCATCCAGATGGCGTGATTATATTCGAACCGACCGTTGCAGGCTGCGCCATGTTGAGCCTTGGCAAGGACGCCAGCGGACCGGAAATTCCGGCCCAACGGCATCAGTCGCCGACCGCGCGCAAGGTGCTTCGGACAGATGATTTGCGACGCAATGACCATGCCAAAAGGATCGTGGCAGCTAGTTGAGGGTCGCGGCGACGGCAATGATGACCGTCGCCACAACGAACATGGCCAGCCATAGCGGCCAGACGAACCGCAGGTACTTGTCGTAGCCAACCCTGGCGATTGCCAGACCGCCGACGAGCACGACGCTGGTCGGCGCGACCATCAGTGCCAACCCGTGGCCCATGATCCAGGCAGTGATGGTGGTGGCGCGGCTGACCTGGGCAAAGTCGGCCAGTGGCGCCAGCAGCGGCATCGCCAGTGCCCCATGCCCGGAACTGGACGGAATCAGCACCCCCAGCGGTATGTTCACCAGCACCGTCAGGAAGGCAAAGACGGACACCGACGCACCGCTGACCATCTTTTCCATCGAAAAGAGCACCGTATCCAGCGTCTGCGTGTTGGTCATGATGGCCGACACGCCGCCGGCCAGCAGCACCACCATGGCCGGTCCCATCATGTCCGAAGCGCCAGCGGCGATCAGGCGCACCGTCTCCTTCTCGCCTTTGCCCGCCACGATGCCGACCAGCACCGAGGCCAGGATGAAGAGCATCGCCAACTGCGGGAACCACCAGTTCAGCTCGAACCAGAGCGGCCGAATACCGGCGACCTTGTGTGTCGCATAGTAATCGGCCGGGCCGGCGTGGCCGCCGATGACACTGGACCAGGGAATGACCGAGAAGATCATCAGCCCGAAGGCGAAAGCCGTGATCGCCAGCACCCACTTCTGCGTGGTCGTCAGCAGCTCGCGCTCCTTGAACGTGGCCTGATCACTCCCCCAGTACGCCTGATCGGGCAGCGCGGCATCCGTGGCATCAGGTTCGTCCCATCCGACCAGCGACGCATTGCGGTCCTGGCGAACCTTGGCCGCGTAACGCAGTACCCAGCCGATTGCCATTGCGGTCAGCACGACCCACAGGACGGCCCGCAACGCGATGCCCTCGCCGATCGAAACGCCGGCTTCGCCCGCCGCGACGCCAATCGAGAACGGGTTCACAGTCGCCCCCATGACACCGACCAGCGCGCCGAGGATGATCATCGAAGCGGTAACCAGGCGGTCGTAGCCGAGCGCCGCCATCAGCGGCAGGAAGAGCGCATAGAAGCCCAGCGTCTCCACCGAGAAACCCATGGTCGAGCCGAGCAGCGAGAACAGCACCATCACCGAGGTGATCAGCAGCCAGCCCTTGTCGCGCAAGCGATGAGCCAGCGCCGCAACGGCGACTTCGAGGCTGCGCGTGGCAAAGCTGACCGAGATGAAGGCACCGATCGACATGATGAAGACGATGATGCCGATCTGGCCGAAAATCCGGCCCACCGCCTCGGTGTCGATGGTCTCGGTGTGGATGCTGCGCAGACCGTAGATGCCGTTGATCGGCGCCAGCACCAACTGCTGTATCGTCTCGGTCACGCCCAGTGGCGACGCGGTCCGCTCATAGGTGCCAGGGATCGGCGAGCCATCGGCGTCGGTCAGGTAGCGACCCGGCGGAATGAAAAGCGCGGCGATCCAGACCAGTACGACCACAATTGCCAAGGTGGTGACCGCGCCCGGGAACTGGAAGCCGAGCTTCGGCGCCCGCGCCTCGCTCTCGACATCGCTCAAACTCATGAAATCGTCCGCTCCCTCGTTGCCGCGTTCATCATTGACGCCGTCACATCCGCCGACAGCCACGCAGGCTGTCGGCGACGGATCAGAAATCGACCGGATCGCGGATGATCGGGCAGGTCATGCAGTGACCGCCGCCACGCCCGCGCCCAAGTTCGGCGCCGACGATGGTGATCACTTCGATGCCCGCCTTGCGCAGCAGCGTGTTGGTGTAGGTGTTGCGGTCGTAGGCGTAGACCACACCCGGCGAGGCACATACCAGATTCGCACCGCTGTCCCACTGCGTGCGCTCGCGCTGGTAGTCACTGCCGCCCGCTTCGACGATGCGCAGCTTCTTGAAGCCCAGCGCCTGTGCCACGACGTCGACAAAGGGCTTCTTCTCGGCGTGCAGTTCCACGCCGCTCGGGTGGTTGCTCGGGCGATACGAGAAGGTAGTGGTCTTGTTCATGAAGTCCGGCGCAAGCAGCACACAGTCGCGGTCGGCGAATGTGAACACCGTGTCCAGATGCATTGCCGCGCGGATCTTCGGCATCGCCGCGACGATGACGCGCTCGGCGGCGCCCTTCTTGAACAGCGTGGCGGCGAGCTGGCTGATCGCCTGACGCGAGGTGCGCTCGCTCATGCCGATCAGCACGTTGCCCTTGCCGATCGGCATCACGTCACCGCCTTCCAGCGTGGCCAATCCGTGATCTTCGGTCGGGTCACCCCACCAGATATTAACCTTGCCGGCGAAGTCAGGATGGAACTTGTAGATCGCTGTCGTCAGGATCGTCTCTTCGTGGCGTGCCGGCCAATACAGCGGGTTCAGCGTCACGCCGCCGTAGATCCAGCAGGTGGTGTCGCGCGTGTACAGCGTGTTCGGTAGCGGCGGCAGCAGGTATTCGGTGGCGCCCGCGGCTTCCTTGACGACCTTCAGCGCCTTGCCGCCAGCCGACTCGGGGAAGTCGAGCGTCGACAGCCCGCCGATCAGCGTCTCGGCCAGCTTGCGGTTATCCAGTCCCTCGAGGTAACTGCGCAGCTCGTCGATGAAACCCAAGCCTACCTGGTTGGGCACCACCTGGTTGTCGAGGATCCACTTCTTGCCTTCGGGCACGGCCACCGTCTCGGCCAGCAGGTTGTGCATCTCCACCACTTCGATGCCGCGGTCGCGCATCTTCATCATGAAATCGAAGTGGTCGCGCTTGGCGTTCTCGACCCAGAGCACGTCGTCGAACAGCAGCTGGTCGCAGTTGCTCGGCGTCAGACGGCTGTGCGCCAGGCCGGGCGCGCAGACCATCACCTTGCGCAACTGCCCGACTTCCGAGTGCACGCCGAACTTGACTTCGTTTGCTTTCGCTTTCGCTTTTGCCATGGTGATCTCCGTGGGTTGATTTAGATTGAAATAGTGCCGGTCGCCAGACCGTAAACACCGTACATGCATGCAGCCACAATCACGCCGAAGGTGACCCAGTCGCTGGTTTTCTCGAACACCTGTTTACCCTGCTCACGGCGTGCAATGAGGTACAGCACGGTGCCCGGCGCAAACAGTACGGCGGACAAAAGGATGAACTTCAGGCCGCCGGCGTAGATCATGAACAGCGTGTAGAGCACGGCGACCGAGGCGATGATGAGATCGCGCTGGCGCTCTTCAGGCCGCTTGTCGTAAGTCTCTCCACGCCGGGCGATCATCAGACCGTAGGCAGCGACGAACAGGTACGGGATCAGCGTCGTCGCGCTCGTCAGGTTGAGCATCAGCGAGAAGGCGTCACGTGACCAATACGTCGTGATCACGATCAGCTGGATGATGCTGCTGGTGACCCACAACGCCACCACCGGTACGTTGTTCTTGTTGACCTTGGCGAAGGCCTTGGGCATGTCCTTCGACTTGCCGGCGGCGAACATCACCTCGGCGCAGATCAGCGCCCAAGCCAGGTAGGCGCCCAACACCGACACCAACAGCCCGACGCTGACAAAGATCGCGCCCCAGTGCCCGACAACGGACTCCAGAACCGCCGCCATCGACGGCTGGCGCATGCCGGCGATGTCGGCACGCTGCAGCACGGCGTAGGGAAGCAGCGTCACCATCACCATCAGGGTGGTGACGATGATGAAGCCCAGGATCGTCGCCTTACCGACATCGGTGCGCTCCTTCGCATAGCGCGAATAGACGCTGGCGCCTTCGATGCCGATGAACACGAACACCGTCACCAGCATCGTCGCCTTGACCTGCTCGAACAGGCCGTTGGTCAGGTCGCCGCCATAGAGGTTGAAGCTGAACAGGTCCATCTTGAAGGCAAAGAACAGGATCACGATGAACACCATGATCGGGATGACCTTGGCCACCGTGACAACGCTGTTGATGAAGGCGGCCTGCTGCACGCCGCGCAGGATCAGGAAGTGGAACAGCCAGATGCCGATCGAGGCGACCGCGATGGCGACCGCCGTATTGCCGTCGCCGAAGACCGGGAAGAACGCGCCCATGGTCGATTTGATGAGCACCCAGTACGACACGTTGCCGATGCAGCTGCCGATCCAGTAGCCGAAGGCCGAGAGAAAGCCCGGGTAGTCGCCGAAACCTTCGCGAGCGTAGGCATAGACGCCGGCGTCGATGTCGGGGCGGCGTTCGGCCAGTGCCTGGAACACCCGCGCCAGCATGTACATGCCGGTGCCCGCAATCAGCCAGGCGATGACAGCGCCGAGCGGCCCGGTGGCGTTCGCGAAGGTGCGAGGCAAAGAAAAAATACCGGCGCCGACCATGCCACCCACCACCATCGCGGTCAAACCCCAGCGCGACATTTTTTGTTCAGTAGCCATAGCGTCTCCTAAAAATTGATTTGGCTCGCTGGTTCAATTCATACCAAACGCGTAGAACCGTGATTTGTCTTGTTCATGACGGGTTAATAATCCAGGCGAAGGTTGATCCACGCCTCGGTTGAACTGTAATTGAATGCGGTCGCATTGCTCTGATCGCGAATATAGAGAATTTCCGGCCGCAAGCTCCAGCTTGGCAAGAAAGTCCAGACCAGGCCGGCGCCAACTTCGTAGAGATTGTCCTGACGCGTCAGGTTAATGCTCTGGTCGACGGTATCGGGATGAAAATGGATACGATCCGTATCGTAAGAATCATGCTCCCACCAACCGAACAAAAAGCCCCCGAACGTCTTGGTGAAGGTGAAATCATAGGTGGCGGTAAGGCCATAGACCACGGAATCGCCATCCGGCCGGTTCGTGTCAAAGTTGTAACCGCCATGAGCGACGAGCGAGATACTCGATTCGCCCCCTTGTAACGCATGCACCCAGCCGACATTGGCGACTGCCGAGGAAAAGCTCCGGTCACGTAGCGGGCCGACCGGATAACGGCGCCGCCGGAGCTCAGCGCCGGTGGTTAGCTGGTTCTCGGGATCGACACGGTAGCGGTAATCCGTGAACAATCCATAGTCGTTGCGATAGTTCCCGTCGCCCCGATAACTCGTCCGCCCACGCACCCCTAGCGCCAGATTGTTTTCGCCGAACGAGCGACTGCCGGCTGCACGCCAGCGCAGATCGGAATCGTTGCGGCTGTCCGGATTGTCATAGTAGCGGAAGCGATAATCGAGGCTGGCATCAAGGGCGTAGTTGTCCTGGAGATCATAATTCAGGCCGCCGCCGACGCGCGCATTGTAGAACGTGTCGCGACGGTCGCCGCCGCCCAGCGCATTGGTTCCGCTTGTCGAATTGACGCGATACTGGCCGATGCCGGTCGCCGCGTAGCCATACCCGAGCAGGCGAGCGCCTGTTTCAAGGTAAGACGCTGCGGCGCGGTCGTAAATTCGTGCCTGCGACTCCAGATCCGGTGGCAGGTTGTCGAAACGAAAAAACGTCTCGAAGACAATTATTGCTTCCGCATACATGCCGAGTTCGGTATAGGCACGCCCCAAAGCCAGGTGCGCCGCAATCGAATCCGGCTCCAGTTCAAGGCTGCGCGCCAACAGCGCCCGTGCCTTCTCGGCCTGCAGGTTGCCCAACGCGGCGCGGCCGGCCAGATAATTGAACGTACCGTTGTGCGCCATGTTTTCCCCGAAAGGCGCGAGCAGATCATAGGCTTCCTGGTAACGCTTCTCGGCAACAAGTTGTTCCGCGCGTGCAAGGTCCGGTTCTGCTGCCTGTGCCGGATTGGCCAGCGCCAATGCGATCATCGCAGCGATTGCGTTCCGAAGTTGCGGCCACGCACTGCGTCTTCCATGCGCTCCGGGAAAGCCCTCTGAATCACGGGAACCAAGCGGCGCTGACCGCCTTTGACCGCCGGCAGATTCCGCATACCGTTTGATGGCCAATGTCGTTAGTCCGTCATCGACAAAGCGTCGGGGATCCATCTATCTACTGTCTCCTCGCTGCGGTTATTCCGCTTTTTATTCAAGGAAGGTCGTCAGGTGCTACCTGTACGACACATCGAACAGGCGTCACGCCGGCAAAACCCCAACCACGCATTCGCAAGATATTTCCAAGGCATGAGTTTATACACTCATCCGCCGCTGTCGCACAATCTCGTATCTCCGGCATGTAAGAAAAATCACTGCGGACGGGCTGCCCCGTCCATTCATCCGCGAAAACGTCCGACTCGCTGGCAGCCGCATTCCTGCCGCCGGCATTAACCGGCACTCGGGCCGGAAAGCCGCTATTATGGCGGGCCCACGTCACGTACATTTTCCATGCAAGACGAAGACTTCTCCGATAGCAGCGGCCGTCCCTCCAAGACCAAGAAAAAGGAGGCCATGCACGAACTGCAGGACCTCGGCGCCGAACTGGTCGAGCTTTCAGTGGGCCAGTTGAAGCGCATCAAACTGCCCGAGAACATCTACGAGGCGGTGCGCGAATGCCAGAAGATCACGGCGCGCGGCGCTCACAAGCGGCAATTGCAGTATCTCGGCAAACTGATGCGCAGCGCCGACGACGAACCGATTCGCGCCGGCCTGGCGCTGATCCGTGGCGAATCGTCAGCCGAAACCGCCCGCCTGCATCGGCTTGAGCGTATGCGCACGCGCCTGCTCGAAGACGAGACGGCGCTGGCCGATATCGCCGCCACCTGGCCCGGCGCCGATCTCCAGCACCTGCGCCAGTTGCGGCGCAACGCGCTCAAGGAGCAGGAAGCCGGCAAGCCGCCGAAGAGTTTCCGCGCCATTTTCCAGGCCCTGCAGGAACTCGATCAACAGGGAGCGACGCATGCCACGGAATGAAGAACTGGTGATCGGTCTGGTTTCGATCAGCGACCGCGCCTCGACCGGCATCTATGAAGACAAAGGCATCCCGGCCCTGCAGGAATGGCTGGCCGGTGCCCTGACCACGCCATGGCGCGCGGAAACCCGCCTCATTGCAGATGATCAGGCGACAATTGAAAATACGCTGATTGAACTGGTCGACCGCAGCAAGTGCGATCTGGTGCTGACCACCGGCGGCACCGGCCCTACCCTGCGCGATGTCACGCCGGAAGCGACGCTAGCGGTTGCCGACAAGGAAATGCCGGGTTTCGGCGAGGAAATGCGGCGGATCAGCCTCAACTTCGTACCGACGGCGATCCTGTCGCGCCAGGTTGCGGTCATTCGCAAGCAGACATTGATCATCAACCTCCCCGGCCAGCCGAAATCGATCAGGGAAACGCTGGAAGGTGTGCGCGACGCTGACGGCAAGGTCACCCACGTCGGCATCTTTGCCGCCGTACCTTACTGCATCGACCTGATCGGCGGCCCTTATGCGGAAACCGACGAGTCGGTCATCAAGGCCTGGCGCCCAAAAACAGCGATCCGCAAATAAGGGTCAGGCCACAGCGCTCGGGCGGTAACGCGCCACCTCGTAATCGCCGCTTTGTTCGACGATGGCAACCGGGCTTAATTGCACGCGCTTGCCGCCGTCATTCCATTCCAGCGTCTCACGCAGGTCGAACGAGCCGAACAGCATGACGACCCGCACTTCTCCCTGCTCACAACCCTCGCGGATCATCAAGGCGCGGATTCCCGGCACCGCCGCATAGCTTGACGCGGCGCGCGGTTTCAGTTCGGCCGGTGTCGCCTGTCGCGCCAGCGTCTCGACGCCGACATGCGCTGCGGATTCGCCCATGCGGTGGTAGCGGCGGACAATGCCGAGCAGCCAGCTTTCGCCACCAGCCGGCTGCATGGCAATCAGCGCGCCGACCTTGAGCCACTCGCCGGGGATGGTGTTGAGCAAGGCCCCGAAGCCGCCCCGGCTGACATTGTCGACGACCCAGCTCTCCATCGGCACGGCCTCGGCACGCCCCGGGAATTGCCCGGAAAAGGCTGCGAAGGCATTGGCCAATCCGTTGAGGACGATGGCGCGCTGCTTGACGCTGTGCCGGTCATAACGCCTTTGCGGCGGGACCGGCGCAAGATAGGCCGCCAGATGGCGCAGGACCGGAAGCAGGCCCTTGGCAAAATACTGACCACCCAGATTGATATCGCCGGGCACGTCATGCCCGCGCTCGAGGTTGTGCAACAGCGACTCGATGCCGGCATACGCGGCCCCCGGCTTGAAAAAGCGCTGGGTCGGCATCGACTGAGGCGGCATTCTGGCAAGACGCAGCGGCGGCTGGGCCAGTTCGAGATCTACCCAATAGACACTGTCATGCTCGGCCACGGCGGAAAACACGAAACCCTGCAGAAAATGGGCAATCAGCCGCTCTGCCAGTTCGATTTCCAGCGGCAGCAGGCTGTCCATCGACGCCGCCTGAAACGCAACCGCCTTGACGAATTCCTGCTGCGGACTGGTCACGCCCGGCACATTCGCGTGCAACTGGATGGCGCGCGTGGCGACCCCGGCGTTGTTGGCGAACAGCAAGGCAGCCCCAAGGCGCTGCCAAAGCGCCCCCAGTGACGGCCCGTAATGAAACTGTTCCCACTTGAGGACGGCGCCCAGTGCCGCGATCAGGCGCGCCGTCAGAGCCGGCAGCGTTTGCCTGAGCTGATCGCCAACCCGGCTCTTGTGGCTGGCGGCCGCCAGACAACGCTCATAGCTCGCAGCGAGCACGGTCCAGAAACCATGGCTGATCGTCCATAGACGCTTTTCTTCGGTCCGGGACAAGCGCGGCGTATGCAGGTAATCCCGGGCCAGTCGCTTGACGTGCGGCTGGGCCACGTCGTCCAGCCGGCTGACGGCCTCGTACAGTCTGTCTTCGGGGAAGTCATGAGCCCCTTCCAGGGACTCCAGCCAGCCGACCACCTCGTCAAGCGCCTTGAAGGCATCACCTCCCGGGATTTCGTCGATGATACGCCGCAGTTCGCGCGGATCGCCCAATGGATGATCCACCTTTTGTCCCACGATGCCGCTCAGACTGCGCAGCTTGTTCAGCATTTCATCTCCCTGATGGCCAGCACGCCGCCAACCGCTTTCTAATTTATTAACGCGCTAGTCTACTCTGGAAACCTACTTGCTGATAACCGCCAGCGCTGTCTCCAGCGGCGCGCTCGAGACCTTGATGAGCCCGTCGAGCGGATGGTTCATTTCGAGAACCAGGAAGACGGCCGCCGACATCGAGAGCGCGCAGGTCAGCATTACGATGACCGAAGTCGAATTGCGCGGCGCGATCAGCCCGAGGCCGATGAAGAGCTGGATCAACCAGAAGCCGAGGACGATCAGGAACACCGGCGGCAGCGGATTCTGCGTCTGCTCGAAGATGAGCCAGCGCACATCGGCCAGGCTGGCCAGTTGCGCTTCGGCTTTTGCCTGCAGATGCTTCTGCGCGTCATTCTGCGGCGCCAGTCTGCGGATCGCTTCGGCAAGTTCGTCCGTCAACGAGGCATTGACGCCGGCGATCCCGGTACCGCGCGCTTGCCGGCCCGGCCAGAGGCGCTCGATGCTGGCGGCCAGGTTGCGCTGCAGCAGCACCCGCGCCGGCTGAGCTTCCGGCCCGTAGTTGGCGAGCGTTCGATTGAGCATGATGATCTGCGCCCCGATCTGGGTGATCTCTGCCGCCGCTGTGTCAAAGGTACCTTTCGCGGAACTGACCAGCAAACCGAGGATCAGCGCAACCAGGGTCGCCAGCATGCCGGTGGCGATCTTGAGCAGCTCCCGCGTCGCGCCCTCTTCATGATGCGGCGGCAGGCGGTGGCGCAGGAAGATGGTCAGCAGCAGGCCGCCGCAGCTGCCGGCCAGAATGAGTATCGCAATGATGGTCGCGGACATGAACGCCTTTCAGAACGTGACCAGGGCAACCCCGGCCATCCCCCACCCCGGGGCGACAGGCGGGATTGGACACCATGGCCGGTTGCGGGTCAATGCTGACGCTGCGGCGGCCTGCGGAGCATGTAGAATCTAACTTTTGACCGCCTCCCGAACTATCTCCCATGCAGCAATACCGCGACCTGATGCGCCACGTGCTGGAAAACGGGCACGACAAATCCGACCGTACCGGCACCGGCACCCGTTCCGTCTTCGGCTGGCAGATGCGCTTCGACCTCGCCAGCGGCTTTCCGATGGTGACCACCAAGAAGCTGCACCTGAAATCCATCGTCCATGAACTGCTGTGGTTCCTGCAGGGCGACACCAACATTGCCTACCTCAAGGAAAACGGCGTCCGCATCTGGGACGAATGGGCCGACGAGAACGGCGACCTCGGACCGGTCTACGGCAAACAGTGGCGGCGCTGGGAGACGGCCGATGGCCGCGTTGTCGACCAGATCACGCAGCTCGTGCACAGCCTGAAGAACAACCCGGATTCCCGCCGTCACATCGTTTCGGCCTGGAACCCGGGCGACGTGGATAGCATGGCCCTGCCGCCCTGCCACTGCCTGTTCCAGTTCTACGTCGCCGGCGGCAAGCTCTCCTGCCAGCTATACCAGCGCAGCGCCGACATCTTCCTCGGCGTCCCCTTCAACATCGCCTCCTACGCGCTGCTGACCCTGATGCTGGCCCAGGTCTGCGGCTATCAGCCCGGCGAGTTCGTCCATACTTTCGGCGATGCGCACGTCTATTCCAATCACTTCGAGCAGGCCAAGCTGCAGCTTTCCCGGGTGCCGCGCGCCCTGCCGACGATGTGGATCAACCCCGCGGTCGACGACATTCTTGCCTTCAAATTCGAGGATTTCCGGCTCGACGGCTACGAACCGCACCCGCACATCGCGGCACAGGTAGCGGTCTGAACGCGATGTTCCTCGGCGGCGACCTCGGCGGCACCAAGACCCTGCTGGCGCTGGCCGAGAAGGACGCGGCAGACGGCATTCGCATCGTCCGCCAGCAGCGCTTCGCCAGCGCCGACTACCCGACTTTCGAGCTGGTGCTCGACGAATTTCTCGCCGACCGCCCGTCCATCGCCGCCGCCTGCTTCGGTGTCGCCGGACCGACCGACGGCCGGAACGCCAAGCTCACCTACCTGCCGTGGTCGCTGGCGGCGAGCGAACTGGGCCGCCGCTTCGCCATCCCGCGCGTCACGCTGGCCAACGATTTCGCCGCCGCCGCCCACGGCCTGCCGCTGGTCGAACCGGCTCGCATCGTCACGCTGCACGCCGGCCAGCCGATCGAACACGCACCGCGCGTCATCCTCGGCGCCGGCACCGGCCTCGGCGTCGCCGGGCTGGTCTGGCAAGGCGATGGCTATCGGGTCATCGCCGGCGAAGGCGGCCACATCGGCTTCGCACCGCAAACCGCAGAGCAGGGCGAGCTCTGGCGCTGGCTGCTGGATCGGAACGCCCGGGTGACGACCGAAGACATCGTCTCCGGCCCCGGCCTTGCCCGGATTCATGCCTTTTTGGGTGGTCGACCGGCGCCGCCTGAAGAGATCGGCAACGCCGCGCTGGCCGGCAGCGACCCGCTCGCCAGCGACGCCCTGCGCCTGTGGCTCGAATGCTACGGCGCCTTTGCCGGCGACCTTGCGCTGCACTGGCTGGCGCGCGGCGGCGTTTATCTGGCCGGCGGCATTGCCGCCAAGCTGCTGCCCGGCACCGACGCCGGTCCTTTCATCGAGGCCTTTCTCGCCAAGCGCGAACACCGGCACCTTGTGCTGGACATGCCGATCCGCCTGGTCACCGACGAAAGCCTAGGCCTCAGGGGAACGCTGGCGCTCGCCACCGGCTAAGCCAGCGCCGGTCTTTGTTCGAGGCCGGTAATCGCCGGCAGGAACACCTCGGTCACCAACACTTGTTGCCCGCCAAGGCGATGCCACGAGCGCCGCGCCCACAGATATTTTCCGCTTTCGCCGTGAGCGGCTGCGCGCCGGAACAACGGATGCCTGGCGTCCAGCCGGCAGTACTCGATGTCCCCACGCCGGAACCCCGGCCACGAAAACAGCAGGGAACCCAACGAACGGCTGCCAAGACGCGACAACCAGCGCGTCAGGCGGCCGTTGGTTGCGGTCGACAGCGTGGTATGGGCAAAAATCATCGGTACCCCGTCGCATTCCAGCACGACCTCGCGCACCCACGCATTCCGGCGCCCTGGCGACTCATCCGCCAGCGGCGCCGCCTTGCCGTAACGCAAAAGGCGCACGCGAAAGTCGCGGCACGCCGCCTGGCAGCGCGCCGTCAACGAACCGGACTCGGTCAGCCAGTCACGCAGAACACGACCCCCCACGTCGCCGACGAGATGAGGATGCCATTGTCGGCCGGCCATTACTGTGGACGCGGCGCTTTGTCGAGACCGCCCAGTCTGACCCCGGGCTTGATGCCGCGCTGGGCGAACCAGCCACGATTCATTTCCAGCGCGTAGCGTGCTGGCTGCCGGGCGCAATGGTTGTCCTCGGTCTGTGGCTGCATGTCCTCTATATTGATGATGTAGCCGTCGTCATCGATGAAGGCGACGGAGAGCGGCAATAGCGTGTTGCGCATCCACATGCAATGCGTATTCGCCTGCGTGAAAACGAAGAGCATGCCACGCTGCGGCGGCATCGCCTGGCGATTCATCAGGCCGACTTGGCGGTTCTGATCACTGGCGGCGACCTCCGCCTCGATGCGGTGGAATCCCGCGTTCAACTCCAGCACTGGCATGGCGTTCTGGGCCCAGGCGGCGCTCAACGTCAGCCAGAACAAGGCACCGATAACTGTCTTACTCATTGAATTTTCCTTGTAAATCCATGTAACTGCCTTCGATCTGGCGCCACGCACCGGGCGTCAGGCCATCCAGCGTTGCGACCCCGATCGCCGCCCGGATCAGCCGTAGCGTAGGATACCCGATAGCCGCTGTCATCCGCCTGACCTGCCGGTTCTTGCCTTCAGAAATGCGGATTTCCAGCCACGCCGTCGGGATCGCCGCTCGGAAGCGGATTGGAGGATCGCGCTGCCAGAGGTCGGGCGGTTCTTCGATCAGCCGGACTTTGGCCGGCTGGGCGGTGAAATCGGACAACGCGATACCGGCACGCAGGCGATCCAGTGCAGCCTCGTCCGGCACGCCTTCGACCTGCGCCCAGTAGGTCTTTTCCAGCTTGTGCCTGGGGTCGGCGATCTTGGCCTGCATTTTGCCGTCGTCGGTCAGGATCAGCAGGCCCTCGCTGTCGGCATCGAGCCGGCCGGCGACGTAGACGTCCTTGACCGGAATGAACGCGTCCAGCGCCCGCCATTTTCCCTCCGGCGTGAACTGGCTGAGAACGCCGTAGGGCTTGTTGAAGAAGACGAGGGTGGACACGTGGAAAGATTGAATCGGAAAATCGTGATTTTCGCCGATTTTGACCGTCGACCGCAGCATTCTCAGTGGTAGAAGGCGTAGCCGATCAGGATCACCCCGACCAGCCCAACCGCATCGGCGATCAACCCGCCGGCCACGGCGTAGCGGGTCTTGGTGATGTTCACGCTGCCGAAATAGACGGCCAGCACGTAGAAGGTCGTTTCCGTCGAGCCCTGGATGATCGCCGCCAGCTTGCCCTGAAAGGAATCGACGCCGTAGGTCGTCATCACATCGACCATCAGGCCGCGCGCACCGCTGCCGCTCAGCGTCTTCATCAACCCGACCGGTAGCGCCGGGACGAAATCGTCGTTCAGTCCGACCGCCAGCACGGCGCTGCGGATGCCGCCGATCAGGTAGTCCATGCCGCCGGTGGTACGAAATACCGAGATCGCCACCAGCATGGCGATCAGGTAGGGAATGATCTGCACGGCGACGCCGAAACCTTCCTTGGCGCCCTCGACGAAGCTTTCGTAAACGTCGATGCCGCGCCACGCGGCGACGGCGACGAAGAGCACGATGATCGAGACGATCAAACCGCTGCCGAGCAGGCCGATCATTTGCGCCATCTGCTCCGGCGGCATGCCGGCCAGCCACAAATACAGCCCGGCCATGAGCGCCGCGAAACCGGCGAAGAAGGCCAGCACCGGCTTGCAGAACAGGTTGATGCGTTGCCAGATGGCGACGGCAACCAGCCCAGCGCAGAAGGAAACGAAGGTGCCGAGCAGCGTTGGCAGAAAAATATCGGCGGCATTGAAGCCGACCAGCCCTTGTTTGAGCGCAATACTCTGGCGGATGGCGATGACCGAGGTCGGAATCAGCGTGATGCCGGCCGTATTGAGCACCAGGAACATGATCATCGGATTGCTGGCGGTGTCCTTGCGCGGGTTGATTTCCTGCAACTCGCGCATCGCCTTCAGCCCGAGCGGCGTCGCGACGTTATCCAAACCGAGAATATTGGCGCTGAAATTCATCACGATGCTGCCGCTCGCTGGATGGCCGGCCGGAATATCGGGAAAGACGCGACGGAAGAACGGCCCCACCAACCGCCCGAACAACTGGATCAACCCGCCCCGCTCGCCGATCTTCATCACCCCCAGCCACAGGCTCATGACGCCAACCAGCCCGAGCGAAATGTCGAAGCCGGTCTTGGCGGTATCGAACAGCCCGGTCAGCACGCGCGTGAAGATATCGAGGTCGCCCTGCAGCAACTGAACCACCGCCGCGACAAAGCCGACGAGGATGAAAGCGACCCAGATTCGATTGAGCACAGGCGGAGAGGCGGGAAGGTTGAAGGCCTGCCAGTCTAGCCGGCTCGCCAGTTGCTGTCACCGCAACGACATTACGTCTGGAACTGCGGTAGCGCCCAGACCTCGCGCAAGCGCTCGTATTCCACCTGCGGCAACTGCACCAGCAACGGTCCTGCCGCGCCATCCAGCCAGCCGCCGATCTCGCTCATGTCGGCCAGCGACATCGCCGTACACCCCGCCGTCGGCACGCCTTCGCGCTCCCAGACATGCAGGAAGATGCACGACCCCACCCCCGGCACCGGCCGCTCGCCGTTATGTGCAACCACCGCCCCCACTGCATAACGCTGGTCGCTACGCAGCATCTCCTCGCACGACGCCCAATCAGGCTGCGCCACTTCCAACTGATCGACGATCCGGTTGTAATGCGCCGAAGCCGGGTCGTCGATGCATTTGAGATCGCGGGTGGCGCACAAGTAGGGCAGCTTCGCGGCCCCCACGAAAGCTCTCTCCGGGGATGCATAACCGAACAGCGCCGTGATCGCGAAAACCCCCGCCGGGGCGCAACCATCGCCCTCGCGCTTCTCCGGCCCCGCCCCACCGATCTGCGGATGCAAACCCCGCCCCCAAGCCAGGCCGGACTTGCCCAGCGCCACCTTCACCGGCGAACCGACAGCCTGCCAATCGCCATCGCGGCGCGCCCGTTCGAAGCGCTGCAATTGCGCAACCGGGTTATCCCAACCCGGCGCGAGCACGCGGAGCAGTTGGCGCGAAGAGGCCAGCACGGGCAAGGATATGGATTTCAAGGAAATTTGGCTTTTGCCTATTTTTTCCGGTTGACCGCAACACTTGGAGCTGTCAAACCCGCGATGCGGATACTCAGTCTTCGCCCAGCCCCGAGAACCCCGCTTCGCGCTGGTGACGTATTGCCAGAATCAAAACGGCGTCCTGATCCTGCTCAAAGCTGTAAAGGGCCACGTAACCGGTATGTCCGCGAGAGATCACCAGCTCATGCAGTCCATACTCCACGGGCCGACCAATAAGCGGATGACGCGTCAGCAAGGCCACCACCTCCTCAATCAAGCCAACCGTCTCCACAGCAGCCGAAGGATCAGTCTCGATCAGGAAGTCGGTCAGCCTTTCAAGATCGGCAAGCGCCTGTTCCGAATAACTCAGCCTCGCCAAGATTTGGCTTTCGGCTTCGCAGGTTTATCGCCGGTAATGCGCGCCTTCAGGTAAGTGTGAACCTCGCTGGCATCATAGCCCTTGCCGGAACTCAGCATTTGCTCCCGCGCCGCTAGCGCCTCACCGACGAAACACGCCCGTTTTTCCGCTGCCGTGGCTGCCTGCTCAATCGCCTGGACCATGAACGCATGCGGCGACACCCCTTTCTGCTCAGCGGCGGCAACGGCCCGCTGCTTGAGTTCGTCAGAAAGCTTCAGTGATGTGGTGGACATTGTTGAGTTCCTTTTTCCATTAGTGACACCACAGTAACACCGCGGCGCAATTCGTTGCAAGTCGGATGGAACTTCCGTTGCTTGGCCGTGGGAGGCACGGTCAAGCGAAGATTTCGCCCAAAATCGAAATCGCCCCGGATGCTACTCAGTGGCTGGTACCTTCCGACTTGGTGATCTTGTTCCACACGTTGTATTTGCCGACCGGCTTGTTCATCGGCAAACGCTTCACTTCCTTCAGAGTCACCGCGTCGTAGACGATGATCGCGCCGTCCATTTCCCACAGGCTGGCCAGCACGTATTTGCCGTCTTTCGTGAACTCGACGTGGGCAAAAGTCTTGCCCGGTTCCGGCTTCAGTTCAGCGACAATTTCCAGCGTTTCCTTGTCGATGATCTGCATGGTGTCCTTGAACTCCTTGCTCATCATCGAATCGGTCCACGCGTAGCGGCTGTTTTCGTGGCTGCGCATGAAGAAGCCGGGGCCGCGGGTCTTGATCTGCTTGATGGTCTGCCAGGTCTGCATGTCGATGATGCTGATCAGCCCTTCGTTGAGGTTGGGCGTCGCCATCACTGTTTTGCCCTGCCATTGCCAGCTGATGCCGGAGCCGAGGTGCGGCATGCCGGGCAGTTCGAGGTCGGCGATTTTCTTGCGCGCGTCGAGATTGACCACCTGGCCGCTGACCGCGCTCTTGGCATCGTTGCGCGAGGCGCCCATCAGCTCGTCGTAGCCCTGGGTGAAGTAGAAGTCGTCGAGATAATCGTCGAGTTGCGTGCGTTGCGGGTTGAGGAAGCCGGGAATGAACTTGCCTTCGCGATACTTGAAGTCGTGAATCATGCCGGCCGAAATGTCATCTGCCTTGGGGTTGTATGAAACCTCCCAGACCTCTTTGACGTCCTTCAGCGCGGCAACGAAACTCTGGCGCGGCGAAGCGTCGTAGACGGCGGAAACGCGGGAGCTGACCTTGCCATCCTTGTCCGTGACCGGCAGGATTTTTTTCAAGTTGAGGTCAGCATCGAGGATGACCAGGCTGTGCGGCAGGTAGTTGGCCACCGCCACCCACTTGCCATCGCCAGACACCGCCGCATTGCGGGTGTTGATGCCGGCGCGCACTTCGGCGATGACTTTCAGGTTCCACATGTCGAATTTGGTGACCCAGCCGTCACGCGAGGCGAAGAAGACGTAGCGCCCATCCGGCGTAAATTTCGGCCCGCCGTGCAACGCGTAGCGCGACTGGAAGCGGTGGATCGGTTCGAGCTTGTCGCCATCGAGGATGGAAACATGGTGGTCGCCGCTTTCGACAACGACGAACAGGTTCATCGGGTCGGCACTGAATTGCGGCTTGTCTGGCAGGCTACCCGGTGCATAACTAACGATGCGCGAGGCCTTGATCTCGGCTTCGCCCCACACCGGCAGCGGCTTGATCGGCGTGTAGGCATATTCAACCAAAGCCTTCACCTCGTCAGCCGAGAGCAGATGGCCGAAGCCAAGCATCTGCGTTGCCGGGCGGCCTTCGCGGATGATTTTTTCCGCTTCCGGCTTGCGCAGGCGGGCCAGATTCTCCGGCAACAAGGCCGGCCCAATGCCGCCCAGGCGGTCTACACCGTGGCAGGACGCACAATGCTGCTTGAAATTTGCTGGTGCATCTGCCGCTTCGGCCAGTTGCGCCATGCCGAACAGAAAATACGCGGCAAAGCCGGCCGGAATAAGGACTTTCCAGCTCATAGCCCGATTTCCTCATCGGACAGGTAGCAGCCGGGATCTTCCGCCCAAGCATCGCCCGTCATCTGTTGGGCGCGGACGCGGGTGTTGCCGTTGCAAATCTGCAGATAAGCACAGGCGCCGCAGCGCCCCTTGACGGCCCGCGGGTGCTGCTTGAGGCCTGCCATCAGGGCATCCGAGGTATCCGGCCAGATGGCCGAGAACGGCCGATCTTTCACGTTGCCCAGGTTGTGGTGCCACCACATGGTGTCCGGGTGCACGTTACCCAGATTGTCGATATTGGCGACATTGACCCCCGAAGAGTTGCCACCCCACTGGCGCAGCTTGGCCTCGACGTGGGCAGCCTTTTCCGGGAAGCGCCAGCGTACCCAGTGCAGAAAATAGACACCGTCGGCGTCATTGTTGCCGGTGGTGAACTCCTTTTCCAGACCACGCTGCCGGTACTCCCAGCAAGTATCGAAAAGCAGATCCATCGCCCAGCGCGTCAGCTGGTGCTGCGCGTCGTCCTTGCGATTCTTGTTGCCGCGCCCGGCGTAGTTGAGGTGTGAAAAATAGAAGCGGTCGATGCCCTCGTCCTCGACCAGCTTAAGCAGGCCAGGCAGGTCGTGAGCGTTGTCCTGCGTCATCGTGAAGCGGACGCCGATTTTCAGGCCGAGATCGCGGCACAGCCGGATGCCTTTCAGCGAAGCCTCGAAGGCGCCATCCTTGCGGCGAAACTTGTCGTGCGTTTCGCGGATGCCGTCGAGCGAAACACCGACGTAGTTGAAATCGCACTCGGCGATACGGTCGAGATTGGTTTCGTCGATCAGCGTGCCGTTGGACGACAGGCCGACGTAAAAGCCCTTGGCCTTGGCGCGCTTGGCAATATCGAAGATATCCGGCCGCAACAGCGGTTCACCGCCAGAAAGAATCAACACCGGTACGTGAAAACCCTTGAGGTCGTCCATTACCTTATAAACTTGCTCGGTCGTCAGTTCGCCGGGAAAATTGGTGTCTGCCGAGATCGAATAACAATGCTTGCAGGTCAGGTTGCAGCGCCGGATCAGGTTCCAGATCACCACCGGCCCGGGCGGATTGCGCTTGAGGCCGAGAGGTGTCGGCTCGGCGATTTCCTGCATGTACTGGGAAATACGAAACATGGAATTCCTTGTTTGAGACTTCGGCGTATTCAACGGCAGCCCGGGACGCAATGCATTGACGTGAGTCAAGCACGGAAAGAACGAGGCGATCGGTGGGCTACGCACCCCTTGCGGTATACTCGCCGAATGCCTCCAAATGCACAAAATTTTGCCCTTAGCGAGCCGGCGCTCCCCGGCCACTGGTCTGGCGAAGTCGATCCCTTGCTGGCCGCCGGTGAAAAAACACAGGCCTGGCTCGAAATCGACCTCGATACGCGTTTGCAATTTTCTCCCGGCCTGATCATTGTCACCGATCAGCGACTGCTGGCCCGCTCCCCGGGGGAGTCTCAATGGAAGCACTGGCCGCTGCATACCGGTCTCAAGCTCAACCATGTCGACCACGCCGGGGTCGGCACGCTGGAACTGCTCGACGACAAGGGCCGCCTGGCCTGCTGGCGCTACACGCTGGGCCACAACCTGGCGGCGTTGCGCGTCATCACGGAATTTGACCTGCAACTGAAGAGCCTGGCCACCGGCCAGCCCGTGCTGCGGTCGACCGAGGATTTCTGCCCGAAATGCAAGGCGCCGCTCGAGCCGGGCGTCGACGAATGCCCGATTTGCACGCACGAAATTTCGACACCGCCGTCGACGTGGACGCTGTTCCGTCTCTGGCGCTTCGCCAAACCATATAAATGGCAGTTGCTCGGCGGATTTCTGCTCGCCCTGGCGTCGACCGCGGCAACCCTGGTCGCGCCCTACCTGACCATGCCGTTGATGGACAACGTGCTGATTCCGTTCCAGAACGGCAAGTCCATCGACTGGCATCTGGTAGAACTCTACCTCGGCGGGCTGCTCGGCGCCTCGCTGCTCGCCTGGGTGCTCGGCTGGTTGCGCACCTATATTCTGGCGCTGGTCTCGGAACGCATCGGCCGCGACCTGCGGACGACGACCTACGAACATCTGCTCGGCCTCTCGCTCGAATACTTCGGCGGCAAGCGGACCGGCGACCTGATGGCGCGCATCGGCTCGGAGACCGACCGCATCAACGTCTTCCTGTCGCTGCACCTGCTCGACTTCGCGACCGATGTGCTGATGATCGTCATGACCGCCGGCATCCTGTTCTCGATCAACCACTGGCTGGCCATCGTCACCCTGCTGCCGCTGCCCTTCATCGCCTGGATGATTCATTACGTGCGCGACAAGCTGCGCACCGGCTTCGAGAAGGTCGACCGCGTCTGGGCCGAAGTGACCAACGTGCTGGCCGACACCATCCCCGGCATCCGCGTCGTCAAGGCCTTTGCCCAGGAAAAACGCGAAGCCGAGCGCTTCCGCGAATCCAATGGCCGCAATCTGGCGATGAACGACCGCCTGAACAAGACGTGGTCGCTGTTCTCGCCGACCGTCACGCTGCTCACCGAAGTCGGCCTGCTGGTCGTCTGGGCCTTCGGCATCTGGCAGATTTCCAAGGGCGACATCACGGTCGGCGTGCTGACCGCCTTCCTCGCCTACATCAGTCGCTTCTATACCCGCCTCGATTCGATGAGCCGCATCGTTTCGGTGACGCAGAAGGCGGCAGCCGGCGCCAAGCGCATTTTCGACATTCTCGACCATGTATCGAGCGTTCCCGAGCCGACCAATCCGGTGCATCTGGGCAAGGTCGAGGGCCGCCTTGAATTGCGCAAGGCCAGCTTCCGTTACGGCACGCGCGCCGTTACCCGCGATGTCGATCTGATGATCGAGCCAGGCGAGATGATCGGCCTGGTAGGCCATTCCGGTTCCGGGAAGAGCACCCTGGTCAACCTGATCTGCCGCTTCTACGACGTCACCGAAGGTGCCGTGTTCATTGAAGGCGTCGATGTCCGCTCGGTGCCGGTCGCCGAGTTCCGCCAGCACATTGGCCTCGTGCTGCAGGAACCCTTCCTGTTCTTCGGCACCATTGCCGAAAACATCGCCTACGGCAAGCCGGATGCCTCGCGTGCCGAAATCATCGCCGCCGCCCGCGCCGCCCACGCCCACGAGTTCATCCTGCGCCTGCCACATGGTTACGATTCGCTGGTCGGCGAACGCGGCCAAGGCCTGTCCGGCGGCGAACGCCAGCGCATCTCGATCGCCCGTGCCCTGCTGATCGACCCGAAGATCCTGATCCTCGACGAAGCGACCTCCTCGGTCGACACCGAAACCGAGAAGGAAATCCAGAAGGCGCTCGACAATCTCGTCCGCGGCCGCACCACCATCGCCATCGCCCACCGCCTGTCCACGCTGCGCAAGGCCGACCGGCTGGTGGTCATGGATCGCGGCCGGATCGTCGAAGTAGGCAATCACGATGCCCTGATGGCGATTGAAGGACACTATTACAAGCTCTATCAGGCACAGGCCCGCAACGTCGATACCGAACCGGAAAATCGCCGGGGCAGCGAATTGGCCCACAAGGAAGACGCCAAATGACGACGCCTGATTTCACCCTCAGCCGCGACGCCTTCGGTCGTCTCTCCCTGATCACCGGCGCTGGCGTCGTGCTCGAAAACGTCGTCCCGGTGCGCGCTTTCCCGATCGGGGCGCCGGACGTCGGCATTGCCCTGGTCAGCCCTGATGGTCATGAAGCCGCTTGGCTGGAGTCCCTGACCGACCTGCCCGAACCGCAGCGCCAACTGATCGAGGCTGAGCTGGCGAGCCGCGAGTTCGTCCCGGAAATTCAGCGGATCGTCGAAGTTTCCAGCTTTGCGACCCCGAGCACCTGGCAGGTACTGACCGACCGCGGCAACGCCAGCCTGCTCCTGAAGGGCGAGGAAGACATTCGGCGCATTTCGCACACCCGGCTGCTGATTGCCGACACGCACGGCATCCAGTTTTTGATCCGCGACATCGAAAAACTCGACCGCCACAGCCGCAAGCTGCTTGACCGCTTCCTGTAACGCTGCGTACCAGGTTGTGACATTTTTTTGACGCGGGTCAGCCACTAATGCCCGAAAGCGTTAATAATTATCAACTGCCCCATAATATTTCTTACAGCGAGACGGAGCTGGGCGAATCAAGCATGAAGAAAAAAGACATCATCATTCGGGACATCATTCCCCTGCGGGGCCCGAACATCTGGACATACCGCCCGGTGCTCGAAGCCTGGGTCGATATCGGCGAACTCGAAGAGTTTCCCTCCAACAAGATTCCCGGCTTTTACGAACGTCTGACGGCCTGGCTACCCTCGCTGATCGAACACCGCTGCAGCTACGGAGAACGCGGCGGTTTTCTGCGCCGGGTTGAGGAAGGCACCTGGGCCGCCCATATCCTTGAACATGTGACCCTCGAACTGCAAAACCTGGCCGGCCTCCCCGGCGGCTTCGGCAAGGCGCGCGAAACCTCGGAGCGTGGCGTCTACAAGGTTGCCATCCGCGCCTGGCATGAAGAAGTCACCCGCGCCGCGCTGGCCAAGGCCCGTGACCTGATCATGGCGGCCATCGAAGACAAACCCTTCGACGTCGCCGCCACCGTCGAGGAACTGGGCGACATGGTGGATTCCAAGTGTCTGGGACCGTCGACCGCAAGCATCGTCGATGCCGCCGACGACCGCGACATCCCGACCATTCGCCTGCTCGACGACGGCAACCTCGTCCAGATCGGCTACGGCGCCGCGATGCGCCGCATATGGACGGCCGAAACCGACCGCACCAGCGCCATCGCCGAAACCATCTCGCGCGACAAGGACCTGACCAAGTCGCTGCTCGAATCCTGCGGCGTACCGATTCCCGAAGGCCGCGAAGTCGATAGCGCCGAAGATGCCTGGGATGCCGCCGAGGACATCGGCCTGCCGATCTGCATCAAGCCGGTCGACGGCAACCACGGCCGTGGCGTCTTCATCGACGTCAAGACCAGGGAAGAAGTCGAGAAGGCCTACACCATCGCGCTCGAGGAAGGCAGCGGCGTGCTGGTCGAACGCTCGATTCCCGGCACCGAGCATCGCCTGCTGGTCATCGGTGGCAAGTTGGTCGCCGCCAATCGTGGCGACATGGTGCTGGTTATCGGCGACGGAAAATCGACAGTGCGCAAACTGATCGATACCCAGGTCAATTCCGACCCGCGCCGCGGCCCGTCCGAACTGCACCCGCTGTCGATCATCCGCCTCGACTCCGCCGCCCGCATGGAACTGTCACGCCAGGGCCTGGACGCCGAAGCGATCCCGGCCAAGGACCGTGAAGTGCTGATCCAGCGCAACGCCAACCATGCTTTCGATGTCACCGACGAAGTCCATCCGGAAACCGCTGCCCTCGCATCGCTCGCCGCTCGCGTCGTCGGTCTCGACATCGCCGGTATCGACCTCGTCTGCGCGGACATCTCGAAGCCGCTCGCCGCTCAGGGCGGCGCCATTGTCGAGGTCAATGCCGGCCCCAGCCTGCTGATGCACCTGCGCCCCGGCATCGGCAAGCCGCGCCCGGTCGGCAAGGCGATCGTCGATAACCTGTTCGGCGAAAATGAAAGCGGCCGCATTCCGGTCGTTGGCGTCACCGGCACCCGTGGCAAGACCGCCGTCGCCAAGCTGGTGGCCCACCTGATCTACCTTTCCGGAAGGCGAGTCGGCCTGGCCTGTAGCGATGGCCTGCATCTCGACCGCCGCCATGTCCAGAAGACCGATGCCGCCACCTGGACGGGTGGCCATCGCCTGCTGCTCAACCGCGCCGTCGAAGCCGCCGTGATTGAAAATGGCGGCCGTACCATCCTTGGCGAAGGCCTGTCTTACGACCGCTGCCAGGTCGGGATCATCACCAACATCGACCCCGAGGCGGAGAACCTCGCGCGTTGGGACGTGCAGCCCGACGGTGGCGAATTTTTCACGACTTTCCGCAATACCTACCGGACCCAGATCGACGTCGTGCTGCGTAATGGCTACGCGATACTCAATGCAGCCGACACGACCGTTGCCGAAATAGCCAGGCTCTCCGATGGCGAAGTCATCTTCTTCGCTGCCGACCCGTCCTGCCCGGCCATGGCTGCCCATCTGGAAGACGGCAAGCGTGGCGTTTTCGTCCGCGATGGCCGCATCATCCTGGCCACCGGCCGCAATGAAGTTCGCCTCTGCCGTCTCGGCGATGTGCCGGTCATCGGCAAGGCAAAGGAAGCAGCCACCATCGCCAACGTACTGGCTGCCGTCGCCGCCGGCTGGGCTCTGGGCCTGACCCAGGAAGTGATTGGCACCGGCGTCAAGACCTTTGGCCTCGAACTGTCCGACCCCGCCGCCCTGCTCCCGCAGAGCGCAAAGAAACCGCAACCGGCCCAAAAGCCGGCGGCTACCCGAAAATAACAAGGATTCAGCGTCATGGACGTTTCCCGTATTCGTGCCCTGCGCGGCCCCAACCTGTGGAGCCGGCACACCGCGATTCAAGCCATCGTCACCTGCGAAGGCGCCGAGAGCGCCATCGCCAAGCTGCCCGGTTTCGAAGCCCGCTTGCGTGAGCGCTTCCCGGAATTGGGCGACCTGATTCCCGCCGATCACCTCGACACCGTATCGATGGCCCACGCGCTGGAATTTGCCGCCCTCGGTCTGCAAGCCCAGGCCGGTTGCCCGGTCACCTTCAGCCGCACGGCGCAAGCCGTCGATGCCGGCGTCTATCAAGTCGTCGTCGAATACACTGAGGAAGATGTCGGCCGCCTCGCCTTCGAGCGCGCTGAAGAGCTCTGCCAGGCGGCGCTCAACGACACGCCCTTCGACCTCGACGGCGCGCTGAAGGAATTGCGTGAACTGGATGAAGATATCCGCCTCGGCCCGTCCACCGGTGCCATCGTCTCGGCCGCCCTGGCGCGCGGCATTCCCTGCCGTCGCCTGACGCAGGGCAGCCTCGTCCAGTTCGGCTGGGGCAGCAAGCAGAAGCGTATCCAGGCCGCCGAAACCAGCTTCACCAGCGCCATCGCCGAATCGATCGCGCAGGACAAGGAACTGACCAAGAATCTGCTGCACGCGGCCGGCGTCGCGGTGCCGCTCGGCCGACCGGTTGAAGACGAGGACGACGCCTGGGCCGCCGCCCGGGAAATCGGTCTACCGGTCGTCGTCAAGCCACGCGACGGCAACCAGGGCAAGGGCATCTCGGTCAACCTGACGAACGAAGAGCAGGTCCGCCAGGCCTACCGCGTTGCCATCGAGTTCCGCGACGACATTCTGGTCGAAAAATACCTGCCCGGCCACGACTACCGCCTGCTGGTCATCGGCGACAAACTGATCGCCGCCGCCCGCCGTGATCCGCCGCTGGTCATCGGCGACGGCGTCCATACCGTGCGCGAACTGGTCGACATCGTCAACCGCGACCCGCGTCGTTCCGACGGCCACGCCACCTCGCTGACCAAGATCCGCTTCGACGAAATCGCAATCGCCCGCCTGGCCCTCCAAGGCTACAAAGCCGAATCGGTTCCCCCGCGCGGCACCCGCGTCATCCTGCGCAACAATGCAAACCTGTCCACCGGTGGCACGGCCACCGACGTCACCGATGATGTACACCCGGAACTTGCCGCTGGCGCCGTGGCGGCGGCCCAGACCGTCGGCCTCGACATCTGCGGCATCGATATTGTCTGCGACACCATGCTCAAGCCGCTCGAAGATCAAGGCGGCGGAGTCGTCGAAGTCAATGCCGCGCCCGGCCTGCGCATGCACCTCGACCCGTCGTTCGGCAAGGGCCGCGCCGTCGGGGAGGCCATCGTGAACATGATGTTCCCCGATGGCGACAATGCCCGCATTCCGGTCGTCGCCATCGCCGGTACCAACGGCAAGACCACCACCAGCCGGCTGATCGGCCGCATCTTCGAAAGCAACGGCTTGCGTGTCGGCATGACCAGCACGGACGGTGTGTATATCGAAGGCCGGCGCACCGATACCGGCGACTGCTCCGGCCCGAAGAGCGCGCGCAACGTGCTGCTGCACCCGGACGTCGACGCCGCAGTCTTCGAAACCGCGCGCGGCGGCGTGCTGCGTGAAGGCTTGGGCTTCGACATGTGCGACGTCGCGGTCATTACCAATATCGGCATCGGCGACCATCTGGGCCTCAACTTCATTACCACGGTCGACGAGCTCGCCGTGGTCAAGCGCGTTATCGTCGAAAATGTGGCCCCCAAAGGCACTGCCGTCCTCAACGCTGCCGACCCCGTCGTCGCCGCGATGGCGCATCACTGCCCCGGGCAAATCATCTTCTTCGCCCACGACCGGATGAATCCGGTGCTCGCCACGCACCGCGCACAAGGCCGGCGTGTCGTCCATGTCGAGCGCGACACCATCGTCTGCGGCGAGGGGCGCAAGAAGCACCGCTTCCCGCTCGCCAATATCCCGCTGACTCGCAACGGCGCCATCGGCTTCCAGGTCGAAAATGCCATGGCGGCGATCGCCACCGGCTGGGCGCTGGGTTACGCATGGGAAGTTATCGAGCGCGCCCTGGCCGGTTTCGTCAGCGATGCCCAGACCGCCCCCGGCCGCTTCAACGTCTTCGACTACAAGGGCGCGACACTGATCGCCGATTACGGCCACAACCCGGACGCCATCCAGGCGCTGGTCAATGCCATCGAGAACATGCCGGCTGCACGCCGTTCGGTGGTTATCAGCGGCGCCGGTGACCGCCGCGACGACGACATCCGCCAGCAGACGGAAATTCTCGGCGATGCCTTCGATGATGTGATTCTCTATCAGGATGCCTGCCAGCGCGGCCGCGAAGACGGCGAGGTCATCGCACTGCTACGCGCCGGCCTCGCCGATGCGAAGCGAACCATCGAAACACTGGAAATCACCGGCGAATTCCTGGCCATCGATACCGCACTGGGCCGCCTCAACCCGGGCGATTTGTGCCTGATTCTGATCGATCAGGTCGAGGATGCGCTGGTGCACATCGCCAGGCGTATCGCTGAGGCGTAAGTCATCGAGCCCTGCAGGGCCAATCTGCCTGCAGCGCTCGACTCAATCGCCCAATTCGTACTGCTTGATCAAACGGTAGATATTACGCTCGCTTATCCCGAGAACAAGCGCAGCCTTCGCCCGGTTTCCTCCGTATTGCACCAGCATCCGCCGCAGATAGTCCTTTTCGATTTCATCCAGACGGGGCTCGTGATCGAATGCAAGGACGACCGAATCGGGGCGCCGGGCAACCAGTGGACCGAAATGTTCGGCGCGGATTCGTTCGTCACGACCGGCCAGGATGACTGCTCGCTCGACCAGATTGCGCAATTCCCTAACATTGCCCGGCCAATCGTAGGCCATCAGCAACTTGAGCGCGTCCGGTGTCAATTGGCGCTCGATGCCGCGCGCGAAACGTTGAAGAAAGTGCTCGGCGAGCAGCGGAATATCCTCGCGCCGCTCACGTAGCGGCGGCACATGGATCACGAAACTGGCCAGCCTGAAATAGAGGTCGCTACGAAAGCTTCCAGCCTGGCTCATCTTGGCCACATCCCGGTTGCTTGCCACGACGAAGCGGACATCCGCCCTCAATGTTCTGGTGCCGCCGAGGCGACGAAATGTATTGGTTTCCAACACGCGCAGCAGTTTTGCCTGAATTGCCGGGCTGGTTTCACCGATTTCATCAAGAAACAGCGTGCTGCCTTCCGCCTCTTCGATCAAGCCTTTTTTCTGGCGTTCGGCGCTGGTAAAAGCACCGCGTTCGTGGCCGAAAATTTCGGACTCGAACAGCGTTTCTTGCAATGTTCCGCCGTCGACCGTAACCATCTCTCGGCCGCAACGAGCGCTGCTTTCGTGCAGGGCTTGGGCGACCATTTCCTTCCCGGTACCTGATTCACCCTGAATCAAAACTGTCGCATCGGTCGGCGCGACCGCCTCGATCAGGTCAAGGACTTCCTGCATGGCGCGCGAATTGCCGATCAGCGGGCCGGGGCGCCGAGATTCCAGCTGGCGACGGTAAAACGCATTGCGGCGTCGAAGTTCGGCGCTATCCAGTTCGCGCCGGATGACGATTTCCAGCTCGTCGAGCCCAACCGGCTTGGTCAGATACTCGACCGCACCGGCCTGGATCAGGCTCACCGCATTGCGAATCGAACCGTAGCCGGTCAGCACCACAATCGGATATTGAGGGGACAGCGCTTCCACCAGCTTCGGCGTATCGGCATCCGGCAGTTTGAGATCCATGAAAATCAGATCCGGCTCGATTTCCAGAAGAGTCTGCGAGGCCTCTTTCCAGTTGAGCGCACCTATGCAATCCAGCCCCAGGTCGGCAATTTGCTCGACCAGAAGCTGATTGAACACCCGATCATCATCAACGACCAGCACCAGTTTTTTCATGTCAGGAATGACTCACCAATGGCAAGCGCACACTAAACACAGCGCCCTGACCGGGCACGCTCGACACCTCAATAGTACCTGCATAACGTTCGACGATCGCTTTGCAGATGGCAAGACCGAGCCCCGTGCCGCCCTCGCCGTCAGCACGATGGCTGAAAAACGGATCAAAAATGTGGTCGACCATCCCGGATGGAATCCCCAGTCCGCTGTCACGCACTTCGATCACCGCCGACTTGCCTTCGGCATGGGTCCGGACCGTCAAGCTTCCTCCGTCCGGCATCGCATGATGCGCATTTTGTACCAGGTTGAGCACGACCATGCGCAGGTCGCTGTCGTCGGCCAGAACGCGCAAGTTGTCCGCAGCCAAGTCCTGATGCTGGGCGATACCGTGGCTCTGGGCGTCGAAATCGAGCAACTGCAGCGTGTCGTTCACTGCCTGGTTGAGCGATACGATCTGCGCCTGCTGCTGCGGCAGGCGGGAAAGCAACAAGAGTCGCTGGGTGACGCCGGTGCAACGATCGATTTCTGCATTCATCATTTCCAGATAGCTGCAAATGCGTTGCTGATCAACATTGCCATGACGAATGTTGCGCAACAAACCCTCGACGGCAAGGCGCATGGAACCCAGCGGATTGTGTATTTCGTGAGCAATACCGGCAGCCAGCAGCCCGAGTTCCGACAGGCGTTGCTCCTGCGACAGGCGCGCGACTTCCGACAGATCACTGGTCGATTCAACGATCAGCCTTTCCTGGCCGGCGCTACCTGAGCGCTCAACCAGAACGGCATGGACCTCGACCGGAAATTCACGGCCACCAGCGGCCCGATGGCGATGCCGGCATTTCAGAGACTGCCCGGGCTCCTTCAATTCAACCGCCGGACAAACCAGCATCGTCACCGGGCATGGCTTGTTGCGACCATGGCTGGAAACATGGCAAAGCTGACCGAGCGCAAGCGCTTCAGTCACCCCCAGTTGCTTGCAGTAGGCTCGATTGACCGCAAGAATTCGCAGATCCGACTGCCGGATGACGCGCACACCGTCCGGCAGCCCGTCGAGCAACTCCTGCAAAAAGCGCTGCTGTTTTTCCGCCAGGCCAATCTGCTCGACCAGGCTATCCGCCATGCGGTTGAAACTGACTGCCAGACGACCGGGTTCGTCATCGTCCCGCACGGCAGCCCGGACGGCGAGATTTCCGGAGGTCAGTTCGCGGGCAGCGTCATCGAGATCCCGTAAGGGTTCGACCACGCGCAGGCGCAACATGCGCCACAGCACCCCCAAGGTCAGTGCAAGGACAATCGCACCAGCCAGCGCAAACAACCCGGCACTGCGATATGCCTCGGCGCGGATGGTCTCGGCGCGATAATCGACAACCAGGACGCCATTAACCGGGTGTTTTTCGAGTTCACCGTGGCAGCCGACGCAGGCTGCCTGATTCGGCACCGGATTGATCGAGCGCAGTACCTCGCCCCCGCCCGGCTGGGACACAAACTGGCTTTCCGGCACGCCAAGGCGCTCGACACGGACCAGTTCCGGTAGCTGCCTGCCCATGTTTTCCGGACTGGACGCGAAGCGTACCTCACCCGCCGGTGACAGAATCATGACATCACTGATGCCCTGCAGTTGCCCCATGCGCTCAACGATGTTACGCAAACCCGGTACGTCACGCTTGAGCATCGCGTTTTCAAGCGCCACGCGCAGCAAATGGTTGATTTGCTCCGAAGTCACTGCCCGCTCATGCTCCAGTTGATCGCGATAGAGCACCAGAAAGAGCAGCCCGAAGATCAGCGAGGCGCCGCCCGCGACCAGCAGAACCCGGCGCAACAGGCGCTGCCTCAGCGAAGGTGAACGACTATTATCGTTTGCTGGCATAGTCCGGAAGAATACCGAAAATCAATCGCGCTCACCCTGAACAAACCGGCACCACCAGCAAAAACAAATACTGCGGGGCGGAACTACCAGCTTGCCCCCTGTATGCCGGGCACAAATCGAATGGGTGCAATCTCGGCCTTGTCGAGCGCCAGCTTGCGATTGATCAATGCCCCCATCTCTTCGCGAGACGGCAACGGCAAATCGTGGATTTCGCCGAGCAGTTCACGGAAATGTAGCAACCAAACATACGTCAATTCGGCCAATGCGGCATAAAACGCGGTATTGCAGTGTGCCGACACCCGTTGCGCCCAGTCCGGCAGCCAGTACCCGAGGTGTTGATCGATGAAAACGGCCAGTTTTTCCGGGTCGACCGCGCCCCGAAGGAAGTGCCCTTGGGGTGCAGCAGACGCCAAAACCTGCCGCAGATACTGCAATTGCAAAACCAGGTGATCATCGAACCGGCTACGCCAGTCACTGACCTGCCAGCCGGCCGCGGCATAGATTTCGCGCAATTCGAACATCGACCGGTCGCAGGCGAGATGCTCGTCGCTCAACCAGACCGACTCGTAGGGTGAAGCACCGAACCTGTTGTTCAGGTAAATCGCCGCATAGTCGGCCGCCAGTTCATCCAGCGTCGGCATGTCGTGCAGGGCGGCTGCCATATTGGAATGAGCCGTCCGGCCAGCCTCGTCGGCAGCGGATAACGCCAAGCCATTCGGGAACGCCGCGACCTTCAACGCCACCAGTATCTTGGCATCCAGTTCCCGGTCGTGCAGACGGATCAACTGGTCGAGATCTTCGACCAGAGCGTCGCGCAATTCAGCTTCCATCAACTCTGCCCTTGCTGTGGGGGATAAATCCGATGGAAGGGTGCGTCAACTCCGGGTTGGCCATGTTTTTGACCTGCCTGACCGGCTTGTCATCAGGCCCGATCGCCTTGCTCTTCAGCACACCCTGCCAGATTTCCTCGATCGGACCGATGTCGAGCACGCGCATCATGCAGGCCTGAACGCAATATGGCTTGCGACCGGCTTCCAGTTCGTCGATGCACATGTTGCATTTCTTGATCACCAACTCCTGCGGATCCCACTGCGGTGCACCGTATGGGCAGGCCGCTTCGCACTTGCGGCAACCGATGCACAGGGTCGAGTCGATATCGACAACGCCGTTGTCGGCACGCTTCCAGATCGCGCCGGTTGGGCAAGTCGGCAGGCAGGCCGGTTCCGCGCAATGGTTACACGACATATTCACCTTGTAAGCGAAAACATCCGGGTACTGCCCGCCCTCGATGTACATGACGCGCCGGAAGCGCGGGCCGGGCGGCAGGCCGTTCTTGTCCTTGCAGGCAATTTCGCAGGCGCGGCAACCAATGCAATCGACATTGTGGTGGATGAAGCCGAACTGCTTGGCTGGCTTAACCGGTTCGTAAGTTTGCGCTACCTTGCGGCGGATGGCCTGTTCAAGCTCCTGCTTGTCGACTTTCTTGACCATTACTTGTCCCTCCGGAAGATCACCGAACGCGAGGTCGCCTTCATATCCCAGCCGGGGTAGTGTTCAAGCGATGTCTTTTTAAGATCGACCAGGATGGTGTTATAGGCGAAGGCGCCGGCAGGACTTGGCTCGTCCAGTGTCAGGAAGTCCGGATTGCCGGCCCGGTCGGTGCCATCCTTGGCCAGATCCATCCAGGCACCTTCGAAAAGCACCACGACATTCGGCATGCAGCGTTCGGTAACGTAGGCCGGAACGACCACCTTGCCGCGCTCGTTCCACACTTCGACGATATCTCCGGTCTTGATGCCGAGCTTTGCAGCATCGCGCGTACTGATCGTAACCTCCTGCTGGTAGGTTTCGCGTAGCCAAGGGATGTTGTGGAAAATCGAGTGCGTCCGCCAGCGCGGGTGCGGGGTGATCATGTGGAAGGGGAATTTCTTGGCCTTCTCGTGATTGAGCGACTCGAATGGCTCGATCCACTTGGGGATGTAGGGTATTTCGTAGCCGTACTGCGTCTTGGTCCAATCCTTGATATTGGCCAGCGTGGTGGACAGGATTTCGATCTTGCCGGAAGGCGTCTCAAAGGGCACGCCCTGGCTAATCTGCTCCTCAAAGGCGATATGCGGTCTGTCTAAAACAAACTTGTAGACACCGTGCTGCTTGAATGTCTCCCACGACATGGTGACGCCCTGGTGCTTCTGCACTTTGTCGCTCCACCACGCCGTCAGGTAGGCCTCGTCAGTGGCATCGCTGTTCGTAAAGTAATCGCGCTCGGCCTTCGGGTTGTAGCGTTTGCCGAAATCCTTGACCGTCGGATCAAGCTTTTCGATTCTGTAGGCGAGTTCGGTAAACACCTGAAAGTCGGTCCGCGTCTCGCCGAGCGGCTCGATGACTTTCGGTCGGTGGATATAGTAATGGCCTTTGTACCAGGGCAACGCCACGTCATGCCTCTCGAAATGGGTGGCGATCGGGAACAGTACATCGGCCCACAGGCCAGACGGCGTGATGGTCGAATCCATGCAGACGACCAGTTCCAGCTTTTTGATCGCCTGGATCTCCTTGTTCACGTTGGTCAGCTGGTTGAACCAGTCCGAACCATGCCAGAAGATGGCCTTGATGTTGGGAATCTTGCCGTCGAGCTCGTCGTCGCGCGGCCACAGCCCGACCTCCTCGCGCTTGACGTTGGGGTAGTTGAGCACGCAATGCGCCCAGCGGTCGGACTTGATCGAGCCATACCAGACATTGGCATACTCATCGTAAGGGTAGGCCACCGCTTCGGCGTGCCACCCCTTGCCGACGCCCTCGGCGCAGCCGCCGAGGATGCCGATGTTGCCGGTCATCGCCTGCACGGCGGCAGCCATCCGGTTGTATTGCTCGCCATAGCTGGCGCGCCCTGGCGACCAACTGGCTTTGAGGGCGGCCGGTTTGGTCGTGGCATACATTTCCGCCAGTTTTTTGATGTCGACCGCAGCAACCCCGCAAATCTTCTCGGCCCATTCCGGCGTTTTCGGAATCCCGTCGTTCTTGCCGAGAATATAGTCCTTGAAGTTTTCCTTGTCGGCAAACTTCTCGGGCGTCGTCCCGGCATCCATACCCTGCACGAACTTGTCGATGAACTTCTGGTCCTGCCAGTTATTGACGAAGATATGGTGCGCCATGCCGGCCAGCATGGCGGCATCGGTATTCGGCTTGATCGGGATCCACCAGGCATCGTAGCTGGCAGCGGAATCGGTGTACTGCGGGTCGACGACCACAAACTTGCAGCCGCGCTGCTTGGCGAGGCGCATGTAGTAGAAGGTGTTGCCGCCGTGGAAGGTGTAGGCCGGGTTCCAGCCCCACATGATGATCAGCTTGGCATGCGCGAAGGTGTCGTCCTCATTGCCGTCGGAGATGGTGCCGAAGGTCATCCGTGAGCTGAAAGTCGTGGCCTGATAACTTGGCACCGACCAGGAATTGGTCCGGCAGCCGAACATGCCAAGAAAACGAGAAAGCAGGCCTTCGATCTGGTCAGATTTATGCAAAACACCGTAGGAAGTGCCGGCATAACCCTGATCGAGAATGGCGGTGGGGCCGTACTTCTGCTTCAGCTCGACCATCTTTTTCGCGACATGGTCGAGTGCCTCGTCCCAGGAAACGCGCTTGAACTTGCCCTCACCGCGTTCGCCAACCCGCATCATCGGGTAGAGCAGGCGCTCCGGCGAATAGAGGCGGGCGCGATAGGAGCGCCCACGCAGGCAGGCACGCAGTTGCGGCTTTTCCTCGGTATCGAGGCCGATCTTGCCCCCCTCCTGATAACGCCCGTCGTCGGTTGATAAACGAACGATGACATCACCCTTCTTGTGGGCAACCAGCATATGGCGGGAGCCACAGTTGTGATCGCAGGAGGTCACTACGGTAGTCAGTTCGTCGTCCTTGGGGTAGGGTTCATAGGCAAAAGCCTTGGCCTCCTGCTGGCCCAAGCCAAGTTCGACTAGGCCGCTGGTGGTGGCCACCGCGGCGCCGGCGCCGACCGTCTTGAGGAAGCTGCGACGTTTGGGATTGAGAATATCCAGCCAGTTGCGTTTCGTATCCATGATTCGTCCTTATTGCTTGGGCTGGTTGCCATTGGCTGGCAGGGCAAAGCGTGCTTCACTGACAACCGGGCGGTCCTTCGCCCAATCGGGCACCTCCGGGGACATACCCTCCCACGGATGACGCGGATAGGGATACCCCTTCCGATACCAAGACCGACCGCCGTGGCAACCGTAGCAAACATCGGCATTTTTCTGGCCGGCGGCCTCGATCGCTTCAGCCTTGAGATAGGTAACCTGGTGGCGGTTGGTGCGTATGGCAGCGTGACAGGTCAGGCAGGAGTTGCCGAACATTTCCTTGCTTTCCGGCCAGGGGCTGGGCAAACCCATGACAGCGGTGTTCATCGGAGCATGGCACTTGAGGCAGGTCGTCTCGACGTTGACCGCCTTGCGCAGCGTAAATCCGTTATCGGTCTGCGGTGTACCCGTCGCCGAAGTACCCTGCGCTTCATCGCGCGGGTCACTTCCCTGATGACAGGTAGTGCAGCTTAAATTCATCAGTTCCTTGGCCATCCCGGTCAGCAGATGGCGACGGTGGAAGGTGTCCTGCTCCCCGGTGTATGTGCTTAGTTGCTGATACCAGGCCTTGCTGGTACTGGCCTTGACACCTGCCGGCGAGGTTTCGCGAACTTTGTCGTCAAGTACCTCGCGGTGGCAGGCCAGGCAATGCTCGTCTTTCGCCGTTTCGATGGCGGGCTTGAAGTGAATGGGATCATATGTTGAACGCAGCAGATTCTTGCCACCAACCGGAGCGGACGGCTCCATGGCAACAGGCGTGGGCGCAGGTTGCGCTGCGTCCCGCTGACTGACGTACCAACCACCGACGGCTGCAACCGCCACAACGAGGGCGATGATGATGCCGATTTTTGGGCTTTTCATGATCAATCCTTGCGCACCAGATCGGTATGAAGGCCGCGAATGTCATAGCGGTCCTTGAGATTCGGATGGATGAACGGGGTATACCAGGCGCCCTGATATTTCAGGAATTCAAGACCTGTAGGTGGCGGCGTGATACCCCGCAACGCCTGCGCCTGCCATGCCGGGGTCTGTTCAAATACAGTAATGACCGGGGCGCCATCCGGGCGCTGATCCGGCATCAGACCGGCGATGAATACGGGAGTCTCGGCAAGTGCATTTGCACCGGTCATCAGCAGACCAAGCAGGACCATTAGCTTTTTCATGTTGTCATTATGCCGTTTGAAGATCAAGAAACGGGGCAGGCACTCTGCCTGCCCCATTCGAGTGAAGATTATTACTTCTTCTGGCCTTCCATACCCTGCATGCCGGACATACCCTTCTGGCCTTCCATACCGGACATGCCTTCCTGCTTGGACTTCTTGGTCTTCTTGCCTTCCATACCCTGCATGCCGGACATACCCTTCTGGCCTTCCATACCCTGCATGCCGGACATGCCCTTCTGGCCTTCCATGCCGGACATACCCTTCTGGTCGGCAGCACTAACATTGGCAGTGACGGCGCTCAGGGAAACGATGGCAAACGCTGCAACAGTCGATAGTTTCATCATGTATTACCTCATTGATTTAAAGTTCACCGTCTCCGCCATCCAAGCGAAAACGACTTGGGCACCCGCCCAGGTGGGCTACTTAAAGCACGAGTAGTGCCAGCACCGAGCGCCGAACTCAAGCCATTGATTTATAATACATATCAACCAATTGAGCGGCCTGTGGAAAAACAGGTTAACTGCCAAATTGGCATGTAATTTTATGAAAAACAGGCCAACTCATTGATTTGTAAACAAATCAATTGCTGCCAATTTGGCATGGGCCATGTAAATCCGTCATGCGGACGCCCTGGCCGGCGAATTCAGATTCGCAAACCTGATTTCTTCAGTATCCGAGTCGACAATAGAATCTCATTGGCTCGGCACTCCGCCCCCAGCAACGTTGCGATTACTGCTGCCTTGTCCGCGACCTCCACTCGGGATGCGCCATGGACCATCGCAAAGAGGTTGTAAGGCCAATCCGGCAACGCGCGTGGCCGGCGGTAGCAATGGGTGACGAACTCCAGCGCGCCGACGCGGGCGCCGAGCTCGTCGACCCGCTCGTCGGCGACGTCCCACACCGTCATGCCGTTGGCCGTCCAGCCGATGGCGTAATGGTTGGGCACGGCGCCGATACGGCGGATGATGCCGGATTGGAGCATGGCCTGCAGGCGGCACACCACCTCGTCGCCGGCGATGCCGATCTGCTCGCCGATCGCCTGATAAGGCCGGGCGACGAGCGGCAAGCCGCCTTGCGTGGCAACGATCAGCGCGCGGTCGATCTCGTCGAGCCTCGGCAAGCCGCTCATGCCCGCGCCGCCAGCTTCATTTCGACAAAATATTCCCGTTCCTTGGGGAAGGCATAAACGGGTAAACCGGTATCCCGCTCGATTTTCGCGATGGCCTCGGCGATCCCCTGCGGCGTTTCAGTCGCCAGCACGAACCACATGTTCAGCGCGTGCTCGCGGCGGTAGTTGTGGGCGACCTGCGGCAACGCATTGACCAGCCCCGTCACCTCGCCGTAGCGCCCTTCCGGTACCGCCAGCGCGGCCAGCACGAAGGCGCCGCCCATGCGCTCGATCTGGACCATGGGGCCGAAACGGGTCAACACCTTGTCGTCGAGCAGGCGCTGCAGGCGGGCCAGCAGTTCGTTTTCGGTGATGCCCAGGCGTTCGGCGGCCTCGGCATAGGGTCGTTCGCAAAGCGGAAAGTCGCCCTGCAATTTGTCGATGATTTGCCGGTCCACCGCGCTGCGCAGCGAGTGCCCCTGGGGTACGTCAAGCTCAGGCATAACGTGCGCCGTTCTGCTTGAAGCGGGTCAGCGAGAACAGCACGTCGTGCGCGCAATCGGTCAATCCATGGCGCTGGCGCAGGTCACCGATGATGGCTTCGACTTCGGCCCGCTCGCGACCGTGGATCATGCAGAACAGATTGTACGGCCAGTCAGGCAGGGCGCGCGGCCGACGATAGCAGAGGGTCACCGCGGGTTCCTCGGCCAACGCGCGACCGAGTTCGCCGACCCGTTCGTCGGGAATGTCATGCACCAGCATCGCATTTGCCGTATAGCCCAGTTCGCGATGCCGGACGACGACCCCGAAGCGCTTGATGGCACCATCCTCGAGCCAGTTGCCGATGCGCCCCATCACTTCATTTTCAGAGACACCAATGCGCTCGGCGATCAGGGCAAACGGGCGCATGAACAGTGGCAACCCTTCCTGCAGCACCGAGACCAGCCGCCGCTCGGCTTCGCCGATCGGCGAAGCCGGCTCCACCGCGCGTGCCGTTACGCTAGTCTTGCGTGATTCGCCATGCAGCGGAAAGCCGAGATCGATGTGAAACTCTTCAAGCAACGGCAACGCCAGCAACGGATAACCGGCCGCCTTTTCGATCGCCCCCAGCGTTGCCTGCAGGCGGCCCTCGCTGGCGGCCGTCACGACGAACCACAGGTTGTAGCGGTGCTCTCGTTCGTAGTTGTGGTTGACCTCCGCGAAGCGGTTGACCGCGGCGGCTACTGCTTCGAGCTGCTCCGGCGGCACCGCCATCGCCGCCAGCGTCGAGGCGCCAATGCGCTTGGGCGCGAAGACCGCCCCCACCCGCGAGATCTTGCCTTCGCGCCGCAGTTTTTCGAGGCCGGCCAGAATCGTTCGCTCGCCGACACCGAGACGCGCCGCCAGTTCGGCGAACGGCGCCGGACAGAGCGGAAAATCGCGCTGGAACTCGTTGAGCAGGCGGAACTCGAGAGCGCTGTCCATCAGAAGCCGATCCGGTTGGCGCGGGCGGTGAAAAAAATGCCGGACGGATTATCGGCGGCGATCTCCCCGAGTCGGGCGAAAGTCGCGGTATCGTAGATCAGCACCTTGTTATCGTCTCTGGACGAGAGCCAGACATTCTCGCCGCGCGGCGAGAACTCCATGTGCAGGATGCCCTTGCCCGGTTCGAAGGCATGAACGACCTTGCCGGCCAGGGTGTCGATGACATCCATCTTGCCATTGTCCGGGAAGGCGAAATTGACCCACACCTGGCGCCCGTCCGGCCGCGCCATGACGAAAACCGGCTGGCCGCGCACCGGAATCCGGCCGACTTCCTTCCAGGTCGCGACGTCGACGACCAGCACCTCGTGGCGGCCGATCGCCGGCAGGTAGGCCTTGCCCTGCGCCACCGACCAGCCGCGCAAATGTGGCATCTTGAACACCGGCAGTTTTTCCTGGCCGCGACCGTAGTTTTCGAGGATCTTGCGCGCGCCCTTTTCCGGTTGCCAGAGATCGACCATGGCGACCCCGTCCTCGCCGAACAGGCCGGCCAGGAAATAGCGACCATCGGGCGTAACAAGGCCGTCGTAGGGCTGGATGCCGGCGGGAAAGCGCTGCGTCTGAGGCTGGCGTGGATTGGAAAAATCGCTGACCCAGATTTCACCGCCCTCGAACAGCGCGTAGGCGAACTTGTTGCCCGGTGCATCGGCGAGACCGACGACCTTGGAGAACTTGCCCGGCGCGTATTCGGCCGGTACTTCGGAGAGCAGTTCGAGCGTCTCGGCATCGAAAGCCTTGATGCCCCCCGGCGTGTAGTTCTGGGCGACGACGATGCGACCGTCCTGCGAGATCGAACCGCCGATGGCATTGCCGGACTGCATCACGCGCTTGACGACCTTCGCCTCCAGCATGTCGATCTTGGTCAGTCCGCCATCGCGGCCGAAGACAAAGGCATAACGACCGTCGCGCGAATAGACGGCGGAGGCGTGCGAGAGGTCTCCGAGCCCATCGATCCGCGCATAGGGCTGGCGTGAAGAGGTATCGACCAGCGTAACCTTGCCGCTGGCGCGCTCGATGATCAGGCCGAGATCGCCCGTGCCACGCACCTGTGTTCCAGCGCAGGCGCTCAACAACAAGGCGACAACGAAACTCAGAAATAAACGCATCACATCCTCAATTCGGGAAACCGTTCATCAATTCTTGCACGATCCAGCCTGCCTCGGCTTCCGACATGAATTGTTTCCACGGTGGCATCGGCGTGCCGGGTCGACCGTAATAGATCGTCGCCACCAGCCCATCGGCCGGCTTTTCATGCAAATTCTCGGGCAATAGCGGTGGCCCCAGTCCGCCCCGCAGCGTCATCCCGTGACAGGAGCCACAATCCTGGCGCACCAGTCGAACCAGTTCCTTTTGCCGCAGTGCATCCGGCTCCGCGGCCATTGCTGGCTCTGCGCCCCCCACGGTCGCGGTCGACGTCAAAAAAAGGGTAAAAACCAGCCTACTCACCAACAATGATCAAGCCTTCCATTTCCGGATGCGGGCCGCAATGATAGGGATAACGGCCCGGCTGCATAAACTGCCGCTGCCAGCTTTCGTCAGGGAACATCCGCTCCGATTCGCGCCCGCCCTCTTGCGGAAACACCACCGAATGACTGGTCCGCTTTTCGCGATTGACCCATTTCACTGTATCACCAACCCGAATGCTGACTTCCTGCGGTGTGAACAAGTACTTTTCGATACTGACCTCGACCGTTTGTTCGGCCAAGGCAGCAAAAGAAACGAGCGCCAGCAGGACTGACGCTCGTCTCAGTTTCAGCAGCCCGGTTGACATGCGAACCTACCCCGGACTTCAGTCTTGTTACTGCTTCACAGCCTTCACATCGCCATCAGCACCAAGGCCGATGGTATGGCCAAAGGAAACGTGATGGAAACGGCCGCCGGCATGGTCTGCGTGGACAGCAACCCCGAACGGGACAGCCTTGCCCGGCGCCAGATTGACGCCGCCGGCCAGCTTGCGGGTAAAGGTCACGGTATAGGTGTCGCCGGACTTGCTGCCTTCGGCCGTCACGCCCGCCTTGCCACCTTCCATGTTGCGCTTGTCGGTCACCGATCCATCGGATACCTTGCCACTGCTCGTCCACTGCATCAGGTCCATCGCGCCAGCCGTAACGTACTTGGTCTTCTTGTCATCGGCGCCCGGCATGGTGCGCGCATCCTTGTGGCAAGCGGCCCAGCAACCGGCCTGGTCAGCCAGCGGCACTTTGTCGTTCGGGAACATCACGGTCGCCTTGACTTCATTGTCCTTGTCGGACTTGTCAAAACCACCGGCTGGCGCCTTGAAGGTCAGGCGGACATAAAGATTGGTCGCATCGTAGGCCGACTGAACTCCAACCGGGAAGGTCATCGTCTTCGGTGCCCCCTTGGGCTCCATATCCTTGCCCGCCAGACGCTTGAGATCGATGTCCAGCTTGCCACCGTCGTTATGGCAGCCGGCGCAGGTTTCGCCCTTCTTCAGGCCGCTGGCGCCACTATGGTCACTACTCCTCACCCACTCAAACGGTGCAACGCCCGCATGAATGACCGGGATATTTTTCGTCGGGACCTTGCTCCAGTCCGGGGCGGCCAGCACAGCCTGCGAACCAATCGCCATCAGGGCGCCCATTACAAACAGTGAAGTCAACTTCCGGTTCATTGCTATCTCCATTCTTTCACATGAGACGGGGGCTTGCGCCCCCGTTCAGATTACATGGTCAGGCGAACGCCAAATTAGTAAATGTCGTGCTGCGTGTTGTAGACGTTGAACTTGCCGGTCGGGGTGATCATCTTCGGATCGGTGATCACCTTCTTGACCTTCAGCGTCGCGTCGTCATAAACGACGATAGCCGACTGGTCCGTCTTGCCGCCCCACAGGGAAATCCAGACTTCCTTGCCGTCGGCGCTGTATTCCGGATGCACGGCACGACGGGTTGCCTTGGTTTCCGGCAGGCCGGAGTCCTTGGCCACGTTCAGCACGGCCTTGGGCTTAGACAAATCGGACTTGTCCCAGATCGACACCGATTCAGCCAGCTCCTTGTCCGGGTTCTGCGGCGAATCTGCCCACAGGTTGGCCGACTTCGGATGCGTCTTGACAAACAGGTTGCCCGGCACGTGCTTCACTTCCTGGACGACCTTCCAGTTGTACTCCTTGAACTTGGCGTTCTTCTTGTCATCCGACGGCGTGCTGATCAGCGTCAGGACATCGGCGCCGAGGTGGCCAGTCGTCCACACCGGGCCAAATTTCGGATGGACGAAGTTGGCGCCGCGACCAGGGTGCGGGATCTTGGCGACATCGACCAGCGCCGCCAGCTTGCCGGTCTTGGTATCGACCGCGGCGATCTTGTTGGAGGCATTGGCCGCCACCAGGAAATAACGCTTGGAGGCATCCCAGCCGCCGTCATGCAGGAACTTGGCGGAACCGATGGTGGTGGTCTTCAGGTTCTCGATATCGGAATAATCGACCAGCAGGATCTGGCCGGTCTCCTTGATGTTCACCACCCATTCCGGCTTGATGAAGGACGAAACGATGGAGGCCACACGCGGTTCCGGATGGTACTCGCCATCGACTGTCATGCCGCGGGTGGAAACCACCTTGAGCGGCTTCAGGGTATCGCCATCCATGATCGTGTACTGGGGCGGCCAGTAGCCGCCGGCGATGACATACTTGTCCTCGAAACCCTTGAACTTGGAGGTATCGACCGAACGGGCATCGAAGGCGATCTTGACTTCAGCCACGACGGCCGGCTTTTCCATCCAGAGGTCGATCAGGCTCAAACGACCATCGCGGCCGATCACGTAAATATAGCGGCCGGACGCGGAGAGACGGGAGATGTGAACCGCGTAGCCGGTCTTGACGACGTTGACGATCTCCTTGGTGTCACCATCGATCAGCGCCACTTCGCCGGTATCGCGCAGGGTGACCGAGAAAATGTTCTTGAGGTTCAGCTTGTTCATCTGCTTGGTCGGACGCTTGTCGACCGGCACGATGACCTTCCAGGTATCCAACTGATCCTTGAGGCTGAATTCAGGCGGCACATCAGGCGTGTTCTGGATGTACTTGGCCATCAACGCAATTTCGTCCTTGCTCAGGATATCGTCGAAGTTCACCATGCCGCCGTCGGTACCGTAGCCGATGATCTTTTCCAGGCGGGTCTGGCCGAGCTTGAGCGTGCCGCCCTCGGTGACGTTGCCATCCTTGTCCTTCTTGGTCCAGTGCGGCTCCAGGTTCTTGCCCGTCGCACCCTTGCGCAGCACCCCATGACAACCTGCGCAACGCTCGAAGAAGATTTTCTTGGCCTGTTCTTTTTCGGCAGTCGTCAGTTCCGGCGCCTTGGCGGCATCCTGAGCGAAAGCGGAACCCATGGCAAAAGCCATGGCGGTCATCGTCAACATCCCCACTACAGTTTTCTTCATCTTCTCTCTCCTCGAAACAAAACAGGGCGCGCCCACCCCCAGCGCGATGTGCGTCAGGTTGAACCTGACCCGAATTGCCATCCTTGATGCTGATCAAGCTTTTATCGCATAAGGAATCGTTTATATTCAATCGAATATATTTATTACGAACTATTTTTATAGTTTTTTAGTAGTGGCTACTTTATTGCAAGCTTTGCCGCCTATTGGCAGGCACGGCTTACCGCATTAGGATAAGCGCCCGAAGGAATAATTGGCTCCATGGAAACGCAAAACCCTTTTGAGGCCGGAAAAGTCTGGCTGATCGGCGCCGGCCCCGGCGACCCCGACCTGCTCACGGTCAAGGCCGCCCGCCTGATTGCCCTGGCCGATGCCCTGGTTTTCGACCATCTGGTCGGCGAAGGGATCATGGATCTGGCGCGCGCAGACGCCCGTCGCATATATGCCGGCAAGGAAGCCTCCAAGCACACGCTGCCACAGGAATCGATCAACAAGCTGCTGGTCGATCTGGCGCGCGAAGGCCTCTCCGTGGTTCGCCTGAAGGGCGGCGACCCGTTCATTTTCGGGCGCGGCGGCGAGGAACTGGAGACGCTCGTCGCCTCCGGCATTCCCTTCGAGGTCGTTCCCGGCATCACCGCCGCGGCGGGTTGCGCCGCCTATTCGGGCTTTCCGCTGACCCATCGCGACCACGCCCAGGCCGTGACCTTCGTCACCGGCCATCTCAAGGACGGCACTGTCAATCTCGACTGGCCGGCGCTCGCCCGGCCCAAACAGACCGTGGTCTTCTACATGGGCATCGGCGCCGTTGAAGAAATTTGCCGGCAAATGATCAATCACGGGCTTCCCTCGGCGACCCCCGCCGCAGCGATACGCAACGCCACATTGCCGACGCAGCAGACCTTGGTCGCCACGCTCGGCACCCTGCCGCAGCAAATCGTGGAATCAGGCATCAAGCCGCCGGCGCTGATCGTCGTCGGCAGCGTCGTCAACCTGCACAGCAAACTCAACTGGTTCGAACAAACATGAAATGGTTACTACTTGTCACCGCCCTTTTCGCCCTCCCGGCGCACGCCTATTCCGGCAAGGAACTGCGCGAGGACTGCCTAGCGGCGGAAAGCAGCTTCGCAGCCAATGCCGCGAGCCCCAATGCCTATCAGTCAGTCAAGGGCGCGCGCTGCATCGGCTACATCGAAGGCTTTGTCGACGGCTATGCGATCAGCGATTTCCTGGCTGAAACGGTGGGCGTAAAGCTCAACGCTTTCTGCCTGCCGAAGAGCGCTGACCTCTCCTACCGTCTGGTGCGCTCGGTCCTCGCCCATCTGGATCGGCAACCGCCGAATCCGGAAAGCAGCACGGCCACGCTGGTCGCCGCCGCGCTCTCGAAAACCTTCCCGTGCCCCGAGCCGCTTGAACCAAAGAAGTGATTCAGGGATAATCCGGCCTCCATTCGCCCCGATGGCGGAATCGGTAGACGCAGCGGATTCAAAATCCGCCGCCGAAAGGTGTGCCGGTTCGAGTCCGGCTCGGGGCACCAAACAGACGTTTAAAGCAGCCCAAAGAAGGCCAGAAACCACTGCAAAAACAAGGGTTCTGGCCTTTTTTACGTCCATAGCCGTCCAATCGAGGCTATTGAAATCCGACGGTAACTGACGGTAGTATTGACGGTAACCGGCCTACCGACACAAGGGGTTACCGTCATGGCACTTACCGACACTGCAATCCGCTCCGCCAAACCAGCAGAAAAGCCCGTCAAGATGGCGGATGGTGGTGGCCTTTATTTGCTGCTCAACACAAACGGATCAAAGTGGTGGCGACTCGATTACCGCTTCTCTGGCAAGCGAAAAACGCTATCCATGGGCGTGTATCCCGATGTTGGATTGAAGGATGCTCGCGTACGTAGAGACGCCGCCCGCAAGATGCTTGCTGACGGTATCGACCCCGGAGAAAATCGCAGGGCACAGAAGGCCGCAACGACCGAGCGGGCAGCAAACAGCTTCGAGATCATCTGCCGCGAGTGGCTGGAGAACAAGCGCAGCAACATCGAGGCGGATCAGTACAAAAAAGCCCTTGCCCGCCTTGAGAAGAATGTTTTCCCATGGCTGGGCGGCAGGCCGATTGCTGAAATCACTGCCCCCGAAGTCCTATCCGTACTGCGCCGCATTGATGAACGTGGCGCACGCTACACGGCACACAAAACCAAAAGCGAAATCAGCCAATGTTTCCGTTACGCCATCGCCACCGGTCGTGCCGAACGCGACCCATGCCCGGACCTGAAAGGCGCAATCCCCACTGCCAAGACAGAGAACCTGCCTTCAATCACCGACCCCAAGGCCGTAGCTGAACTGTTGCGTGCCATCGATGGCTTCAAGGGAACGTTCGTTGTCCGCTGCGCCCTACTCCTCGCCCCGCGGCTCTTCGTCCGCCCCGGTGAATTGCGAAAAGCTGAGTGGGCAAGCTTCGACCTCGATAAAGCTGATTGGCGCTATTTCATCAAGAAAACAAAGACAGAACACCTTGTGCCGCTAGCAACCCAGGCCGTTACCATCCTCCGGGAACTGCACGCCTTAACGGGACACGGTCGTTACGTTTTCCCCGGCCGCGACCCGCAACTACCAATGAGCGCCGCTGCGGTGAACGCAGCCCTGCGCCGCATGGGGTACGACACCAAGACTGAAATCACCGGCCACGGCTTCAGGGCAATGGCGCGGACGATTCTGCATGAAGAACTGCACCAGAAGCCGGAGGTGATCGAGCATCAGTTGGCCCACAAGGTTCCGGACGCCAATGGCACGGCATACAACCGAACCAAGTTCCTGAAGGAGCGCAAGGTGATGATGCAGCTATGGGCAGATTATCTGGACAAACTGAAGGCGGGGGCTGATGTTATCCAGCTAAAAGGCGATGCCGCATAGACAGACACCAAGGGTTGGCCGAGCGTGTCAGGAATTTTGTGTTTCCCGAATGTCTGGTATCCAGTGGCGGCCGACTTATTCGTTGCCTCACTTGAGTTGCGGCAATGGTCGAGGACTTGCTTTTGACCAGTCGTCACGAACGGCTCCTGTATCCACCAGTTGAATCCGCATCTTTTATCTGCCGTTCAGTTCTTGATGGTCTGAAAGGCGGAACTCTTGTGGGTCGATCACTGCCTGTCACACTCAACTTGCTCTGAACCAATGCAACCTTTCATGCTAACGGCCGCTGCCCAGCTGCCTGATCGCGCAGCGTTTCCCAGAGGTGCGAGTGGTTGAGCAGGATGTCCTTCATCCCGTTCTGCACCGCAGGCGAATTCAGCGCCTGAGTGCTCATCGCCGTATGGGCATCCAGGGCGCCCATGATCGCGTTCATCAGTTCGGTCTTGATGCGCATTTCGCGGAACGTGACCGCCGATTTCGCGGCATCGTGACCGATGAGTTGATGCTGCATGGGTACGGGTTGATGTTACCTCAAACGGTCACGCT